>Ga0075424_100004821_pt1 | contig 12799 bp, 4 predicted proteins | sample SoiMethybrSBSTD3_FD_75301 | JGI IMG/M metagenome (GOLD analysis project Ga0075424, IMG submission 75301) | Bulk soil microbial communities from a Populus tree surrounding site in Tennessee, USA - Soil MetaG P. TD hybrid SBSTD3 | ecosystem: Environmental > Terrestrial > Soil > Tree plantation... | reverse complement strand
TTTGGTTTTCCAATTGAGCTTGTCCCAATCGGCTAGCAACAACTCGCGGTATCTCAGCTCAGCTTCCCACTCTTGCTTCCAGTCTGCCCGCAACCGCCGCGGTACGATCACTCCGATCAACGTGATCAGCCGCAGATGCAGCCTAATCCGATCTCCTGTTGCGTTGCTTGCCTTCAATTCGTTTTTCATCCGGCAATCGGCAATCGGCAATCGGCAATCGCCAATCGGAAATCACTCACTCCTGTCGTAGCGCGATCATCGGATCGACCCGCGTCGCTCGGCGTGCCGGCAGGTAGCATGCCAGCAGCGCGGCCCCGGCAAGCAGCGCTGAGATCTCCGCGTAAGTCGCCCAGTCGGTTGCGCTGATGCCGAACAACAGGCTCTGCATCAAGCGCGTCAACGCGAATGCGGCAAACAAGCCGACGGTAAGCCCAACCAGCGTCAGCCTGATCCCTTGCCCTACCACCAGCTTCAACACGTCGCGGCTTTGCGCGCCTAGCGCCAACCGGATGCCGATTTCGTGTGTCTGCTGGCTGACGGTGTAGGAGATGACGCCGTAGATACCCAGCGCTGCCAACAGCAACGCGAGCACGGCGAGCACGCCGATCAGCAAGGCGGGATAGCGGCGCGTAAACGTAGTTGGCGAATTGGCGATGATCTGCTCCACCGTCTGCATCTGCAAGACGCTGGCGTTAGGTTCGAGCGCGCGAACTTCGCGGCGCAGCGCCGCTACGTAATTGGCTGGCTCACCAGTCGTGCGCACGACCACGCCCGTGAAAAGGCTGAGTGGCGAAACTTGTAGATAGGGATAATAAACAACCGGTGCCGTCGGCGCGGCGAGTCCGTTGACCTTCTCATCAGCGACGACGCCGACGATTTCGATTGACTGCTGATTGCCGCCAGCTGGGATCAGACGCTGGCCGACCGGGTCTTGCTGAGCGAAGGCGCGGCTCGCCAGTGTTTGATTGATCATAACCACCGGCGGCGTATTGGTGTTGTCGCGCGGCGTGAAGAAGCGCCCGGCATTCAGAGGTATGCCCATCACGCCGAAGTAATTGGCGCTGATTCCGCGCAAATTAGAGTTGATTTCGCTGCCCGGTGCCGGGCGTGGCTGCCCCTCTACATAAAAGCGCCACGTGTTGCCGCCAACCAGCGGCAACACTTCTGCCGTGCCTGCGCCTTTGACGCCGGGCAGAGCGGAGAGCCTGTCCAACAGTTGCTGATGAAAACTGGCGGTCTTTTCATCTTGAGCATATTTGGTCGCGGGGAGCGCCAGATTGAAGGTGAGCAAGTTCTTCGTCTCGAACCCCGGATTAACCGCCCAGAGCCGCACCAGGCTCTTCATCATCAAACTCGCGCCCACCAACAGCACTAGCGCCAGAGCGATTTCGCCGACCACCAACACACTACGCAACCGTTGTCGCGCCGCGCCTCCTGAACTCCTGCCACCCTCTTTCAGTGCCGCTTGCAGATCAAGTTGCGAAGCTTGCAGCGCGGGCGCTAAACCGCAAACAAGACTGGTCAATAAAACCAGCGCGCCGGTGAAGGCCAGCGTGCTACCATCGAGTGTGAGTCCGCGCAGATAAGGCATGGTGCTAAGCAGATCACCGGGGATTGCCGCAATCAGCGCGGCGACGCCCAACCGCGCCAGCCACAACCCCACACCACCACCCAGCAAGGCCAACAGCAGGCTTTCAACCAGCATCTGCCGCAGCAGCCGCCCGCGTCCTGCACCGAGCGCCGCGCGGATGGCGATCTCTTTCTGGCGGCCTGCCGCTTGCACCAGCAGCAGATTGGCAACATTGGCGCACGTAATCAGCAACACAAAGCCGACCGCACAAAGCAAGACAAGAAGCAGCGGCTTGATTGATCCGACGATTTGATCGTGTAGCGGTAGCATCACGATGCTCGTTCCCGCGTGAGAGTCCTGGTGTTCCTGCTCAATGCGACGCGCGACTATCTGCATTTCTGCTTGTGCCTGCGCCTGGCTCACGCCCGGCTTCAAGCGTGCAATCACATTGACCCAATGCTGAAAGCGGCGCGACCGTTGCGGCTCGCTCATCTGCCACGGCGTCCACAACTCAGCCGCACCGCGCGGCGCGAACTGAAAGTTCGGCGGCAACACACCGATCACCGTGTGGGGATCGTCGTTGAGCCTGAGCGTTTGCCCAATGACATCTGGTTTGCCGCCGTAACGTTGTTGCCAGAGGCTGTAGGTGAGCAGCACTACGCGCTCTGCGCCCGGTTGATCTTCGCCCTCACGAAACCTGCGGCCCAGAATTGGTTCGACGCCGAGCACATCGAAGAAATTGGCGGTGACTCGCCCACCGCGTACCGGCTCCGGCCCATCATTGCCCAGGAGCGAGAAATTGCCGTTGCCGCCATAAGCCGCCATTCCGCTGAAGACCTGATTCTGCCGCCAGTCCAGCAGATCAGGATACGAGGCTTCGCGCTGTGGAGAATTCTGTTGCGGCGTCTGCTCCCACAAATGTACCAACCGCTCCGGCTCTTGATACGGAAGCCCGCGCAGCAACGCTGCGTTGACGACGCTGAAGATCGCCGTGTTCGCGCCGACGCCGAGCGCGATTGTGAAAACGGCAATCAAAGTGAAGGCTGGCTTTTTCAGCAACATTCTCAGACCAAAGCGCAGATCTTGGAACATCTCGTCCTCCAGTCGTTGTGGTTGCAACAGCAGCGCATCCCAAAAAGCGCCGAGACTGCGCCGCACCAGATCGAGTTTGGTTCTCCAATTGAGCTTGTCCCAGTCAGCCAGCAGCAACTCACGATACCGCAACTCGGCTTCCCACTCCTGCCGCCAATCAGCGCGCAACCGGCGGGGCACGATCACGCCGATGATGCGAATCAGCCAGAGCCAGAAGCAGAAGGGGGTTGTTTTCGTGGCATCTGCCATCCGATTCACTCATCTCGCAAAGCCACCATCGGATCGACCCGTGAGGCGCGCCGCAGCGGGAGATAGCCGGCCAACGCGGCGACGATCAGCAGCAGCAATGTCGCCGATTTAATGGTCAGCGGGTCGTTCGGCTTTAAGTCAAAGAGCAGGCTTGAGGCTGTTTGTGTTGCTGCAAACGAGGCGGCCAACCCGATGACAACGCCGATGACCACGAGCGTGAGCGCTTCGCGCAGCACGAGCCAGAGCACATCGCGCCTCTGAGCGCCGAGCGCCATACGAATGCCGATCTCTTTGGCGCGCCGCGCAACCGTATAAGACAAGACGCCGTACAGCCCGACACACGCGAGCAGCAAAGCGAGCACGCCGAAGAAAGAGGCGAGGCGGGCGATCAGTTTCTGCTGGACGAGCGAGCGGTCGATCTGTTCGGACAGGCTCATGACTTCATCAATCGGCAGGTTGCGATTGACTTCGTGAAAGGCCTGCCGAACGGGCGGGACGATTGATTGCTGCGGGCCGGAGTAACGCACGACGAAGTTGCTGAGTATTTCGCTTTGCTGGACGTAGGAGTAATAGGCCATCGGTCGCATCTGCTCGGTCAGGCTCCCGTACTTGGCGTCTTTCACGACGCCGATAACCTCGAACCGCTCGCGGTCTTCGGGAATCCTGCCAAAGCGCTGACCAAGCGGCGAGCGCTGTGGGAAGATGCGCTCGGCCATCGTTTCGGTGATGACCGCGACTTTCTGAGACTGGTCGGTGTCCTGCGGCCCAAAGCTCCGGCCCAGCACCAGCGGGATGCCCATCACGGTGAAATAGTCCGGGCCGACGACGTTATTTCTAAACTCCCGGCTCTGTTCTTCCGATGAAGGTTCATCGCGGGTGTATGCCACGCTTGACCACTGGCCCTGATTGAAGATCATGAATGAGAATGCTGCCGCCTGTACGCCGGGCACGGTCTTCACCTTCTCTTCCACCTCGCGCAGCAGAGGGGCGAGTTGGTCGAGTTTGTAACCGGTGGTCGCGATGTCAACCCGAAAAACCAGGACGTTCTGTTGATTGAATCCCGTGGGCACGTTTTGCAAATTGATCAGCGTCCGCACAAACAATCCCGCACCGACCAGCAGCAACAGCGAGAGCGCGACCTGCGCAACCAAGAGCACCTTGCCGAGCGGGCTCTGTGACGTCGGTTGCGCCGTGCCTTTGAGCGCAGCATTCGGTTCAGTCCGGGCCGCGCGTAATGCGGGGACGGTTCCAAAGATCATAGCGGAGAGCAGAGACGTAAGGAGCGTGAAGCCCAGAATGCGCGCATTGGGCGAGACATCAAGCGGCAATGTCTTCGAACCACCAGAAGCCATCAGGAGGAGCAGACTGCTGCCCCACCAGGCCAGTATGACTCCAGCAACACCGCCGAGGCTTGCGAGCAATACGCTTTCAGTGAGCAACTGACGGATGAGGCGTATGCGGCCTGCACCGATTGCCAGGCGCACAGCAAACTCTTTCTGCCTTATGGCGGCCCGTACCAGCAGCAGGTTGGCGATGTTAGCGCAAGCAATCAACAAGACGACCGCGACCACGGCCATCAGGATTCGCAGCGAGAGCGAGAACTTGCTCCGCAGTTCTGAGATGCCTCGGCCAGCCGGGGTTAGTTCAATGTTTGCCTGCTCCAGGTCCTGCAAACGCTCAGCCGAGGCTTGCGCGCCCACCCACTCTTGCAATGACTGTTTGAAGAGCAGATTCATGGCGGCGCTCGCCTGCTCGGCTCGCACGCCGTTCTTCAGCCGGGCGATGAGATAAAGCGATTGAATTTCTTTATTATTCCGTCCGTTCCAATGTGCAGGCGGCAACTGTGCTTCCATCGCCAGTGGCACCCAGATGTCCGGCGCTCGTCCGACCGTCGTGCCGAAAAATTCTTTGGGTGCGACGCCGACGATTGTGTAAACCGTCCGGTCAATTGTGATGGTTTTGCCGACCGCCGCCGGGTCGCCGCCCAGCCGGCGCTGCCACCACGCGTGGCTCACGACGGCGACCGGATGCCCGCCCGGCGTCTGATCATCCGATTCAGTAAGCGTACGTCCGAGACTGGCATTGACTCCCAACACTGGGAAATAAGTGCCCGAGACCAGTTGCACATCCATCTGCTCCGGCTCGCCGCTCGCTCCGTCGGTGTTGACCGTGCCGTGAACGCTCCAGGTCATGCTCAAGAGCGACGCCACCCCGGAAAAGACTTCATTGCGCTGCCGCACCTCTTGATAAAAAGGATAGGAGAAGAGATCCGTGCTTCGGTTCGGGAAGCTATTGGTCATGCCGCCATCTTCGGCCTTGCCGAAGAGCATGAGCTTGTCCGGCTCTTGCACCGGCAGCGACTTGAGCAGCACTGCGTCGAGCAAACTGAATATGGCCGTATTGGCCCCGATTCCGAGCGCCAAGCTGAGCACCGCGACCAAAGTGAAGCCGGGTTGTTTGAGCAACATTCGCACGCCATAACGTAAGTCCTGCATCAGTGCGTCCTCCCATCGGTAGGTTTGCATCCAGAGCGCATCCCAGAAGGCGCCCATGCTCCGCCTCAGCAAGTTGAGTTTCGTTCTCCAATTGAGTCGCTCCCAATCCGCAAGCAACGCCTCGCGATGACGCAACTCGGCTTCCCATTCCTGCCGCCAGTCCGCGCGCAGCCGTCGCGGCACAATTACGCCAATCAAACGGATCAGCCACAGCCAGAATCGAAATCGGGTTGTTCGTGTTGAACCAGCCATTTTGGTTCCTCCAGCTATTCATGCCGGAGCGCGACCATCGGATCTACCCTGGTTGCCCGCCGCGCCGGAACAAAACAGGCAAGCATCGCGATCAAGAGCAGAACGCCGGCAATCGCGGCAAACGTCAACGGATCGGTCGCGCTGATTTCAAACAGTAGATGAGCGATCAGCCGCGTAACGGCCAAAGCTCCCGCGAGCCCAATGCCTACGCCGACCAGCACCGCTTTCATCCCCTGTCCGATGACCAGTCGCAAAACATCGCGTCTCTGCGCGCCGAGCGCCAGACGCAACCCCAATTCCGGCGTGCGCTGCGTCACTGCATATGAAGTCACGCCGTAAATGCCGAGCGCGGCCAACACCAGGGCCACAACTGCAAACACACCGAACAGCACCAGGCTGAAGCGACGTTGGTCGAGTGATGAAGAAAAGACTTGTGCCAGTGTGCGGAATTTCGTAGGCACATCGCGATTGAGCTCGTGGAGTGTAGATCGCAAGACGGGAATAAGCGCACTGGCGTCGCCTTGGATGCGCGTCACAATCGTAAAGCTCCAGGCTTGACGTGGTCGTTGCAGATAATGCGCATACACAGTGGGCCGCGGATTCGCATCAAGTCCGAATTCGCGCACGTCGCTTACGACACCGACGATTTCCAGCAACCGTTTGTCGCCGTCCATATTGCCGTATTGAAGGTGTTTGCCCAGTGGCTCTTCCTGGGGCCAATACTGACGCGCCAGGTTCTCGCTGATTACTGCCACGTGCTGGGTGGCAGGGCCGTCGCTTTCGGAAAGCAATCGCCCGCGCAATAGTTGAATCCCCATCGCGTTGAAGTAACCCGGAGTTGCGATCCGCAATTCGGCGTAGCCTTTTAAGGCCGGATCGTTCTCAATCAAAAATTGACCGTTGGTGCCGCCATCGGTCATTGGCAAGCCGTTAATGCCACCGACCGCGGCGACACCCGGTAACGCTTTCACCCGTTCCACCAATTCCTGATAGAAGTAGGCGCGTCTTTGCGCTTCGTTGTTACCGGCTTCTGCAGGCACTGAGATTTCCATCGCGACCGCGTTCTCCGTCTGAAAGCCCGGATCAATGCTCAGCAGTTTGACGAAGCTCTTGCCTAATAACCCCGCGCCTACTAACAACACCGAAGTCAACGCGACTTGCGTCACGACCAATAAGCCGCGCAAACGATGACTCGCAGCGTGGGCGGTATGTCCGCGCCCGGCTTCTTTCAGACTGGACTGCAGATCCTGCCTGCCAAAACGCAACAATGGCACCAGCCCCAGCGCGACGGCGACGAGCGTCGAGAGCGCAAAGGTAAAGGTCAGGGCGCGGGCATCAACGCCGATTTCTTCCGCACGCGGCAGGTTGTCGTGATTCAAACTGAGCAACGCCTTCACGCCCCAGATCGAAAGCAAAACACCCAGACCGCCGGCCAGCACGGCCAGTAACAAACTTTCTGTCACGAATTGTCGCGCGAGTCGCCAGCGTGTTGCGCCCAATGCCGCGCGGACATCGAATTCGTGCTGCCGCGCGGAGATTTGCGCCAGCAACAAATTGGTGACATTGGCGCATGCGATAAACAACAGCACCGCAACCGCCGTCATAATGACGAGCAGCGTCTGACTGGACGAGCCGACCATTGCTTCTTGTAACGGAATGGAGGCGAGGTCAACCAGATCGATGTCCTTGCCGTTTTCTTCCTTGAGCTGTTTGCCGATGGTGCTGAGTTCAGCGCGAGCTTGCGCCAGCGTGACGCCATCTGCCAGCCGCGCGATCACGCGCCGACCGTGCGAGGTGCGCGATGGCGTCTGCTCGGCTAATTCTACTGGCAACCAGATTTCGGCATTTTGAGGAAAGTTGAAGCCGCGCGGCATCACGCCAACGACCGTGTAATTGGTATTGTCAATCCGCAGCGCTGTAGCGGCCAGATCACTGCGACTGCCCAGCAATCTCTCCCAATATCCAGCGCTCACCACCGCGACCGGATTTCCGGCGACTTTGGTTTCTTCCGGCAAAAAGCTGCGCCCGATGGCAGGCAGGATGCCCAGCACCTGGAAGAACTCGCGCGAGACGAACGACACAGGAGCGCGGACAGGCTCCCTGCCGCCGAGCACAGTGATTACTTGGGTGCCATATTCTGCAGCGGCCGCCAACGTATGATTGCGCGCTCGCACGTCCTGAAAATTCCGGTCGGCAAACGTGATTTGTCGGCTCTGCGCATCTACCTCTCGGAGGCTGAGAATGCGTTCCGGTTGCGGATACGGCAACTGCCGCAGCAGGACAGCATCTACTACGCTGAAAATCGCCGTACAAGCGCCAATGCCAAGCGCGAGCGTAAAAACAGCGATCAAAGTGAAGCTGGGTTGCTTCCATAACATTCGCACGCCGTAACGAAGGTCTTGAAACATCTCGTCCTCCAATCTTTGTGGTTGTAACGCGAGCGCATCCCAAAACGCGCCAAGACTACGGCGCAGCAAATCAAGTTTGGTTTTGTTAGTGAGCTTGTCCCAATCAGCCAGCAGCAACTCGCGATAGCGCAGCTCTGCTTCCCACTCCTGACGCCAATCGGCGCGCAATCGTCGCGGGACAATCAAGCCGATGAATTCGATCAGCCAGCGATGCGGTTTCACGTTGGCCCCCGGTTATTCCTGCCGCAGCGCCTCCAGCGGATCTACTTGCGACGCCTTGCGCGCGGGCAGCCAGCAAGCCACCAACGCTACCATTGTCAGCCCTGACGCGATTATCGCGAAGGTCAAAGGGTCAGCTCCCTTCACACCGTAAAGCAGCTCAGCCATCTGGCGCTGCCACGCCTCCGCGCCAAAATATTCGCTCGCCAGCAGTCGGTTCAAGGCATACCCGGTCAACGTGCCGGCCCCCAGTCCCAGCAGCACCAGTTTCATGCCTTGCCAGATCACCAGCCGTAAGACATCACGGGCTTGCGCGCCGAGCGCCATCCGAATGCCGATTTCGTTTGTGCGTTGCGCTACCGAGTAGGCCAACACGCCCGACAACCCGATGGCCGCCAGCAGTAGTGCCAGCCCGCCGAAGAAACTCAGCAGCCGGGCGTACAAGCGTTCCTGTCCCAACGTGGCCTGTGAGCGCGCAGTCTGCGAGGTGACATCGGTAACCGGCAGATTGCTGTCGAGATCACGCACGATTTCACGCACTGCAGCAGTGAGCGCGGTCGGTTCGCCCGTGGTGCGAAGAGCGAAATGCATCTCGCCGATCGCTGCGCCTTCTTGCTGCCATGGCGTATAGATCAGTGGCTTGAGCTCCTCGCGCTGGCTCATGTACTTGGTGTCAGCGACCACCCCGATGATCTCGACTTCGTGTTTGCGCGTGCCGCCGGGAAACGTGACGCGTTTGCCGAGAACGTCTTCATCGGGAAAGAACTTACGTTCGAAGGTTTGACTGACGATGGCGACTCCAGGCGCATGCTGGTCATCCTGCTCTGTGAAATTGCGCCCACGCAGGAACGGAATTTCCATCGTCGCAAAATAGTTCTCGCGCACCATCTGCCGGTTGGTGTCGTGTTCCACGGCAGTCTTTTCATTTTCCCCGGGCAGCAGGATGTCATTGAACCAATTGTCATTGGCGATGAGCCCGATCCTCCCGAATGTTGCCGCTTGCACACCAGGTAGGTGATCCAGCCGCGCAAAGAGTTGCTGATAGAACTGCATGAGGCGCTCGTCTTTGTATCCACCCTGCTCCGGCTGCAACGTGAAGACCAGGAGGTTTTCCTGATTGAAGCCAAGGTCGACTCGTTGCAGATTAGAGAGCGTGCGGATGAACAGACCCGCGCCGACCAGTAACAGCAACGAGAGCGCGACCTGCGCGACGATCAACCCTTTGCTGAGCCGCGACACCACGCCTGTCGTGCGGCGGCTCTGTTTGAGGGTTGTCGCCAAATCCGGGCTCGTCGCGCGCCAAGCGGGCGCCAATCCGAACAACACACCAGTCACCAGTGAGACGCCAAGCGTGAACAAGAGCACCCGCCAATTCAGACTAAGGTCAACGCCGCTGGGCAAGAATTTCGTGCCTTTGTCGGTCAGCGCCAGAAGCGCGCTCTTGCCCCAGAAGGCGAAGAGCACGCCAACCGTACCGCCCGACGCAGCGAGCAGCACGCTTTCAGTCAACAGTTGTCGCACTAAACGCCAGCGCCCCGCGCCGACCGCGAGCCTCACGCTGATTTCAGGGCCGCGCAAGGCCGCCCGTGCCAACAACAGGTTCGCCACGTTGGCGCACGCAAGCAGCAGCACTACCGCCACTACGATGAACAGTCCATAAATGGTGGTTGAATAACGCCTGCGCCTGTCCAGCATTCCACGGCTGCCGGATTCCGCAATCAGGCGCGGGTAATCTTTCGCGTTGAGTTGCGCCGGTTCACTCTCTTTGCGCGGCGGCGGCATGACCTCCAGGGCGGCGCCTTGGAAAGCACCATTCAAGCTGTCGCGCGCCTGTTCGGAGGTTGCACCCGGTTTGAGCCGCCCCATCAAATCCAGCCACCAGACACTAGGTGCTTTCGCCGTGCCCAATCGGCTGTGCTCGCCTTGCAACAACGGCTCGCAGACCAGCGGGACGGTGACCGCGGGGTGATAATCCACTTGCAATGTGCCGGTGAACCCGGGCGGGGTCACGCCGATGATGGTGAATGACTGCTTATTGAGTTTGAGGGGCTGACCGATGACGGCGGGATTGGCGCCGAAGCGCTCCTGCCAAAACTGATGGCTGAGCACGACCACCGGCGCTACGCCTGGCTTATCATCTTCGTCAGTGATCGCGCGTCCCGGGCTCGGTTGGAGTCTCAGGCCGGCGAAATAGCCGCCGGACACTGCTTGTCCGTTGACGATCTCAGCCTGCTCCCCCACCGCCGCAGTTACTTCATGAATCGGAGCGAAGGCAAAGAAATCGTTGAGCGGGCTGTCCGCTTGCGTCCTCGACTGGCGCATCTTTTCAAAGACTTCGTAGCGAAACAGTGAAAGTCCCCTTATGTCCTGGGGCCCTGGCACGAAAGACGTGCCGCTCATGCCATTCGTTCTGAACGCCCGTCCAGCTTGCCATTCAAAGAGCACCAGTCGTTCCGGCTCACCAACCGGCAAGGTTCTTAGCAGCACAGCATCCACCACGCTGAATAACGCCGTATTCGCGCCAATACCCAGCGCCAGCGAGAGCACGGCGACCAACGTGAAGCCTTTGTGCTTGAGCAGCATCCGCACGCCATAGCGCAAGTCTTGAAACATTTCGTCCTCCAACCTTTGTGGTTGCAACGCCACCGCATCCCAGAACGCTCCCAGACTGCGGCGGACCAGATCAAACTTTCTTTTCCAATCGAGCTTGTCCCAATCAGCGAGCAGCAACTCACGGTAGCGCAGCTCGGCCTCCCACTCCTGCCGCCAGTCGGCGCGCAGCCGGCGCGGGACAATCAAACCGATGAATTCGATCAGCCACAGATGTGGTTTCACGCTAACCCTCGTTATTCCTGCCGCAGAGCCACCAACGGATCAACCTTCGTCGCTCGGCGCGCGGGAACACAGCAAGCGAGCACTGCGACGATGGTCAATAAGAGCGCGACGCTGCCGAAGATCAATGGATCCGTCGCGCTCACACTGTAAAGCAGCGTGGTAAGCAAGCGGGTAACCACCCACGCGGCCAGCAATCCGATGCCGACGCCGCTGAGGATGAGCGTCACGCCTTGCCGCAAAATCATACCGAGCACGTCCCGGCGTTGCGCACCCAACGCCAGACGCACCCCGATCTCCCGCGTGCGCTCGGTGACACTGCCGGAGAGCACGCCGTAAATGCCGATGGCCGCGAGCACAAGCGCCGCGAGGCCGAACGTCTCGAACAGGATCAGCGCGAAGCGCCGCTCGGCGGCTGACTTCGCGAGCCGATCGTCCATTGTTGCAATCCGTACAATCGGCTCATCCTTATCCACCGACCAGATTGCCTGTTTGATCGCGGGAGTGAGAGTCGACGCGCTGCCGCGCGCGCGAACCACGAGCCACCGCGCTCTGTCCGCGAACATGCGCCACTGCGTGTTTGTAATATACACTGCATCAGTCTCAGCCCCCGCCAGCGATGTCTGCTTAACGTCCCCAACCACGCCGACGACAGTGTTCCACGGCCCGGTGGTCGGCCCCAGGTGCAGCCGCTGGCCGATCGGGTCTTGACCGGGGAACTTGCTCTTTGCCAGCGATTCGCTGATGAGTACGTTCGGAGCTGCGTCGGCCCCGTCGTGGGCATTGAGGACGCGCCCGCTGCGTAGAGGGATAGCCATCGCCTCGAGGTAACCGGGACTCACCGCATACCTGAACGCACCGCTGTCCGCCTCGGGATTGCCGGTCGGACTCGACTCAAAATGCACGCCATAGCCGTCCTGAGGGTCTCCGCTCAGCGGCAACTGGCTGGTGAACCCGGCCTCGGTGACACCCGGAACCTGGCGTACCGCCTCCAAAGCTTGCTCGAAGAACCTGTGAGTTGCGTCATTGTCGAATCGGGGACCCGATGTCTGTACCTGCATCGTAAGCAAATGCGATGTATCGAACCCGGGATCAATCGCGAACAAACGCTGCAGGCTACGCAACAGCAATCCGGTGCTCACCAGCAGCACGAGGGCGAGTGCGACTTCGGCCACCACCAAAGTTCGGCGCAACCATTGGTGACCACCAGCGGTTCTATGCGAGCTTTGTTGCAATCCGATGTGCAGGTCCCTGCGAGACGCGTGCAGCGCTGGAATAAGCCCGATCACCATCCCAATCACCGTCGTGATTCCGAGCGCGAACGCGAAGACTGCGCCGTCGATGCGAATCGTGCCTACCCGCGGCAGTCCGGGTGGACTGAGCGCCACAAGCACACGTACACCGAATTGCGCGACGACCATTCCCAGCGCGCCGCCCAGGACCGCGAGCAGCAGGCTCTCGGTGAGCAGTTGCCGAATCATCCGCGTTCTTCCCGCGCCCAGCGCGACGCGTATCGCAAACTCGCCGCGTCGCTGGGCGCCGCGAGCCAGAAGCAGATTCGTTACATTCGCGCAGGCGATCGCGAGCACCAGCACGACCGCTCCAAGCACGGCGAGTAGCGCCGGTTTGACGCCGCTGGTAACGTCATCCTGCAGAGGGTTCACTATCAACCCGGAATTCAT
>Ga0075424_100004819_pt1 | contig 12802 bp, 9 predicted proteins | sample SoiMethybrSBSTD3_FD_75301 | JGI IMG/M metagenome (GOLD analysis project Ga0075424, IMG submission 75301) | Bulk soil microbial communities from a Populus tree surrounding site in Tennessee, USA - Soil MetaG P. TD hybrid SBSTD3 | ecosystem: Environmental > Terrestrial > Soil > Tree plantation... | reverse complement strand
TCGAGCTCGTACATCGCTTCGGTCACATGGTGGTCGTCCCATCGGTCTTCCTGGGCGCGCCCCTTGAGACCGTTCCCGAAGTACGTCGCGGCATTGGTCGATATCTCGTTGCCGTGCAGATCGAGGCTCAGGCTGAACCACAGATTGATGAATTTCTGAATCGTCGGCAGATCGATGCCGCCGAGCCGTCGCACGTCCTCGGAGTATCCGGCGTTCTGCAGCAGCTGGCACGTCCGCTCGACGATTCGCGAAATCCCCGTTTCGCCGACGAACATGTGGTGGGCCTCCTCGGTGAGCATGAAGCGCGTGGTTCGCGACAACGGGTCGAGCGAGCTCTCGGAGAGCGACAGCAGCTGCGACTTGCCGTCGCGGTCCGTGAACATCGTGAACATGAAGAAATCGAGCCAGTTCTCGATCGGCTCGTTGAACGCGTCGAGGATCCTCGGCTTGTCGCGGTTGCCGCTCTGACGCTCGAGCAGCTCCTCCGCCTCGTCGCGGCCATCGCGTCCGAAGTACGAGTGCAGCAGGTAGACCATCGCCCAGAGATGCCGGCCTTCCTCGACGTTCACCTGAAACAGGTTGCGCAGGTCGTACAGGCTCGGGCATCGCTGACCGAGCCAGCGCTGCTGCTCCACGCTGGCCGGCTCGGTGTCCCCTTGCGTGACGATCAGGCGCCGCAGCTGGTTGCGGAACTCACCCGGCACCTCCTGCCAGACGGGTTGGCCGAGGAAGTCGCCGAAGCCGATCCGCCGGTCGTGGACGGGGTCGGCGAGAAAAATTCCCCAGCGATACTCCGGCAGCTTCACGTACTCGAAGTGCGCCCATCCCGACGGGTCGACGCTGACGGCCGTGCGCACGTACACGTGGTGGTAGTCCTGGAATCCCTGCGGACCCATGTCCTTCCACCACTGGATGTATTTCGGCTGCCAGTGCTCCAGCGCGCGCTGCAGCCGCTTGTTGCTCGAAAGCCCGACGTTGTTCGGAATCTTCTCCGCCGAAATCATGGTGGCCCTCGAAGTGCTGAGTGATGATTGTTGATTGCTGATTGATGGTTGATTTGCAGCAATCAGCAATCGCCAATCGAAAATTCACGTTCTCCTGTAATCGAACTCCGGACGCGACTGCGATCCGTACGACGTCAGCGCCCCCTTCTCGCCGACCGCGTTCGGCCGCTGGAAGATCCAGTTCTGCCACGCGGTGAGCCGTCCGAAGATTTTCGTTTCCATCGTTTCAGGGCCGGCGAAGCGCAGGTTCGCCTCCATGCCGGTCAGTGCATCAGGCGAGAATGCGGCGCGCCCTTCGATCGCCAGACGCACCTCGTCGTCCCAATCGAGCTCGTCGGGCGCGAACGAGACCAGGCCGGCGTCGAGCGCGGCTTGCGCATCGAACGCCTCCCGCTCCTCGACGAGTTCCTCGACGCGGCCAGGGTCGCCGAGAAACCGGGTCTCGAGGCGCGTCAAGCCGTTGCTCATGCGCAGTGGTCCAGTGTTCATGGGCGACAGACGGATGGTATTCGGACGATCGGGATCGTCGAGCATGTACGATCGGTCCGCCGCGAGCGCCAGCTCGAAGAGTGTGCCCGCAAAGCAGCTGCCGGGTTCGATCAGCGCGAAGAAACTTCGCGACGTCAGATCCATCCGCTTCAACGTGCGCTTGATGAAGTGCGTGATCTCGCGGACCAGCCAGTGGCTGGCGTGCGCCGCGACTGTTTCGTCGACGGCCAGGACGCGCGCGGGGTCTCCTTCGGTCTTCACGACGACCGTCCCGATCAGCGGTTCGTTCACCCGCAATCGCAGCAGCGCATCGTCGAGCTCGCGAAACGCACGCAGCGGCCAGAACCGATCTCCTGCGACGACGATTGCGTCCGGCGTGGACGGCGTGTCCTCGTCCGGCCCGCGCACCGTCAGCGTGGCCACACGTTTGTCCCGATCGATATCGAGCGAGACCGCGGAATAGCGCACCGCATCGGCACTGACGCGCGCTCCGAGCGCACCGAGCGAGATCCCCGGGCCTGTGGCGGGACGATCGGAGAGCGCCGCCAGCTCGTTCGCGCGCTTCTGCACCCGCTCCTTGAACTGACTCGTCGGATAGACCGCATCGACGAGCCGCCACTCGACGGCGCGCTTGCCCTTGATCCCTTCCGCGATGGTGCCGAAGAAATCGGCAAGGTCGCGGCGCACCTTCCGTTTGTCGACGACGCGGGTGAGGCCGCCGGTGCCGGGCAGCACGCCGAGCAGCGGCGTCTCCGGCAGGCTGACGGCGGAGTTGCCATCGTCAACCAGCAGGATTTCGTCGCACGCGAGCGCCAGCTCGTAGCCGCCGCCAGCGCAGATCCCATTGATCGCGGCGATGAACTTGATGCCCGAATGCTCGCTCGCGTCTTCGATCGCGAGCCGCGTTTCATTGGTGTACTTGCAGAAATTCACCTTCCACGCGTGGCTCGAGCCGCGCAGCATGAAAATGTTCGCACCCGCGCAGAAGATCCGCTCCTTGAGACTGGTGATCACGACGACGTGGACTTCAGGATGTTCGAACCTGATGCGCTGGATGGCATCAGCCAGCTCGATGTCGACGCCAAGGTCGTACGAGTTCAACTTGAGACGGTACTCCGGCGAGAGGCCGCCGTCCTCGCGTACATCCATCCCCAGCGTCGCGACTGGGCCGTCGACGGCGAGCTTCCAGTGGCGATATCGATCAGGTGAGGTTTCGAACGAGATCTGAGGCTGCGGGGTGGTCGCGGTGTCCATCCCGACGAGCGTACTTGCGGGATCCCGGAGGTGTCAAAAAGGGCGCCCGGGACAGGCGCCCCACCAGCTCAGTACTCGTCTTCGTTGCCCCACCAGGGCTCGGACGGCGCCGCCGTCGGGTTCGAGCGCGAGGACCAGGGCGTCGACTCGGCCGAGAGACGGTTCTGTATCTGCGTGCGCAGCCAACCGATAGCGTCCGGCTCAGCGGCCCGCAGGGCCTGCCAATCGGCTTCCGGGAGAACGAGCGTCAGCGTCCGTGTGGGGTGGGCCTCGGAGTTGATCATGGATGTGATCATAGGAGAGCGCAACATCTCTGTCGCGCATAAAGTACTGATGGGACTGATACATGGGACGCATGCGCGCTCGGCATGGGATATATGCGCGCGGCGCATAAAGTGACGAGCCGCCAGCCGCCGCACCGCGAACCGCGAACCGCGAACCGCGAACCGCGAACCGCGAACCGCGAACCGCGAACCGCGAACCGCGAAGAGCGTAAGCTCCTACTCCGCCGTTTCCCCCGGCTTCAGGACGAGCACGTCGATGCCGTGCGGATCCACGAGGTGCTTGAGACGATCGGGCGTGCCGGTCAGCACCGGGAAGGTCCCGTAGTGCATCGGCACGACCTGCCGCACCCCAAGGAGACGCGCCGCGACGGCGGCGGCATCCGGCCCCATCGTGAAGTGATCGCCGATCGGCAGGAACGCGATCTGCGGTGCGTGCATCTCGGCGATCAACCGCATGTCGCCGAAGAGCGCCGTGTCACCAGCAAAGTAGAACGATTGTCCGTTCTCCATCCGGACGACGAAGCCCGCAGGATTTCCGAGATACACGTTCGTCTCGTTTTCGACGACGCTGCTGGTGTGAATCGCCGGGACCATCGTGACGCCCAGGCCGGCGGCGGTGACCGTGCCGCCGATGTTCATGCCCAGCAGGTTGCTCAGTCCCTTGCGCTCGAACCAGTGCGCGAGCTCGTAGACCGCAACGACGGGCGCGTTCGTGGCGCGCGCGACCGGCACGAGGTCCCCCGTGTGATCCGAATGACCGTGCGTCACCAGAATCAGATCGGCCGCCGCAATCTTCTTCATCGACGGCGGACACTTCGGATTTCCCTCGAGCCAGGGATCAGTGACGATTCGTTTGCCGCCTGGAGTCGTGATCAGAAAGGTCGCATGGCCGTACCACGTGATGGAGAGCTTCTGGATTGCCATCCGCTCATTATCGCGCTGGCGGCAGGTGCGCCCAGTCGGTGATCACGTGAATGGGCGACGATGTCACGTCCTTCACCGGTATCTTCAGAAGGAATCGGCGGCCGTCCGACGTGACGTCGTAGTTGCTGAGGTACGGATTCCCTGGCGGACTGAAATGCGCCTGAAAGAGGCGGCGCGGAGCAGCCGGACTGTGGCCCTTGAATTCGACCGCGCTTATCCAGGAATCACCCGAGACGAAGAACAGCTCACGGCCATCGCCGCGCCAGCGCGGATCGGTGCCTCCACCGGCGGAGACTTGCCAGCGCGACGTCGCGTTCGCGAGGTTGCGCACATACACTTCCGCGCTCCCCGATTCGAGCGACGTATAGGCGAGCCATTGGCCGTCGGGCGATACCTGTCCCTGCATTTCGTCGAACGTCGTCTGCACGAGTGGCGTTGTCTTCGATCCGTCAGGCGTCACGACCCAGATGTCTGAACCGGTGCCGCGCTCATACGTGTGATAGACGATGCCGCAATCGGGCATCCAGTCGGTCGGATACTTCGCGTTGCCACTCTGAAGCAGCAGCGAATCGTGCCCTGTCCCGTTCGCCGCGCTCTGGAACAGATCGTGAAGTCCGCCGCGGTTCGACCGAAACACGATGCGCTGTCCGTCCGGCGACCAGACTGGGGAAGCATCCGTCGCGGAGTCGTACGTGATGCGAACGTTGGCACCGCGCTGCAGATCGAGCACGCGCACGTCCGGGCGATGCGTTTTCACGTCGACCTCGGCGACCGCGAGCTGATCGTCCTTGGGCGACAACCGGAAGTCGACGTATTCGGACGGCAGGCCGACGGTGCCAAGCCGCCGGCCCGCGGGATCCTCCCAGACCAGCTCAGCGCTGGCGACGGCGCTCGCGTACGCGAGGACGCCGGTATTCGACGCCGAGAACGCCGCGTGAAAATTACTGGAACCTGCGACGCGATCGATCACCGGGACCGGATCGCCGGACAATCGCAGCGATCGCCAGTCGAAGGGCGCCGCCATCAGCGCCTCGTCCGCAACGAACAACAATCGATCGGGCGCCGCGAACACCGCACTCAACGCCGAGGAGAGCAACCGCTCTGACTTCGACGGCGCCTGCAGGTCGGCCGCATAGACGGCGTGCGTCTCGGGCGACGTGCTCTGCACGAAATAGATGAAATGTCGATCGTCGGGGAGAAACTGCGGCCAGCGGTGCGAGGCCTCGTGACGCGAGGCGTCCACCTGCGTCAGGGCCACGGCGTCGCCGCCGCCGGCGGGAATTCGATACAACCCGCTTTGCGTCGTGGGGGCGAACACGATTACGCCGTCATGACTCCATGCGCCGCCGCGCCCATTCGGTGCCGGCGCGAGCACGCGCGCGGGGCCGCCCGCCAGATCGATCCGGTTCAGCGATCCGTTCGCGAAAAATCCAATCGATTCGCCGTCCGGTGACCAGAACGGGTATTCCGCACCTGAGGTGCCCACAATCGGATGCGGCTGGAGCTCGTCGAGCGGCCGAATCCAGAGTTGCGAAGCGTCATGCCCTGCCGCCGCCACGAACAGCAGCTTGCGTCCGTCGGGGGACAGCGCGAACTGCGGCGTCGGCACCGAGGAGGGTGTCGGCGTGAAGCCGCCGCCATCTGGCGGATAGACCGAAAACGACAGCGGCATGGCAGCCGGCGGGACCGCGCGAAACGGTCGCGCAAGCACCCACACCGCCGCGGCTCCGGCGAGCGCTGCAGCCGCGATCGGCAGAAAGCGTCGGGACGATGATTGACGCGGTGACTGGTCCACGCCGCGCGCCATCCATCGCAACACCTCCACCATGTCGCCGGCCGCATGCCAGCGGGCGGCCGCGGTCTTCGACAGCGCCTTCTGGATGAACCAGCCGAGCGACGCCGGAAGCTCTGGTCGGATCGACGAGACGGACGGCGGATCGTCGTTCAGAATGGCGTCAATGACTGCGGCCGGCGACTCCCGCTCGAACGCGCGTTGTCCGGTAGCCATTTCGTACATGACGGCGCCGAACGCGAACAGGTCCGATGCCGCGTTCGCAGGCTGCCCTTCGAGCCGTTCCGGGGCGATGTACTGCACCGTGCCGAGCAGCGCGTGCTCCGACGTCAAGCGCAGCCTCATCGTCGTCGCGGGATCTTCGTAGACCGCTGCCGCCGGAATCGACGCGGCATCCCGCAGCGCGGCGAGTCCGAAGTCGAGCACTTTGACGCCCGACCCCGTCAGCATGATGTTGGACGGTTTCAGATCGCGATGGATGATGCCGTTGCTGTGGGCATGGTCGAGCGCCTCCGCAATCTGGATCGAGAACCGCAACACGTCCCGCACCGGCAGCGGACCGCGCGCGAGCCGCCTGGCGAGCGTCTCGCCGGCGACGTACTCCATCACCAGAAAGCGCGTGCCGTCGTCGCGCCCGACGTCGTGGAGCGCGCAGATGTGCGGATGATTGAGCGAGGCAACGGCGCGTCCTTCCGCTTCGAGCAGCGCGTCGCTGTCGAACGCGGCGAGCGTGCCGCCAACGAGCTTCAGCGCAACGGTGCGATCGAGTCGCGTGTCGCGCGCGCGGTAGACCTCGCCCATGCCGCCGGCGCCAACCGGCGCGACGATTTCGTACGGGCCGAGCCTCGTTCCGACTGGGAGTGCCATCGGACCTCAGCGTCTGACGCTGGCGTCGCGCAGGCCGAGGTTCTTCAGCAGCCGGTGGAGGTAAGTCGGATTGATGCCGAGCAGCCTGGCCGCGGCGGTGTAGTTGCCTCCCGTGCGATCGATGGCATCGAGCACGAGCTTGCGCTTGGTATCCATGACGCCGCGGTGGAACGGCGCGTCCGGCGAAACGGACCCGGCCGCGTGTCCCGTGATCGATTGCGGCAGGTCGCCGACCATGATGCGTTCCGACGACCCGAGAACGACGGCGCGTTCCACCGCGTTTTCGAGCTCGCGCACATTGCCGGGCCAGTCGTACGCGCACAGCGCATCCACGGCATCACGCGACAGTTCGGCGCGCCGGCCTCTCGCGTACTTCGCCGCGAAGTGCGCCGCAAGCCGCGGGATGTCGCCGCGGCGGTCGCGCAGCGGAGGCATCGTGAGGCTGACGACGTTCAATCGGTACCAGAGATCCTGACGGAATCGTCCGGCCGCGACCGCGGCTTCGAGATCCAGGTTCGTGGCAGCGATGACGCGGACGTCGACCTTGATCGTGCGCGTGCCGCCGACGCGCTCGAACTCACGGTGCTGCAGCGCGCGCAGCAGCTTCGCCTGCAGCGACGGCGCGAGGTCCCCGACTTCGTCCAGGAACAGCGTTCCGCCGTCTGCGGACTCGAGCCTGCCCTTCTTCAAGGCGAGCGCGCCCGTGAACGCGCCCTTCTCGTGGCCGAACAACTCGCTTTCGAGCAGCGGCTCCGTGAGCGCCGCGCAATTGATCGCGACGAACGGCCGCCGGGCCCGCGCGCTGTTGTCGTGGACCGCGCGCGCGGCGAGCTCTTTCCCCGTGCCCGTCTCGCCCCGGATCAACACCGTGCAGTCAGATCCCGCGACTTTGCGGATGCAGTCGTACACGTCGCGCATCGCGGGCGTATCGCCCACCATGTCGTGCGACTGCCATGTCATCCGGCCGCTGAGGAGCTCCGTCGCAACGGCCGACGACACGTCCGCACCGCCAGCCGGTCGCGCGCGCGACACGTTCTCCGCAGGGATTCGCGTCGTCAGGTCGTCGGCCCCGCTCTCATCCGCGTCGGCGGGCTGCGCGTCGCCTTCCGAGTGCAGGAACAGGAAGACGGAATCGCCGGCTCGAATGCGATCGCCGTGCGCGAGCGCGTGCTCGCGGACGGGGATACCATTGACGAACGTGCCGTTCGCGCTGCCGAGATCGCGGAGCGTGAAGTGTCCGTCCGCCGACTCGACCGCGCAGTGGCGCCGCGACATCAGGTGATCGGGAATGCTGAGCTGACTCGACGGATCGCGGCCGATGGCCGTCGTCGCGCCATTAAGAGGAACGGACTCGCCGCATAGTGGGCCGGAGAGGATGACAAGCCTGCCGCGCATACACATCCGGCGTTTGCGACAAGCAAGACGACTGCCGAGCTGCCAGCTCGAGCGCTGCGCGCCGCGGACTATAATCCAGAGAGTGCAAGCTATTCCTGTGGACCTCATTCGGGGCCGGAAAAAACGCACCGGCGAGCTTCCGCGTGTTCCGAAGCCCGAGTGGCTGAAGGTGCGCGCGCCGGGGTCTGAGAACTACCACCGCCTCAAGGCGCTGATGCGTACGCTCAACCTGCACACGGTGTGCGAAGAGGCGAACTGCCCGAATATCGGCGAGTGCTGGCATCACGGAACGGCGACGTTCATGATCCTGGGTGATACGTGCACCCGGTCGTGCGGCTACTGCAACGTGATGCATGGCGCGCCGAAGCCGCCGGACGAACGCGAGCCCGCGCATGTCGCGAGCGCGATTCACGCCATGGGCCTGGCGCACGTCGTCATCACGTCGGTCGATCGCGACGACCTCCCAGATTTCGGCGCGGGCCATTTCGCGCGGACGATCGCCGAGACGCGCGCCCGGATCCCTGGATGTACCATCGAAGTGCTGATCCCCGATTTCAAGGGGGACGCGGGGGCGCTGCACACGGTGCTGGATGCCGGGCCCGATGTGCTCAATCACAACATCGAAACCGTTCCGCGTATGTATCGGATGGCGCGGCCCGGCGGGCGCTACGACCGCGCGCTGCAGTTGCTCGATCGATCGCGGACTCACGCCCCGTCCATCCCGACGAAGTCGGGGCTGATGGTCGGCCTTGGCGAAGAGCTGGACGAAGTGATCGCGACGCTGCGCGATTTGCGCGCGGTCGGCTGCCAGATCGTGACGATCGGTCAGTACCTCCGGCCGTCGCTCGCCAACCTGCCGATGTCGCGGTACTACACGCCGTCGGAGTTCGGCGAGCTGAAGCGCGTCGGCCTCGAGCTCGGGTTCGGCCACGTGGAATCCGGCCCGCTGGTTCGATCGTCCTATCACGCACACGAACAGGTACAGTCGTTAGGCGTAGCGCGCGGTTTTCAAACCGCGCCAGGCGGGGTCTGAAGACCTCGCCCTACGGCGTGTCGCTTACCCGCATCCACAGCGAGATCGTCTCCTGCACACGCTGCGAGCGCCTCCGCACGTACTGCGCGCAAATCGCCCGCGAGAAGAAGACTGCGCATCGCGACGACGTGTATTGGGGCAGACCGGTGCCCGGCTTCGGCGATCCGGATGCGCGTGTGCTCGTGCTCGGGCTCGCGCCGGCGGCGCACGGAGCGAATCGCACCGGGCGCGTTTTCACGGGCGACGGATCGGGCGACTTCCTCATGCGCGCGATGCATGCGGCGGGCTTCGCGAACATCACGACATCGCAGCGAATCGACGACGGGCTCCGGCTGACAGACGCCTACATCGCGGCGGCCGTGCGGTGCGCGCCTCCTGATAACAAGCCCTCAGTCGAAGAGATCGCCGCCTGCCATCCTCACCTCGTCAATGAAGTGGCGGCGCTGCGCCGCCTGCGTGTGATCGTCGCCCTCGGAAAGATCGGATTCGATGCCGCGTGGCGTCTGCTCGCCGAGCGGGGCGTGCGCGTACGCCCGAGGCCGGCGTTCGGTCATGGGCTCCTTTACGAGCCGGATGGAGGGCCTGCCGTCATCGCCTCGTACCACCCAAGCCGGCAGAACACGAACACGAGGAAGCTGACGCCCGAAATGCTGAAGGCGGTCCTTCAAACGGCGGCAACGATGGCGGGGCTTTAGCCTCGCCCTGCATCCGGCGCCTGAATTGCACCCGTTCGCCCTGGAGGTTAGTTCGATGCGTACGACCTGGGCAGTACGACTGGCCGTCCCGCTTGCGGCGTCAGCGTTGATGATCGGGTGCACGAAAGGGAACCGGCACGACGAGGCGCAGCGGGAGCGGCTGGGCGGCGCCAAGTACGAGATTGTGAACCTGAAAGGATGCGTGGAGAAAGCGCCTGGCTCCGACGAGTATGTGCTGAGGCAAGTGCAGCTCCCGCTGCCTTCGGCGCAGATCAGCGATACGGCGACGAGCGTGCGCGGCCTGACGATCACCGAGGGCTCGTGGGTAAAGCTCCGCGACGGCTCGGATCAGCTGAAGGGACAGCTCGGTCAGATGGTGTCGGTCACCGGGACCGTCATCGATGACGGCCGGAACACGATCGGCACGACAGGCAAGGCGACCGAGCCGAAGGAGGCCGAGTCGCCGGTAGACGCGTCCCGCGCGGCGAAAGACGAGTCAGGGACGGCGAGAGCCAGAAAGGAAGCCGGACCTATCGGCCAGGTCAGCCAGTCGAACGGAAACGTGCCAGAGCTCGTGGTCGAGCGGGTAAATCCGACGGGGCAGCCCTGCAGCAGTCAGTCGCCGAACGCGACCGGCCGCTGATCGGGTCAGGCCCCGGTCTGACCTTGATCTGACCCCGGTCTGACCCCGGTCTGACCCTGGTCTGACCCTGGTCTGACCCCGGTTTGACCCCTCTTGGGGCGGTACACGTGCGTGGCGTGGCCGAAGAACACCTCGGCCGCTTCCATGAGGGTCTCCGACAGCGTCGGGTGCGGGTGGATGCTCATCCGCAGGTCTGTCGCGTTGGCGCCCATCTCGACCGCCACGACCCCTTCCGCGATCAGTTCGCCGGCGCCCGGGCCGACGATGCCGACGCCGAGCACGCGCTCGGTCTTTGGATCGATCACCAGCTTGGTCATGCCGTCGGTGCGATCGAGCGTCAGCGCACGCCCGGACGCCGCCCACGGGAACCGCGTCACCGTCACCTCGCGGTTCTGTTTCTGCGCGTCCGTCTCCATCAGCCCGCACCAGGCGACCTCGGGGTCCGTGAAGACGACGGCAGGGATCGCAAGCGGCTCGAATGCGACGCGCTCGCCCCCAATCGCTTCGACCGCCACGCGCCCTTCGTGCGACGCCTTGTGCGCGAGCATCGGCTCGCCGACGACGTCGCCGATCGCGTAGATCGACGGCTCGCCCGTCCGCCTCGAGGGATCGACTTCGATGAAGCCGCGCTGGTTCACCTTCACCTTCGTCTTCTCGAGGCCTGGCACCGCGGAATTCGGGCGGCGGCCGATCGAGACGAGCACGCGGTCGAAGGTGCGCTCTTTCTCGCCCTCTCCGTCGAGGGAAACCGCGATCCCGTCTTTCGTCTCCTTCATACCGACGACCTTCGTGTTCAGGAGCACGGCCTCGCACATCGATTCGATCCGCTTCGCGAGCACGTTGACGAGATCGCGATCTGCGCCCGGCAGCAGCCCGGGCGTCATTTCGACGACGGTGACCTTTGCGCCGAGCGCGGCGTAGACGGTGCCCAGCTCGAGGCCGATGTAGCCGCCTCCGACCACGAGCAACGATTTCGGAACGTCGGGAATCTCGAGCGCGCTCGTCGAGTCCATCAGCCGCGGACTCTGAATGCTCAAGCCGGGAATCGTCGACGGCCGCGATCCGGTTGCGATGATGGCGTGCTCGAACGTCAGCGTGTCCGATTTACCAGATTCGCTGCTGATCTCGAGCGTGTGCGTGTCCCGGAAGCTCGCCGTGCCCTGGATGTAGGTGATCTTCCGCTGCTTCGAGAGCTGGCCGAGTCCGCCGGTGAGCTGGTTGACGACCTTCGTCTTGAACGCGCGGACCCGGTCGATGTCGATCTTCGGCGCGCCGAACGCCACGCCCCATGCCTCGGCGTGCCTGGCTTCGTTGATGACGTCGGCGACGTGCAGCAGCGCCTTCGAGGGAATGCAGCCGCGATACAAGCACACGCCGCCTGGATTGATCGCGGGATCGACGAGCGTCACCTGCATGCCGAGATCCGCGGCGTAGAACGCTGCCGCGTATCCGCCCGGGCCGGCCCCGATGACAACGAGCTGCGTGGAGGCCGGCATTACAGCGCCAGCACGAAAGGCTGCTCGAAGGCCTCGGCTACCCAGCGGAGGAAGCGCGCGCCGTCGGCACCGTCGATCAGGCGGTGATCGTAGGAGAGCGAGAGCGGGAGCATCAGCCGCGGTTCGAAGCTTTGTCCGTTGTAGACGGGCTCGTAGCCGCCGCGCGAGATGCCGAGAATCGCCACTTCAGGCCAGTTCACGATCGGGGTGAACGAGGTGCCGCCGATCCCTCCGAGGTTCGTGATCGTGAAACTGCCTCCCTGCATCTCCTCGAGTGAGAGCTTCCCGCTGCGTGCCTTTTCGGACACCGACGCGAGCTCTGCCGACAGCTGCAGGATGCCCTTCTGGTCGACATCGCGAATCACGGGAACGAGCAGGCCTTTCGGCGTGTCCGCCGCGACGCCGATGTGGACGGCGCGCTTGTACACAATCTCATTGCGCGACGCGTCGACCGACGCGTTGAACTGCGGGAACTTCCGCAGCGCCGCCGCGGCAATCTTCAGCGCAATGGCCGTCATCGTCAGCTTGCCGCCCGCCTTCTCGGCCTGCGGCGCGTACTGCTTGCGCAGCGCTTCGACCGCGGTGATGTCCGCCTTGTCGTGCTGCGTTACATGCGGGATGACGTTCCACGCGTGCGCCAGGTGCTCGGCCGTCTTGCGCCGGATGTTGCTCATCGGCTTCCGCTCGACCTCGCCCCATCGCGAAAAATCCGGAAGCGGGGCGGCCCCCGGCGCGGCGGCGCCGCCTCCGCCGCCGTTCGCGAGCGCAGCGCGGACGTACTCCTGCACGTCCTCGGGGCTGATGCGGCCGCCGGGGCCGCTGCCGTTGACGTGCGCGATGTCGACGCCGAGCTCGCGTGCGAGCCGCCGCACCGATGGCGCGGCAGGCGCCGCCGGACCTTCCGCCGGTTCCTCCTGCGGCGCGGC
>Ga0075424_100004814_pt1 | contig 12804 bp, 10 predicted proteins | sample SoiMethybrSBSTD3_FD_75301 | JGI IMG/M metagenome (GOLD analysis project Ga0075424, IMG submission 75301) | Bulk soil microbial communities from a Populus tree surrounding site in Tennessee, USA - Soil MetaG P. TD hybrid SBSTD3 | ecosystem: Environmental > Terrestrial > Soil > Tree plantation... | reverse complement strand
TGCGCGAGAGCGTCTCGCGGTCATAGCGCTCGCCGGTGAGCGCATCGGCCGAGAACATGAGATCGAACATTCCGAACTCGGCGGTCTGCGCCATCTCGACATATTTGGAAAAGTTGAGGCCGCCATCGGCCCAGGCGTCCTTGTGCCGCCAGCCTGCGACGTGGTGAGCCGCCGGCCGCAGGAACATGCCGAGCTTGATCTGGCGCGAGGCCGACGCAGACATGGCGCGCTTCCTGATTGTTGTTCTGCCGATCGTTTGGCCCATAGATTGGGCCCGATCCCGCTTGCTGGCAAGCGGCGGCGCTTGTCCGGCATTTGTGGCAAAGGCACGCGCCGCGCTAAGCGCTTTGCTTTTCCATGAGCGCGAGCAGCCCCTGCAACAGCTGCACAGGGCTCGGCGGGCAGCCGCGAATGTGGAGGTCGACGGGGATCACGTCGTTGACGCCGCCTGCGACCGCATAGCTTCCGGCGAAGATGCCGCCACTGGCGGCACAGTCGCCGACCGCCACCACCCATTTCGGATCGGGTGTCGCGTTGTAGGTGCGCTCGAGCGCTTCGCGCATGTTTTTGGTGACTGGGCCGGTGACCATCAGCACGTCGGCATGCCGTGGCGAGGCGACGAAGCGCAGCCCGAAGCGCTCGAGATCGTAGAAGGCATTGTTGAGTGCGTGAATCTCGAGCTCGCAGCCGTTGCAGGAGCCGGCGTCGACCTCGCGGATCGAAAGACTGCGGCCAAGCCGCCGCCGTGCCGCAGTGTCGAGCTTGCCGGCAAGCTCGGCCAGCGCCGCATCGTCGGCAGCCGGTGGCGCTTCGGTGAGCGGCCGGCTCAGCATGCCCGCAAGCAAGGTGCGTCGCATGTCACCGTCCTGTTGCCAATAGGCACATGCTCTCCGTCGTCATGGCCGGGCTTGTCCCGGACATCCACGACTTTCCTTTGGAAAGCAAGGCGTGGATGCCCGCGACAAGCGCGGACGGAGGAGAGTTGGTCGCGTGCATCATCATAGATCATGCCCCGAATACGAGCAGTTGAATGATTTGTTGCAGAGCGGGAAGTCGGCGACGATGTTGCCCTCGATCACGACCTCCAGCAGCGGCCACTGAAACCACGATGGGTCACGCAGATGGCAGCGCGCCACGCGCTCACCTTCGAGCCGCACCCAAACCAGCACATCGCCGCGGAACGCTTCAACGAGACCGAGACCTTCGCGGCTTTCGCCGGCGCCTTTCACGTCGGCCTTGATCGCGCCGTCAGGCAACCGCCGTATGACCTGCTCGATCAGCGACAGGCTCTGCTCGACCTCCTCGATGCGGATCCAGACGCGAGCATTGACATCGCCAGCGTCGCGCGTCGGCACCTCGAACGAGAGCTCGCCATAGGGCGCATAGCGAATGGCTTTGCGCGCGTCGAAGGCGCGGCCGCTGGCACGTCCGACATAGCCGCCGGCACCGAACTGGCGGGCGTAGTCGGTCCGCAGAATGCCGGTCTGTGCGGTGCGGTCCTGCAGCGAGGCGGTGTTGTCATAAAGCTCGACGAGGCGGGGAAACACGCGGTGGACCTCCGCCAGCAATGCGGTCACCGCAGCCATTCCGCCGGCCCCGAGATCTTGCGCGACGCCGCCCGGCACTATGCGGTCCATCATCAGGCGATGACCGAAGCAGGTATCGGCGGCGCGCAGCGTGCGCTCGCGCAGGATGCCGCATTGCGCATGCATGATCGAGAACGAGGCGTCGTTGCAGATCGCGCCGATGTCCCCGAAATGGTTGGCAAGGCGTTCGAGCTCCGCCATCAGGGCGCGCAAGTAGCGCGCGCGCGACGGTACCGTCACATCGAGCGCGGCTTCGACCGCGTGCGCGAAGGCCAACGCATAGGCGACCGTGCTGTCGCCCGAGGTGCGTGAGGCAAGCCGCGCGGCCTGCTCGAGCGACGCGCCCGCCATCAGCGAGTCGATGCCTTTGTGGACATAGCCGAGTCGCTGCTCGAGCCGCACGACCGTTTCGCCGTTGGCGGTGAAGCGGAAGTGGCCGGGCTCGATGATGCCGGCGTGCACGGGGCCAACCGGAATCTGGTGCAGATTCTCGCCTTCGACCGGCAGAAATGAATAGGGGGCGCGCGGCGTCGTTGCGGCGTGCTTCGATCCGAGCGGCTGCTCGATGCCCCAGAAGCCGAGGTCGAGCCAGGGCCGCGCGTCGGGCGCGCCGGTTGGCGTCAGCCCATAGAGGTCATGGATCGCCCGCTCGAGCCTGATCGCGGGCGGATGGAAGGCGCCGACTGAAGGAAAAGTTCCGTCGCGGCATTCGAATGTGAGAACTGCAATGTCGGTAGTTTGCGCGTCCAGCACCGCCATGTGCACGGCGCGCGCGTCGGCCCAGAGGCTGAGCAGTGTCCATCGCCCGGCCTTGAGCTCCTCCCCTGCTTGTCGCCATCCATCTGCGCTCACGACCACGCGAGGCCAGGGACGATGACCGGAAACGCGCTCGCCTGCGATCGTGTCGATGATCATGGCTACCCGAGCAGCTTGGCGACGTTCTGGAACCAGACAACAAGTGCAGGCGGCATGTAGATGCCGGCCACAAGCACCAGCGCCAAATGGGCGAACATGGGCACATAGGAGGCCGTCGCCTCTGCCGTCGGCCCGCGCGGCTCACCGAACGCGATGGTGTTGAGGCGCAGGAACAGTCCGGCAAGCCCAATCAGAATCGCAAGCACCAGCAGCACGGCAAGCCACGGCGCGCGTGCGAAGGTCGAGGTGACGACGAGAAACTCACTCATGAAGATGCCGAGCGGCGGCAGGCCCGCGATGGCGACGACGCCGAGCACGAGCCCCCAGCCAAGCACCGGATGGGTCTCGGTCAGGCCGCCCATGTCGGCGATGCGTTGGGTACCCTTCACCTGCGCAACGTGCCCGACCGCAAAGAAGATCGCCGACTTGGTGAGCGAATGGGTGGTCATGTGCAGGAGACCGGCGAAATTGGCGAGCGGGCCACCCATCCCAAACGCAAAGGTGATGATGCCCATATGCTCGATCGAGGAATAGGCGAACATGCGTTTGATGTCGCGGCGCCGATAGAGCATGAAGGCAGCGAACAGCGCCGAGATCAGCCCCATCGTCACCATCAGGGGGCCGGGCGCGAGTGCCTGCGGGTTGGCGGCGAGCAGCATCTTGAACCGCAACAGCGCATAGAGCGCGACGTTGAGGAGGAGGCCTGAGAGCACCGCGGAGATTGGCGTCGGGCCTTCGGCGTGCGCGTCAGGCAGCCAGGCGTGAAGCGGCGCGAGCCCGACCTTGGTGCCGTAGCCGAGCAGCAGGAACACGAACGCAACATTGAGCAGTGCCGGATCGAACGCCGCCGCGTGCTCGATCAGCGTGGTCCAGACCATGGCGTCGAGCCCTTCGCCCACGCTGGGCCGTGCCGCCATGTAGATGAGGATGGTGCCGAACAGCGCGAGCGCGATGCCGACGCTGCCCAGGATGAAGTATTTCCAGGCCGCCTCGAGCGCCTCGTGGGTGCGGTAGATGCCGACCATGAGCACGGTGGTGAGCGTCGCAAGCTCGATCGCCACCCACATCAGGCCGATATTGTTGGCGACGAGCGCGAGATTCATCGCGAACATCAGCACCTGGTACATGGCGTGATAAAACCGCACGAATATCGGCGTGAGGCGTCCGATTTCGATCTCGTGGTCGATATAGCTCGCGCTGAACACGCTGGTGGTGAAGCCCACGAAGGTGGTGAGCACGATGAAAACATTGTTGAGATCGTCGACGTGCAGATAGGGGCCTGCCGGCGGGCGCACCAGCAGCAGCGACAGCGCGGTGAGGAAGGTGAGGAACGTGGCGAGCATGTTGAGGCGCGCGGTCGCGCGATAGCCGGGCAGCAGCGCAAGCAGTGCGGCCGCAAGCGCTGGGATCAGCAGGATTGCGGCAACGGCGTCGAGGCTCATAGGCGCTCTCCGCGGAAGCGATCGAGCGCCTGCAGGTCCACGGTATCGAAGCGCTCGCGGATGCGGAACAGGAAGATTCCGATCACGATGAAGGCAATCAGGATCGAGAAGGCGATGCTGATCTCGACCACAAGCGGCATGCCCTTGGCGCCGGCAGCGGCGAGCACGAGCCCGTTCTCGAGCGACATGAAGCCCACGACCTGTCCGACCGCGTTGCGGCGTGTCACCATCATCAGCAGTCCGAGCAGCACGACCGAGAGCGCGAACGCGAGATCCTCGCGCGCCAGCGGATCGGCGCCCGCCGTCACCCGCAGCATCACCACCATCGAGAGCGCAACGAGGCCCATGCCGATGAGCATGGCGGTGCCGACGCCGACAACCTTCTCGATCTCGCGGTGAATGCCGAGCCGCACGATGATCCGGTGCAGCGCCACCGGAATGATGATCGCCTTGAACACGAGCGCGATGGCGGCAGTGACGTAGAGATGCGGCGCGCCCTGCACGTAGGCCTGCCAGGCGACCGAAAGAGTGAGCACGAAGGCGTGCACCGCAAAGGTGTTGAGCAGCGCGTAAAGACGGTCTTGGTAAAGCTCCAGAAAGCTCACGAGCACCAGCGTGCCGGCCAGCATATGGGCGATGTCGAAAGTCAGGCCACTCATTTCGTAGCCTCGGTTGTTGTGATGTCGGCCTTCGTGATGGGCGTGGCTTTCCGTTGCGGCACGGGGGGACTCCCTCTCCCTATCGGGGAGAGGGCGGGGGTGAGGGGGGACCAGGCCCTCCCAGATCGTAACCCCCTCACCCCACCCCTCTCCCCTGCGCGGAGAGGGAGCAGGCCGCATTTGTTGCTCGGTCGTGCCTCAAGCAGCATGCCTATAGGCTCCCGGAGACGAAGCGAAGAAGCGTTGCGAGCAGGCCGAGCATGAGCGCGGCGCCGAGGAATTCGGGAACGCGGAACACGCGCATCTTGGCGATCGATGTTTCGAACACCGCCAGCAGGATGCCGCCGATCGCGAGCTTGCCGAGATAGCTGAAGACCCCGAGCGTGAACGCCGCCACGCCGGTGCCGGGTGCGGCCATGCCCCAGGGCACGAATAGGCAGCCGATGAGAGAAACGTACAGCAGCAATTTCAGCGAGGCAGCGAGATCGATCAACGCGAGATGGCGTCCGGAATATTCCAAGACCATGGCCTCGTGCACCATTGTGAGCTCGAGGTGGGTTGCAGGGTTGTCGACCGGAATGCGGGCGTTCTCAGCGATCGCCACGATGATCAGCGCGATCAGCGCGAGCCCGAGCGATACGCGCAGCCCGGCTTCGCCGGAGATGAGGAAGCTCGCCATGGTGGAGAGTTGGGTCGAGCCCGCGATCAAGGCGAGCGTGAACACGATCATCACCATGGCGGGCTCGGCGAGCGAGGCGATCATCACCTCGCGGCTCGAGCCGATGCCGCCGAAGCTCGTGCCCACATCCAGGCCGGCGAGTGCCAGGTAGAAGCGCGCGCTGCCGAGAAGTGCAATGATCGCGATCAGGTCGGCGGACCAGCTGAACAGCAGGCCAGTGCCGAAGGTCGGCACCAGCGAGGCGGCGACCCAGGTGGCGGCAAAGACGAGATAGGGAATGATCCGAAACAGCCAGGAAGCGTTCTGGGCCAGCACCACCTCCTTGCGCAGAAGCCGGATGAGGTCGCGGTAGGGCTGGATGAGCGGCGGTCCCCGCCGGCGCAAGAGATGCGCCTTGACCTTGCGCACGAGGCCGGTGAGCAGCGGCGCCAGGAGGAGCACCAGCAGCATCTGCGCGCCCTGCACGGCGAGATCCAGGATCAGAGCCATAGCGCGAGCACCAGGAGGAGGATTACGAGCGCGGCGAAAACGAGACTCAGGAATTGCCGGATGGTCAGAAACTGCAGGTGGTTAAGTCGGTCGGCGGCGATGCTCACGCCGGATGCGAGCGGTGCATAGAGCACGTCCCAGACGAGATCGTGCAGCTCGACCCTCCAGCGGGCCGGCCGCGTGTCGCCGGGCGGCGGCATCTCGGCGTGCTCACGGGCGCGGAACACGACCGTGCCGAAGACCCTTCGGATCGGCTGCGCGAAGCTGTCGGCGGTGTACTGGGTCGCGGGGCTCGGGTCGGGATAGCCGCAGTCCCAGGGCGGTGCGCGCCGCAGCCGGTCGGAGGCGAAGCGGTGGATCGCGGATGCCGCAAGCGTGCCGGAGATGACCATGAACAGGAACACGAGCAGGCCATTGTAGGAGCTGCGGCTCTCGGCGATCGGCACGATTGAGAGCCATTCGGCACCGGTCTGCGCCGGCAGCCGCTGGCCCACCAGGCTTCCGACCGCTGGCGCCAGCAGATCCATGAAGAAGCCGGGAACGATGCCAGCGACGAGGCAGAAGGCGGCCAGGATGCCCATGGCGGCGAGTGAGATACGATCGGTTTCGCTCGCCCGCTCGGCCGCCGGCGTGCGCGCGCGGCCCAGGAAGGTCACCCCGAAGGCTCTGACGAAACAGGCCGCGGCGAGCGCGGCCGAAAGTGCGAGCAGCGCGCCGACCGCGGGCACGATCAGCTTGAGGCCCCAGGACGGCAATTGCGGGCTCAGCAGGATCGCCTGGAAGGTCAGCCATTCCGAGACGAAGCCGTTGAGCGGCGGCAGCGCCGAGATCGCGGTGCAGCCGAGCAGGAACACAAAGGCGGTCTGCGGCATACGATGGATGAGGCCGCCGAGCCGCTCCATGTCGCGCTCGCCGGTCGCGTTGAGCACGGCGCCGGCGCCGAAGAAGAGCAGGCTCTTGAACAGCGAATGATTGAACACGTGCAGCAGGCTGGCGGTGAGCGCGAGCGCGGCGGCCTGCGCCATCCCGTACGCCTTGAAGGCGAGCGCGAGCCCGAGCCCGATGAAGACGATGCCGATGTTCTCGACCGTGGAATAGGCGAGGAGCCGCTTGAGATCGCGCTGCATGAGCGCATAGAGCACGCCCATCACCGCGGTGATGCCGGCGAGCGCAAGAACCACGACACTCCACCACCAGGCCGGCTCACCGGCGAGATCGAACGCAATGCGCACGAAGCCATAGACCGCGACCTTGGTCATGACGCCGCTCATGAGCGCGGAGACGTGACTTGGCGCCGCCGGATGCGCGAGCGGCAGCCAGACATGCAGCGGTACGAGACCCGCTTTGGAGCCTGCGCCAAGGAGTGCGAACATCAGGATCGCCGCGGCGTACTCGGAATGCGCGGCGCGCATCTGCGCGAAGGTGTAGCCGCCATCGGGACCCGCGAGCAGTCCGAAGGTCAGGATCAGCGCCGCGGTGCCCGCGCTCGCCATGATCAGATAGATGTAGCCGGCGCGCGCGTTGTCGGCGACGCGATGATGCGCCATCACCAGCGCCCACGAGCTGAGCGACATGAACTCCCACGCGACCAGGAACGAGAACGCGTCGTCAGCGAGCACGACCAGCGACATGCCGGCGAGGAAGGCCGGATAGAACGGCAGCACCCGCTGCGGCGCTGTCTCGTGTGCGCCATATCCGATCGCATAAAGGCTCGCAGCCACGCCGCCGAGATTGACCACGGCTAGGAAGAAAGCCGCCAGCGCATCGAGCCGAAAGTGGGCGCCGAGCCAAGGCAGACCGAGTGGCAGCGTTGTCGTCGACGGCGTTGCAAACAGCGACGCAACTGCGATCAGGAGCAGCGCGAGCGAGGCGGCGAGGCTTGCGCCATAGACGATGACGCGCCCATGCTCGGAGCGCGCGATGACGACCGCGACCGGCACGATCGCCAGGAGCGCAGCAACCGCTGTGAGTGCGGCGAGCACCATCATCGCCTCCCGCAGGCGGCTGAGACGTCCGCCATGATGGTTCGCCAGATGGTTCGCGTCCTGCTCATGACCGCAGCCGCACCCCCCGCCCACCGTTGTGGCTCGCCGCGCCTTCGCCGATCAGCTCGATGCCGGCGGCCCCGAGCGCCTGGACGAGCTTCATCAGGGAATCGACGTTGCCGCGGACGACCCCGTCGCTCGATTCCATGCGCTGGATGGTTGGCAGCGACAGCCCTGAGCGCTGTGCGAGCTCGCGTTGGTCGATGCCCAGCAGTGCCCGGGCCGCCCGCATTTGAGCGCCAGTGATCATGTTTCAGACATCAGAATAGATGGAATTACACCATGAAATGATGTCTAGTCCTGATCAATTGGAATTTCAAATACAAAAATGAGGTATCCCGCCCGCCTGAAGACAGGGGGTGAGAACCGGCGGTTTTGGCGAGCAGGGACGGCCGTTCAGGGGGTGCAGGGGGAACGGTCGGCGGCTGTCAGCTTGAGGGCCGGAAAGCGCGTGCCGATTTCGTTGATATCGGCAGCGCTGAGTTCCGTGAGCGGCGAGGCGTGATCGGCGAGCCTTGCGCAAATCTCGCTGCGGAGCGCCCCGAGCCCGCGCGGGGGCGATGCGGCCAGGTCGAACCGGCGGATGGCGCCGGTGCCGAGCGCGACCGTCAAGGTCTCGCCATTGGCGTCAAAGCCGAAATAGCTCACGGCTGCGTCGAGTGCGACTGAGGCCAGCAGCGCGCTTTCGCCGCTGCGCCCTTGCTCACCGCCGACACGAAACACCCGCAGCATGCGGTCGTTGCCCAGCGCGGCGAGCGCCGTGCCGTTTGGCGCAAAGCGCAAGTCGGTGATGCTGCATCGCGTTGGCCGGTCCATGTCGAAGAGCGCAAACGCGTCGGCCCGGATCGGCAGACAATCGAACCTCAGGATGCGCGGATCGGACGGTGTGTCGCCGGTGGGCTGGCGCATGAGGATGTTGCCACCAGTGATCGCCACGGCGAGGTCGGAGTTCTTGGGTGACACTGCAATCGACGAGATGCGGCAGCCGGAGGTTTGAGCAGGCGTCTGGCTCGGCGGGATGAGCGCGTCGCAATTGCCGAGCTTGATGGTCGTTCCCTGCGCAGGCGTCTGGCCCGCGGTCGGTATGATCTGCGCAACGGTGTCACCGGATATGGCGTAGCCAGTGAGCGTCTTGTCAGGCCCCTTCACAGCGCGATCGACCGGGGTTGGCAGGTCGCGCACGATTCCGTTCTCGGACAGCATCCACAAGGTCGCGCGGCTGCCATGGCGGGCCACCAGCACATCGTCGCCGCGAAACAGCAGGACGCGCACCTGATATTCCTGGCAGAGCGACTTGGCGACCTGCGTCTTCTCGGCATCGCAATCGCGAGACAGGTCGAGCGTGCGCTCCGCGCCGGTGTCGAGATCGAATGCGATGAACGCCTGCGGCTTGTTGTTGACGACGGCATAGCGCCCAGCGGCCGAGAGATGAACGCGGCTCGGCATGCAGGAGCCGGATTGGCCGCCGGTCCCGACGGCAAGCTTCGCGCATTTGGACGCGACCACCATCTTGGCGGAATCGTCGGCATTGACCAGCCAGACCGAGCCATCGTCGAGCGTGAGCAGGAGGCGCTGGCCTTCGTCGTCGGTATCGATCTCGGTGACGGCGCAATTCTCGCTGCTGCGTGCCTTGGCGCACACGGCCGCGATGCTGCGCGGGCGCTCCTGCCCGGTGGCGACATCGGTCAGAATCACCTGCGCGCCGTCGACCGCGCGAGCCAGGAAACGTTCCTTCAACGCCGTGAAGCCCGCGTCCCTGCCTTTTACAATGAGCCGCTCGTCCTTGATCTGGTGAATTCCCGTGCGGCGCAACTCAGCTTCGGCATCGCCGGGCTGGAACAGGCCGAACAAGGAGCCGGCCTTCGGCAGGCCGGAGAGCGCCAGCGCGGCGGCGCGGTCGAAACTTCCCTCGTTGAACTCATGGGCGGCCGCAGTCGCGAAGGCGCGCGTCCGCGAGACCTCCATGCTCCAGAATGAGGCATAAACAGCGATGAGGAGCGCGGCCGCAGCGGCTGCGCCAATGGCAATGATGAGTGTGCGTCCGCGTTTCGGCGCTGCTGTCGCGGCCTCCGCCGACAGCTCATTGCCGCACTTGCGACATTTCCATACGCCTTTTTTCGATGATGCGGCCGAAAGCCGGTTGCGCTGCCCGCACTTCGCGCATGTGACGATTGGTGCGTCCATCGACAAACTCAACACTACTAACAACTGAGATGAGCCCCGCGGTCGATGTAGAGTTAAATCGCGGTAACCTCAAGGCGGAAGGACATGGTTAATGAGCGAACCTTGTCGCGATTTCGCGTGCAATCTCAGAGTGAGCGAGCGGAAGATTTCACAAATCTACAATGAGTCGATGAGCGTGTTCGATCCGCCGATGTCGCCCATCAAAGCCGCACGAGATCAATGAGTTGCTCGATCGCTTCGATTCCGGAGCGTGCAGCAGAAGATATTCGCCGCGAGCGTGAGCCAGGCATGCACAGGGCGGTTTGACGGGGGTGCCGGGAGGTGGAAGAAGGACGCAAGCCCTCACCAAATTGACACCATCGCACCACCGCAGTGACCAAGACCAACGTTTCACCCCCGGCGGGCTCGCCACAAGCCTTCGCAGCGTTGCAGGTGCCTGGCTACGGCATGTACATGCTGGGCAGCGGGCTCGCGATGACAGCCGATTCCATCGAGCACGTCATCAGCTACTGGATGGTGTTTCAGAAGTTCCAGTCACCGGCGCTGGCGGGCTATGCGGTGATCTCGCATTGGCTGCCGTTTCTCTTGTTCTCGGTCTCGGCCGGCGCGCTGGCCGACCGGCTCGATCCGCGCCGGATCATTCAGGCCGGCATGCTGCTGTTCATCGGATGCTCGCTCGGCTGGGGCCTCTTGTTCATGACTGGCACGCTCGAGCTTTGGCATGCGGTCGTGCTGTTCTCGCTGCATGGCATCGCGGGAGTGTTGTGGGGGCCGGCCTCGCAACTCTTGATCCATCACATCGTCGGGCCGGAGCAACTGCACAGCGCGGTGCGGCTCTTGTCGATGTCTCGAGTGGCCGGGCTTCTGGGCGGGCCGGCGGTGGGCGGAGCGATGCTGCTGGCGTTCGGGTCTTCGGCAAGCGTCATCATCGGGGCGCTGATGTATCTGCCGCTGACGCTGTGGCTTGTACGCGCGCCGTTCAAACGCAAAGCGCATCAGGAGACGCCGAAGGGAACGCCACAGGGAACGACACCTGGCGGCCGTGGCGGCATTCTCGCGACCGCTCGCGAGATTGCCGGCAATCGTGTTGTCGTCTCCATGACGCTGCTTGCCGGCGCCACCTCGTTCGTCATCGGCAACGCCTTCCAGGCGCAGATGCCGGAGTTCGCCGCCGATCTCGGTCACGGTGATGCAGACGTCTATTACAGCATGCTGCTCGCCGCCAATGCGGCGGGAGCGCTCACGGCCGGCGTGATCCTCGAGAGCCGCGGCGTTCGGCAGGCGGAGCCGCGCATCGCCTTCGCCCTGGTGATCCTGTGGTGCGTGTGCATGGGCGGCTTCGCGGTGTCGAGTGTCTATGTTCTCTCACTCATGCTGCTGTTCGCGGCGGGCTTTCTCAATCTCGCCTTCGGCGCGATGTCGCAGACGCTGGTGCAGATCCATGCGCCGCCGGCGATTCGCGGCCGGGTGATCGGGCTCTATGGCACGAGCTTCAACGGCATGCGGGCATTCTCCGGCGTCACCATCGGCATGGGCGGAAGCCTCGTGGGTGTGCACTGGTCGCTGGCGATCAGCGCGGTTGTGCTGGCCGTCATCACGGCCGGCCTCTATGTCTTTGATCGGCGCAGCGGAACCGCACAGCCCTAGCGCTTTTCTGCCTGCATGAATTCAGGCACAATACCGCCAGCTAATGAAAGCGGTGCCGAGACCGGCCCCAAGGTGGGGTCACAAGTTAGGGTCAAGAGGGAGGTTCCTGATGTTCTCCAAGATCAACCACGTGGCGATCGTGAGCGAGGATTACGCCCAGCTCGCGCAGTTCTATATCGCCGCGTTCGGCATGCGGACCTCGGAGAAGACCAGGGCAGGCCGCGCCGTGACTGTCGGTGACGGCTATGTTGGCCTCAACATCAATCCGCGCCGGGCCGGGCGCTCGGCCGGGCTCGATCACTTCGGCATCCAGGTCGACGACTGCGAGACTGTGTTCGACCGCATGCGCAAGAAATATCCGACCGTGAAGTGGCTCAAGCGCCCTTCGACCCGGCCGTTCGCGGGCATTACCACGCATGATCCCGACGGCAACATGTTCGACATCTCGCAGAAGGACATGGCGAACCGCACATCGGTCTATGTGGAGAACACCGGCAACGCCAACCCGCGCCACATCAACCATGTGGCGCTGCGCACCATGAACCCCGACGACATGGCGACTTTCTATCGCGACGTCTTCGAGCTCGCGCCCAAGAACGTCGAGAAGCGCGCCGACGATCGCAACCATTATCTCACCGACGGCCACATGACGCTCGTCATCATGCCGTGGGACATCACCGACTATGAGGACACCGGCATCATCACGGCCGGCATGGACCATATCGGTTTCAAGGTCGAGAGCGTCGAGGCGTTCAAGACCGACGTCGAGCGCATCGCGGCCGACAATCCGCGGCTCGCGCCCGCGCCGGTGCACACCGGCAAGGAGGGCGCGGCGCTCGACAAGCTGTTCGCGCGCAGCTGCGCCATGGGACAGCATCGGCTGGCCGATCCCGATGGAATTTTGATCGATGTGATGGGGTAGGGGAGCGCTTGGCGATGCCGCGAGCCACAGCGTTGAAATTGCGAAGATCGGCGCCACACGGTTCCCTCCCCCCTTGTGGGGGAGGGACAGGGAGAGGGGTGGCGGCAGTTGACGAGGTCGCGGTTGTCACCTCGGACAGCGACGTCGCGCCTCTTTGTTCGGAGCGGACTAGTTTGAATGCGCACTCGGTACTTGCGCTAACCCCTCTCCCTGTCCCTCCCCCACAAGGGGGGAGG
>Ga0075424_100004811_pt1 | contig 12807 bp, 8 predicted proteins | sample SoiMethybrSBSTD3_FD_75301 | JGI IMG/M metagenome (GOLD analysis project Ga0075424, IMG submission 75301) | Bulk soil microbial communities from a Populus tree surrounding site in Tennessee, USA - Soil MetaG P. TD hybrid SBSTD3 | ecosystem: Environmental > Terrestrial > Soil > Tree plantation... | reverse complement strand
CGGATCGTCCAGCTCGATGATCGCCATGCCGTCTTCCACGCGATAGCGGACGAGGGTCTTTACCTGAGGTTCCGTCATAGTCGTCATGGTGCTCACGAGCCTCCAGTTACCGGAGAACGGACTTCGGCGAAGCCGCCGAGGAAGATGCGGGTCAAAAGCTCCGCGAGGTGTCCCGAGTCGAGCGCACCCGCGGGGTCGTACCAGTTGTAGATCCAGTTCATCATCCCGAACAGTGCATACGTCGCGGCCGAGCGCTCGAGCGGGGGCCGCTCCGGCGCGACGTCTTTGAGCAGGCGCTCCAGCAGATTCACGTAGCGGCGTTTGATTTGATTGACTTTGCGCAGCCGCTCGCCGGAGAGCGCCAGGGCTTCGTGCGACAGCACTTTCATCTCGGGCATGTGCGCCGCGAAGAAGGTGACGTGGTGCTTGATGAACGCCGCCAGGCGCTCCTCGGGGTCGACTGCTGCCTCGAGCGCCGCCTCGGCGCCGTCCATGACCTGGGTGAAGCAACGCTCCTGGATGTGGTAGAGCAGGTCTTCTTTGCCGCGCACGTAGTAGTAGATCCCGGCGAGCGACATCCCGCTCGCCGCCGCCAGGTCGCGCATCGAAGTGCGGTCGTAGCCCTGGCCGGCAAACACGCGGGCGGCGTGGGAGAGCAGGGCGGAGAAGCGTTCGTCGTAGGGGCGCATGGTTTTTCGAACGAGCGTTCGAAAGAAAAACGTACTAGGGGACGGTTGGAGACGGTAGGGGACGGTAGGGGTTGATGCAGGTCTAGCTCTTACCGTCTCTTACCGTCCCTTGCCGTCTCCTACCGTCTTAATTTTCAGCCATCTCCCACGTCCACATGACAACCATGCCCCCAGCGGAACCGGCACTCGCGCCGGCAGGAGATGCCCAGTTGATCGCCGCCTGGCAAGCGGGCGACGAGCGAGCGGCGGCGGAGCTGGTGCGGCGCCACGCCAGGGCCGTGGCCCGGTTTCTGGCCGGCCTGGGGGCGCCGGAGGCGGACCTGGACGACCTCGTGCAGGAGACGTTCATCCGCGCGTTTCGGGCGGTGGCGAGCTTCCGCAGTCAGTGTCAGTTCCGCACCTGGCTGCTGACGATCGGCGGCAACGCCCTGAAGGACCTGGGGCGGCGGTTGGCGCGGCGCCGTGTGGTCCCGCTCGACGAGCGGCTCGAGTCGAAGGACGGCGATCCGCACGAGCGCACAGTCGCGGGCGAGACGGAAGACCGGTTGCGACACGGGCTCACGCGCCTGCCGCGGATGCAACGGGAAGTATTCCTGCTGCGGGCGCAGCAGGGGCTGGAATATGGAGAAATCGCGGCGGCACTCGATACGACGCCCGGCGCCGCGCGGGTGCACTATCACCATGCGGTGAAACGACTCAAGGAGTGGCTGCAATGATGCACGACGCTGACGGCGTACACGACGAAGCCTTGCGGCAGGTTGCCCGGCGCCTCGGCGCTGAGGCCGCCGATCGTCTCGACGTCGAACGGACCGCTCAGGCGGTGGTCGCCCGGTTGCGTGCCGGGGATGTGCCGCAGCGGCCGCCGATCCGCTGGATGCAACCGGCGTGGATGCGTGCGGCGGCAGTGATCGTCGTGATGATCGGGGTCGGGGTCGTTTACCGGGTGCTGCACCCGGTCGCGCAACCGCAGGTTCCCCAGCCCGACTCAGTCAACGTCGAGCTCGCTGCTCTCCGGCCCAGTCAGCTGCAAGACGTGATTGCGAGCCTCGATCAGCCAGTGGAGTTGACGCCGACGGTGCACGCCGGAGATGCCGGCGTGGAAGATCTTTCGGAACCGCAGTTGCAGTCACTGCTCAAGGCAATGGAGGACTGATGCGCGCGCTTTGGTTGGCTCTCTCCTTGGCTGCCGCGACGACGCTTGCGGCGCAGGACCCGGCGGATTCCGGGATGGCGGGGGACTCGGCGCATCTCGATACCCTGCGCCAGGTGGTACTCGACCGCTACCGCAGCCGGGCGCACGAGCTGCTGGGGCTGACTCCCGATCAGGCGGTCAAGTTCGACACGGCGCAATCCCGCGCCTGGGCGCAGCGGAAGCAGTACATGATGGACCGGCGGCGCATCAACATGGCGCTGCAAGATCAGATGCGCCCCGGCGTCGCCGTCAACCCCGACAGCGTGAGCAAGCTGCTCGACGCCCGCCGCCAGGTGACGCAGTCGCTGTTCAAGGCGGACGACCAGGAAGACCGGGAGATGGCCGGATTCCTGAATCCGGTGCAGCGCGCGCAGTACCAGGAGTTCCGCCAGCGGTTCCGCGAGCGCATCGCCGAGGCGGTACGCAACAACCGGGGCGGAATGATGGGGCCCGGGCAGCGCCCGCGGATGCGTCCAGGGATGCGTCCGGGAATGCGTCCCGGCGCGGGACGTCGTCCCAGACCGTAGCCACTATATTTCCGCCTCCGCTCGACACTGACGGAGGCGGACATGTTTTTAGGGATCCCGGAGTGGGCGCTTGGCGCCGGCGTCATTATCATCGCGCTTTCTGTTGCGAAGTCGCTGTCGTTCGCGATCTCGCCAGGCCGGGCGGAGGAGCGGGATCGGCTGCGCGCGGAGCGACTGCGCGGCCGGAAGCCGTCGCTGCGCGATCTGTCACAGGCGATCGACGATATCCGTGGGAAAGTCGGCGATACCGGAGATCTGCAGCAGCGCCTCGATGAGATGGCGGACGTGCAGCGCCGGTTGTCGGAGGTCGAGGAGCGGCTCGATTTCGCCGAGCGATTGCTGACGAAGCAGCGCGACGTGGAGCGGTTGCCGTCGGAGCAGAAGTAGCCCGGGCCCGGGTGGCGGAATGGCAGACGCAGGGGACTCAAAATCCCCCGGGGGCAACCCCGTGAGGGTTCGACTCCCTCCTCGGGCATCTTGAGTCGCCATTGTTCAGGGCCGCCAGTTTTTTGGCGGCCCTCTTCGGTTGAACCAATGCCCCTCCCGTCCTATGGACCCGTCAGCGATCGACCGACAAGTGGTGTTGACCAGATCCAACACCGCTGCGCCGGCTCGGGAGCACAACGTGTGGCCCACATCACGCAACGTCGGGTAACGTGTTGCCTTCGGCTCGGGTCTCCTTCTTGCTCAGGTCTTTCGCAGAATGGCCAGCATTGTTTCCTTAGAGGGAACGGTGATTACCGACCGTCGACTCCGCGGCACGCGCCGTCGCCTCGAAGGCAATCCGTACACCCCGCGCGAGTGGTCTCTCTGGCTGCTCGATCGTTGGTCGGATTTCGCCCGCACTCCCGAGCCACTGCTGATGGACGCCGGCGCCGCCGGCGAGCATCTCGTGGCGCGCGTGCGCCTCTGGTTGGCTGGGCTCGTCTTCCTCATCCCCGCCATCGATCGCTTGGCGCGTCCCGCCGAGCGCGAAGTGACGATCGGGCTCAGTTTCGCCGCCGTCGGATTCCTGCTCGCGATCCTCGCCTATCGCATCACTCGCCGCAAGCTGTATCGACCGTGGATCGGATTCGCCACCGGGTTGCTCGATGTCACTCTCGTCAGCCTCGCGCTCGTCAGCTTCCTGCTCATCAATCAGCCCCACACCACGCTCAACAGCCGTGTCGTCTTCCCGATCTACCTGCTCGCCATCGCCGCCTCGGCGCTGCGCTTCGACCCGCGCATCTGCGCCGTGACGGGGCTGGGCGCGATCGTGCAATACCTGGCGGTGGTGATCGCCACCGTCGCGACGCATCCCAACCTCGCCGGCTCGCCCGACGCCGTCACCTACGGGCAGTTCGAGTGGAGCGACCAGATCTCGCGGCTCATGCTGCTCGCCATTGCCGGCATCCTGAGCACCAGCATCGTGCTGCGCACGCGACGGTTGCAGTGGCTCTCGGCGCGCGACGCGCTCACGGACGTGATCAATCGCAGCGCCTTCGACGACCTGCTGGTCCGGGAAGCCGACCGCGCCCGGCGCGGCGGCACGGGTCTGATGGTCGTCCTGGTGGATCTGGATCGTTTCGGATCGTTCAACGAGACCTACGGCGCGGCCGCCGGCGACCGCACGCTGCGGCTCGTTGCCGGGACCATCCGCCAGGTGACGGGGCGCCGCGGCCTCGTGGCCCGCTATGGCGGCGATGAGTTCGCGGTACTGGTGGAGGAAACGAGAGCGGACGGAGTGGTGCAGCTCGCCGAGCAGATCCGGGCGGCGGCTGCCGCGACGCCGGCCCATCCGTCGCGCATGAGCGTCCCCGAGCCGCTCACGGTGAGTATCGGCATCGCCGCCCTGCCGGCCGACGGCGTGGACCCGCGCGAGATCTGCGCCACAGCCGAGCGGCGGCTCGCGGAGGCGAAGCGCGCTGGGGGAAATCGCATCGCAGCCGGGGAGCCGATCCTCATGCGGTGAGATGGCTACTCGGCGCCTGCCGGCGTGCGTTCCAAATGCAACAAGCGTTGCCCAGGTACATCGGTCAAACCCCACCAGCAACTCTCCCATCGATGACGAAGTGAGCAGGCATCGGCACGGCTCATGATGCAACATCCGGCACAGAAAATGCCCGTGATTGGCGTACTCCAACTACGTCTCGAGAGCAGGGCTTCACCCCGTGGATCGCCTTCGCGTCGTCCGAACGGCTGTCGTGCGACTCGCCCGGTCTGGCGCAGTTGTCCTCGTTTGTTTCCTGGCCTATACCTGCGGCGGTGGCGATACGAGAACCGGCCCGCCGCCGGTGGCCACCAGCCTCACTTTTCTCGTTGCCCCGAGCTCGATCACCGCCGGAGCTCCCATCGGTCCGGCGGTCAAAGTCTCGGCCGTCGATGCTGCCGGTCGCACCGTCCCGGATTTCGGCGACACGATTCGAGTGGCGCTCGAGACCAATCCGGGGAACGGCACGCTGTCGGGATCGACCGGCATCGCACCGAGCGGTGGCGTCGCGACGTTCACCAACTTGAGCATCAATCGACCGGGGGTCGGGTACCGGCTCCGGGCGAGCGCCGGCAGCCTGACGGCGGCGCTCAGCGCGACGTTCGACGTGGTGGCGGGGCCGGCCAAACAGCTGCAGTTCACGGCGCAGCCCGCCTCGACCACCGGTGGCAGCCTGCTGTCGCCCGCACTGCAGATCACCGCGCTGGACGCGATGGGCAACACCGCCACGTCATTCACGGCGCCCGTGACCGTCACTATCTGCCAGGGTACGGGGAACGCTGACGCGGTGCTCTCCGGCACCAGAACGGTCAATGCCGCGGCAGGGGTCGCGATTTTCTCCGACCTCCGCGTGGACAAGGCCGCATCCGGCTACACGCTCTGCGCCACTGCCAGTGGCATCACCTCGGCCACGAGTGCCTCCTTCACCGTCGCCGTCGGGACGGCGATCAAGCTGGCGTTCACGACGCCGCGGACTGCCGTGATGGCCGGAACCGTGCTGGCGCCTGCCATCGAGGTGTCCGGGGTGGACAGTGGCGGCAACCTCGTCACGACGTTCACCGGCGACATCACGGTGGCCCTCGGCAATGCGGCAGGGGCGACGCTATTCGGTACGACCACCGCGACGGCGGTCGCCGGCATCGCAACGTTCGCGACGCTGCGCATCGATCAGGCGGGGATCGGCTACACGTTCACCGCCACCAGTCCCGGACTGGGAACCGGCACCAGTCCGGCCTTCGATGTTGCGGCTGGGCCGGCCACGGGCCTGTTCATCACCGTCCAGCCAAGTGGGGTGCAGGCGGGGGCGGCGATCACCCCGCCGTTGCAGGTGACGGCGCGTGACTCCCTCGGCAACACGGCGACGAGCTTCGACGGCGGCGTAACGATCGCGATCGGCACAAACGCCGCGGGCGGAACGTTAAGTGGCACCGCCACCGCGCTGGCGGTGAGCGGCGTGGCCACCTTCGCGTCGCTGAGCATCGACAAGGTCGGGAGCGGATACACTCTCACCGCCGCCGCATCAGGCCTCACCGGGGCCTCGAGCGTGTCGTTCGATGTCGCGCCCGGTCCCGCGACACAGCTCACCATGACTGTCCAACCGGCGGCCGCCACGGGCGGCACGGTCCTGACTCCGGCGGTGGTGGTGACGGCACGGGACGCACTCGGGAATACCGCGACTGCCTTCAGCGGCAGCGTGACAGCGGCGCTCGGGACGAATCCGGCGGGCGGGACGTTGTCCGGCACGGTGAACGTCTCCGCCGTCGCCGGGGTCGCCACGTTCGCGACGCTCAGCATCAACAGGGCCGCGACGGGATACACCCTCGCGTTTTCGGCGTCCGGGCTGACGGGGGTCACGAGCTCGCCGTTCGACATCGCGGTCGGTGCGGCGACGCAACTGGCGTTCACGGTTGCCCCTCCGGCCGCCACGGCGGCGGGCGCACCCTTTGTCCCTGCCGTCGAAGTCAGTGCACAGGATGCCGGTGGCAACACGGTGCCGAGCTTCACGGCGAACGTGACGGTGGCGATTGGCGCGAACCCGGCGAGCGGCACGCTGTCCGGCACGACGGCCGTGACGGCTGTGGCTGGAGTCGCCACGTTCTCCCCGCTGAGCATCGACAGGAGCGCGACCGGCTATACGCTCGTCGCGAGCACCACCGGTCTGACGGGAGCCACGAGCGGGACGTTCACCATCAATCCGGGACCGGCGGCGCAGCTCGCCGTCACCGTGCAGCCCGCGAGCGCGACCGGGGGCGGCGTGATCACGCCGGCGATCGAGGTGAGGGCGCGCGATGCGCTGGGCAACACGGCGACCGCGTTCACGGGGGACGTCTCCGCGGCGATCGGAACGAATCTCGCCGGCGGTACTCTCTCCGGCATCACCACCGTCACCGCCGCTGCCGGCGTCGCGAGCTTCTCCACCTTGAGCATCGATCGGGCGGGGAGCGGCTATACGCTGGCGTTCACGGCGCCGGGGTTGACCGGGGCCGCGACCGATCCCTTCACCGTTGTTGTCGGGGCGGCGAGCCGCCTCGTCTTCACGGCGCCGCCGGTTACCACGACGGCCGGTGCCACGATCACCCCGGCCGTCGCGGTGACGGCGCAGGACGCCGGCGGCAACACGGTGACGAGTTTCACGAGCGACGTGACGATCGCCATCGGGACGAACCCGTCGGCCGGGTCGTTGTCCGGCACCACGACCGTCACGGCGGTCGGCGGCGTCGCGACATTTCCGACGCTCAGCATCAACAGGAGTGGAGCCGGCTATACGCTCGCCGCCTCGGCGAGCGGGGTGACGGGAGCGACGAGCGACGCATTCACGATCAATCCGGGATCGGCCACGCAGCTCGCCATCGCCATCCAGCCGACGAGCACGACGGCCGGCGCGGCGATCGCTCCGGCCCTCCAGGTGACCGCGCTCGATGCCCTGGGCAACGCCGCGACCGGATTCGGTGGAGACGTGACGGTGGCGATCCAGACGAATCCTTCGGGTGGGACGCTCTCGGGGACGGCGACGGTCACCGCAGCCGGCGGAGTCGCGAGCTTCTCCACGCTGAGCATCGACAAGACCGGCAGTGGCTACACCCTCATCGCGACCGCCCCGGGGCTGACGGAGATCGTCAGCGCGCCGTTTACGATCACACCCGGTGCGGCGACCCAGCTCACCTTCTCAATGCAGCCGGTGGCGACCATGGCCGGGGTCGCGATCACGCCGCCCGTCGAGGTGACGGCGCGTGATGCGCTGGGCAACACGGCGACGGGATTCAACGGATCGATTGCTGTCGCGATCGGGGCGAATCTCGCGGGTGGCACGCTGTCGGGTACGACAACGGTTGCGGCGGCGGCCGGAGTAGCGACGTTCGCGACGCTCGCGATCGACAAGACGGGGAGCGGCTATACACTCCTCGCCACCAGCGGCGGCTTGGTCTCGGCGACCAGCGCGACGTTCGCGATCACGCCGGCTCTGGCGTCGCAGCTCGTGTTCACGGTGCAGCCGGCGACGACGGTGGCCGGCGGGACGATCACGCCGGCGATCAAAGTCACCGCGCGCGATCCGCTGGGGAACACCGCCGCGGGATTCACCGGGAACGTGACCGTGGCGATCGCGGCGAATCCCGGCGGCGGCACACTGTCGGGAACGAAGACGGTCGCGGCGATCGCCGGCGTGGCCACCTTCTCGTCATTGAGCGTCGACAAGAGTGGGGCGGGGTACACGCTCTCCGCCGTGGCGACGGGGCTCACCGGCGCGACCAGCGCCTCCTTCACCATCACCGCGGGGGCGGCGACGCACCTCGCCTTCGCGGTACAGCCGGTGGGCACGGCCGCGGGCGCGGCGATCACGCCCGCCGTCCAGGTGAGCGCCCGCGATGCCTTCGAGAACGTCACGCCGGGCTTCACAGGGAACGTCACCGTCGCGATCGACGTGAATCCTGCGGGTGGCACGTTGTCGGGCGCGGCGCCGGTGACCGCAGTCGCCGGCGTGGCGGTGTTCTCCACGCTCAACATCGACAAGAGCGGCACCGGGTACTCGCTGCTGGCGACGGCCACCGGGCTGACGTCGGCGACCAGTGCCACATTCGATATCGTCCCCGGAGCGGCCACCCAGCTCGCCATCACCGTCCAGCCCACCAATACGGCGGGCGGTGCCGTGATGACCCCCGCGGTTCGTGTGACGGCGCGCGACGCGTTCGGCAACACGGCGACGGATTTCACCGGCGAGGTGACCGCGGCGATCGCCACGAACCCCGGGGGCGGTACGCTTTCCGGGTCGACGTCGCTCGGAGCGGTGAGCGGGATCGTCAACTTCTCCACCCTCAGCATCGACAAGGCGGGCACCGGCTACGCCCTCGCGGTGTCGTCTCCCGGGCTCACGGGTGCCACGAGCGCGCCGTTCGACATCGTGGTCGGAGCAGCGAGCCGCCTCGCCTTCACCGTGTCTCCCGGCAGCACGACGGCGGGCGCGGCGATCAATCCCGCGGTCACTGTGACTGCTCAGGACGCAGGGGGCAACCCCGTCACGAGCTTCACGGGCAACGTGGCGGTGGCGATCACTGCGGGAACGGGAACAGCTGGCGCGATCCTCTCGGGGACGACGTCGCTCGCGGCGGCTTCCGGGCTGGCCACGTTCTCGACCCTCAGCATCAACAAGAGCGGCACGGGCTACACGCTCACGGCTACGGCCAGCGGCTTGACGAGCGCCACGAGCAGCGCGTTTGCCATCAACGCCGGACCCGCCACCCAGCTCGCTTTCACGACGCAGCCGACGAATACGGTCGCCGCGTCGCCGATCACGCCGGCGGTACAGGTCACGGCTCGAGACGCGCTGGGGAACACGGCCACCGGATTCAGCGGCGACGTGACGATTGCCATTCAGACCAACCCGGCGGGCGGTACCCTTTCCGGAGCGACGACGGTGACCGCCGTCGCCGGCATCGCGTCTTTCGCCGGCCTGAGCATCGATAAAGCCGGCAGCGGGTACACTCTCGCGGCGACGGCGGCCGGACCCACCGGCGCCACCAGCACGGCCTTCACCATACTCGTCGGAGCGGCGAGCCGTCTCGTCTTCTCCGTGCAGCCCGTGACGACCACGGCGGGAGCCGCCATCACGCCGGCCGTCAAAGTCGCCGCGCAGGACGCGGGGGGGAACGCCGTCACCAGCTTCACGGGCACGGTGTCGGTGGCGATCACGCCGGGAACGGGAACGGCGGGGACGACGTTGTCGGGAACTACGTCGATCGCCGCGGTCTCGGGGGTGGCGACGTTCTCCACGCTCAGTATCGCCTTGAGCGGCACGGGCTTTACGCTGACGGCGTCCACCGGTGGTCTGAGCTCGCCTGTGAGCACACCGTTCGACATCACGGTCGGTTCGGCGTCGCAATTGAAGTTCACGGTACAACCCACGACCGCGGCCGCCGGGGCGACGATCACGCCGGCGATCCAGGTCACGGCCCAGGACCCTGTGGGCAACACCGTGACCACCTTCACCGGCGACGTCGCGGTCGCGATCGGGACGAACCCAGCGGGTGGGACGCTGGCGGGGACGACGACGGTCGCAGCGGTCAACGGTGTCGCAGTGTTCTCGACGCTCAGCATCGACAAGAGTGGGAGTGGGTACACCCTGAAGGCGACGGCGACCGGACCGACGGCCGCCATCAGCGCCACGTTCACGATCAACACAGGGGCCGCGACGCAGCTGGTATTCACCGCTCAGCCGACGATCGTGTCGGCGGGCGCGGCGATGACCCCGGCAGTGCAGGTCACCGCCCGCGACGGCTTCGGCAACACGGCGACGGGGTTCACCGGCGCCGTCACCGTGGCGATCGGGGTCAATCCCTCGGGCGGCGTACTTTCCGGCACGATGTCGGTGAACGCGGTCGGCGGGGTCGCCACCTTCGCCGACCTGAGCATCGATCAAGCCGGCAGCGGCTACACGTTGACCGCGAACAACGCTGGACTTCCGGGAGCCACCAGTGCGGTGTTCGACGTCAGCAGCACGTCGCTGGTCTTCACGACCCAGCCGAGCACCACCACGGCGGGCGCGAAGATCACACCGGCCGTCCAGGTGACGGCGCGGGACGCCTTGGGGCACACAATCACGACGTTCACCGGCAAGATCACCGTGGCGATCGTGCCGGGGACGGGAACGCCGGGAGCCATCCTCTCGGGCACGACGAGCGTTTCGGCGGTGGCCGGCGTCGCGTCCTTCTCGACCCTCAGCATCGACAAGGCCAGCACCGGGTACCGGCTGTCCGCCACTGCGACCGGGTTCCCACCGGGAACGAGCTCGACCTTTACGATCGATGCCGGCGCGGCGACCAAGCTGGGGTTCATCGTGCAGCCGAGCACGACACCGGCGGGCGCGACGATCATTCCAGCAGTCCAGGTCGCCGCGCAGGACGCGCTGGGCAACACGGTGAAGACGTTCACCGGCACGGTGACGATGACGATCAGCACGAATCCATCGGCCGGCACTCTTGCGGGGACGACCGTGGTGGCGCTGAGCGCGGGTGTGGCGTCCTTCGCGACGCTCAGCATCAACAAGGCGGGAGTGGGATACAAGCTGCGGGCGACGGTGACCGGCCTCACGAACGCGACGAGCGCCGCGTTCGACATCGCGCCGGCGGCGGCGACCCTGCTGTTCTATGAGATGGGGCCGTCTACGACGACGGCCGGGGAGATCATCACGCCGGCCGTGCAGGTCTCGGCGCATGACAGCATGGGCAACGTCGTGACCAGCTTCACGGGGAACGTGACGATATTGATCACGGCCGGGAGCGGGACGAGCGGCGCCACGCTGTTCGGCACGACGACCGTGCCGGCGGTCGCCGGCGTGGCGACCTTCTCCGACCTGCGTATCGATAAGGCGGGAACGGGCTACAAGGTCTCGGTGACGGCGCCCGGCGTCGCCGGGAAGAACAGCGGGTCCTTCCAGATCATCGCCGGGGCACCGGCCAAGTTGAGCTTCAGCGTGCAGCCCGCGAACACAGCCGCGGGGGCCTTCATCACGCCGGCGGTCCAGGTGCAGGTGCGCGATTCGCTGAACAACCTCGTCAAGACCTTCACCGACAACGTCACGATCACCATCGGGACGAACCCCAGCGGCGGCACGCTGTCGGGGACGACGACCGTAGCCGCGACCGCGGGCATCGCCACCTTCGGCGATCTGAGCGTGAATCTGGCGGGAGTCGGGTATCGCCTGTTGGCGAGCGTCACCGGCCTGGCGAGCGTCTCGAGCAACTCGTTCACCATCACGCCGTAAGGGCAGGGCGGTTCCCCCTCAGACCCGTCTTCTCGATCGAGCGGCGGGGCTACCTGGATCAGGGTCATCTGGGAATTGCCTCCTTGGCACCCGCTCGTTGGCGGCGGATCCCACCCTGCGACGCCCACCCGCCTGGTCCATCGAGCCGTAGCAGAGGTACCAGCGTCCCTTGAATGACACCCGACCGTTCACGAACACGGCCCCTTAGCTTGAGGGCCGCCCTTGCGGACGGCCCGGTTTTCACTGCGCGCGGTGCCGTTAGAACAGATTCGCCGCCCGCACGCGAAAATCGACGTTGTCGGCAACCCATTTCCACAGATCTGCCTGCTGGTCGAGCGGCACGTCCGACTTCACCTGTGTGTGCCACCCCGTCATGACCTGCGCTTCCTCGGTCCACAGCCGCACGCGCTTGCGGCGCACCTGCTTCTTCCAGTTCTCTCCCACCGTCGGGCTCGCGTACAGCAGCCGCACCGTCACGCTGCGCGACAGGTACTCGAGCGGGCTGAGATCGATGCGCTGGTAGGGGGTCTCGCCGGCGGCGAGCTTCGTCCCCGGCGGGACGTCGGGTACGCCGTCGCTCAACACGATGACGTTGAGCGGCGCGAGTATCAGCCCGCGCTCCTTGATCATCCCCGACACGCGCAGGAAGAAGGCGTTGAAGTCGGTGTATTCGTCGGTCGACGGATACCAGGCCCGCAAATCGGCCGCGATCTGCGACACCGAGCGATTCTGGAAGTCGTTGATCGGGTGGAACGCCTTCGGCTCGCCGGGACGCGCGCCGCCGACCGACGCCACGAACAGCGAGGTGGGGACCTTCAGTCCGCCAAGCCCGTTCAAGTGGGCGTAGATGTAATTCGCCGCGAACTCCACGGCGTCATCGTAGAGCCGCGCGCCGCGGAACGATCCGCTGACGTCGATCCCGAGAACCATGGTCGCGGCCGCAGGCTTCGCGGGTTCCTGATCCTCGGGGTGGGAACAGCCCGCCAGCAGAGCTGCCACCAGCGGGACGCCGAGGCGCCACAGGCCGCGGCTCACGAGGTCGCTCCCTGCGCGGGCGGACGATGCGCCTGCGGCAGGATTTGCGGCGTGTTCGCCAGCACCTGATCGAGATTGCGGAATGGCAGCGTGAACACCGGCCGGCTCATGATGACGACGACGGCGAAGTTGACGCCGGC
>Ga0075424_100004809_pt1 | contig 12808 bp, 12 predicted proteins | sample SoiMethybrSBSTD3_FD_75301 | JGI IMG/M metagenome (GOLD analysis project Ga0075424, IMG submission 75301) | Bulk soil microbial communities from a Populus tree surrounding site in Tennessee, USA - Soil MetaG P. TD hybrid SBSTD3 | ecosystem: Environmental > Terrestrial > Soil > Tree plantation... | reverse complement strand
CGAGAGCTTGGCATCGTCTTTCCGGACGATCCGCACCTTTCGGACTGGGACCTTAACTTGGAGATCGCCGAGCGCCTGGCCGCGCGGATAGGGATCGTGGAGCCGCTGCCGCCCTTCTTCGACTTTCCGATCGGCACCATGTTCTGGGCGCGAACGGAGGCGCTGCGGCCGCTGCGCGCGCTCGGACTGGATTGGACCGACTATCCGGCGGAGCCTGTCCCAATCGATGGAACCCTCCTGCACGCACTCGAGCGCCTGCTCCCGTTTGCCGCCCGACAGGCGGGTTATCGGTACGCCACAACCCACGTTCCAGGCGTGACGCGGTAGCCAGACACCGCGACTATCTGAGGCCGATCGTGTTCGCCCGGTGCTGGGCCCAGCGCTTGAAGCGGCTCCGGAAATTCAACCACGGTCCGCGATCCGGCTTTCGGCACACGAGCATTGAATCATGCCAGGCATCGCTCACGGCATCCCCAAGGTCGTCCCACTGAGTCACCGCCTCGAGTGGTTCCAGCTGCGCGAACTGCGCGAGCGAGACCATGCCGTCCGGATAGAAACGCCAGCAATCGAGGGGGTAGCGATGCTCGGGGCCACTCGACGGCGCGAGGATGCAGCAGATGCCCCCCGTCTTGAGCACGCGTGCGATCTCCAGCATGGTGATCCAGAAATACTGGATGTGCTCGAACGCCTGGCCGGAAACCACAACGTCCGCCGATTCGCTGGCCACCTCGTTCCACACGTACGGCGTGCGCACGACGATGTCGACGTTGGGACCGGCGGTCATGTCCAGGCCGCTATACGACCAGCGTGGTTCGGAGAATATCTGACGGTAGCTGCCGTTCACGTCCTGACTGCCCACATCCAGGACCCGCAGCGGCTCGTTGACGCGCTCCGACAGATACCGGTCGCGAAATGCAGTCATTTTCTCGAGCGAACTTGGATGCACCGTGGTGTGCGCCTGCGAGAACTTGCAGGTGATCGAACCCTGGCAGTGCTGGGAGGACTGCTCAGGAGCCTGAAGCTCGAGTCGTGGGGCAGAAGTCGGCGGGTGGCATCCGCATGTCAATCGGTGCGCATACGGTTGGTCGGCACCCGCCGACGTTGACTACTCGAACCTGGCTGTCGATCAGCGCTCTTTTCGCGCGCGGCTGCGACGCCGAGCCATCAATCCCGCGAGGCCGGTCGCGAGGAGCATCATCGACGCAGGCTCGGGAATCGCGGCCGTCGTGGGATCGTTCACCTCGATCCGGATGGCGCCGGCATCGAAGCAAGCAGGAGTATTGTCGCGCAGACACCCGTTGCCAGGATCGGCTATCGCCTGTCCGGCGAAAATCGTGTTAGGCGAACCTTGCCAGGGATTGTCCGGCAGACAGTTCGACGGTATTTGTCCGTTCACATCGGCGCAGGGACCCTGGTGGGCGTTATCCGCGTAGCCGACCCACACATGGAGTCCACCAGGCTGATTGAGGACCGACACCTCCCAGTTTCTGGCTTCTTGATGCGCCCCTCCGCTGGGATCGGCATTGAAGTTGTTCAACGCGTTGTTCAATGGCAGCGGAACCGACACCAGTCCGAACAGGTTCGTGAGAATACTCAGCGACATCACACAGGAAGGAAGGCCTCCACCATTCTGACCGCAGGAGGTCGCCGTGTCGTTGTCGAACACGTGTTCGCTCGTGTCGAAGTTGAAGCCGGGAACGGTTGCCGTGGGATTCTGAGTGAGCACGAGCGCCTGAGTGCCGCCCGCGCTGGGAGAATTCACCACCGTGTTCGCAAAGGCGCCCCAGATGTCCCCAGCTGTGTGGTTGGGGACGCAACCGACCATGCACCACGTTCGTACGTCGTTACCGATGGTGGATGTCAGAGTCACGTTTTGAATCGTGACTGAGGTGGCCTCGGCAGGAGAGGCACTACAAAAGAACACCAGCGCCAGTCCCCACGCGAGCGATCCGAGTCTCGAAGCGATCGTCTTCATGTTGCGCCTTCCAGTGTGTGACGCCGATCTCTTTCCAGCGTGACCGGAGTCTAGGAGCAACTTTAGACATGCGAGTATCCGTTTTGGCACACGCTTTCACAGATTATTCGCTCCGTGTGCTCCACTGTCGCACAATTCCACCTCGGCCTGTGCTCAAGGTTGCTCACAGGAAGACTTTGCTTCCCTCTGAGATCGCTTCGACTCATCAATACCATCTGGTCGAATCGACCATCGATTCGCGCTCCGCACGCGCGGGAACAGAAGACGATCAACGTGTCGTGAATCGCTGCCTACAGGCGCCGGGATTGGCGGGCGAACAGCTGTTCGTCCACGATCGTCGCCTCCAGCGATTCCTCGCCCGGCCCCCATTTGTGCACCTTCTCGTAAATGCTGAGAGCGCGGCTGAACTCCGTCAATTTTTTCGCCGCGCGTTCGAGACGGCCGAGCATCGGCTTCAGATCGCAGCTTTTTGCCCGTAGCAACTCGGTTGTGAAGACAATGGTCTGGATGGGCGTGTTGGTGTAGTTGCGCAGGCGCAGGAAGGTCCGCGCCACTTGCGCGGCGGCTGCTGCCTCCGCCTGCACGCGCAGCATTTCCCGTTCGAGTGCGATGCTGCGGAGACGGTAGATGAGGAGCACGGCGCCGAATAGTGCGTAAATCAGGACGAACCATGGTTCGCCCATCGGGAACCCGCGATGAATCTCAGGATCGAGAGAATAGAACTTGCCGATAGCGGTTGCTGCCAAGCCGGCAATCGAGGCCAGCCCGACGCCCAACTGCGGCGCCAGCATAGGAACGGCCAGAGTGCCGAGCTTGTTCGCTTCAAAGGGCGTCCACGCCCTCCCGGCCGCCGCCCAGTAACCGCTGGTGATCCAGAGTGCCACCAGGATTGCGGCCATGTTGACCATGAACACGGCGGAGCCGAGCCGGACCGTCGCTCGCTGTCTGCGGATGAGCAGGAACACGATGAGACCGAGTCCAACCAGCACAGACATCGCGTACGGATAGATCGGCATGGTCGGGATGTCGCGCGCGAGCAGGAAGTCAATGGACATTCCCGCTGCGTTGAGAACTGCGGCGGAGAATGCGCCTTGCCACGCATGCCTTGCAGCCAGGTCGCGCGAACGTGTCACTGGTGTTCGCCCTCGATAATGGACCGAAGGCGGTCGGGCTCGATCGGTTTGGAGAAGATCTGCGCATCGCCGATTCGCTGTGCTTCGACGACAAGTGGATGGGAGCTTGCGTGGCCCGTCAGAAAGGCGATCCGTCCCTGGAACCCGTGGTCGCGAAGCCACGCGTAGGCGTCGATGCCCGATCGTCGGCCAGGACCCAGGTTGATGTCGAGAATTGCGACGCTGCACCGTAGTGCTTCCTTCCCCAGAGCCGCCAGCTCCTCGTAGCTGCCCACCCCCACGCATCGACGCCCGAGGACGACCGTGACCAGTTCCACGACGAGCTCGCGCAGGTCATCGTCGTCTTCCACGTAGAGAACGCAGTCGGTGCCCATCGCCAATTCCGGGCGTTGCGGCATAGCTCGCTGCGCGGTCGTCAGAGGAGCGATGGCGGAGGACGTCGCGAGTGCGGGGTTCCCCGTTGACGAGCTAGAGTTTGGAGCGCGCCATCCTCGATAGGGGTTGCCGGCGGTGCGTTGGGTGAGGGATGGCATGGCTGGCGCTCCTACGCGGCTTGGTAACCTGTGAGAAGTGACGATCCGCTGGGCCCTGACGGTCGACCCTGGTCCGGGGTTGCCTGAGGAACCGTAAACGAGAACGTCGTGCCGCGAGACGGCGTGCTCTCGACCCAAATGCGACCGCCATGAGCCTCGACGATGCCCTTGGTGATTGGAAGTCCGAGCCCGGCGCCTTGACGGTGCGCGGTGGTCGCTTGCCAGAATCGGTCGAAGACACGAGGCAGGTTCTCGGGCGCGATGCCCGAGCCCGTATCCGCAACTCGGAAGATGACCTGGTGATCCCGCGAGGCCGCACCTACCGTGATACAGCCACCTGCCTTCGTGAACTTGATCGCATTGCCGATCAGGTTTTCGAACACTTGAAGGAGTCGATCCCGATCACCCCAGATATCGGGAAGATCACGGTCCACGTCGACTCGAAGGTCGAGCGAGTGGGAAGAGGCGAGTGGTTTTTGCGTCTCCACCGCCCTGACGATCACCTCTTGTGCAGACAGTCGCGCTGGCTGGATGGTCAGCTGCCCTGACTCCATGACGCTCACATCCAGGAGATCTTGAATCAAGCGGTTCATCCGCGTGGCGGCGTTGTGGATAGCTTCCCTCCGCTTCTGAGAACGCCGCTCGGCTTCGGGGCCGTGACGGGTGAGGGCCGCCGCGTTCAACAGAATCGTGGAGAGTGGGTTCCGGAGGTCATGAGCGACGATGCCGAGCACTTGATCGCGTAGCTCGGTGGCATGGACCGAGGCGCGGTAGAGACGTGCGTTCTCGATTGCCACGACCGCTCGGTCCGCCAGCGCCAGGGCCAGGCGAAGATCGTCCGGCCCGTACACGCGAGACGGTGTGGATGAGACGAACACGATAGTTCCCAGGAATTGTCCGCGCATCAGGAGCGGCACTGCCATGAGGGACCTGGGATCGAGAGAGCGGAGCGCCTGCAGATGCTCCGGACCTTGCGCGACTGATTCGAGGTGTTCAGAGCTGACGTGTTCGATGAGGAGAGACTGCCTCTTCTCGACGACCGCCTGGACGATGAAAGGTCGATTTCGCTCGACAGGCCATTGCTCGAGGTCTGCACAGAGCGCTGCGTTCGCCGGGTTCGCGCTGGCCACTTCGAGCCGTCGCAGGTGCTCGTGCTCCTCCATGATCTCGACGATGCACCAATCGGCTAACTCACGAACCACGAACTGGGCAACGTTCGCAAGCGTCTCTTCGTAATCCAGCGAAGCGAACAGCGCGAAGTTCGCCTCAGCCAGCAACTGCCGTTCATGTTCAATGCGCCGTCGCTCGGTAATGTCCTCCGAGATGCCGAGGAGATAGGTCGGCCGACCCGCTGCGTCGTAGATCGGCACCTTCTTCGTATGCACGAAACGGACGCCCCGGTGGCGCGTTTCGACCGGTTCTTCCGCGATGTCGACGACCTTGCCGCCGTTCAGGCTCTCGCGATCTTTCTCGATGAAGAATTCGGCTTGCGCCCGCGGCCACAAATCGTAGTCAGTCTTGCCTTTGAACGTCTGCCTCGGCCAGCCGACCAGGTCCTCGCACGCGCGATTGCACCGCACGATGCGCAGCGACTGGCTCTCCTTGATGAACAACACCAGAGGAATGTTTTCGATGATCGCGTCAAGGAATGCATTCGCGTCCTTGAGTTCGTGCTCGATGCGCTTGATCTGTTCGATGTCGGTGTAGGTGCCGAACCATTTGCGAATTTCTCCTGAGGCGCTGAGCAGCGGCACTCCTCGGCTCAACCACCACTGATACACGCCATCAGCGCGCCGCAAACGACACTCGAGCGAATAGGTCTCATGATGTTGTACCGCACGCTGCCAGGCATCCCACGCGCGCTGCCGATCGTCGGGATGGAAAGGTGTGATCCAGCCTCCGCCGTAGCTTTCCTCGAGGGTGAGACCGGTGTAGTTCACCCATTGCTGATTGAAGTAGATGTACCTCCCATCGGCACTGGTGGCCCAGACGATCTGCGGCATGGCCTCGGCCAACTCGCGAAACTCGCGTTCACTGTCTTTCAGAGCGGCTTCTGCTCGCGTCCGGTCGGTGATGTCTTCTGCTTGAACGATGTAATAGAGGGGTGCGCCCTCACGAGTACGAAGAATCGACGCGCTGAGCTGGATATTGACGACCCTCCGGTCCTTGCGGATGTAACGCCTGACGAGCTGAATTCGGGAAATTTCCCCACGAGCGAGTTGACCTGCAAGCGCGAGGTTCGCATCGAGATCATCGGGATGGGTGATCGCCTGGGACGTGAGCGTCATCAACTCGGCGGAGGAGTAGCCGATAATCTCGCTGAGCGCACGATTGACACGAACGAAACGTCCATCGAGCGCAACCAGTGCCATGCCGATGGGCGCTTCATCGATCGTGAGTCGGAATCGCTCCTCCGATTCGTGCAGCGCCTGTTCGACGCGTTTGCGCTCACTGACGTCGCGCACGAACGCCTGCCAACGGCCGTCCGGCAGAATGTTCGAACTCACCTCCACCGGCACCAACGTTCCATCCTTGCGCTTTTGCGTCCACTCCGCCGTGTTCACGCGGCCGGGCACGAGGAGATCGGCCCTCACCGCCTTCAACCGGTCCGCGTCCTCCGCCGGAATGATGTCGAAGATGGTCCTGCCAATCAGGTCGTCTCGTTCATAGCCGAGGAGTCGGCACGCAGCCTGGTTGACGTCGGTGAAACGACCGTCCAGATCCGCCTGGAAAAATGCGTCGGGCGCGAGTTCGACGACCTCGTGTGTCCGCCTCATCGATCCGACGATCTCTTCGTTCGCCCGGCGCAGTTGCTGATTGGCATCCTGGGCTGCCTGACGCTCCTTCTTCATGAGAAACGCCAGATAGACGACGACTGTCCCCTCGATCGCAAACAGCAGTCCGTGGACGGCGGCTTGAAACGGCGGATCGCCGTCGCCCGTCACGAACGTGTACGCCGCAAGCGGCGCGCTGATCACGATCGCCCAAATCCCAGGCCCGATGCCGGCAACCAGGCTGATCGCCAGAACTGCCGCAAAGAACAGCATGAGTGGAGCGTCTGTGCCGGTGAAAGGAACCAGCCAGAGCCGGAGAGCGAACGTGCTTGCTACTGTAGCGATGGCGAAAAAATAGCGGACGAAGGTGTTGCGGAGCAGGGTGGCACCGAGAACCTCCATGCTAGGGACCTCGCAATTTAGTGGCCAATCAACAGACCAAGAAAATGACGAGGGCCGCTTCCAGTCAGGCGGTGTGCGTCCGCGTCGCTATCTGCGACTTCGATGGCTGGGTCTCAACGGCAAGGTCCAACCAGCAGGCGAATCGTTGACGGCAGACTCGACTCACGACATATCGTGAGCGACGATTCGCCGCCTGTGGAAGCGAGGGGCGTCGCGATCCACAAAACCTGTCCGATTGGCGCCGCTCACGCCAGCGACTTCACCCTGAAGCTCAGGACGACGAGCAGAATCCCGAACAAGAAGGCATACGTGCCGATGATCCACATGACCGAGAGAGCGCCCACGCCCGGGTAGAGGACGACCAGCACGCCGAAGGCGATGGAGGCGGCGCCGGCCAGAGCGAGCAGCCACTCGCCCTCGATCACCTTGCGGAACTCGATCGCGGCGGCGATCTCGAAGATGCCGCGAACGATCGCCCATGCGGCGATGAAGTACAGCAGCACGAGCGCCGTCAACCCCGGATAGAAGAAAGTGGCGAGTCCCGCACAGATGCTGACGAGGCCGATCAGGATCGACTGCCAGAGTTTGCCGCCGGCTCCGCCAAACAGCGCGACGACGCCGTCGACCAAACAGTAGGCGCCGAACAGCAGGATGAGAGACGCGAGTGTCAAGCCCGGCCACACGAATGCCATCACGCCAAACAGAACGGAGACGAGACCTCGAACGAGCAGCACCCACCAGTGTCGGGTAATCGCCTGCCTGAGCCCACCCGCGATAACATTGCCGTTCATGTAAGTCCTCCTTGCCTTGTAGGGCGTAGCGAATGACGCGGCGGCGAACAGAACCATGGGCCGGCTGCCGATTCGATGGTCATTCCGCGCGCGCGACGGTCTCGAGATCCTTCTCGAGAAAGTAGTTGAGAAATGTTCGGATGACCGCGATGGCGCCGAGCTGGCCGAGGTCTCTCCAGGTCGGAGAGACAACGCTGCGAATGATGTCGGCTGCCAGCTCGAATTCGAGACCGAGCAGCAGCCACATCCCGAAGCGCTGCCAGATCGCTTTGCGCTGCCCGTGCGTGGCGCCCACCGTCGCGATCATCCACAGCAGCCTGACAACGGCTTCGAGCGACGCGCCGGCGATCACGATGACGGCCGCAATCTCGCTCAGCTGGCTGGTGACGCGCGCTAAGCCACCGAGAAAGTCTTCCACTCGACAATCGTCGCGTGACGTTCGTGCAGGCCGTCACTCCCGGGTGCCCGATATGCCTTCGCCCTTCGCGGCGCTGTCGATCGCCTGGCCGCTTATGAGATTCTTCATCTGCGCGTAGGCCTGGCGGTATTCAAGGTCTGCTCGAAACAGCTCTGCCTCCAGTTTCGCCCGCGCGGGGTCCATGTCCTCGTCATCCGGCTGGTAGCTCGCGCCGACCACTCGAGCGGACGACACGATTCGGCGCGCCAGTTGATAGAGCTGGCGCGAGCGTTCCAGTCGGAGATAGCCGGTTTTCACCGCGCCCGCCACCTTCGCCTTGGTCAGTTGCACGCCGAGGTCCGCCGCCTCGGCTTGTGCACGGGCTTCTTTCACAGCGCGCTCGCGTTTGCCGAAATTGAGGAGGGTGTAGGTGCCGATGACGCCGATGTACTCGAAGTTTTCAGGAAGAACAACGTTGATGACGTTCTGGTGCGTGTAACCGCCCACGACCGCGATGCTCGGGAAGTACTCCATCTTCGCGAGCTTCGAACCGGCGTGCGCCTTGATCGCGGTCTGTTCGGCCTCGATCACCTCAGCGCTCCCGTTCGTCGCGCTGGCCGTGGCCTCGTTCAACGACAGATTCTCGACAAGAGGGTCAGGTGGGACGAGCTCAAGCCGCGTCTCGGCCGGCAGACCCAACAAATCGTTGAGCGATGCCGTCAGCTCCCTCACCCGGCTGGCGGCGAGCAGCATCGACTTTGCCGCCCCGAACGCGTCGGTTTGTTGCTCTGAGATCGTTGCCGTCCCCGAATCGTTCACCGCCATCCATTTCGCCTGAACCTTCCTGGCCTCCGATCCGGCGCTGATCAGCTCCCGCTCCGCGATCAGCAGATCGAAGAAATTCTTCTCGACGATGCTCGCCTGTTCGAGCACTGGCATCCCTGCCTTGGCTCTGGCGATGTTCTCGTCCGCGCGCGCGATCTTCACGAGTTGACGGACGGCGAAAATAGGCGTGATCGGTTGAACGGCGACGACGTTCGCCGCGAACTGGCTCTGTTCGACGATGTTCACCGGCACACTCACGAACGAGCCCATGAGCGGGCGCCGCACCGTCAGCACTTCACCTGGATTCTGACTCAGTTCAAGACCGTATGCCTGCGCGGTGACGCTTGGAAAGTAGTTGGACTTCACGCCAAGCCGATGCTGCTCCGCGGCCTCCACCTGCAGCTGTCCGAGACGCACGAGTGGATTGGTCGCAGCGGCCGCCATCTGCTGGGCCTGTTGCAACGTTATCCGGCGCACACCTGCCGGCAGGTCGCCGAAGTACCGCGGAAGGACGAGTCGACCGCCTTTGTTGCTAGGAACGTCCAATGCTGGCGGCGCATCCGCTTGTTCGATGCTCGAGGGGAGCGCAAACACGATGTTCAACGGCGTTGGGGTAGCGGCTGGGATTGGCGACACCGGCTTCGATGCCACAGCTCGTGAGTCTTGAGCCGCGGCAACTCCGCCGAACAGGAGCCACGCGACCAGCGCGGTGGAACAGCCGCGGCCGCCGGCTTGGATCGGGTGTGAGAAATCGCGTCGCTGAAGCATCGTGTTCTCCCCGCGTTCGTTGATCGCTTGTCGAGATCGACTGCCGGCTTGTTTTCAAGGTGCCGGTGTGGTTCGTACGCAACCGCACGCCGGGCCGTTCGGAGCAAGCCACGTGCCCGGGAGAACTACAGGCCTCGTGCAGGAATGAAGTGTCGGTGGCGGACTCGTCGTTCCGCCGCGGCGTTGATCGGGAGGCGTGGGCAGCCACGCCGTGACAGCATGCCGTCAACTGCTGTCAGCGGATCGTGGCCGCCGGTTTCTAGTGCAGTGGCTTGAAGTAGTGGGCGACGATCTCTCCCGAATCGTTCGTGTGGTAGACGATCACCCGGCTGTGCACGCTTCCGTCGGCGTCCTGTACGCCATGTCGCGTCGAGCGGAGCGTTTCGGTTGAACCGTGCGAGAACGTGATGGTGATCTGCTTGTTGGATCGATCCACCCTCGTGATGATGCCTTCGTTCACATTCAGGCCGTCTGGGCCGACGCGGTTGACATTAATGGCCGACGCTTGAACGCCCTTGACGACGTAGTAAGCGACGACCGGAGCTCCCGGCTGGAGGCTGTCGACCGCTTCCAGGCCGCGCGTCCTCGTGCGTTCGATCCCGCCGCCGAGGCCCATGACTTTCACGAGTGAATGGACTCGCGAATAGAACGTGTCGATAGTGCTTTCAAGCCCGAGCGCCCCGGTGACGGGACCCACCATCACGCGACCAGTCGTCGTTGTTGGGCCCGTGTACGTCGTTAGTTGAGCGGCGGCGACGCCGGTCATGAGCGGAGCGACTAAGCCTAGCAATCCCAGCAATCGATAGAGTGGCTTGATGTTCATACATGCCCTCCCTGGACTCGCGGACTCACTGCGAGATCACGCAACGCGTATTCCACGGTTCTCACGCTGGGCCGGGTTGTCAGGTCACGCGTGTAGACGGCGACAAGCCATCGGCACGACCCGTGCGATCGACGGCACCGCGATCGTTCAGCCGCTGATTTTCAGAGCAAATCGTCGTGACGCCGGCGTGACGTCGTGGAATCCGACGATCGGCTGATACCTGTGACGAAATGCCGTGATGCGCTGCACTCGCTTCGGTCCTCCAGCGCATCAACGCGACCAGCTGATGGCCGTGCAGGCGCTTCCGCATTGCTCGGCACCCACGTCAACATGCCCGGAGTGTTCCCGCCCGACATCGACAAGGTCGCGCAGCCGGCGCCCCGGCGCCATCCGGTCTCTCGGCCGACGAGAAAACCGCGTACGAGCGTCTGAAATTCGTATACGCAAAAGGGCATCGCGTACGGCTATCAGATGGGCTTGCGTCAGCAAAACGCTTTATGGGATTGCAGGCGTATCCGAAGCTCATTCACTACAACAAGGTCGACAAAGGCGGGCACTTCGCGGCCTGTCAACAGCCGCAACTCTTCTCGGAAGAGGTTCGGGCCGGCCTCAGATCACTGCGTAAGTAGTGAAGCGGATGTTCGGCCGCATCCCGGTGGGTGACGGCCCCATTTTTGCCTGCGCCGCGTTGGCGCGATCAAGTGGTGGGAGGTGAAGAGTGGCTCGATACAGTCGGACGATACTCGGCGGCGGCGTCGTATTGCTCGCGATCGCACTGGGCGGCTGCGATTGCCCCGTTCAAGGGTGCGGCGGACCATTCCCCAGTCCAATTGCGACAGCGGGCGTCTCGACGGCGGCTCCCGTCGTCCTGGTCATCCGTCCCGCGTTCTCTCCGCCGGTTGTGTTCACCGAGCCGTCTGCCATCATCGACCTCCGGATCGCGGCTTCGGCGACGGTCGATCTTCAACAGGTCACTATTCACATGATCGACGGGACAAACCTGGGAGGACCGATGGTCACGGTTCCTCGAACGGATCTCGTCCAGCAATTCGGAAGCACCCGCATCGTGGCGGGGACGACGCGAACGTTTACGTTGCGTCCGACGCTCGTGCTGACGAATTCTCCGCGATCGGTGGCGGCAGATATTACCGTGACGGATTCCCGAGGGATCGCCTTTGGTGTCACAGCCCAGAGCCCCTGGCCATAGGCTCATCCGCGCGATTGGCCTGGATATATGCAGCGATTCACCGTGACCATCGCTCTGTGTGCCGGCCTCGCGGCGGCGCCGGCGAGCCAGATGCCGATGCCGAAGTACGGCGTCACCGTGACGGCGGACAAGCACGTGGACTATGCGAAGTTCAAGACTTACTCATGGACTCCGGGACAACCGTCCGGCGACAAGCGGATCGATGCACGCATTGTCACCGCGGTCGACCGCGAGCTCGGCGTCCTCGGTATGACGAAAGCCACGTCCGGTCCGGGCGACGTACTGGCGACGTACTACTCGTTGAGCCGCACTGATGTGAACCTGAAAGCGAAGCCTGATTCGGAGGGAAGGCTCCCGCAGTATTGGGTCGGCACTCTGGTCGTCGCGCTGCTCGATCCGGAGAGCCGTCAGCAGCTGCTGCGGTTGAGAATCGACGAGCCGATCGACATCGAGCCAGCCAAGCTCGACGCCACCATCGACGGCGCGGTCGCCGCGCTCTTCGCGAAGTATCCGACCCGCCGCCGCAAGTGAGACGAGTCGTCGTCCAGACGCTCTTGATCGCATTGGTAGCCGCGCGCGCAGCAGCCCAGTCTGCCGAAGCGGACTCGTCGAGCCGCCGTGAACCGTCGAGCCAGAGTGAGACGTGGTCGGGTCGCGGCTCGACCGCTTTCTATGCGTTGCCCGACGCGAAGAACTACTTGCAGCCGACGGCCGCAGCCGACCGCGACGCCTTACACTTCGAGATGCGGTACAACTACGAAGCTCAGAATTCCGTGTCGGGTTTTGTCGGTCGCAACGTCGCGTTCGGAACATCCGTCGTGCTCCGAATGACGCCCATGCTGGGCGGCCTCGTCGGCGATACGACTGGCATCATCCCGGCCCTGGAATTGGATCTCGCCTGGAAACGTCTCGAGTTCTATACGGAAGGCGAATACGTGATCGACGTTATCCATCCGAGCGATCGCTTCCTCTACAGCTGGTCGGAAACGAGCGTCTGGATCACAGACCGGATCCGCACGGGTGTGGTAACGCAGCGGACGCGGGCGTTCCACGCGCCGCGCGACATCCGACGCGGCCTTCTGCTGGGCGCGACTGTGACAAGGTTCGAAGGCGCTGTCTATTTCTTCAACCCGAATTCGAACGACCGCTTCTACGTCGCCTCTATCGGCGTCACGTTCTA
>Ga0075424_100004807_pt1 | contig 12809 bp, 10 predicted proteins | sample SoiMethybrSBSTD3_FD_75301 | JGI IMG/M metagenome (GOLD analysis project Ga0075424, IMG submission 75301) | Bulk soil microbial communities from a Populus tree surrounding site in Tennessee, USA - Soil MetaG P. TD hybrid SBSTD3 | ecosystem: Environmental > Terrestrial > Soil > Tree plantation... | reverse complement strand
TCGATGCCGCGATGCGCGCGCGCGAGAAGAACGACGAGACGATCGCACTGTTGAAGTCGCTGGGCGCCGCGGCGTCGCCGGCGCCGCGCACTGACATCGCAGCTTCACCCGACAATCGCGTCAACTGAATCTGAACCGACAGCATCAGGGAAGACCCGATGTCGCCGGGGGCGCGGATGGGACTATAAAAGATCCATGGTCCCACGTCAGCCGGTCAACCTTGTCCGCGTCTTGAAGGCCTGGGAACGGCTGCTGCGCGGCTACAGTCCGCTGCTGTCGATCGAGATCACGCGCGAGTGTCCGCTGCGTTGTCCCGGATGCTATGCCTACGGCGACGATCATCTCGGCGGCGGCGCCACGCTGCGCGGCCTGCGCGATCTGCATGGTGACGCACTGGTCGACGGCGTGCTCGAGCTCGTCCGCCGGCATCGGCCGATGCAGGTATCGTTCGTCGGCGGTGAGCCGTTGATTCGACACAAGGAGTTGAGCCGCATTCTGCCGGTGCTGAATCGCTGGGGGGTGCACGCCCTGGTCGTGACCAGCGCCGTCATTCCGTTCCCCGAGGAGTGGAATACGATCGAACACGTGCGCGTGACGGTCTCGATTGACGGCCTGCAGCCCGAGCACGACGCGCGACGTAGCCCGGCCACCTACGATCGCATTCTCAAAAATCTCACCGGCCGAAGGGCCGACATCAGCTGGGTGATCACCAACCGGATGATGGAGCGTCCTGGTTACCTGGAGGAATACCTGGAGTTCTGGACGAGGCGGCCGGAGATCGAGCGCATCTGGCTCAGCGTCTACACGCCGCAGCGCGGTGAGCGCAGCACCGAGCGTCTGACGGCGGAGTCGCGCGCGCGTCTACTCACCGTCTTGCCTGAGTTGAAGCGCAAGTACCCCGCACTCGTACTGCCTGCAGGCGCCGAGCACGCGTTCGCGAAGCCGCCGACGTCGCCAGAGACGTGCACGTTTGCGCGGGTGTCGGTGAACTACTCGGCGGATCTCACGACGAAGATCGAGCCGTGTTTCTTCGGCGGCAACCCCGACTGCTCGCAGTGCGGGTGCGCGGTGAGCGCCGGGCTGCACTGGCTGCGATCGTATGAATTTCCAGGCGGACTCAAGGTCGAACGTCTCATCGATCTCACGTTGAAAGTGGGTGGCCATCGGCCCCGGCAGATGCCGCCTCGCACGCTGCCGATCGTCAACTCGCAACCGTAGACGACTTGCTCGCCCAATCCCCACCGGCAACGCCACCGCAACCTCCCGCCGCACTCGCGTCGAGTCGTGCGCAGCGGGTCCGCAAGAATCTGCGGCTCGGTCTGTCCCTGGCATGGTCGGCGTCGCCGCAGTCGCTCATTCGATTCTCGGTGCTCGGTATCGTGAACGCGGCCATGCCGCCGCTCTCCGTCTATCTCGGCGCGACGCTCGTCAATCGCATCGCCGATGGCCGAATCCGTGCGCTGCACGTGAGCGACCTGCTGCCGATCGTCGTGGCGTTGTGGCTCACCACGGGGCTGCAACGCGCACTCGGCGCCTACATGGGCTACGGGCGCAATCTGTTCGTGCGCCGCGTCGAGCTCGAGGCCGAGCGGCGGCTGTTGATGCAGGCGTCCAAGGTCGACCTCGGCCACTTCGACAACTCCGACTGGCACGATCGTCTCGCCCGCGCCAAGCGTGATGTGTCCTGGCGGCCGGGCGATCTCACCTGGTCGGTGCTTGGTCTCTCGGGCAACATCGTGACGATCGTGCTGATGGCGTCGCTGCTGGCGAGCCTGCACTGGCTGCTCGTGGTGCTCGCGCTCGCTGCCGCAGTGCTGTCGCTCGCCCTCGAGCGACGGGTCACCGCGAAGCTGTACGAGTTCTTCTACAACGAGACACCCGAAGAGCGCGAACGCGGCTACGTCAGCGATCTGCTCGTGCAACCGCGCACGACGAAGGAAATCCGTGCCTACGTGCTCTCCGACTATCTGGTCGGACGGCATCGCCGGCTCTCTGAGGATCTCTTCACCGAGCGCGCGAAGATGTATCGGCTGGCGACGCGCACCTCGCTGCTCTCCGGTCTCATCACCGGCACCACGCTGGCGATGGCCTACCTGTTCGTCGCGGCTCGAGGCCTCACCGGTTCGATCGATCCAGGCGGTGTGGTGCTCGTCATCGGCGCGTTCACCGCACTATCGGGAACGCTCTCCAACATCTCCGGCACGTTCATTTCCGTCGATCAGCACACCACCTTCCTCGACGACTACTTTTCGTTCCTTGGCATCGGTCCGCTCGTGCCGGTGCCGAGCCGTCCGCAAGCGCTGCCCTCGTCACTCGACGCAGGCATCGAATTCGATGGCGTCAGCTTTTCGTATCCAGGCGGCACCGAGCCGGCGGTTGCGGATTTGTCGCTTCACATCCGCAGTGGCGAACTGGTGGCGCTCGTTGGTGAGAACGGCGCAGGAAAGAGCACGCTGGTCAAGCTGCTGCTGCGCTTCTACGACCCTGATGCCGGACGCGTACGGGTCGGCGGCGTCGATTTGAAGGAGGTCGATCCGGAGAAGCTGCGCAGCCGCATTGGCGTGCTGTTTCAGGACTACGCGAGTTACGAGTTCTCGGTGCGCGAGAACGTCGTCATGGGCCGGCCAGACGGTCCGGTCGAAGACGCACGCGTGATGGAGGCGCTTCGCGACGCACGCAGCGAGTGGCTGCTGAAGAAGATGCCGAAAGGACTCGATTCGAAAGTCGGCAGGCTGTTCGAGGGCGGCCACGATCTCTCGGGCGGCGAGTGGCAGCGCCTCGCGCTCGCGCGCATCATGTATCGCGACGCCGACATCTGGATCCTCGACGAGCCGACATCCTCGCTCGATCCGGAAGCCGAAGCCGCGATCTTCGCCGAGCTCAAAGACAATCTCAAAGGCCGCATCGGCATCGTCATTTCGCACCGGTTCTCGACGGTGCGAATTGCCGATCGCATTGCGGTGATCGCGGACGGGCACGTGAAGGAGATCGGCACGCACGACGAGCTGCTGCGCGCCAACGGGCGCTACGCGCGTCTGTTCGAGCTGCAAGCGGCGGGGTATCGATAGCGTTCGTACGTAGAGGCCGCCTTCAGGCGGCCCGGATCAATTCTCTGTCGGCTGATCGATCGAGTCGATGACGACGATCTCCACAGGACCACGCTGATCCTGCAGTTTCAATCCGAGCTGCTCTTGAATCGCCGTGAACAGCGACGGTCCGTCTGGATCGATCGGCGGTGGCGCCGCCCCCGGAGGCAGCGGCCCTTGCGGCATCTGATCCGGCGACGGCGTGAAGTTCAACGCGATGTCGTAGTAGCCGGTCAGCCCGGTCTTGTCGATCACGACGCGCTGTGCGCGCTCGGATAACATGCTGGCGAACTGCTCAATCGTGTTGCCGCCGGCGCGAATGCGGCCGATTCCGCCCATCCGCCCACCGCACTGAATCGGACCGTCGAAGTTGAGGGAGGCAGGACCGCCGCGTCCGTCAGGTGGCGGCCCGGCGCGTCCGTCAGGTGGCGGACCGCCGCGTCTGTCGGGCGGCGGTCCACCGCGACCGTCCGGTCCCTGACCGGGGCGCCCGCGTCCACGCGATGTCATCATCGCCACGCATTCATCTGACGAACGGGTGAGATTCGGACCAAGCCGTCCATCGTTGCGCGCCAGCACGAGCGCGAAGACCGGCAGCTCGCGGGTGTCCTTGTGCGTCTTGAGCTTGAAGCGGTCCTCGAGAAGCTGACGAAACAGGGTCTGCACCAACGTCGGCCCGCCGGGCGGTAGCGGGCCTTCGATCTTGGCTTCGATATCGAATCGATCGGAATAGAGCCAGCCGGGTCCGCCAACCACCTGGAAGTCCTGTAGACCGTACGCTAGCCGAATCAGCATTCCGGCAGGCATTCCGGTCACCGAGATGTTTCCAGGCAGAACGCGAATCAAACCGCCGCCCGTCGTGTTCCGCTTGACCGACGCGACGTAGTCCAGGGGCGCAGGCGGCTCCTGTGCAGCGACGATTCCGAGGACGAGCGAGAGCACGAATGCGCAGCAGGCGATGTGCTTCATGGGATCGGCCGTTGTGCTGAATCAATGACGATGACGTCGAACGGTGCTTCCGTTTCGACGAGGCGCAGCCCGAGTTGGTCTTCGATCGCGCGCGGCAGCGGCGGATAGCCCAGTGGCTCGAAGACATTGGTGAGGATGGGATATCGAGCCATGAGTGCCGCAGCCGGGACGAGCGATTCGAAATCGACGTCGTAGCGGCCGGTCAGCCCTGTGCGGTCCACGATGTCGCGCGTGTGGTGCCCAGGCGCCGTCAGCCAGCCCTCGGCGTGCCGCAGTTCGTCGGCAAGCTGCGGCATCGTGATCGCGATGTACGAATGATGTCCGATCGACGTGCCATGCCTCTCCTCACCGCACACCGGCTGTCGTGGCACGGCGGGTGGGAACTGCAGCGGCGGTTGGCCGGAGGCAACCCATTCGTCGAAGTCGAAGCACGCGATCGTGGCTGGAACGAGATTCGGACCCAGGCTTCCGTCGGGGTGTGCGAGCACGAGCGCCCGCACGGGAAAGTTACGCTGCTCGACGTGTGTCTGCAGATGCAGACGATCCTCGAGCACGCGGCGCACGACGTCGGGCATTTCGTCCGCGCTTGGCGAGTGGTCGAGAGCCACCACCAGACGCAGGATCTCTTCGTCCATCCAGCTCGGTCCGCCAACGACGCTGGCAGACGGAACCTGATACGCGAATCGAACGAGATCACGACCTCTGAATCCGATGAAACGCATGTGTGAGTCGTTGTGGCTGAAGACCATCTGCCACGCCGCAGCGTCATCGGGATCGATGGGCGTGTGCGGCGAATCCTGCGCCGCACGAAGGTAATAGCTCGCGCCGGCCACACACAGGATGATGGCGATGATGCCGGCGAGCGTGATCACCGCCGGCGGCCGTGGTCCATCGTCGGATGGCACACCGAGAATGCGGCGAATTCGAATCAGCAATGGACCACCGGTCGCTGTCAACGCGAGCGGTGCCGTGTCGGTGCGCCATTGTTCGAGCTCGACGAGCGCTTCCGCGTACGCGATCGCGTCGCGGCACACCGACGTCGCGATCTCGTCGCAGCAGTGCTCGCGTTCGGCTCGGATCCGCGACGACACCCACCACACAGCCGGGTGATAGAAGAGTCCCGTCTCGGCGGCGATTTGCACCAGATTGACGAGGAAGTCGTGCCGTCGAATGTGGGCGAGCTCGTGCGCGAGGATGGCGTCGACCTGTTCTGGTGTGAGATTGGCCAGCGCCGCCACGGGGAGCAGGATGACCGGCTTGAGCCATCCAACGACCGTGGGCGTATCGACGTCGATCGAGTCGACGACGCGCAGCATGCGATGAAGACCAAGCCGGGACGCGAGATGCTGCGCACGGGCCTGGAAACGCGAGGGCGCGGCAGCCATGGAGCCGCGCTGCAGATTGCGAACCGACCACCACGCGCCGGCAACTCGCGTGAACAGAGCCACGACTCCGATCATCCAGATCGCGACGACGATCCTCAGCCACGATGTGCCGGTGTCGCTGACGTGGGATACCGATTCACGGTTCGCATCGACTCTGGCTCCGTCCAACGGCACGGGCAGAGCGGGGATGAAGGATCGGGTCGCCGTGGTTGGTGATGGCAGCCGTCGCGGGCCGGGTGCACGCGCGAGGGTGACGGCTGTGATCGCCGGAGTTGCCAGCATCATCAGCAACGCGCCGCACGCAACGGCATACCGCGTCTGCGGCGATCGGCCTCGCAGCAGCTGCAGCAGCAGAGCAGCCGCCGCCCCGATGAGAGTGCCTTGCCACATGAAGTGGAGCAGCGCCATACCAGCCAGGTCGACGGCGTTCATTTGCGGCCTCCGCGTTGAGCGTCGAGCAGCTTGCGGATTTCATCGATTTCTTCGGGCGACGCCGTCCGCGTCGACAGCGCCTGCAGCACCAGCTTGGCGGACGACCCTTCAAAGACTTTGTCGAGGAGGTCGGCGACGAGCTGCCGCTTCGTCTGATCCTCGGAGGCGGTCGCCTTGTAGACGTGAGAGCGCGCCGACTCGTCGCGTCGAACCAGGCCTTTGTCGGTCATGATCTGCAGCAGCTTGAGGACGGTGGTGTAGGCGCCTTCCCGTCCCATCGCTTCCGCAACGTCGCGCACGGTAGACGGTCCGCGCGTCCACAGCACGCGCAGGATGGCGATCTCGGCGTCGGTCGGCTTGCGTCGGCTCTTCACGAGATCGATTGTCTACGACGACCTTCGTAGATGTCAATACGAAAGGGTTCGTAGTAGGAGGGAACGGGGGAAACGGAGATCTCTAGAACAAGCTACTCCGTTACCCCCGTTTCCCCGTGTGATCTTCCCCCCGTTATCAAACGGTAACCACCTCGGGTTCGCGGACGAGACCCAGCTCGCGACGCACGCGCTCTTCGATGGTGCGGCGGATGTCGGGGTTCTCTTTGAGGAACTGCTTGGCGTTCTCGCGCCCCTGGCCGAGGCGCTCGCCGGAGTAGGCGAACCACGCGCCGCTCTTCTCGACGATCCGCTTCTCGACGGCCAGGTCGATCAGATCGCCTTCACGTGAGATGCCTTCGCCGTACATGATGTCGAACTCGGCCTCGCGGAACGGCGGTGCCACCTTGTTCTTCACCACCTTGACGCGTGTACGTCCGCCAATAACCTGATCGCCGTCCTTGATGCTGGCGATGCGGCGGATGTCGATGCGAATCGAGGCGTAGAACTTCAGCGCGCGGCCGCCGGTGGTAGTTTCGGGGTTGCCGAACATCACGCCGATCTTCTCGCGCAGCTGATTGATGAAGATGAGGGTCGTTTTCGATTTCGAGACTACGCCGGTGAGCTTGCGCAGCGCCTGCGACATCAGCCGCGCCTGCAGACCCATCTGCGCTTCGCCCATCTCGCCATCGATTTCCGCCTTGGGCACGAGCGCCGCCACCGAGTCGACGACCACCACATCGACGCTGTTGGAGCGGATGAGGACTTCGGTGATCTCGAGCGCTTGTTCGCCGTTATCGGGCTGCGACACCAGGAGGTTCTCGAGATCGACACCGAGCTTCTGCGCGTACTGCGCGTCGAGCGCGTGCTCGGCGTCGACGAACGCGGCCATGCCGCCGCCGCGCTGGGCTTCGGCAATGACCTGCAGCGCCAGCGTCGTCTTGCCAGACGATTCGGGACCGAAGATCTCGATCACGCGGCCGCGAGGGAGGCCGCCGATCCCGAGCGCGTAGTCGATGCTGATGGCACCCGTGGAGATCACCTCCATCGGCGCGATGGCACCGCGCTGGCCAAGACGCATGATCGAGCCCTTGCCGAACTGCTTCTCAATCTGACCGACGGCGATATCCAGGGCTTTGGTTCGTTCTTTCAGGTCGTCGAACGGCATGCGATCTCCTTAGACGGGGACAACTCCCACATCAGAAATGAGGTTCATCGGTTCCACCAGCAGCATCGCGTGGTGGTGTGACACAGGAGGTCACAGCCGTGGTAGATCCTAGGAGCGTGCCGCACGAAAGTCAAGCGAAAATCAGTAAAGGCAAACGGGATTGATAGCTGTGATGTCAACGAGTTACAGCCGTGACCCACTTTCGCCCCAACCGTCGCCAGTTCGCAGAAAACGCCACCTCGGCGAGGCCCGTTTTCAGCAGGTTTTGATCACGCTCGTTCCAGGTAACAGAGTAACGGAGGCATGTCTCGACACAGAGGAACAAAGCAACAGAGATCAAACAGAGGCCGTCTGCTCGCGATTGTTTTCGGAGCGAGTGGGGCCGCGCGCAACGCGCGCGGATGGGGCGAGAGACGCACACGAATACAAACACCACACAACCGCAGGGTGCTTGTATTCGTGCGCGTCTCTCGCCCCATGCGTCGGCCGCAGGCCGACGCCCCCACTCGCGCATGTGCCCGTTAGCAATTAGCTCTGTTGGTGCTCCGTTACTCTGTTGCTCTGTGTCGAGGCGAGCCTCTGTTCACTCCGTTGCTCGTCGTGAGTCATCGCGACATCTCGACCGCCATGGCGACGCCGTTGCCGCCGCCGAGACAGAGTGCGGCGATCCCTCGTGAGGCCCCGCGTTGCTTCAATGCGTAGAGCAGTGTGGTGAGAATGCGCGCGCCGCTGGCGCCGATCGGATGGCCGAGCGCGACGGCGCCGCCATTCACGTTCAGCTTCGCGGGATCGATGGCGAGCTCGCGCAGGATCGCGACCATCTGCACCGAGAACGCCTCGTTGATCTCGAACAGGTCGACCTGATCGATCGGCCATCCGGTCTTTGCGAGCACGCGACGGATGGCTTCGATCGGTGTCATGAGGACGTACTTTGGCGCCAGGCCGCTCGATGCTTGCGCGACGATGCGCGCCATCGGTGTGATGTTCAGCATGTGGGCCTTCGCGTCCGACATCACGACCAGCGCCGCCGCGCCGTCGTTGACCGGCGGCGCATTGCCGGCAGTGACGGAGCCGTCCTTCTTGAACGCCGGCGTCAAGGCCGCCAGTCCCTGCAGGCTCGAATCGGCGCGGATCGATTCGTCATGCGCGACCACGATCGGATCGCCTTTTTTCTGCGGGATCGCGATCGGAAGGATCTCGGATGTGAACCGCCCCTCCGCGGCCGCAGCCGCGGCCTTCCGCTGGCTCTCCACCGCGTACTCGTCCTGCGTGACGCGGCCGATGCAGTAGTCGGCGGCGATCACCTCGCCGGCATGGCCCATGTGCCATTGTTCGAAGCTGCACCAGAGGCCGTCACCGATCATCGAGTCGGTGACCTGACCGTGGCCCATGCGCAGCCCCTCGCGCACGCGGGTCAGCAGATAGGGCGCGTTGCTCATCGACTCCATGCCGCCGGCCACGACGACATCCATCTCGTCGGCGCGAATCCCCTGATCGGCGAGCATGACCGCCTGGAGCCCCGACCCGCAGACCTTGTTGATCGTCAGCGCTGATACCGACTCGTCGAGACCGCCGCGCAGCGCCGCCTGGCGCGCAGGGGCCTGACCCTGCCCGGCCGCGAGCACGTTGCCCATGATGCACTCCTGCACCAGGCCGGGCTCGATTCCAGCGCGGCGGACGGCTTCACGGACCACCAGCGCGCCCAGTTCATGGGCGGCAAACCCTTTGAGCGCCCCGAGGAACTTCCCGGTCGGCACCCGGACGGCCGAAACGATGACCGAAGACGCCATGACTCGATCTTAGTGCGTCGGACGCGTTAACCGCGCTCACGTCTCCGGCGTTGTGTATCGTAGGAGCCGCCTGAACAGGCGGCACTCGCACTCGTTGGGGCTGCCTCGAGGCGGCCCGGGAGAAACAGGATGGGCTCAGAGATCATCATCGTGCCGTCGATGTTCTTCATGTTCGGGTTCGTGGTCTACGTCATCGTCGAGGGCTTCCGGCGGCGGACGCAAGCGAAGATGGTGACCGAGTTCCACAGCAAGCTGCTCGATCGCATCGGATCGGCCAGGGAGTTTGCCGAGTTCTTCGCGAGCGATGCCGGCAAGCGGTTCATGGAGTCGCTGTCAACGACGGAGACCGGGATGCCGCAGCAGCGCATCCTTCGTTCAATCCAGTCGGGCCTGGTGCTGCTGGCGCTTGGCGTCGGCCTGTTCATCTTGATCGACCAGCGAACGTTCTCGCTCGAAGCCGCCGACGGCCTCGTCGTCACGGCGACGGTGACCGCTGCCATAGGCGCCGGGCTGATCTTCTCGACGCTGTTCACGTACGTGCTGTCGTGGCGGATGGGACTCCTTCCGACACAAGGGTCGCGTCGGACCGAGGGGCGTGAGACGAACTAGACGTGGCCCGACTGGATGAACGATCGTTCGCGGCGTTCTACGAGCGCACGAAGCGCGCCGTCTGGTCCTACGTGTATCGCGTCACCGGCCATTCGGCGGATGCCGACGATATCGTGCAGGAAGCGTTCTGCCGTCTCATCGGTGCCGACATTGCCGCCGACGATGAGGAAGGGCTGCGGCGATACGTGTTCAAGATCGCCAGCAACCTGATGGCCGATCGGTGGCGGCGCGCGGCGCGCGAAGCCTCGTGGCTCGATCGGCTGCGCGGCGGTAACGACACCTACGTCGATGCCGCGTACGACGACACCGTGTCGCGCGAGTTTGCGGCGTTGGCCCCGCGGGATCGCGCGCTCTTGTGGTTGGCCTACGTCGAAGGCGACAATCATCAGGAGATCGCCGACGCACTCGGACTGGCGCGAGGCAGCGTGAAGGTGCTGCTGTTTCGCGCGCGCGCAAAGCTGAAGCGCCTGTTGACCACGGCCGGAGTGGTGGCGAGAGTGTTATGAACTGGTTTGATCGCGACGCGACGGCAAACGACGAGCAGCGGCTGTCTGCCTACATGGGGAAGCTCAGTGCGGCACCCCTGCCGCGAACGGCGCAGTTTCCCGAGGCCGATCTGCTATGGGTGAAGACGCAGATGCTGCGCCGTTGGGAAGCGGAGCGCAGGGCGCAGGCACTGCTCGACCTGATGGAGCCGGTGCAGATCGCGGCCGGTCTCGTGGCCGCTGGCGTGCTGCTCGTGTGGTCGTTGCCTTCGTTGTTGAAGGTCTTCTAGAGCATTGTTGAATGCAAGATTGTTGATTATTGATTGGTTGTTGATTGGCGATTGGTGATCGTTGATTGAAGGCACAGGGGACGATTCGTTTCAATCACCGATAAATCAACAATCAACGATCACCAATCGAAAACGAATCAACTACCAAAGATCATGCATTCGACAATCAAACCGCGCTCAGCAGATCGCGTTGTCGCTTCACACGCGAATCGCGGTCTTTCGCGAACCGTTGAATGCCGTTGAAGATCGACGGCGCGTCGAGATGAGCCTCGGCGATCACGTCGGGCTCGAGGCCACCGGTCAGCCACTGATTGTCCCAGTCTGACGTCAGTGAGTATTCATCGGTCAGCGGACCCGGCGCTTTCAACGGCCACACGCGGCGCGTGCCGGTGCTCACCACCATCAGGTCGTACATCGCTTCGGGAGGCAGCACCGCGTTGCGATACGACTCAGGCTGCCGATCGAACAGCTCTTCGCTGATCGCCGCCACGACCTTCACATTGATCCCCGCGGCGGCGAGCTTGGGCAGCACGCTGACGAGATTCACCGTGGAGCTCGATCCCTGCGTGATCACGTAGCCGTGGCGCTCGCCAGGGGCGAAGTCGCGGACGACGTAGAAACCCTTCGCGGCCGCCAAGAGATCGGTGTCGGCAAATGTCGAACGGTCGGCGACGGGGAAGTCGGGCCTGGCTACTTCGAGCGTGATGATGCCGACGTGTGCCTCGCGGGCCGCGATCTCCGCCGCAGCGAAATAGGCGGGCGCCACGTCGTTGTAGTCCCAGAAGTTCAGGTGAATCGCCTGACCGCGTGGGAACAGCTTCCACACCTGCGGTGCGAAGATGCCGAAGTGCGTGCGGCCGTCGGCCGCCGTCTCCGGCCCGGAGTGCCCGACCAGGATGTGCAGCACGCCCATGCGGAACTTGCTGTCCTGGCTTTGCTGGCTCCACACGCGCGCTGGCGTATACATCAACGGCGTGAACGCACCATACGTGCCGCTGATCGCCCACACGCCGGCGAACTTGGTGGGATCGAGCGACGCGTTCTGACTGACGAGACCGATGGCCGACGACGCGTTGCCGGCCTCCTGAATCGCCGCTTTGATCCGTGTGCCCAGCGGATTGGCCTCGGGATCGTAGTGCCCCCACACACTGCCGTGTTCGAGATTGATCGACTCGGATAGATCAGCCGCGAGCGTGAGAAAGCGGTTGCCCGTGACAACGTTGACCCATTTGACGATCTCGGAGATCGCGCGCCTGGTGCCGGCGACCTCGCCGGCCTTCCTGAACAAGGTGATGCCGACTTCTTTCTCCGCGCCGGAGACGGCGTTCTTCACCGTGAGCTTCTGCGGTTCGACCGGCAGGTTCTTCACGCGCAGGCGCTCGTCGAGAAACGGATCCTCTCCGACATGAATGCGCAGCGGCACGTCGTCTTTCAACGAGTCGCCGATCTCGACCAGCTGATCGGCGAGCCAGTCGCCGAGGCCGTTGCCGTCGAGCACCGACATCACGACATCGAGGTTGGTCTTGTATTGGAGCAGCCGTTCGCGCGTGTCCTTGGTTGGCCCGCTGTCGATGCCCTCGAACCGCACACCGTACCGCTTCTCGAACGTCCGCGCGAGCGCAACGAAGTACTCCGAGTTCATCTTCATGGCATAGGGATGACTCGGATACCCGATCACCTGCTTGCCGTGTCCGGGAATCGTGCCTTCCACCGCCGCCGGCCAGTAGCCCTTCGTCGTCTTGCCGACGAGGACCATCGGCCGTCGATCGGATGGATCCCATTTCTCGAGCGTGCGCAAGCCCGACACCACCTGGCTGTAGTCGTTGCCGTCCTTCACCTCGAAGACGTTCCACCCGTACGAGGTCCACTGGTCGATGAGGCGGTAGGCGCTGTATTTGCTGTCGATGACACCGCCGAGTAACGCGTCGTCGATGCCGGCGTTGTTGTCGGAGATCATCACGCGCAGACGCTTGCCGACCTTCAGCGCGAGCGCCTGCGTCTTGAGCTCCTGCGCATGACCCTCGGTCATCGCGAACTCGCCTTCGAAGGCGATGATTTTCGGCGCCTCGATCGAGGCGCCGGCGACGTCCCAGAAGGCCGCCTTGCCGGCGGCGGTGGCGATGCCGATTCCCGAGGGCCCGCCGTTGACGTCGTTGGTCACGTCCACGCTTTCCGCGTGTCCAGCCAGCGCCTTGATACCGCGCGCCTTGGCCTGCGCAAACAG
>Ga0075424_100004806_pt1 | contig 12809 bp, 14 predicted proteins | sample SoiMethybrSBSTD3_FD_75301 | JGI IMG/M metagenome (GOLD analysis project Ga0075424, IMG submission 75301) | Bulk soil microbial communities from a Populus tree surrounding site in Tennessee, USA - Soil MetaG P. TD hybrid SBSTD3 | ecosystem: Environmental > Terrestrial > Soil > Tree plantation... | reverse complement strand
CGTCCGCCACCTCCTGCGCCACCCGTGCCCGGTCGGCGGAGGTCAGGGGGGTCTCGTCGCGCTGCAGCACCGCCTGGAGCGTCTGCATCACCTGCTGCTCTAGCTCACGCTGGTCCAGGTGCGCGTCGTACAGCGTCGGTCCCATTGCCTCCAGCAGCGCCTCGTGCACGCTCCGCTTGACGGCGCCGAACGGATCGGCGTGGCGGGCGCCGTGACGTTTCGGGCCCGGCTGCTCGTGCTGGACCGCGGCCGGCGCCTGCATTTGGGCCAGCCGGTCGGACAAGCTCACGCCGACCGCCTGCCACGCCTGGACGTGGGCTGCGGCGCGATCCCGGCCGGATCGGCCGCCGGCAGCAGCCGCTGCTGCGCAAACCGGGCGATGGCGTTGCTCACCGGATGCGCGGGATTGTCCAGGGTTATCGGCGTGCCCTTGTTGATCGAGATGGGCACGGCGCGGCTCGAGGGAACACGGGCGGAGATCGGGCAGCGCACCACCTGCTCCACCTGCTCCAGGCTGAGTCCCACCTTGGAATCCGACCGGTTCACGACGATGGAGCGGATCTGCCGCGGGTAGGAGAGCAGGTCCAGCATGTCCAGCGTGACGCGGAGGTTCTTCAGGGCCGGCACGTCCGGGGTGGTGAGCAGCACGTGGTGGTCGGAGGAGTCCATCGCGATCAGCACGTGCTCGCTGAACTGGGCCGGCGTGTCCACCACCACGTAGTCGAAGATGCTGCGCAGCACGGTCAGCAGCTCGCCGACCAGCGCCGGGCTGATCTTCTCGGCGTCGCCGGGGGTGACCGGCGCCAGCAGCACCTCTAGGCCCGGCCGGTAGCGGGTCAGCAGCGAGGCGGCGCCGGTCGTGTCCAGATGGCCGGCCATCGGCAACGCGTCAACCACGGTACGCGCCGGGTCGAGCTGCATGCTGATCGCCACGTCCCCGAACGCGAGGTCCAGGTCGACGATGCACACCCGGTGGCCGGTCCCCATGGCCAGCACCACGCCCAGGTTGGTCGCGAGCGTGGTCTTGCCACAGCCGCCCTTGGCCGCGAACACGGTGACGATCTGACCGTGGCGCCCGGTTTCCTGGGGGACGGGAGCGTCGGCGACCATGCGCCGCGACACCTCATAGGACCGCCGGCAGGCGGCGGTCAGCGCGGCGTCGTCGCCCGCCCGGACGACCTCCCGCACCCCCGACTGCAGCGCACTGGTCAGCAGCGCCACGTCGACCTCGTGCCGGGTCAGGACCACGCCCACGGCGGGCCGGGACATGCGCAGCGAGGCGGCGAACGCCAGCGCCTCGTTCGTGGGCGCCCTCGGGCCGATCACGACCAGGAACTCATTGGGGTCGCGGTCGAGCATTCTGGCCGTCTCGGTCAGGCTGTCGACGGCGCGCACGTCACCGCCGATGGTGTAGAGGAGTCTTCCCGAGCTCGTGGCTGGTTCGCAGAGGATGGGCATTGTCTTCCCCTCACGTCACGGGTGGATCACTGGCGAGGTGACGGCGTCGAAGGTGGTATGAGAGGACGGCGTCAGCAGGGCCAGGTAAGAGACGCCCGTCTCGGTGAGCAGGATCAGCCGCTCGGCGTTGGCCTGGTTGACGGCCATGGTGACCAGCACCGGGCCCGACGTGCCAGCGGTCGTGGAGCTGGCCTCGGCCGGGTTGCTGCTCCCCGAGCTGCCGTTCGTTCCGCTGGCCGGGGCGGATCCCACCGACAGGACCAGGACCCTGGGCAGTACCACCCTGGTCAGGACGGCGCCCTGCGCCGACGATTGATGTGATTGGCTCGTCGCGCTGCAGTTCTCCTGCACGCTTAGCTTCGTGGTGGAGTAGGTGTCGAACACCGCGACCTGAGAGCCGGGCTGAACGTAGCCAGCCACCGCCTGCGGCAGGCAGAGCGGGATCGTGACCGCGACCATGCCCTTCGGGATCGCGAGCGTCCCCGCGCCCGTCGCCTGCGCCGCCGTCACCAGCATCGGCCGCAGCAGCAGCTGGCCGGCCGGAACGTTGGCGCTCATCACCAGGGAGCTGATATCGGGCGTGACCGAGCGGACGGCGTTGACCGGCACCGAACTGGCGGGCAATTGCTGGCTGGCCAGCAGCCCCTCATGCAGGGCGGTACTGGCCGACGTGCCGGCCGGGATCGGCTGCTGTGCGACGAGCGTGGAGGTCGCCCTCATGCCCGCGACGGCCCGCGCATTGGCCCCGTGGACGTAGGCCAGCACGCCGACGGTGCCGAGCACGGCCAGCAGCAACGCCAGCGTGACGGTCAGGACACGACGCTTCACTGTTCCTCTTCTCCGGGTGGGTCAAGCGGCGGTGACTCAGCCGCTGAGCACGATGATGGTGGCCCCCAGGTTCGGCCCGCCGATGCTGCCGGAGGACGGTATGAGCCCCTGGGTGAAGAAGCCGTTGATGCAGAAGTCGCTGCCCTTGCAGTCGTTCTTCGAATCCAGCCAGTCCGAGACGGAAAAGCCGGGCAGGTGGTAGCCGGTGATCACGAACGCGGCGAAGCCCTTCAGGCTGAAGACCGCATTCGTGCCGGTGCCGGTGACCTTGGTGTAGACCGGGACGAAGATCAAAGTCCTGTTGGCCTGATCGTTCTGCAGCGCCGTCTTGCAGTCCTGGCTGACCGACGTGCCGGTGTTGCCGCCGTAGCTGTTGTTGCTGATGGTCACCGAGCAGGTGCCGCTGTCGTCGGTCCAGCCGAAGTTGCCAGGTGCGTCCGCGCCCGCGGGTTCGGTGGGGCAGCCGGTGTTGCTTTTCGTGGTGTGGATCTTGAGCACCCGGTCGAACGACGAGGCCGGCAGCGGTGGGTAGGGCGGGGGTGGGGCGAAGGTGACTCCCTGGTTCGTCGCCTTGTCCCATTCGCAGGCGGAGATCGTGAAGGCTACGGTGCTCGCGGTCGCGGGCGGACCCCACTCCGCCTGCGCGCAGGCCTTCACGTTGGTCCCCGAGTAGCCCGAGTTGCCCAGCAGGGTGCGGGCGAAGATCGGGGGAAGCAATCCGCTCGGCGTTCCGGTGGAGGTACGCACGTCCACGTAGTTCGTGCCGGCCGCCGGGTTGGCCGGGCACGCGAGGAGGGGGCTTACACACCCCGCCCCCAGGCTTCCGGTACCGCACACCAGGTCCACCGCCGCCTGGCCCGCGGTGAGGTTCGAGGCGTTGGCGTTGGCGATCGGCCCGGCGAGGCCAGTAACGCAGGTGCCGGACGCGCAGCTCTTGGCCACCGCCAGGGCCGCCGCGTCCGCGCCGTTCTGCAGCTCGGCCCGGTTCTGGTAGAGCCGGCCGACGTCGATCGCCAGGGCGCCCATCCCCAGCAGCACGCCACCCCCGATGAACACCGCGATCAGTACCCCGATCGCGCCCCGCTCGTCGCGGCCCAGCACGCGCATCATCGGGCGGGCCAGGCCAAAAATCAGGTTTCGCATGGCATGACTCCATGGGCGGAGAGCGTGATCGGTGAGCCGAAGCCGGATCCGCCGAACACCCCGGCAATCGCGCCCACGGGGGTGATGAACGAGAACGAATAGCTCGTCACCACCGTCGCGTTGACGCCTTGCCCGGCGCCGGGAGGACAGGAAGAGGTCACGCTCACGCTGACCGGGCTCAGCCCGACCGCCGCGGCTTGCGTGCGGCTGACCACGTTCGGCTGGTTCAGCGCCGCCAGCCGGGCGCCCTCACGTGCCGCCTGGGTCAGCGTGATCTGGGCGTTGAGCGCCCGGCCGAAGTCGACGATGCCGAACACGATCAGCAGCAGCAGCGGGAGCAGCAGCGCGAACTCCACCGCGACCGACCCGCGGTCGGGTCCGTGGCCGTTGGCTGGCCGCCGGGTCATCGTGAGCCACTCCTCTGGTCAGGTCTGGGGGCCATTCCGGTACCGGTCAGAACCCGGCAACGACGTCGTGCAACGCGCCGCTGATCCCCGTGCCGACCGTGGCGGCCACGCCGACGGTCACGGCCGCGATCAACGCGGCCAGCAGGGCGTACTCCACGACGGCCGCGCCACGGTTACCCCGGGACAACGGTCAGGCCCAGAGCTGCTGCCCGTCCCACCCCTGGGCACCGGATCAAAGGGCGGCGGAGATGGTGGCGAACGCCGTGCTGATCTGCGTCCCGAGCGTAGCGACGATGCCGACGATCACGGCTGCGATCAGGGCCACGAGCAAGCCGTACTCCACGGCGGTAGCACCACGGTCATCGCGGCGAAGAGCCCCGGACAGGTACTCCTGCAGGGACACGATGACGTTCAGCATTGCTGGCTCCTTCGGACGTGTCGGCGAGCGGTGATCCCGCCCAAGGGACGGCACAGCGCCGCCCGTACCGGGAAACCCTGGGGGATCACGGACCCGGTGCGGCATCGGCCATGCGGCCAGAGAAATCCAGCCGATCGGCCGACATGTCGGCCGATCGGCCGACACGGGACGACGGCCGGCTGATTCTGCCGCGAGGAGGCTCCCTTCGCCCCGGCCCTGGCTACGGTGATGCGGCATGGAACTCATGTGGGCCACCGGGGCATGGCCGCTGGCGCGCCGATGAGCGCACCGGTCCTGCGAACGTGAACCCAGCGGCGGCACCGGCCCGAATTCCGGTCGCGGCGCCCCGCCGCCGGGCTCCTGCCACCCGGCCGGCGGGCACCTGGGCGTGGTTCGTCGCGCTGCTATCGCTGCTGCTCGCCGGGAACCTGGTGACCTGCCGGTATCTGTTCTGGGACGCCTTCTACGACCTCTACGCCGGGCGTTACATACTCCGGCACGGCATCCCGCATCAGAACTTGATCACCGTGGCCTCGCACGGCGCGGCCTGGGAGGACCAGCAGTGGCTGGCCCAGGTCCTCTCCTATGCCGCTTGGGCCGCCGGCGGGTACCGCCTGCTGGCCGCCGCGTCGGCCATTCTGGTGACCGCGGGGTTCGGCCTGCTGGCGCTGCTCATGCTGCGCCGGGGGGTGCCGCCCACCCGTGCCTTCGCCTGGACGGCCGCCGCCTACGTGGTGGCCCTGGGGAGCGTCGGTATCAGGGCGCAAAGCTTCGCGTACCCGTGCTTCGCCCTGGTGCTCGGGCTGCTGCTGGCGGGCGGCCGGGCACCGCGGCTGCGCCCGCAGACCTGGCTGGTGATACCGGTGCTCGTGCTGTGGGCCAACCTGCACGGGTCTGTGCTGCTGGGGGCCGGGCTGGCGTGCCTGTACGCCGGATACCGCGCGGTGAAGGCATCCGCCCGGCGCGAGTACCGGGCCGTGCCCGCCTGCCTCGCCTTCGGGGTGGCTGCTGGCACGGCCGTCGTGTGCACGCCGTACGGGGCCGGGGTGATCCAGGACTATGCCCGCTTCATCGGCAACCCGGCACTCACGCACACCATCGTGGAGTGGGCGAGGCCGAGCCCGCTGGACCCCTACAGCTGGGCCTTCTTCGCGCTGATCCCGGCCGTGGCCATCGCCGTCGCGCTCGGGTGGCGCCGCGGCGCACGGCCGGATCCGCTCCTGTGCGGGCTGGCGCTCGTGCTTCTCGCCGTGGCCTTTACCGCAGTCCGCAACCAGCAGTGGTTCGCCTTCGGCGGCAGCCTGCTGGCGGCCGACACGCTGGCCCGGGGCAACGCTGGCCGGGCGCCCGAGCTGAGTCAGGGGTTCCGCCGGGTCATTGCCGGTGTACTCGCGATGCTGGCCGTGGCCAGCGCGGGCGTGCTCGCCCTGACACCCAGCCAGCAGTTCCAGAGCAAGATCCCTGGCCGCGCCATCGACGTCGCCGCGGTCCTGGCGGCGAGGAACCCGGCCGGCCGCATCCTCGGCGACCCGTGGTCGGGGACGGCGATGCTATGGCTGCATCCGGCCACCATCGGCCGGGTCGGCTTCGACGCCAGGATGGAGCTGTACTCCGCCTCCGAGCTCAGCGCCTACTTCGACTTCGTTTTCGTGCGCGGGCACCGCTGGCAGCGCGTGACACGCGGCTATGGCATCATCGTCGCCTCGCGCGCGCAGGACCCCGGGCTCGCCGCCGCGCTGGGGAGGCTCCCGGGCTGGCGGGTCGTCTACCGGGACCGCGCCGGCCTCGTCCTTCAACGTCAGGCCGGCGCATGAACGCCCGGTTCAAGCTGCTGTGGTGCGGATCCGCGGTGGTGGTTGCCGCGACGACCGGCTGGGCCATGTACCGCGAGATCACCACCTTCGGCCGGCCAGAAAATATCCAGACCGGCCTCGACTTCGCCAACAACACGTGGCGAGCGGTACGTGATCTCCTTTCCGGGGTCAACATCTACGGGCCGACGCATGCCGTCATTCCCGGCATCGGGCCCGCGTGGCCGGTGAGTCAGCACGTACCCGGCTCGCTGCTCTGGCAGGCACCGTTCGCGGCGCTCCCCCTGCCGGCCGCCCTGTTCACCTACACGTTCGTGAGCGTCCTCGCCATCTGGGCGGGGGTCTTCGTACTCACCTGGCCCAGGGACCCGTCGGCGGTCTTTCTCGCGGCCTGCTGTGGCGGGTTCGCCATCGGCATCGCGGGGGGGCCCATGGCGCTGCTGCTGGGACAACCTACCGGATTCATGCTGCTTGGCCTGGCCGTCCTGGTGCGAGCCCGGCAGCCTTGGCTGGCCGGTCTCGGCTTCATGCTGGCGGCGTCCACGATCCAGGCCGGCCTGCCACTGGCTCTGGCCCTGCTCCTACTGGGTGGCTGGCGAGTCGTTTGGCGCGGCGCCGCCCTGGCCCTCGGCTGCTCCCTGCCGGTTGTGGGCCTGGAGATCGCGAACGCGGGGTTCTCCGCCTTCGTGAACTCGTTCGTGGTCGGAGGCAGTGTCTACCTCGTACGGGTGAACGGCCGGATCGACCTGGGCGGGCTATTGTTTCGGGTCGGTGGGGCCGGCAAGGGTGTCCAGCTGGCGATCAGCCTGCTGCTGGCGTCGGTGGCGTTGATATTCCTGGCCCGGCTGCCACCGCATCTGCGCCGGATCGGCCATCCGCCCGTTCTGTCGTTCGTGGTCGCCTTCATGTTGCTGTCGGCCTATCACGAGTCCTATGACCTGCTCCTGGTGGGCGGGGCGGTGGTCCCGGCCATCCTCGTGAACGATCGGTCACGGGCCATGCTGCCCGCCTTTGGCCTGGCCGGTACCAGCGCCGGAATCTCCTCGTCCATTGCTGCCCTCTTCTACGCTCCGCTGGCCCTGTTGGGCGTCGGCATATCCAGCGCCCTGGCACTTCGGCGCGCCGCGGCATCGGATGCGCGAACCGGCGCCGATCGCGCTGAAGCCAGCCGGCCGGCCGGTGATCCGCCGATGGCGCCGGGGCTCTTGGCGGAGTGACCGGCGACATGGAACTCGTGTGGGCCGCCGTCGGCGTCGCCGCTGGCGCTACGGCCGGCGCCGCGCTGCGCGGCACGGTCTTCCGGCTGTCCGTGGCGGCGGGCGACCCGCCGCGGACGACCTGCCCGCGCTGCGCCAGCCCGGTCCCCCGCTGGCTCCCCCTCCGCTGCCGGAACTGCCGGAGCAGGCTCGGCACCCCGCTGGCGCTGGAACTGGCCACCGCCGCCGTGCTGGCGCTGCTGCTCGGCCGGTTCGGCGGGCAGCCCGGCACGGTGGCATTCTGCTACCTGGGAGCGCTCGGCGTGGCGCTCGCCGCGATCGACATCTCGGTTCAGCGGCTCCCAGACGCACTGACCCTGCCCGCCTACCCGGTGCTGATCGCCTTGCTCGCCCTGGCCGCGCTGGCCGGGCACCACGCCGGCGCCCTGCTGCGCGCGCTGGCGGGCGGGGTGGTGCTGGCCGCCGCGTACCTGGTGCTGGGGCTGGTGCGGCCCGGGCAGCTCGGTGGCGGGGACATCAAGCTCGCGGGCCTGGCCGGGCTCGCCCTGGGGTGGCTGGGCTGGCCGGCCCTGCTGGCCGGGGCCGCCCTCGGCTTCGTGCTCTCCGCGGTCGTCAGCCTGGGACTGCTGGCCGCGCGGCGGATCACCCTGCGCAGCCAGATCTGTTTCGGGCCGTTCCTGCTCGGCGGGGCCCTGCTGGCGGCGCTCGTCATCGGCTGACCGCCTGGGCAGCGCGGCAACCGCGCGACCAGCCTGTGTCAACCCGCGGGGCGGCTCGCGCGTCAACGTGGTGCATCAATGCTGTGGTCCCAGGGCCGGGCAGTCGCCGGGCATGGCACCTGCTTCGAGATGACGAGTGGCGTGGCCGTGGTGACAATGTGATCGGCGACGGGTTCGCGGAGGTCCTCGCCGCCGCGCAGGAAGGCAGCGAGGCGGCGTTCTCGCGGCTCTGGCGGGACGGTAACCCGGCCCTCCTGCGTTACGCGCGCGTGGTCGCGGCCGAGGGGGCCGAGGATGTGGCGGCCGACACCTGGCTGCACGTCGTGCGCGGCCTGGCCGATTTCCGCGGGGACGAGCGCGCGTGGCGGGCCTGGCTGTTCACTACCGCCCGCCGCCGCGCCATCGACTACGCCAGGCGCCGGTCACGGCGGCCGTCGGGGCCGCTCGATGAGGTGCCGCCCGGGCTGCTGCCGGCCGCGCCGGATGCCGCCGACCTGGCGATCGAGCGGATAAGCACCCGGTCGGCCGTCGCGCTGCTGGCCGGGCTGCCGGCCATCCAGGCCGAAGTGATCATGCTGCGGGTGGTCGCCGGGCTGGACACCGAGACGGTCGCGCAGCTGGTGGGACGCAGCCCCGGCGCGGTCAGGGTGGCCGCCCACCGGGGCCTGCGGCGACTGGCGGGGATTCTGGCCCAGGCGGGTGTAACGCTGTGACCGGACGCGACGTTCCAGACGGTGACATGCCGAACCTCCCATGGCCGACGCACAGCCGGGGCGAGCCCGTGACGGGTGACCCGTCCCTGGCCGGCCTGCTCGCGTGGGCGGAGTTCCCGGCGGGCTCGGCGCCGGAGATGAAGCCGGTGGCGGAGGTGCTGGCGGCGCTGACGGCGGGGCCAGCCGACGACGAGCTGGCGGGCGAGGCCGCCGCCCTGGCCGCGTACCGGAACCGGGGCAGCGTGCCACGCCCAGCCACCCGGGCCCGTCGCCGCCGGCGGCGCCCGCTCTTCCCGTTCCCGTCGGTCAGAGTCGCCGCCGCCGTGGCCGCCGCCGCCGCGGTGCTCAGCGTCAGCGCATTCGCCACCGCCGCCTACACCCAGGTACTGCCCGCGCCGGTCCAGCGGCTCGCCCACGCCATCATCGGCGCACCGGGCGCGGGGGGCGGGCCGGCCACGGGCCCGTCCCCGGCCGGCCCGGGCACGACCGGCGCGGGCGGAACCGGCTCGGCCGGAGGCACGCCGACCGGCCGGGCGCAGCCATCCCCCACGTCGCACGTCACTGGCCAGCCGGGCACGCAGCCCACGCCACAGGGCTCCGCCGAGCCGAGCACCGAGCCCACGCCGTCAGACTCCGGTACGCCGACGCCGACCAAGAGCAGGGGCAAGCCGAGCACGCATCCCACCAACGGCAACGGGAACGGGGGCGGCAACGGGAATGGGAACGGGAACAAGAACGGCGCCAGCACGCCGACCCCGCAGCCATGACACGGCGCCCACCCGCACCGGCGCGCCCGGCCGGGGTAATGGCGGAGGTGGGCCGGATGCGATGTGAAACGCTGCCGGGAGTCGCGGCGCTCTTATAGGGAGATGATCCCCCGCTCATCTGTGGCCTGGGAGGAAGACCGTGACGAAGTTCCCGCGGATGCCCTCCCGCGCCGTGCGCCCGGACTGATGCCCGTCCGACCTGTGGACAACCGGCACCAGTAAATACCTGATGAGCGGGGGGACCGCCCATGCCGATCCGGCTTGCCGTCATAGACGGCCATACCCTCACCCGATACGGCCTGCGCGAGCTGGTCGCGCAGCACCCGGACATCCAGCTCGTGGCCGAATGCGGGTCAGCGGCCGATGCGCAGCGTGTGCTGGACGCGGCACAGCCGGACGTGGTGACCGTCGAGGTCGACCTGCCCGACGGCGATGGGCTGCGGCTGGCCCGGGAGCTCCGGGACCGCTACGCCGACCTGGGCATCGTCGTCCTGGCCTCGCAGGGCCAGGATGACGTGCTCTTCCGGGCGCTGGAAACCGGCGTCTCGGCCTTCGTCGGCAAGACCGCACCGGTGGAGGAGATGCTGGCGGCGATCCGGCACGCGGCCGTCGCGGCCTCGTCCTTCACCGCATCGGGGCTGGCGGTCGCGCTCGCCCGGCGGCAGACCGCGCAGGAACGGCTCGCGCTCAGCCCGCGGGAAACGGAGGTGCTGGGCCTGCTGGGCGACGGCCTATCGATTCCCGCGATCGCCATGCGGATGTTCATCAGCCAGTCCACGGCCAAGACCTACGTCGCGCGTCTCTACGAAAAGCTGGGCGCGGGGAACCGGGCACAGGCGCTGATGACCGCCATCCATTTCGGCCTGATCCGGTACTCCGGTACCGCCTCCTACGAGGGGGACCATTCCGGCGGTAACCGCGTTATCGGGAAGTTCCGCCCCCGGGCGGCCAGCGAGCGAGCTGAGCGGACGGGCGCCGCGTTATGCCGATTCCGCCCCGTGCGCCAGCACGTCAGCGGCTTGGGTGAACAGCATCCGGCGAGGGCGGTTGATAACCGGCCGGGCCTGGCGGCTGTACGATGCCGTCGTGTGATCATGGGCGGGGAATCGGGCAATGAGTGTGCTATTCGGGATTGACGCATCAAGCTTTCAGGGCAACGTGAACTGGGAGCGGACCGACAGCACCACCGCGTTCGGCTGGGAGAAGGTCACGCAGGGCTCGCGGGGGACGGCCAGCCGCGGGTACGTCAACCCGTTCTGGGCCGGCCCATCCGGGCACAACAAGCAGGCGATGGCGGCGCGCGCGGCCGCCAGCGGCTTCGTGCCCGGCGGCTACCTGTTCCTTGAGGCGGGAGACGGCGCCGGGCAGGCCGACTTCTTCCACGCAACTGCCGGTGACATGGCCGGGTTCGCCATCGCTGTTGACGTCGAGCCCGCCACCGGGTCGGAGCCGACCGCGGATGACGCCCACGCCTGCGTCGCCCGGCTCCGCGAGCTGTATCCCTCGCACCCGGTGATCGGCTACATCCCGCACTGGTACTGGGGCACCCGGAGCACGCGTTTCGTGGACGTGCTGTGGGCGTCGAATTACGTCACCGGGACCGGCCGGCCGGCCACGCTGTACGCGAAGGTGACCCCCCGCCAATGGGCTCCTTACGGGGGGCGTGCGCCGGCCCTGCTGCAATTCACCAACGCCGCCACCGTCCCGGGAGTCTCCGGCCGGGTGGACTGCTCCGCGTTCCGGGGCACGGCCGCCCAGCTCCGGGACCGGCTGCTGCCGAACGCTTCCCGACAGGCTACGGAGGACCTGATGCAACCCGGTTTCCTGCTCACCGGCGAGGGCGCCATCACCCCGCTCGCCATTCCCAACGGGGCCAAGCGACTCAGGTTCTTCTCCAACCGGTCCGCGCAGGTCAGGGTCGACCTGATCGGTGTCAGCGAGCCGAGCGCGACCCTGACGCTCGGATACGATCAGGGCGCCCAGGGTGTCGCGACCGGCGGGGCGCTCGCCGCCGTTGTCCACCGGGTGGACGCCGGCGACAACGAGGTGTCCTACGTGGTCACCGGCTTATCAGCGCCCCGCCGGCCGAGGCGGGGAAGGCGGGCGGCCCTGTCTATCCGTTTGGCTGCTTCCGGCCGATCCGTGGCAGGCGGGGGGAGACGATGTAGTACAGCTGGACGACGGCGAGGGCGATCACGCTGGCCTGGGTGCTGATGAGGCAGATCAGGGCGGCGAGCGCGTACAGGATCTGCGCCTGCAGGATCCGGCGCCGGAAGGTGGCCAGCCGGGAACGGGCCTGCCGGTCGTCGCCGGGCACCAGCGTCCTGCGCCCGTACCGCGCGGCCGCCTCGAGCCCCACGCCGAGCAGCAGGAGGTTCAGCCAGTACACGCCCACCGCCAGCCGGAGATGGACATAGTGGGCGAGCAGCGCGGCGGAAAACGGCAGCAGCGACACCACGAACAAGAACCCGAGGTTGATCCAGGTCAGGGTCCGGTCGCAGCGGCCGAGGATGCCGAGCAGCGTGTGCTGGGCCACCCAGAACGTGCCCAGCATCGTGAAGCTCAGCAGGTACGCGGCGAAGTTCGGGCCCTGCTTCAGCAGCGCCGCCGCGAGCCCGTGCTCGGAGTAGGCCGTTCCGGCGGCGCCCACGGGCACCCGCACATCCAGCACCAGCAGCGTCATGGCGACGGCGAACAACCCGTCGCTCAGCGCCGTCAGGTGCTCCAGGCTCTGGCCCGTGAAGCGGTTGTAGGGCTCGCTCACCCGGCGCTTTCCAGCGCCGCCAGCAGCGCCTTCATCCAGGGGCCGAGATCGGCCGGGGTCCTGGCCGAGATGAGGTCGCCGTCGACGACAGTCGCCTGGTCGACCCAGTCCACCCCCGCGTTGACCATGTCGTCGCGGATCGCCGCCACGCTGGTCGCGCGGCGGCCCTTGAGGATTTTCGCCGAGATCGGCACCCAGCCGGCGTGGCAGATGAACGCGATCGGCTTGCCGGCCTCGTCGAAGGCCCGCACCAGGCCGAGCACGGCTTCGGAGCGCCGCAGCTTGTCGGGCGCATAACCCCCGGGGATGACGAGTGCGTCGAAGTCCGCCGCGGCCACCCGGTCGACGGTGGTGTCCACGGCCACCGGCCCGTGCCCCTTCTTCCCGGTCACCGGCCGGTCATCGAGGCCGGCCACCGTCACCGCCGCCTCCTCCTCACGCAGCCGGTGCAGCGGGTACAGCAGCTCCATGTCCTCGAAGTCGTCCGCGGCGAGCAGGAGGACCGCGCGTTGGGCCAGCGTCATGGATCGACCCTACGCCCGCGGCTGGGCGCGGGAGCGCTAC
>Ga0075424_100004805_pt1 | contig 12811 bp, 15 predicted proteins | sample SoiMethybrSBSTD3_FD_75301 | JGI IMG/M metagenome (GOLD analysis project Ga0075424, IMG submission 75301) | Bulk soil microbial communities from a Populus tree surrounding site in Tennessee, USA - Soil MetaG P. TD hybrid SBSTD3 | ecosystem: Environmental > Terrestrial > Soil > Tree plantation... | reverse complement strand
GGCGACGGCTTCGACGAGGGCGCCAACGCCTTCCGCGAGATGCCGGCGATCAAGAGCGTGGTCGCGTTCGAGGAGAATCCCGAGGAGATCGAGGGGCACTTCTTCTACCTGGCGGGCGAAGAGCACCGCGTGATCCGCCTCGACGCCATCATCCTGTCGTTCCCGCTGGAGTAGCCCCGCGCCGCTGTGAGAGAGCTCGCGCGCGTCTTCGAGCGCATCAACGTCGAGGAGGTCGTCGAGCTCACCCGCGCCCTCGTCCGCATCCCGAGCGTCTACCGTCCCGGGGAGCCCGGCGCCACCGAGGCGGAGGCCGCGGCCTTCGTCGCCTCGTGGTTCGAGCGCGAGGGGCTCCCCGTGCAGATCCAGGAGGTGGCACCGGGACGCCCGAACGTGCTCGCCTGGATCGGTGAGAAGTCGCCCGGGCAACGCTGCCTCCTCCTCGAAGGGCACACCGACGTCGTCACCGAGGGCGATCCCAAGGCCTGGACCTGGCCGCCCTTCGCCGCCGAGATGCACGACGGGCGGATCTACGGCCGCGGCGCCGCCGACATGAAGAGCGGGCTCGCCGCCGCCATGGTCGCGCTCGCCGCTTTCAAGCGCGCCGGCGTCACGCCGGGGGGAAAGCTCGTCGTGGGCGCTCTCGTCGACGAGGAGGACGCCATGATCGGCGTGCGCCACCTCGTCAAATCCGAGGCGGGCCGGGAGCTGGATGCGGCCATCATCTGCGAGCCCGAGGAGAACGAGCTCTGCCTCGAGCAGCGCGGCGTGGTGTGGGCGCGCATCCGCGCGCGCGGCAAGATGGCCCACGGCGCCATGCCGGAAACAGGCGTCAATCCCATCCCGGCCCTCGGCGCCATCCTCCGCCAGGCGCCCGGGCTCGAGAAGCGGATCCGCCGCCAGTGCGAGCGGAGCCGCTATCTCAAGCCTCCCACGGTGACGCCCACCATCATCCAGGGGCCGCCGCGCGGCGTCGGCACGCCGCAGTCCAATGTCATTCCCGCCCTCGCCGAGATGACCCTCGACGTGCGGCTCACGCCGGGCATCGGCGCCGAGGGCGTCCAGGCCGAGCTCGATGCACTGTGCCGCCAGGCGGAAGGCGAGCTGCCCGGCGTGAAGCTCGAGTGGGAGCCCGTGAATGCCTTCCGCCTCGCCACGCGGGTGGACAAGTCGGAGCCCGTGGTGCAGGCGATGGTGCACGGCGTGCGCAAGGCGACGGGCAAGCCGCCCAGCTACGGCGGGGTCCCCGGCTCCACCGACGGGACGATCTTGAGGATGGAGCTTGGCATTCCCATCGTCACCTGTGGCCCCGGCAACCGGCTTATCCCGCACCAGGTCGACGAATACGTGGAAGCCAATGAGATCGTCGACGCGGCGAGGATTTACGCGGCGGCAGCTCTGAAATACCTGGAAGCCTAGGCTCTCTGCATGACCGGCGCGGACCGCCCGCGTCTGCGGGCCCTGGAGGCGTTTCCGGTCGAGCAGGACGGCGAGCGGCTCATCGGGCTCCGCGATCCGGGAGGATTCACCGAGCAGGTCGTCCTGCTGCCTATTCCCGCCCTCGACGTCGTGTCCCTCTTCGACGGGGAGCGGTCGGTGGCGGAGATCCACGAGATCGTCAGCTCCCGCCACGGTGGTGCCGCGCCCGCGCCGGAGGACATCGCGCGCTTCGCCGAGCGCCTCGACGAGGCGGGCTTCCTGGACAGCCCGGGCTTCGAGGCGCGCCGGCGGGCCATCGAGGAAGCCTGGCTCGCCGCTCCCTCGCGGGCCGCCGCCCATGCGGGTGGTGCCTACGCGGATGCGCCCGATGATCTCAAGGGCCAGATCGACGCCTTCTTCGTTCACGGCGACGGGCCTGGGCTCCCCGTCCCGAGTCCGGGCACACCGAAGCTTCGCGGCCTGATCACTCCGCACATCGACTTCCACCGCGGAGGGCCGACCTACGCCTGGGCGTACCGCGCGCTCGTCGAGCGCTCCGACGCAGATCTCTTCGTCGTTCTCGGCACCTGCCACGCGGGCATGGCCGATCCCTTCGCAGTGACCCTCAAGCCCTACGACACGCCGCTCGGTCCCGCGCCCGTGGACGCCGACTTCTTCGAGGCGCTGTCCCGGCGCTACGGCCACGATCTGCTCGCGTCCCAGGCGGCGCACCGCAACGAGCACTCGATCGAGTTCCAGGCGGTGATGCTCCGGCGGCTGCTCGGCCACCGGCCCTTCACGATCCTCCCCGTCCTCGCCTCCTTCCTGCACGAGGCGATCTGGACGGGCGCCGACGCGGAGAACGATCCTCGGGTGCCGCGCTTCCTGGAGGCGCTGGGTGAGACCATCAGCGCCTCGGAGCGGCGCGTGTGCGTCATCGCCGGCGTCGATCTCGCGCATGTCGGGCCGCGCTTCGGCGACGCGGAGACGAACACCCTGGCCTTCCTCGAGCGCGTGGCCCGTGACGACCAGAAGATGCTGGAGGCGGTGACGGCATCGGAGCCCGCCGCCTTCTTCGCCTCCGTGGCGGCGGACGGCGACAGCCGTCGCATCTGCGGCCTCTCGCCCATCTACGCGTTCCTCCGCGCCCTGCCGGGCATCCGCGGCGAGCTCCTCCGCTACCGCCAGTGGCCCGACCCGCAGGGCGCCGTCACCTACTGCGCGGCGGCCTTCGCATGACCCCGGCGAGCGATCCCTCCACCTGGAAACTGCCGCGCATCCGCATCGACCGCGAGGGCGTCTGGTTCCACGAGGACGAGGAGGTGACGCACGAGGGCATCCTCGCGAGCCTGCGCGACGCGCTCCAGGTGGACGCGTCCGGCCACTTCATCCAGATCGGGCCCGTGCGCGTGCCCGTGGAGGTGGAGGACGCGCCGTATTCGATCGTGCGCCTGGAGCCCGCAGGAGAGGGCTTCACGCTGACGCTGAACGATCTGACGCGAGAGCCTCTCGACCCGGCCACGCTCAGGCTGGGGGCGGGGGACGCGCCCTATTGCCGGGTCAAGGGCGGGCGCTTCGAGGCGCGCTTCAGTCGCGCGGCGGCGTGGCAGCTGCTCCAGCACATGGAGCCGGGCGCAGCGGGCGCTCCCGCCTCGGTGACGGTGGGCGGGCGGCGCTACCCTCTGGGGGCCTGAGCGCGCACCTCTCGCAGCGTGGCCAGCATCTCGTCGTGGATCTTGCCGTTGGAGGCGACCACGGCGGGACGGCCCAGGTCCACGGGACTGCCCGCCGGAGTGGTGACGCGGCCTCCCGCCTCCTCGACCATGAGGCATCCCGCCGCCACGTCCCAGGGGCCGAGGACGAGCTCCCAGAAGCCATCGAGCCGGCCCGCGGCCACGAGGGCCAGGTTGATGGCGGCCGAGCCCATCTCGCGCACGCTCTGGCAGCGGACCATGAAGGCCGCGTGCTCGGCGAGGTTCTTGTCGCGCGTCCGCCGGATGTCATAGGGATAGCCGGTGGACAGCAGGCTCTCGTCGAGGGTGGGCGTGTCCGACACCCGCAGCGGCTGACCGTTGAGGAAGGCTCCCTCGCCCCGGGCGACGGTGAAGCACTCGTCGCGGTTGGGATCGAAGACGACACCCAGCTGCACCGACCCTTCGATCTCGAGCGCGATGGAGACGGCGAAGAAGGGCATGCCGTGGGCGTAGTTGGTGGTGCCGTCGAGCGGATCGACGATCCACCGATGCGTCGGCGAGCCCGGGCGCGCGCCGCCCTCCTCGGCGAGAATGGCGTGATCGGGGAAGCGTGAGCGCAGGCAGTCGATGACGAGGGCCTCCGCCTGGCGGTCCATCTCCGTCACGAGATTGCTGGGACTGCCCTTGTAGCGGATCTCACGGAGCGAGCCGAAGCGATCGAGGAGGAGGGCGCCGGCGCGACGGGCGGCGTCCACCGCGACCTCGAGAAAAGGCTCGGCCATGTCGGCACGAGCGTAGCACACGCCCGTCTTGACAGCGCCCGCCTTGACAGCGGGTGACGCTTCGCCGAAGGTGGGCGGGCACCGTATCTCGAACGAACGAAGGAGAGCCATGCGCATCGTGGTGATGGGCTCGGGCGGCACCGGCGGTTTCTTCGGAGCGAAGCTCGCGCGGGCGGGCGAGGACGTCACCTTCGTGGCGCGCGGGGTGCACCTCGAGGCGATCCGACGCCATGGTCTCCGCGTGAAGTCCGCGACCGAAGGGGAGTGGGTGGTGCAGGCGCCCGCGGTGGAGCGCCTCGACGGGCTGGCGCCTGCGGATCTCGTGCTCTTCTGCGTCAAGTCCTTCGACACGGAGACGGCGGCGCGCGCCCTCGCGCCCGTGCTGGGCCCCGACACCGGCGTGCTCTCCATCCAGAACGGCGTGGACAACGAGGACAAGCTCGAGGCCATCCTGGGGAAGGGGCGCGTGCTGGGCGGGATGACCCAGGTCTTCGCCACCATCGAGTCGCCAGGCGTGATCCAGCACAGCCTCCTCGGGCGCATCCAGTTCGGCGAGATGGACGGGCGAGAGTCGGCGCGCGCGCGGGCGTTCCTCGAGGCCTGCCGTCGTGCGAGCATTCCCTGCGAGCTCTCCAGCGACGTGCGGCGAACGCTCTGGACCAAGTACGTCTCTCTCGTCGCCCACTCCGGCATGACCGCCCTCACGCGGTGTTCCACGGGGATCATCCGCACCGTGCCGGAGACGCGGCGCCTGTACCGCCTCCTCCTCGAGGAGCTGGCGGCCCTCGCCAAGGCCTCCGGCGTGGACCTGGGGCCCGGCGTGGTGGATGCTTCCATGGCGACCCTCGATACCATCGGCGCCCAGGCCTACTCCTCCCTCCACTACGACCTGACGCACGGCAAGCGGCTCGAGCTGGAGGCGCTCCAGGGGCATGCCGTGGCTCTGGGCGAGCGCTACAGCATTGCCACGCCCATGCTCTTCGCGGTGTACGCGGCATTGCGTCCCCACCTCGACGGAGCGCCCGCCGCCCCCCGCGTCTAGCCTCGGTATACTGGCCGGGTGTCTCCCACTCGGCGCATCCTCGGCTATCTCCGTCCCTACGCCACCCGCTACGCGGTGGGGGTGGCGTGCCTCGCCCTGGGCACGGCCTTCTCGCTGGGCATCCCGTGGCAGGTGAAGCAGGCCATCGACGGCCTGCGCGCGAACGACGGCCGCCTCTTCTCGCACGCTGCGGTGATCGTGTTCCTCGCCCTGCTGCACGGCGTGTCGAGGCTCGGCTCGCGCTTCGCTATGCTCGGGGCGGGGCAGTGGGTGGAGCACGACGTCCGCCGCGATCTCTACCGTCACCTGGAGACGCTGCCGCCCGCCTTCTACCTGACTCATCGCACGGGCGATCTCATGTCGCGCGCCACCAACGACATCCAAGCCCTGCGTGCGCTGGCCGGCTTCGGGGCGGTGATGCTGGTGAGCACGACCTTCACCTTCGCGGGCACGCTCGCTGCCATGTGGATCATCGACCCTCGGCTGACCATCTGGGCGCTGGCGCCCTCGCCCATCCTCGTGCTCCTCGCGCGGCGCTTCAACCACCGCGTCGAGGTGGAATCGACAGCGCTCCAGGAGCAGCTCGGCGCGCTCTCCGCCAAGGTGCAGGAGAACCTGACGGGCACCGCCGTCGTCCGCGCCTACACCATGGAGGCGCGGGAGATCCGGGCCTTCGAGCGCCTCAACCGGGACTATCTGGCGCGCGGGATCCGCCTCGCGCGCACCCAGGCCGCCTTCTCCCCCATGCTCGGCCTCATCTCGGGCCTGGGCGCGCTGATCGTGCTGTGGGTAGGCGGGCACGCGGTGCTCGAGGGGCGCGTCACCCTTGGCGCCTTCGTGGCCTTCAGCGGATACCTGGCGCATCTGGCCTGGCCCACCATCGCGCTGGGATGGACCCTCGCCAATCTCAAGCGCGGGCTCGCCGCCATGGTGCGGATCGCGGAGATCCTCGACGAGCCCGGCCCCGACGCCGACGCACGAGTCGCCGCGGGCACGCCGCTCCTCACGGGCCCCATCGAGTTCCGGCGTGTGAACTTCGCGTACGACGGCCGGCAGCCGGCGCTGTCCGACGTGAGCTTCACCGTGCCCGAAGGCGCCCTGGTCGCCGTGGTCGGGCCCACCGGCAGCGGCAAGTCCACGCTGGGCGCGCTGGTGAGCCGTCTTTACGAGCCGCCGCCCGGCACCGTCTTCGTGGGCGGGGTCGACGTGCGCGACCTGCCGCGCGCCCGGCTGCGGCGCTCCATGGGCTACGTGCCGCAGGAGGCCTTCCTCTTCTCGCGCTCCATCGGCGACAACGTGGCCCTCGGTGACGAGATGGCCCCCGAGGCGCGGCTGCGCGCGGCCGCGGAGACGGCGGGCCTGGGCCCGGAGATCGAGGGCTTTCCCGAGGGCTGGGAGACGGTGGTCGGCGAGCGCGGCCTCACCCTCTCGGGGGGCCAGCGCCAGCGCGTCGCGCTTGCCCGCTCGCTCGTCCCGGAGGCGCCCATCCTGGTCCTCGACGACGTGTTCTCGGCGGTGGACGCGGGCAAGGAGTCGGAGATCCTCCGCTCGCTCCGCGCCGCGGTGGCGGCACGCAGCACGCTCGTCATGACACACCGCCTGCGGGTCGCCCAGGAGGCCGATCAGATCGTCGTCCTCGACGAGGGCCGGGTGGTGGAGAAGGGCACGCACGCCGAGCTCCTCGAGGCCGGCGGCCTCTATGCCCGCCTGTGGCGCATCCAGCAGATCGAGCAAGAGCTCGCCAATGACTGACCGGGCGCTGCCAACGGCAAAGGCGAAGCGCCGCCGGCGCGGCGAGGCGCGAGACGGGGGGAGTGCGGGGGCCATGTCGAGGCGCATGAGCACGGGCCGATGAGCAACCGAGAAGTGTCGGGAGCAGAGACGGCGCGCCCCCGGCGCGGCGAGGCGCGAGACGGGGGGAGTGCGGGGGCCATTTCTGGGCCCCCGCATACGGACGACGACGTCTTGGGGAAGGCGTACGACCAGCGCCTCATGCGCCGGCTCTGGGTGATGGTGCGCCCGCATCGAGGACTCATCTATCTCTCCCTCGTCCTCTTCCCTTGCATCGCCTGCCTCGAGCTGCTCCAGCCCTGGCTGGTCAAGATAGCCATCGACCGGAACATCCTGGCCGGCGACTGGCCGGGCCTGAGTCGCGTGGCGGCCGCCTATCTCGCCTGCCTCCTCGGCCTCTACGCGCTCCGCGTTGCCGTGTCCTTCCTCACCCAGACCCTGGGCCAGCGCGTGATGTACGACCTCCGCGCGGCGCTCTTCGCGCATCTCCAGCGCCAGGACGCCGCCTTCTTCGACCGGAGCCCGGTGGGGCGGCTCATGACGCGCGTGCTGACCGACGTGGAGGCGATCAACGAGCTCTTCGCGAGCGGCGCCATGGCCGTGCTGAGCGACGTGCTCACCCTGGGGGGCATCGTCGTCCTCATGCTCCTCCTGAACTGGGAGCTGGCCTTGGTGACCTTCGCGCTGGTGCCCATCCTCGGCCTCGGGGCGGCGTACTTCCGCGTCAAGGCGCGCGACAGCTATCGCGCGGTGCGCACGCGCCTGGCCCGCCTCAACGCCTTCCTCCAGGAATCGCTCCAAGGCATGGCGGTGATCCAGCTCTTCGCCCGCGAGCAGCGCGAGGCGGAGTTGTTCGGCCGCTTCAACGCCGATCTGCGCCGCGCCCAGTTCCGGTCGACCTTCTTCGACGCGCTCCTCTACGCGGGCGTGGAGGCCATCGGATCCATGGGGGTAGCCCTCCTGCTCTGGTACGGCGGCGGCCAGGTAATGGCGAACGCGCTCACCTTCGGCGGCCTCGTGGCCTTCCTCGAGTACACCGCGCGCTTCTTCCTCCCCATCCGCGACCTGGGCGCCAAGTACACGGTGATGCAGGCGGCCACCGTGGCCGCCGAGCGCATCTTCGGTCTCCTCGACACCGATCCGATCGTGCGCGCGCCGGCGGCGGGGGCGCACGAGGCGGTGCCCGGCGCGCCCGCGGTGGAGTTTCGCAACGTGTGGTTCGCCTATCAGGGCGAGGAGTGGGTGCTCCGCGACTGCTCGTTCACCGTCGCGCCGGGGGAGCGCGTGGCGCTGGTGGGGCCGACGGGCGAGGGCAAGAGCACCATCGTGCGGCTCATGACGCGGGGCTATGACGTCTCGCGAGGGCAGGTGCTGGTGGGCGGCCGTGACGTGCGCGAGTGGGATCTCCACGCGCTGCGCCGCCACGTCGGCGTCATCCCGCAGGAGGTGTTTCTCTTCACGGGGACGGTGGAGGAGAACCTGCGCGTGGGGGCGGGAGAGGCCGCCTCCGCCGCGTCGCTCGACGGCGCGCTGGGCACGGCGCGCGCGGACCGCGTGGTCGCCGCGCTCCCGCGCGGCCTCGACGAGGTCGTCCACGAACGCGGACAGAATCTCTCGCAGGGACAGCGTCAGCTGCTGGCCATCGCCCGCGCCCTCCTTTATAATCCGGCCGTTCTTGCCCTCGACGAGGCGACGTCGAGCGTGGATCCGGAATCGGAGGCGCTGATCCGAGCGGGACTCGAGGAGCTCTTGCGGGGAAGGGCCAGCGTGGCCATCGCCCATCGGCTGTCCACCATCCACACGGCGGATCGGATCCTCGTGCTGCACCGCGGGCGCATCCGCGAGGCGGGGCGGCATGCCGAGCTGCTCGCGCAGGGTGGGCGGTATGCGCGACTCTACGAGCTCCAGTTCGGAGACCGGTCGTGATCGAATTCGAGCGGCGCGTGTGGCGCGAGGTGGCCAAGATCCCGCGCGGGCGGGTGGCGACCTATGGTCAGATCGCCTCGTGGCTCGGCTGGCCCCGGCGGGCCCGTATGGTGGGGCGCGCGATGCGGAGCTGCCCCGCGGGGGTGCCGTGGCATCGCGTAGTGAACGCGCGCGGGGAGATCAGCCGGCGCGCGGCGGTGGGCAGCATGATGACCCAGCGCATCCTGCTCCAGCAGGAAGGGGTGGCGCTGCGGAGCGGCCGCGTGCCGCTCGGACGATTCCGCTGGCAGGGTCCGCGACAGTCCGTCGCGAGACTTCGCCGGCACGGAGGATGACATGCGTCTCGGCTTGAACATGGGGTATTCCGGCTCCGCCCTCCGCATCAACGTGCCGCTGGTGCAGGAGGCGGACCGCCTCGGCTTTCATTCCGTGTGGTCCGCGGAAGCCTACGGCTCGGATGCCGTCACCACGCTGACCTGGGTCGCCGCCCTCACCAAGCAGATCCACGTGGGCACGGCCATCATGCAGATTCCCGCACGGACGCCGACGCTCACCGCCACCACCGCCATCACCCTGGATCAGCTCTCCGAGGGGCGCTTCCTCCTGGGCCTGGGCGTTTCAGGGCCGCAGGTGGTGGAAGGATGGCACGGCGTGCCCTTCGGCAAGCCGCTCGCGCGGACGCGCGAGTACGTGGAGATCGTGCGTTCGGTGTGGCGGCGCGAGAAGCCCGTGGAGTTCAAGGGGCAGTACTACCAGATCCCCTACGTGGGCGCCGACGCCACCGGCCTCGGCAAGCCGCTCAAGTCCATTCTCCACGGGCGTGCCGACATCCCCATCTACCTCGCCGCCATCGGCCCCAAGAACGTGGCCCTCGCCGCGGAAATCGCTGACGGCTGGCTGCCCATTTTCTTCTCGCCGCAGCGGCTCGGGGTGCTACGGAGCTCGCTCGACGAGGGCTTCGCGCGGGCGGGAGGCGGAAAGTCGCTGACCCGATTCGACATCGCGCCCACCGTGCCGGTGGTGGTCGGCGACGACGTGGCGGCCTGTCGCGCCACCATCAAGCCGCGTCTCGCCCTCTACGTGGGCGGCATGGGGGCGCGGGGACGAAACTTCTACAATGATCTCGTCTGCCGCTACGGCTACGAGGCGGCGGCCAAGAGCATCCAGGATCTCTATCTCGCGGGGAAGAAGGACGAGGCGGCGGCCGCGGTGCCCGACGCCCTCGTGGACGAGGTGGCCCTCTGCGGCCCCCGGGAGCGGATCCGCGAGGGTCTCCAGATCTGGAAGACTTCGGGCGTGACCACGCTGATCTGCGGTGTCGGCCAGGTCGAGGCCCTGCGCCTCATGGCCGAGCTCGCCCTCTAGGTGCGAGTGAAGCCCGCCGTCTCGCGCTTCCAGGCCGCGCTGGCCGCCCTCGGCCTGGAGCGCAACGTGGTCGAGCTGTCCGTGGAGGCGCGCACCTCGCAGCAGGCCGCCGACGCGGTCGGGGTGGGCGTGGGACAGATCGCGAAGTCGCTGGTGTTCACCGTCGACGGCGCGCCCGTCATGGTGGTGGCCTCCGGGATCAACCGCGTGGACGAGCGGAAGCTCGCCAGGCTGGCGGGCGGCAAGGTCAAGCGCGCGGACGCGGACCTGGTCCGGAAGGCCACGGGCTATGCCATCGGGGGCGTCCCGCCCTTCGCCCACGAGCAGGAGATGCCCATCTGGGTGGACGAGGACCTGCTCGTCCATCCGCTCATCTATGCCGCCGCGGGTGTGCCCGAGTGCGTGTTCCCGCTGACGCCCGACGAGCTGGTGCAGGCCACGCGCGGCCGCGTCGCCGACGTGAAGGAATCCAAACCTCGCAAAGGAGAGGTGGCATGAAGCTCAAGGACAGGGTCGCCATCGTGACGGGCGCTGGATCGGGCATCGGACAGGCCTCGGCGCTCCTCGTGACGGAACCCAAAGCTCGCAAAGGAGAGGCGGCATGAAGCTCAAGGACAGGGTCGCCATCGTGACGGGCGCCGGATCGGGCATCGGACAGGCCTCGGCGCTCCTCTTCGCCCAGGAAGGCGCGCGCGTCGCCGTGGTGGACCTCAAGCCCGACGCCGCCCGCGCCACCGTGGAGCAGATCGAGAAGGCGGGAGGCCAGGCCCTCGCCATCACCGCCGATGTGAGCCGCGCGGAGGACAATCGCGAGGCAGTGGCGCAGGCGACCGCCCGCTGGGGGCGCCTCGATGTCTTCTTCGCCAACGCGGGCGTGCCGCAGTGGCCCACGCCGGTGGAGGACATGGACGAGAGCACCTTCGACAAGATCATGGCCGTCAACGTGAAGGGCGTGTTCCTCGGGGCGAAGTTCGCCGTGCCCGTCATGAAGAAGCAGAAGCGCGGAGTCATCCTCATCACGGGATCGACGGCCGCCTTCAAGCCGAGGCCGGGCGGGCAATGCTACGCCGCCTCCAAGGGCGCCGTCACCGTGCTTGGACAGAGCCTCGCCGTGGAGCTGGCGTCCTTCGGTATCCGCGTGGTGGTCATCGCGCCAGTGGCCACGGAGACGCCCATGCTTCCCACCTTCATGGGCAAGAAGGCCATCGACGACGAGGGGATGCAGCGCTACACGGCGACGGTGCCGCTGGGACGGCTCAACCGGCCCGACGACCTCGCCAAGGCCGCGCTCTTCCTCGCCTCCGACGACGCGGCCATGGTCACGGGGAGCCCCTTCATCGTCGACGGCGGTCGCTGCGCGTGAACGTCGTCCCGCTCGCCGCCGACTCGCTCGGGGTGCGCTCGATGGCCACGTACGTGGAGTGCGGTCAGACGCATGTCCTCATCGATCCCGGCGCGGTGCTGGCACCAAACCGCTTCGGGTTGCCGCCCGCCGACGAGGAGTGGGAGGCCCTGCGCCGGGCCAACGACCGCATCTCGGCCTATGCCCTGCGGGCGGGGACGATCTTCCTCAGCCACTATCACGAGGATCACTTCCGCCACGACCCAGGGCTCTACCGTGGGCGCACCGTGTGGGCCAAGGACGCCCGGCACATGATCAATCCGCGCCAGGCGCAGCGCGCGGGCGAGCTGTGGAAGTCGATCGAGCGCGACTGCCGCCTCGACCCGGCCGAGGGCAGGGTGCTGGAGACGGCGGAGGCGCGCCTCTCCGCCTCGCCGCCGCTTGCTCACGGCACCGAGGGGACGGGACTCGGCTACGTGGTCGCCCTCACCATCACCGATCTCCGCGAGGGCAAGCGCTTCGTGCACGCCTCCGACGTCCAGGGGCCGCTCTCCGCGGTGGCCGCGGCGTACTTGATCCGTGAGCGCCCCGATCTCCTCTACCTGTCCGGTCCGCCCGCCTACCTGGAGAGCCAGCTCGGCTCGGCCGTGATCGATCATGGCGTCGACCAGCTCCGGCGCGTGATCGATCAGACGGGCTGCCGGGTGATCCTCGATCATCACGCGCTTCGCACGGAGAGCTATGCGGATCGCTTCCGGTCTCTGTGGGACACGGGCCGCGTGGTCACTGCCGCCGGCTTCCTCGGGCTGGAGGACGCCGCCCTGGAGTCGAAGCGGCGCAGCTTGTGGGCGCACAAACGGAAGCCGGCCGCGAGCATGCCCGCGCGATTGAACGGTCGCCGCCGCTCCGATATGATCGAGGCGAGACGTGACACGCGACGAGAAAAGGGAGGAGCCGCCGAATGAGCGAGGAGAAGATCTTGAAGGTCGGGGACACGGCGCCCCCGTTCACCATGAAGACCATCGGGCTCAAGGAAGTCAGCCTGAAGGACTATCAGGGCAAGAACGTGGTGCTGCTGTTCTATCCCCTCGACTGGACCCCTGGGTGATCCAAGTGCATGCCCGCCTTCGATAAGCGCATCAAGGACTTCGAGGCGGCGAATACCCAGGTTCTGGGTATCAGCACGGATAGCCCCTTCAGCCACGAGAACTGGGCGAAGTCGGTCGGCATCTCGCACTACCCGCTGCTCTCGGACGTGCAGCGGATGGTGAGCAAGGACTATGGCGTCTACTGGGCGGACTGGAACGCCAACCGCCGGGTCACCTTCATCGTGAACAAGGACGGCAAGATCGTCTTCGTGGAGCAGTACGGAAAAGGCGAGCTGCCGGATCCCGACAAGATCCTCGCCGAGATCAAGAAGCTCGGCTAGTCCCGGGCCTTCCCCGAACGGGCG
>Ga0075424_100004804_pt1 | contig 12811 bp, 9 predicted proteins | sample SoiMethybrSBSTD3_FD_75301 | JGI IMG/M metagenome (GOLD analysis project Ga0075424, IMG submission 75301) | Bulk soil microbial communities from a Populus tree surrounding site in Tennessee, USA - Soil MetaG P. TD hybrid SBSTD3 | ecosystem: Environmental > Terrestrial > Soil > Tree plantation... | reverse complement strand
AGCGGCGGGCCTCGCGCTCCACGTCCGTGGGCGCCCCCACGCGCACGACCGCGACCACGCCCGCGAGCCTCGCCAGGCGGGCGCGCAGCGCGTCGCGCTCGCTCCCCGCCTCGGCGCGGGAGAGCTCGCGCTCCAGCTCGCTCATGCGCGCGCGCACGCGCTCGGTGCGGCCGCCGCCGCGCAGCAGCGTGGCGTGCTCCGCGCCTGCCGTGACGCGCACGGCGCGGCCCAGGTGCTCGGAGCGCACGCCCGCGGCGCCGATGCCGGTGGCGGCGCCGAGGAGCGTGGCGCCGGTGATGAGCGCCAGGTCCTCGAGGAACTCGCGCCGCGCGGCACCCGTCCCCGGAGCGTTCACGGCGAGCCCGGGCGCCGTGCCGCGCAGCCGGTTCACGACCATCACCGCCAGCGCCTCGGTCTCGATCTCGTCGCACACGCAGAGCAGCGGCCGCTGCTGGGCGCTCGCCAGCTCCAGCGCCGGCACGATGTCGCCGGGACGGGTGAGCACGCCGTCCACGATCAGCACGAGCGGGTTATCGAGCGCCACCTCCATGTCGTCCGCGTCGGTCACGAAGTACGGCGAGGCGTAGCCGCCCGCGAAGCGCACGCCGTCCACGACCTCGAGCGTGAGGCCCAGGCCGCGGCCCTCCTCCACCGTGACCACGCCGTGCCGGCCGACCGTGCGCAGCGCCTGCGAGATCAGCTCGCCCAGCTCGGGATCCCCCGCGGCGAGTCCGGCGACGCGGGCCACGTCACGATCGCCCTCGAGCGGCCGCGCCTGCGCCGCCAGCTCCGCCAGGGCCGCCGCCACCGCGGCGTCGATCCCGCGGCGGAGCGCCACGGGATTGCCCCCGGCCGAGAGCGCGGCGAACCCGTCGCCGACGATGCGGTGCGCCAGCACGGTGGCCGTGCTCGTGCCGTCGCCCGCCTCCTGCCCGGTGCGGACCGCCACCTCCCGCAGCATGTGGACGCCCATGTTCTCGAACGGGTCGGGCAGCTCCAGCTCCTGCGCCACGGCGATGCCGTCGCGCGTGATCGCGGGCATCAGGCCGTGCGCGCGGTCCAGCACCACGCTCCGGCCGCGCGGCCCCAGCGTGATGCGCACCGCGCTCGCCAGCTGGTCGATGCCGCGCCACAGCGCCTGCCGGGCGTCCTCGTCGAAGCGGACGCGCTTGCCCATCAGGACTTCCCTCCGGCTGCGAACGGTTTTCCGCGCTCATCGTGGCGCGGCCCGCAGCGCGGCGATGTCACGGCGGTGTCGAGGTTATCGGCGGGCCGGCGGTCTGGATTCATGCCCTCGCCGGCCCCCCCGCCTGTGGACGTGCGCCGGGCCGGGCCCGGCCGCTCCCGCGGGCTTCTCGGGCAGGATGTCGCTCACGGCCCGGAGCAGCTCCGGCGTCGCCCCGGGGCGGCGGGCGGCCTCGGCGAACCAGCCGAACGCCTGGGCCGAGTCCCCCGCCTGCATGAACGACGTGGCGGCGTCGAAGGCGAAGCCGCTGCTCTCCGGATAGGCGATCGCCAGGCGGCGGAACTCGAGCGCGGCCCCGTGCCAGTCCTTCCCCATCGCCAGCGCGCTCGCCAACGACAGCCGGTCCATGCGCCAGCGTGGGCTGAGCGTCGTTCCGGCCGCCACGACGGTGTCGGCGCTCGTGCTGCGCACGAGCTCCAGGAACTGGCCGGTGTCGTCGATGCGGAAGAAGTGGTCGGGGCCCGCGGGATCGTTCGCAGCGCGCGGCCGGTAGGCCGGGAAGTAGTTCGCCTGGAGCGTGGGATCCCGGTACCAGACGCGCACCGCGGGACCGTCCCCCGCCAGGAATCCGATGTTGTTCGGCAGGTTCATGAACCAGAGCCGCGCGTGCGGCTCCATCTTCGGGTAGGCCCCGAGCAGCTTCTCGCGGATGTCCGCGACGAACGCTCCGGCCCGCCGCTGGTAGGCCGCCTCGCCCCAGTCGAGCGACGGCGTCGCGGCGCGTCCCGCCCCGATCGCGGCGAGGACCGCGACGAGACCCAGCGCCAGCGGGCCCTGCCGCGCGAGCAGGCATCCGATCGCGAGCCATGTGCCGAGCGTCGCGAACTGGGCGTAGTAGGCGTGCCAGCCGAGCCCGGGCACGAGGAGCGGCAGCGTGCCGCACGCCCACCAGACGAGCGAAACCGGCAGCGCGCCGTGGAAGCGCGCCGGCCGCGTCAGGCCCAGCCGGTCATGCGGCCGCGCGTCGGGTCGCGCGAACGAGCCCACGAACACGATCAGGAGCAGCGCCCCGCGGAGCGCGTCCCAGGCCACGCCGCGCCAGCCGCCGTCTGGCGCGGGCAGCCGGTCCAGCGAGACCGTGGACAGCAGGCTCGAGACGAGCGCCTTCCACACCGGTACCGCCGCCGGCGAAGGCGCCAGCGCCACCGGGGCGTTTGTCCACAGCCGCCCGAGGAGCAGCGGGTGGGCGAGCGCCCACGCCAGCGCCACCGCTGCCGCGGGCAGCACGCGCAGAAGCGACTCCGCCAGCGGGCGGCGGGCTCCCCAGCGATCGATGGCGAGGAACAGGAGCGGGAGCGGCGCCGCGGTCTCCTTGCTCGCCAGCGCGAGCGCGTAGGCCAGGGCCGCAAATCCCACACGATCCGCACGCCACGCGAGCAGCGCGAGCAGCGACAGGAGCAGCATCCACAGGTCCTGGGCGCCGGCCGGCCACAGCAGCAGCAACCCCCATCCCGGCAGCGTCGCCGCGCCGGCCACGGCCACGGCGGCCGCCGCCGTGCCGGCGAGCCTTCGCGCCAGCGCCCAGTATGCGGCGAGCACGGCGCCCGAGAGCACGAAGCTCGCCGCGTGGAAAGCGCCCTCGCTCGGACCGAACGCGCGCTGGAGCCACCAGTAGTGGAACTCGCGCGACCACGGCCGCCACCAGTGGAACGCCAGCTCGGTGAAGCCCCACAGGCTCGTGAAGCTCCTGCGCGCCACGTGGTCGAGGAAGACGTAGTCGTCGTTCAGGAACGGGATCCCGAACGCGTCGCGGAAGCGGGCGAACAGGAACAGGCAGAGCAGGAACAGTCCCAGCGCGCGTCCGGCCGGGAGCCGCGGGCGCACGCCGCGAGCGGTCAGGGGCGCCATTCGGCCAGGAACACGTTCGTCTCGCCGTGCACCTTGCCGCCGCGGTTGGCGCAGAACAGGAGCCAGTGGCCGTCGGGGCTGAACATGGGGAACGCGTCGAAGTCGGGATCGCGCGTCACCGGAACGGGCTCGCCTCCGGTGACCGGGACCAGGTAGAGGTCGAAGTTGCGGCTGCGCGGGTTCTCGTAGTTGGACGAGTAGATGATGGCCTTGTCGTCCGGCGTGAAGTAGGGCGCGAACGACGCGCCCGGCTGGTCGGTGACCCGGCGCGGGTGCGAGCCGTCCGCGTCCATCACCCACAGGTCCATCTTCGTCGGCTTCACCAGGTCCTGGGCCAGGAGCCGCGCGAACGTGGCGTTCGCCGTGGAGTCGTCGGTCCGATACGTGCGCCAGACGATGTGCTTGCCATCGTGCGAGAAATAGGCGCCGCCGTCGTAGCCCACGGCGTGCGTGAGCCGCTGGAGCCCGCTCCCGTCCAGTCGCATCTTGTAGAGATCCACGTCGTCCTCGCGCTTGCTCGTGAACACCAGCCAGCCGCCGTCCACGCTTACCGTGCCCTCCGCGTCGTAGCCGTCGTGATGGGTGAGCTGGCGCATGTCGCTGCCGTCGGGCCGCGCGGTGAAGATCTCGTACGAGCGATAGACGGGCCACACGTAGCCCTGGCTCATGTCCGGCGTGGGTGGGCAGGAGTCCGCGGCCAGATGGGTGGATGCGAACAGCACGCGGCGGTCGTGGTCGTAGAAGTAGCCGCAGGTCGTGCGCCCCCGGCCGGTGCTGACGCGCGTGCGCGCGCCGGTGCGCAGGTCCATCACGTACTCCTGGTCGCAGGGCCAGTCGTCGCCGGTGCGCTGCCAGATCAGCTTCGTGCCGTCCCCGCTCCAGTAGGCCTCCGCGTTCTGGCCGCCGGACGTGAGCTGCCAGAGGTGGGCGAAGTGCGTCTCCCCCGGCCGGATGAGCGAGTCGGCGGCGACCGCCGTGGGCGGCACCGGGCGGAACGCCGCCGGCTTCTGCGCGGCGGCCGCCGACAGGCTTGACGCCGCGCAAGCCAGCGCCGCGAGCGGCACGAACCGGCGCATGTTCATGTTCAGGGTCTCCTTCCCAGGGTGGCGGTCAGCACCACCTCCTGCCCCGCCCGCTTCACCGTGATGCGCACCTCCTGGCCCGGCTTCCGCGTGCGCAGCGCGAACGTGTAGTCGTAGATGTTGTCGACGCGGATCCCGTCGAAGCGAACGATGACGTCGTTCGCGCCGAGCCCGGCCTTCGCGGCCGGGCTGCCGTCGCGCACGCCCGAGAGCAGCACGCCGCCCTCGGTCTGCATGTAGTCCGGGATCGTGCCCAGGTAGGCGCCGTAGCCGCCGCCGCCGGCGATGCGGCCGGGCGAAGCGTCCGCCTTGGCCTTCGTGAACGTGGGCCGCGGCCGCACGTCGAGCGACTCGACCAGGGCCTGCGCGTAGTCGGAGACGCGCGCCAGGCCCGCGTAGTGGATCTTGTCCCACGTGTCGCTCGGCTTGTGGTAGTCGGCGTGCGCGCCGGTGAACAGCATGAGCACGGGCACGTTCTTCTTGTAGAACGACTGGTGATCCGACGGCCCGTAGCCGTCCTCGCTGGTCTTCAGGTCGAAACGGGCGTCGGGAACGCCGGCGTTCACCGCGGCCACCAGCGCGGGGAACTCGGTCGCGGTGCCCACGCCCATCACTTGCAGCTTGTCGTCGCGCAGCCGTCCGACCATGTCCAGGTTCACCATGGCCTCGATGGACTCGATGGGTCGCGGCGGCTCGTCGGTGAAGTGCGAAGAGCCGACGAGGCCGATCTCCTCGCCGCTGAACGCCGCCAGCACCAGCGTGTGCTCGGGTCGCCAGCCGCGGCGCGCGCGCGCGCCGAGGCGCTGCGCGGCCGCGAGGACGACCGCCACGCCGGAGGCGTTGTCGTCCGCTCCCACGTGCGGCGCGTGCACGTTGGGCGCGAGCGAAGACGGCCCGCCGTAGCCCAGGTGATCGTAGTGGGCGCCCAGCACCAGCGTGCGGCTGCTGTCGCGGCCGGGGATGAGCCCGACGACGTTGCGCGTGGTGGCGCGCGTGCGGCGCACGTTCACCGTGAGCGTCGCGCTGTCGGGGAGCGCCAGCGAGCGCGGCTGCCCGCCCGCCTCGATGGCGTCCTGCGCGCGCGCGAGGTCCAGCCCCGCGGGCGCGAGCAGCGCGTCCGCTGCGCCGGCGGAGATCCATGCGGCGAGCAGGCCGCTCGTCATGTAGCCCTCGCCATCGCGCGCGGGGGCGCGCGGCGGCTCGCCGGCGTGCCAGCGCGGCCCGTTCGCCACCAGCAGCCCGAGCGCGCCGTGCTCGCGCGCGTTGATGGCCTTCGTGCGCAGGTCGGCGAACGGCGTGTTGATGGCGCCGTCGAAACGGCTCGTGCTGTCCATCTCGCCCGGCTCCTGGGTGAGGACGAGCACCAGCGCATCGTGCGCGTCCAGGCCGGCGTAGTCGTCCCACTGATACCCGGGAGCCGTGATCCCGTAGCCGGCGAACACGACGCGCGCGTGCGCGCTGCCGTTGCTCGAGAAGCCGAGCGGCTGGAGCGAGTCGCCCAGCACGTAGCGCTCGGCTCCGGCGCGCAGCTCGCACGGGGCCTCTGCGACCACGCCGGTGGTGACCTCGAACGGCTCGAACCAGGAGCTGCCCTCGCCTCCCGGCCGCAGTCCCGCCGCGCGCATGCGTGCCGCGATCCAGTCGGCGGCCGAATCGATGCCGGCGGTGCCCACCCCGCGCCCCTCCCAGCGCACGGACGCCAGCGTGCGGACGTAGCTCTCGAGCAGCAGCGAGTCGCGCGCTGCGGGCAGCCCGGTGGCGCTGCGGCCCGTCCGCGCCGGGGCGGAGCCCATGAGCGCCAGCGCGGCCGCGAGCGAGAGCAGCACCGGGCCCGCCCGAGCGCGTCGCGCCGCGCTCATCGCTTGGCCTCCCACAGGAGATGCAGGCCCTTGAGCGTGAGCCCGGGGTCCACCACGTCCACCGTCTCGCACTCGGGCGCCACCATGTGCGCGAGGCCGCCGGTGGCGATCACCTTCGGCCGCCCGCCCAGCTCCCCGCGCATGCGCCGGACCAGGGAGTCCACCAGCCCCGCGTAGCCCCACAGCACGCCCACGCGCAGGTTCTCCGCCGTCGTGCGCGCCACGGCGCGCTCGGGCCGGCGCAGCTCCACGTGCGCGAGCCGCGCGGCGCGCCGCACCAGCTCCTCCGCGGACGTCTGGAGGCCGGGCGCGATGGCGCCGCCCACGAAGGCGCCCCGGCTCGAAACACAGTCGAACGTGGTCGCGGTGCCGAGGTCGATGACGATGCACGGCGAGCCGTGCAGGGCGCGGCCCGCGAGCGCGTTCGCGATGCGGTCCGGGCCCACCGTGTCGGGCTCCGTCACCTCGAGCGGGATCGGCGAGTCGCGCGGCGTCACCTCGAGCGTCGCGCGGCCGGTCACGGCGCGAAGCGCCTCGGTCCACGGGCCGGTGAGCGCGGGCACCACCGAGCACAGCACGCTCGCCGCCCCTGCGGCCCCGCGCGGCAGCATGCCCGTGAGCGCGAGGCGCAGCTCGTCCGCCGTGGACCGCCCGCTGGTGATGCGCCAGGACTCCTCGAGCTCGGCGCCGTGGAAGCGGCCGATCACGGTGTCCGTGTTCCCCACGTCCACCGCGAGCAGCGGGGTCGCTGGACCCCCCTTGCGGGGCTGTGGTCGAGCGGGTGCACGGCGCGGGCTCACGACCAGCCCTCCTCTCGGTCTCGCGCCTGGCGGCGCCTCGCCACCAGGAACGACAGCCCCACGCTCAGGAAGTAGAGGGCCGCCATCGGCAGCCCCATCACGACCTGCGCGCTCACCACGTCGCCGGGGGTGATGAGCGCCGTGAGCACGAAGATCGCGACGATCGCGGCGCGCCACTGGTGCAGCAGGAATCGGGGCGTCACCACGCCGACGGCGGTGAGCAGCAGCGCCACCAGGGGCAGCTGCATCAGGAGGCCGCAGGCGAGCGCGAGGTTGTAGGTGAAGTCGAGGAGCGCGCTCAGCCGGATCTCGGTGACGAGCCCCGGGAACAGGAAGCGCTCGAGCACGTGCACGACGAGCGGCACGACGTAGCCGTACGCCGCCCACGCGCCCAGGGCGAACAGCGCCATGGAGCCGATGGCGAGCCACGGGACCCAGCGCCGCTCCTGCTTCAGGAGCCCCGGCACCACGAACGACCACGCCTGCCAGAACACGATCGGGCTCGCCACGGCCAGGCCGAGGAGGAACGTGAGCTTGAACCGCTCGTTGAACGCCTCGAAAGGCGACAGCACGATCGCGTGCTGGACCGTGCGCGCGATCAGGTCCCGCATCACCACGGGCGCCAGGAGCCAGCCGCCCGCCATGCCCGCCGCGATCGCGAACGATGCCTTGAACAGCGCGCTGCGCAGCTCCTCGAGGTGCTGGAGGAACGGCATCGGCCGGCCGCCATCCAGGTCCTCTGCGCCGCCGTCCACGTCCTCGGCGCCGTCGTCCGGGCGCACGTGCTCGGGAAGCCGGTGCGGATTGTTCACGCGGGGTTCCCGCTCTCCTCGGGCGACGCCTCGACGTCGCCGGCGAGGATCGTGCGCTCGCCACCGGGCGTGCCGAGCACGAGCGCGCCGTGCTCGTCGATGCGCAGCGCGTCGCCTTCGACGTCGCCTGCGGGCGTGCGCACGCGCAGCCGCCGGCCCCAGTGCGCGGCCAGGGCCGACCATGCGGCCAGCACGCGGGCGCGATCGCCCTCCTGGACCTCGTCCCAGAGCGGCTCGAGCCGCGTGAGGAACGCCGCCGCCGCGTCCTCGATGCCGCAGTCCACGCCCTCCAGGGCCAGCGACGTGGCGGTGTCGCGGAGCTCCGGCGGGAAGTCCTCGCGCCGGTGGCGGACGTTGAGCCCGAGCCCGATCACCACGGCCTCTCCGCCGGGCGCATGGCGCACCTCGCACAGCACGCCCGCGAGCTTGCGATCGGCGACGACCACGTCGTTCGGCCACTTGAGCCGCGCGGCGGCTGCGCCCAGTCCGTGCGCCGCCTGCGCCGCAGCGAGCCCGGCCGCGAGCGGCAGCACGCCCGCCTGGCGCAGGTCGCAGCCCAGGCGCAGCGCCACCGAGAGCGCCAGCCCCTTGCCCGGGACCTGGCGCCAGGTGCGGCCGGAGCGGCCGCGCCCCTCGGTCTGCTCCAGCGCCACGACGCACGCGCCGTCCCCGAGCTCCGAGAGCGCAACCCATGCGTCGTCGTTCGTGGACGCGGTCGAGTCGCGCACCCACAGCGCGCGGCCGATGCGGCGCGTGCCGAGGCTCGCGGAGAAGCGCGCGCGATCGAAGGCGCTAGCCAACTTCCTCGATCTCCAGGCTCAGGTCGAGCGCGGGTGCGGAGTGCGTGAGCGCGCCCACGCTCAGGTAGTCCGCCCCCGTCTCGGCGTAGCCGCGGATGTTCTTGAGATTCAACCCGCCCGACACCTCCACCTCCGGCCAGCGGCGCGAGCCCTCGCGCACGCGCGGGTGGTCCGGCGGGTGCGTCGCATACCAGCGGTCCACCTCCTCGACGCAGCGGCGCACGGTGGCGGGCGGCTGGTTGTCGATCAGGATGCGATCCACCTCGGGACGCAGCGCCTCCTGCAGCTGGTCAAGCGATTCCACCTCGACCTCGAGCAGGAGGTCGCGTCGCGTGCGCTGGATGCGGTCGATCGCGTTCGTGAGCCCGCGCGCGGCGCGGATGTGGTTGTCCTTGACCAGGTACATGTCCCACAGCGCCAGCCGGTGGTTCTGCCCGCCGCCGCAGAGCACCGCGTACTTCTCGAGGATGCGCAGCCCCGGCGTGGTCTTGCGCGTGTCGAGGATGATGGCGCCCGTGCCCTCCACGGCTTTCACGTACGCGCGCGTGAGCGTGGCCACGCCCGACAGCCGCATGAGGAAGTTGAGCGCGGTGCGCTCCGCGGTCATGACGCTCGCGGCCGATCCCGAGACCGTCGCAAGAGCCGCTCCCGCAGGCACTTCCTGCCCGTCTCTCACCGTAGACTTGAACTTGACGCTGGCGTCCACCTCGCGAAACGTCATCGCGGCGATGTCCAGCCCCGATACGACGCCCTGCGCCTTCGCGACGATCGCCGCGCGCGCGCCCACGTTCGATGGGACGGCGTTGAGCGTGGTCACGTCGCCCGTGCCGACGTCCTCGGAGAGCGCGAACTTCACCAGCGGCAGGAAGCTCTCGTGCACGGTCAGCGGTCCTTCCCGAACCGGCGTTTCACGTTGCGTGGCTCGCGCCCGGGGCGCACGCCACGCGGGCGCGCGTACGCCGCATCGGGCATTCCGCCGCGCGCCATGGCCAGCGCCGAGCGCACGTCGTCGATTCGGTCGCGCAGGCTCGCCGCGCGCTCGAACTCCAGCGCCCGCGCCGCCTGCAGCATCTCGGCCTCGAGCTGGGCGAGGAGTCGCTCGGAGTCGTCGCCCAGCAGCACGGCCTCCTCCTCGCGGGCGCGCTCGCCGCGGCCCACGGCGTCGGCGACGCTCGTCGCCTGCATGATCTCTTCCACGGTTTTCAGGATCGTGCGCGGGGTGATGCCGTGCTCGACGTTGTACGCGTGCTGCTTCTCGCGGCGGCGATTCATCTCGGCGATCGCCCGCCGCATCGAGTCGGTGACCTGGTCGCCGTAGAGGATCACGCGACCGCCTGCGTTGCGGGCGGCGCGGCCCGCGGTCTGGATGAGCGAGCGCTCGCTCCTCAGGAACCCCTCCTTGTCGGCGTCGAGGATGGCGACGAGCGACACCTCGGGCAGGTCCAGTCCTTCGCGCAGCAGGTTGATGCCCACGAGCACGTCGAAGTCGGCGAGGCGCAGGCCGCGCAGGATCTCCACGCGCTCCAGCGCGTCGATGTCGCTGTGCAGGTAGCGCACGCGCACACCCATCTCGCTCAAGTAGTCGGTGAGGTCCTCGGCCATGCGCTTGGTGAGCGTGGTGACCAGCGTCCGCTCCTTGCGCTCCACGCGCTGGCGGATCTCGTGCAGGAGATCGTCCACCTGGCCGTCCACGGGCTTCAGGACGAGCTCGGGGTCCTCGAGCCCGGTGGGACGGATGACCTGCTCCACGAAGACGCCGCCGCTCTTCTGCAGCTCGTACTCGCCCGGCGTGGCGGAGATCGCGAGCACGGGTCCGACCAGGGCCTCGAACTCGGGGAACTTGAGCGGCCGGTTGTCGAGCGCGCTGGGCAGCCGGAAGCCGAAGTCCACCAGCGTCTGCTTGCGCGAGCGGTCCCCTTCGTACATGCCGCCGATCTGCGGCACGGTGACGTGCGACTCGTCGATGATGGTGAGGAAGTCGGCGCTGCCGTCCGCCATGCGGGGGAAGTAGTCGAGCAGGCAGCCGGGGCGCTCCCCCGGGGCGCGGCCCGAGAGGTGACGGGAGTAGTTCTCGACGCCGGGGCACGTGCCGTGGGCGCTCAGCAGCTCGAGGTCGTATTCCGTGCGCTGCTGCAGCCGCTGCGCCTCGAGCAGCTTGCCCTCCGCGCGCAGCGCGGCGAGCCGCTGCCGGAGCTCCTCGCGGATGCTCGCGAGCGCGGTCTGGATGCGCGCCTCGGGCGTGACGAAGTGCTTGGCCGGGTAGAGCGCGAGCCGGTCCATGTCGCGCAGTCGCTTGCCCGTGACCGCGTCCACGGTCGCCAGGCGGGACACGGCGTCGTCCTCCAGCTCGATGCGCACGTGGAAGTCCTCGTAGGCCGGGCGGACCTCGACCACGTCGCCGCGCACGCGGAACTGTCCGCGCCCCAGGTCCAGGTCGGTGCGCTGGTACTGGATCGCGACCAGCTGGTCCAGCAGCTCCCGCCGGCGCAGTGTGTGGCCGGCGCGCAGGTCGATGCGCATCCCCTTCCAGTCCTCGGGCGTCCCCAACCCGTAGAGGCAGGACACGCTCGCCACGATCAGGACGTCCTCGCGCTCGAGCAGCATGGACGTGGCCTGCAGCCGCAGGCGGTCGATGTCGTCGTTGATGCTGGCGTCCTTGGCGATGTACGTGTTCGTGGACGGCACGTACGCCTCGGGCTGGTAGTAGTCGTAGTAGCTGATGAAGTAGCCCACGCCGCCGTCGGGGAAGAACTGCTTGAACTCGCCGTAGAGCTGTGCGGCCAGCGTCTTGTTGTGGGAGATGACCAGCGCCGGGCGCCCCCACTGCGCCACCACGTTGGCGACGGTGTAGGTCTTGCCGGAGCCGGTGACGCCGAGCAGCGTCTGGTGCTTGTGGCCGGCGCGGAGCCCGGCGACCAGCTCGGCGATGGCCTGCGGCTGGTCGCCCGCGGGCGGATAGGGAGCCTGGAGACGGAAGCCCATGGAGGGTCGAGGGTAGCGGAGGCCCCGACACCGGTCGAGGCGCTCCGCTGCCGCTATCATGGGCGATGCTCGGGCGGTTGCGCTCCCGGGCGGTGGCTGCCCGCGCTCGACGACTCGGGGAAAGCTCGCTCATGCCGTCATGCCCACGCTCGCTCGCGGCGCTCGCCGCCGTCCTGGCGCTGGCGATTTCGGACGCCGGGTCCGGCGAGCTTCGCCACTACCTGTTCGTGAACCGCGATCGCGACGCGCTCCGCGGCGCAGCGCTCCTCGCCACGCCGGCGCTCGCCGGCGCAGAGGTCAAGTACACCTGGCGGGCGCTCGAGCCCGAGCGCGGGCGCTACCGCATGGGTCCGGTCCTCGACGACCTCGACTTCCTCGCGCGGCACGGCAAGCGGCTCGTGGTCCAGCTCCAGGACGCATCGTTCGATGAGCGCGTAAACACGCCCGACTACCTGGCCACCGACCCCGCGTTCCACGGCGGCGCTGCTCGGAAGTACGAGGCGCTGAGCGAGGACGACGCGCGCGTCCGCTTCGACGGCTGGGTGGCGCGGCGCTGGGACCCGGCCGTGCAGGCGCGCTTCGCGGCGCTGCTTGCCGCGTTGGCCGACTCGCTGGACGGGCGGATCGAGGCACTCGTGCTGTCCGAGACCGCGATCGAGTTCGGCGCCACCGCGCGCTATCGGCCCGCGGGGTTCTCCCCGGAGGCATATCTGCGGGGCATGAAGGCCGAGCTCGCCGCAGCGCACGCCGCGTTCCGGCACACGCGCGTGATCCAGTACGCGAATTTCATGCCCGGAGAGTGGCTGCCCCGGGACGACCACGGCTACCTGCGCGGTGTGTACGCGTTCGCCGAGAGCCTCGGCATGGGCGTGGGCGGCCCCGACCTGCGGCCGTTCCGGAAGGAGCTCCGGAGCCACAGCTACCCGCTCATCGCGGCGCGCCCGTCCGGCGTGGTGGCGGGGCTGGCCGTCCAGGAGGGAAATCTGGCGGACCGCGACCCCGTCACGGGGAAGCCCGTGACCGTGCCGGCGCTGGTGGCGTTCGCACGCGACTCGCTGCGGCTCGACTACGTGTTCTGGGGCATGCAGGAGCCGTATTTCTCGCGCGACGTGCTGCCGTGGCTGCGTGCCCAGCGCGCGGGCGGAGGCTCGCGATGAGCCCCGCCGCGCGTGTGGTCGCGTTTCTGCGCGCGATCAACGTGGGCGGGCACGTGGTCCCCATGGCGAGGCTCGCGGAGCTGTTCCGCGGGCTGGGCCTGGCGGAGGTCGAGACGTTCATCGCCAGCGGCAACGTGATCTTCTCGACCGGGAAACCCGGAGGCGCCGCGCTGGAGAAGCGCATTGCCGCGCATTTGAAGAAGTCACTCGGCTACGAGGTGGCGA
>Ga0075424_100004803_pt1 | contig 12812 bp, 13 predicted proteins | sample SoiMethybrSBSTD3_FD_75301 | JGI IMG/M metagenome (GOLD analysis project Ga0075424, IMG submission 75301) | Bulk soil microbial communities from a Populus tree surrounding site in Tennessee, USA - Soil MetaG P. TD hybrid SBSTD3 | ecosystem: Environmental > Terrestrial > Soil > Tree plantation... | reverse complement strand
GGGCCCGATCGCGTCGTACACCGCCGCGCGCCGGGCGGCGAACTCCTCGGGCGGGAAGTCCGCCGTGAACAGCGGGACGTCCTGGGCCAGGGCGGGAAGCGCGGCCTGCAGGAGCAGCGCGGACAGAAACGGGAGTCGCATAAGGACGCAGAGCTTGGCTCTCGGATCGGACTTTGTCCAGCCTCGGTGTAGCCTGGGCCTCGTGCTGAGGCTCAGGGCGACGGCGCTGGCGCTCGCGGTCCCGCTGGCGGCGGCCCTCGCCGCGGGCTGCGGCGGCAAGAAGGATCCTGTCCAGGCCCTCATCGACGACCTGGTGGACGCGGCCGAGGACAAGAGCGCGGAGCGCATCGGCCAGCGCCTGGCGGAGGACTTCCGGGGGCAGAACGGCATGGGCCGCGCGGACGCCGTGGCCACCGTCCGCCGCTACCTGGCCGGGTACGAGAAGGTGGACCTCGAGGTCTACGACGTGTCCATCCAGCGCGCGGAGGGGGCCGCGGACGTGTCTTTCCGTGCTGAGTTCTCGGGACGGGCGCTCAGCATCGGGGGGCTGGGCGGCCTGCTGCCACCGGAGGCCATGTACCGCTTCGACCTGCACCTCGTCGAGCAGGGGGGGACCTGGAAGGTCGAGCGCGCGGCCTGGGAGGAGGCCGCGCCCCCGAGCGACGGGAGATAATGGACGCAATGGCCGAGACCCCGCAGGTCACGGAACGGGAGTCGCTCAAGGTCGCCGAGGCCTCCCGGCAGACGGAGTGGGCCCAGCCGAGCTTCATGCGGGAGCTCTTCCTGGGTAGCTTCCGCCTCGACCTGATCCACCCGTACCCGCTGCCCAAGCCCGACCGGCCCGAGTTCGCCGCCTTCTTCGCCTCCATGCAGGACCTGCTGCGCCGCACCGACTCCGCCGGGATCGACGCGACGGGCGAATACCCCGAAGAGGTGCTCGAAGAGCTCCGACGCCTCGGGGCCTTCGGCATGAAGATCCCCAGCGAATACGGCGGTCTGGGCTTCACCAACGTCGAGTACCAGCGCGTGATGCAACTGCTGGGGTCCACGGACGGGAACCTGGTGGCGCTGCTCTCGGCGCACCAGTCGATCGGCGTGCCCCAGCCGCTCAAGCTCTTCGGCACGCCGGAGCAGAAGAAGAAGTACCTGCCCCGCTGCGCGGCCGGCGAGATCAGCGCGTTCGCGCTCACCGAGGCCCATGTCGGCTCGGATCCCGCGCGGCTCGCCACCACGGCCGAGATGACCCCGTCGGGCGACGCCTACATCCTGAACGGGACGAAGCTCTGGTGCACCAACGGCACCCTGGCCAAGCTGCTCGTGGTCATGGCCGTGCACCCCGGCTCGAAGCGCATCAGCGCGTTCGTGGTGGAGACGGCCTGGAAGGGCGTCAAGGTCGAGCACCGGTCGCGCTTCATGGGCCTGAAGGCCCTGGCCAACGCGGTCATCAGCTTCAAGGACGTGCGCGTCCCCACGGAGAACCTCATCGGAGCGGAAGGCAAGGGCCTGAAGATCGCGCTCACCACCCTGAACGACGGGCGCCTCTCCATCCCCGCCGGCTCGGTGGGAACGGCCAAGCTGTGCCTGGAGATCTGCCGGCGCTGGGCCAACGAGCGCGTGCAGTGGGGCAAGCCCATCGGCAAGCACGAGGCCATCGCCCACAAGATCGCGAGCATGGCCGCCCACGCCTTCGCCATGGAATCGATCTCCAACCTGGCCTCCGAGATGTCCGACCGCGGCGGCTACGACATCCGCCTGGAGGCCGCGGCGGCCAAGGAATGGAACACCGACCGCTGCTGGGAGATCGTGGACGACACCATGCAGATCCGGGGCGGCCGCGGCTACGAGACCGAGCGATCGCTCGAGGCCCGCGGCGAGGAGCCCATCGGCGTCGAGCGCATCATGCGCGACTACCGCATCAACAAGATCTTCGAGGGCTCGAGCGAGATCATGCACCTGTTCATGGCCCGCGAGGCGGTGGACCGCCACCTCCAGGTGGCGGGGGCCATGATCGATCCCGACAAGGGCCCGGCCGCGAAGCTCGGCGCCCTGCCCGGGATGGCGGCCTTCTACTCCTGGTGGTACCCGACCCGCTGGCTGGGCTGGGGCCGCTGGCCGCGGTACGCGGACTTCGGCCGGCTGGCCACCCACCTGCGCTTCGTGGAGCGCAACTGCCGGAAGCTGGCCCGTCAGAGCTTCCACGGCATGCTGCGGCACCAGGCGCGGCTCCAGAACAAGCAGGCCTTCCTCTTCCGTCTGGTGGACGTGGCCAACGAGCTGTTCGCCATGGCCGCCTCCGTGTCCCGGGCGCGGGCCATGGCCGACGAGAAGCGGCCCGAGGCCGCGGAAGCGGCGGAGCTCGCGGACCTGTTCTGCCGGACCGCGCGGCGGCGGGTGGCGCGGCTGTTCGAGGACCTCTGGAACAATGACGACGTCGCGCAATACCGTGCCGCGCTGGACGTCCTGGGCGGCCGCCACGCCTGGCTGGAGCGAGGCATCCTCGGCCTCGAGGGCGCGATGGAAGAGGAGCGCCCCGCCGCGCCTTCGGAGCGAACGGAACAGCCGGTAGGAGCGTCGTCGGCCCGCTGATCCCTGGCCTGGTTCTTGCTTTGCCTTACCGCATGATTCCCGGACGAAAGGTCCTTACCTTGTTTGCCGCCGTGGCCGTCATCGGGCTGGGCGCGCCCATGGCCTATCGCTATTACCTGCTGAACCTCGCCCCGCCGCGCGAGACGACCGCACCCGTCACTGCGCAGGCCGCGCCGGAGCCCTCCGCGACGCCGGTCGCGCTGGCCTCCGCTCCCGCGCCGGCGCCGGGCACCCTGGAGGCGGCCATCGCGCAGGTCGAAGAGGTGCGGGGTTCCCCGGGGCGCGTCGAGATCCCCGACGAGCTGAAGCACTACGAGGACCACCGGCGCTTCCTCGCGGTCCAGATGGCGGATTCGCAGGACCGGCACTACCGGCTGCCCGACGACGAGGCCGACCTGGCTGAGCTCATCCGGCAGGGCGAGGTCGTCGAGATGCCGCCGCTCGGCGACGACTACGTGCTGTACGACCTCGGGACGGACGTCACGGACGACCCTCTCGTCCACTACGACCCGGAATCGGGCAAGGACATTCGTCTCTTCCCCTCGCTGGCCGAGTACCAGGCCGAGGACCAGCGGCTGGCCGCGGCGGCGGCCGGTTCCGGCCGGGCGGCCGCCAAGGCCCGGGCGGAGAGGGAGCTGCTGGAGTCCCAATATGGGGACCCGGAGCGGCGCGACGCGCTCCTGCGCGAGTACCAGGCCGTCACGTCCCTGGCCTCCGATTTCGGCGGCGCCAGCTACGACCTCCGCGATCCCGCCGACCGCCGGCGGTTCCAGATCCGGCTCCTGAGCTTCGTCCGCCCCCAGGCGCGCCAGGTGCTGCTGGAGATCGCGAAGGACTACCACCAGCGGTTCGGCCGCCCGCTGCCCGTGACCTCCATGATCCGCACCCAGCGCTACCAGAGGCGCCTGGGGCGCGTGAACCGCAACGCCACCCCGGTCGAGATGCCGCCCCACACCACGGGCATGGCCTTCGACGTCAGCTACAAGTTCATGGCGCCCGACGAGCAGAACTTCATCATGGACGAGGTGGCGCGGCTGAAGGAAGGGGGCCGCGTGGAGGCGTTGCGCGAGCGGCGCAACCACTTCCACATCTACGTCCTGGCCGGCGGCCCCCCGCCCGAGGCCCTGATCGCCAGCTTCTTCGACGAGGTGGAGGCCGCGCACCCGAACTCGGCCCCCCGGCCGGCGGCGGCGCCCGCATCGTCCGGCCGGCGGCCCGCGGCCCGCGCCCTTCGCGGAAGCCGGGGCCGCTGACCGCCCGCCGGATTTTCCTCTACTTCTCGGGGACGAAGCGCAGCGCTGCCGAGTTCATGCAGTAGCGCAGCCCCGTGGGCCGCGGGCCGTCATTGAAGACGTGGCCCAGGTGGCCGCCGCAGCGCGCGCACACGACCTCGGTGCGCCGGGCGAAGAGGCTGTTGTCCTCGTGCTCCTCGACGCTGGTCTTGGAGATCGGCGCCCAGAAGCTGGGCCAGCCCGTCCCGGACTCGAACTTGGTGTCGGAGCTGAACAGCTCCTTCGCGCAGGCGGCGCAGACGTAGGTCCCCTTGGCGTGGTTGTTCCAGTACTCGCCGGTGAACGCCCGCTCCGTGCCCTTCTCGCGCAGCACCTTGTACTGCTGCGGGGTGAGCTCCTTCTTCCACTCCGCGTCGGACTTCACGACCTTGTCCGTCATGCTCGTGCCTTTCTGGTCGGGCGGCGCGCCGCTGGCCGTCGGACGCGGCCCGGAGGCCACCGCCTTGCACGCGACCCCCACTGCCGTCGTGGCGAGACCGAACAGTATTGCCCTGCGAGTCATGGCTTTTATTCTCCCACCGCTGGCCCGACACCGGGAAGATCGCCGGGTCCCCCGGTTTTGTTCCGGGCGGCGTCCGGATCGTTGAACGGCGTTACGTAAAGAGTTGTCTTTCCGCAGCGAGAAGCAACCTTGTCCCGGCGGCCGCCGTCTCTACGTGTGCGGGCGGGGACGCCCGGAAACGTCAAGGAGGCCGAGACATGTCCAGTGAGATGACCTACCGGGAAGCGGTGAGGGACGGGCAGGGGTCGACGTTGCTGTGGACCGAGCACTACGCCGACTCCGAGCGCCGGGCCCTGGTTCTCGAGCGGGCCCGTGACGCGGCGTTCGGTCTGGCCCTCGTCGTCCTGGTCGCGGGCGTAGCGGGGTTCCTCACCCTGGAGCGGCCCACCACCCACACCTCGGCCACGACGATTGCGGTCCGCACGCTCTAGCGCGCCGCCTTTCGCCTGAGCGTGGGAGGGCGCTGGCGTGCTAGGTTGGGGTGAGCCCCACCCCAATGAGCCAGCACGCCGCGCCCCGCCACGAGAACCGCCTGGCCCGGTCCACCAGCCCCTACCTCCTCCAGCACGCGCACAACCCCGTGGACTGGTACCCGTGGGGGGAGGACGCGCTGGCGCGGGCGCGAGCCGAGGACAAGCCGATCCTGCTCAGCATCGGCTACTCGGCCTGCCACTGGTGCCACGTCATGGCCCACGAGTCCTTCGAGGACGCGGCCATCGCCGAGCGAATGAACCGGGACTTCGTCTGCGTCAAGGTGGACCGCGAGGAGCGGCCCGACCTGGACGACATCTACATGGCGGCCACCCTGGCCATGAACCACGGCCAGGGCGGCTGGCCCATGACCGTGTTCCTCACGCCGGACCAGGAGCCCTTCTTCGCCGGCACCTACTTTCCCCCGACGGACCGGCATGGCCGGCCGGGCTTTGCCACCCTCCTCGAGAAGATCGCGGGCCTGTGGCGGAGCGACCGCGAGGGGTTGCGTGCGCAGGCGGGCGAGGTCGCGGCCTATCTGCGCGAGAGCGTCCGCTCCGCGCCGGGCGGATCCCTCGGCGAGGCCGAGCTGCGCGCCGCGCGCGACCAGCTCGACGCGGACTTCGACGGCCGCTCGGGCGGCTTCGGCGGCGCGCCCAAGTTCCCGCCGTCGGGGGCGCTGTCGCTCCTGCTGCGCTGCTACCGCCGCTTCCGCGACGAGCGGGCGGTGGAGATGGTGCGCAAGACGCTGGACGAGATGGCGCGGGGCGGGATGTACGACCAGCTCGCGGGCGGATTCCACCGTTACTCGGTGGACGACCGCTGGCTGGTGCCCCACTTCGAGAAGATGCTGTACGACAACGCGCAGCTGGCCAAGGTCTACCTGGAGGGGCACCAGGCCACGGGCGACGCTTTCTACCGGACGGTCGCGACGGAGATCCTCGATTACGTGCTCCGCGAGATGACCTCGTCCGAGGGCGGCTTCTACTCCGCGACCGACGCCGATTCCGAGGGCGAGGAGGGCCGCTTCTTCGTGTGGACGCCCGGCGAGGTCGCAGACGCCCTCGGCGACGAGGAGGCGGCCCGGCGGTTCTGCGCGTACTACGACGTCAGCGAGCGCGGCAACTGGGAGGGCAAGAGCATCCTCAACACCTCGCGCACGGGCTTGCGGGTCGCGAAGTCCCTGGGCCTGGATGCCGACACGCTGAGGTCCGAGGTCGCGGCCTCGAAGGCCCGGCTCTACGAGGCGCGCCGGAAGCGTGTGCCCCCGGGCCTCGACGACAAGGTGCTGACCGCGTGGAACGGTCTCATGATCGGCGCCCTCGCGGAGGGGCACCGGGCGCTGGGCGAGCGCCGCTACCTCGAGGCCGCGGAGCGCGCGGCCGCGTTCGTGACGACGCGGCTCCGCGCCGCAGACGGCCGGCTGCTCCGCACGTACCGCGACGGCCAGGCCCACCTCGCCGCGTACCTCGAGGATTACGCGTACCTGGCCGAGGGCCTGCTGGACCTCTACGAGGCGGGCGGGGACGTCCGCTGGCTGCGCGCGGCCGAAGCCCTGGCCGAGCGCGCGCGCGAAGACTTCGCGGACGAGGCGGGCGGCTTCTACTCCACGGCCCGCGGCCACGAGGCCCTGATCGTCCGCCACCGCGAGGGCCACGACGGGGCGACGCCCAACGCCAACGCGGTGGCCGCGCACGTCCTCGCACGCCTGTCGTTCCACCTGGACCGCGAGGACCTGCGCGAGGAGGCCGCGCGGGCGGTGCGCGCCTACGGCAAGGCGATCGCGCGGCAGCCGCGGGCCTTCGCGCGGAGCCTGGCGGTGGTGGACCTGCTGCTGGAAGGACCGGTCGAGCTGGCCTTCGTGGGAGACGAGGGCGCGGCGGACCTCGAGGCCCTGCGCCGCGAGGCGGGGCGGCACTACCTCCCCAACCGCATCGTCGCCCACGGCCGGCCGGGCGCCGCCGAGGCCGGTCTCCCGCTACTGGCAGGCAAGGAGCTCGTGGACGGCGGGGCCGCCCTCTACGTCTGCCGTGACTTCGCCTGTCGCGCCCCCCTCACGGATCCCGCCGCCATCGCGGAGGCCTTGTCGGAGCAGGTCGCGGCATCGGCCTCGGCGGGAGGAACGCTGTCCGCGCGCCGGCTGGCCTCGGCCGCGACCGCCGAGGGAACGGCCGCGTACGCGTCGCGCGGGCGCGCGGCTGGCGGGGAGGGTTACGGCCCTTTGGGCACCACCGGGCTTCTCTGCAGCCGCGTGGGCTTCGGCGGCTACCGCGTGGACGACGAGACGCCGCAGCACCGCGCCGCGCTGCGGAAGGCCCTCCTCGGGGGCTCGAACCTGATCGACACCTCGACGAACTACACCGACGGCGGCAGCGAGCGCCTGGTGGGCGAGGTCCTGGCGGAGCTGTCCGCCTCCGGCCAGCTCCGGCGCGAAGACGTCGTGATCGTGTCCAAGCTCGGCTACGTCCAGGGACAGAACCTGGAGCGGGCGCTCGAACGGGAGGCGGCGGGCCAGGCCTTCCCCGAGATGGTCAAGTACGCCGAGGGAGTGTGGCACTGCCTCCACCCGGAGTTCCTCGAGGACCAGCTCGCGCGGTCGCTGGAGCGGCTGGGTCTCGAGACGCTGGACGTCTGTCTCCTGCACAACCCGGAGTACTACCTCTCGGACGCGCACGAGCGCAGCCACGGGACCCTGGAGAAGAGGCGCGAGGAGTTCTACCGCCGGCTGGGCGAGGCCTTCACGTTCCTCGAGGGCGCCGCGGCCGCCGGCCGCATCCGCTGGTACGGCGCCTCCTCGAACACCTGCACCCGGCCCGCGCACGATCCGGAAGCCACGTCGCTGACCAGGATGCTGGAGACGGCGCGCCAGGCCGGCGGCAAGGACCACCGCTTCCGCGTCCTGCAGCTCCCCATGAACCTCTTCGAAAGCGGCGCGGCGCTGGAGCGGAACAACGGGCCTGCCCTCGACCAGACGGTCCTGGAATACGCCGCGGCCCAGGGCATCGGCGTCCTCGTGAACCGGCCGCTCAACGCCATGGCCGGCGAGGGCATGGTGCGCCTGGCCGACGTGCCGGAGGCGGAGCCCGCCGAAGGGTCCGTCGACGATCGCCTGGCCGCGCTGGCCTTGCTGGAGGAGGAGTTCCGCCGCGACATCGCGGCCCGGCTGCAGGTGCCGGAGGGAGCGACCCCACCTCAGCAGTTCTTCCGCTGGAGCGCGGACCTGAAGGGCGCGGACGCGCATATCCGCAGCCTCGACCAGTGGACCCAGACCGAGACCTACCGCATCCTCCCGCGGCTGGGACAGGCCATCCAGGCCCTGGACCAGGCCCTCACCGGTCCCATCGCCGACCAGTGGACGGAGTGGCGGAACCGGTACGTGCCCGAGCTGCGCCAGGCGCTGGCCGCGATAAGGGCGCGCGCGGCCGCGCACAGCCGCGTGATCGCCCAAACGGTGTCATCCGCCCTCGACCCGCTGCTGCCGCCGGAGCGCCGCGGCGAGACCTTGTCGCGCAAGGCGCTGTGGGTGGCCGCCAGCACGCCCGGCGTCAGCTCGGTCCTGATCGGGATGCGGACGCCGGTCTACGTGGACGACGCCCTGGGCATACTGGCCTGGCCGCCGCTCTCCGGCGCGACGCGCGTGTACGAGGCGATGCGGGACGTGTCCTTGTCCGCATGAGCGAGGCGCGCGCCACCGCCGGCCTGCTCTCCTGCGTCGAGGTCGAGGCGACGGGCCCGGCTCGCGGATCGGTGGTCTGGCTCCACGGCCTGGGAGCGGACGGCCACGACTTCGAGCCGATCGTGCCGCTGCTCGGCCTGCCCGAGGTGCGCTTCGTCTTCCCGAACGCCCCTGCGCGTCCCGTGACGATCAACGGCGGCATGGTCATGCCCGCCTGGTACGACATCCTGGCCCTGGGCGGGCCGGGCCCCGGCGAACGGGCCCCGGACGTGCGGCAGTCCGCGCGGCTCATCGAGGCCCTGCTCGAGCGCGAAGAGCAGCGGGGCGTGGCGTCGTCACGCATCGTCCTGGCCGGCTTCAGCCAGGGCGCGGCCATGGCCCTCCACGTGGGGACGCGCTATCCGAGGCCGCTGCTCGGCATCATGGTCCTGAGCGGCTACCAGGTCCTGGCCGAGACCCGCGAGGCCGAGGCCAGCCCCGCCAACCGGACGACGCCGATCCTCTTCTGTCATGGGACGCAGGACCCGTTGGTGGCTGTCGGCCGCGGACGCCAGGCCCATGGGGCGCATGCCAGCCCCGAGCGCCCGACGGAGTGGCACGAGTTCCCCATCGGCCATGAGGTCTCACCGGCGGAGATCGCGGTGATCCGCGACTGGCTCAAGGCCCGCTTCGCGAACGCCTAGACCGAGCGAGGTCCGATTCATGAAGACGCTCTACGCCGTCCTGTTCGTGGCCGGCTGCGTTCTCCCCCTCTCGCAGCTCGTGCCCTGGGTCATCGCGCACGGCGTGGACCCGGCCTTGTTCCTGCGCGAGCTGTTCGCCAACCGGATCAGCAGCTTCTTCGCCCTGGACGTAATCGTCTCCGCCGTGGTCGTGTTGGTGTGGCTGTCGGACGAGCGCCGGCGGCGCGGCCTGCGGCGGGCATGGGCGCCGGCCCTGGCCACGCTGCTCATCGGCGTCTCCGCCGGCCTTCCCCTGCTGCTTTTCCTGCGGCGAGAGGAGTGAGGTGGGTATGAGCACCGATTGGGGGCTGGCGAAGATCGGACAGATCGCCATCCCGGTCACCGACATCGACCGCGCGGTCGCTTTCTATCGCGACGTGCTGGGGATGAAGTTCCTGTTCCAGGCGCCACCGGGACTGGGCTTCTTCGACTGCGGGGGCGTGCGGCTGATGCTGGACCTCCCGGCCCGGGAGCAGGCCGGCCGCGGCGGCGTCATCTACTACAAGGTCGACGATCTCCAGGCCGCCTTCGAGACGCTCTCAAAGCGAGGCGTGAGGGTGGAAGCCGGGCCCCATCTCATCGCCAGGATGCCGGATCACGAGCTGTGGATGGCCTTCTTCCGCGACCCGGACGAAAACGCGTTCGCTCTGATGGCCGAAGTCCGGTCCTGACCTATTCCAGCGGCGGCTCCCACCGCTCCTGCGGCCCGGCCTGCAGGTTGGGGTGGCTCATCAGGATGCGGGCGCAGGTGTTCCAGCGGAGGGTGGCGTCGTCGTTTCCCTCCGAGCGCAGGGTCTCCGCCTTCTCGTACCAGCTCATGGCCTCGCGCAGGCCGTCGTACGCGACGTAGCCGGAGCCGGGCCCGCCGTGCCGCATGAGGGCCTTGGCCCGGCGCTCGCAGATGATCCCGGCGTAGTAGGCCTGCTCGTACTCGCCGCGCAGGCGGGTCAGGACCTCCCGGGCCTCCGTGATGTCCAGGCTGTGCTCGAGCTGATCGGTGAGCGCGAGCAGAAGCGTGACCAGGGCCTTCTGGTTGTCGGGCTCCACCCGCAGCACGTCCATGCAGATGCTCTCCGCCTCCCCGGGCTCGTTCAGGAAGCGGTACCGCTCGGCGCGCTCGAGGGCCTTGGGTACCGCGATCTTGGTCAGGAGCTTCAGCTCGAACATGGTCCCTCCTCGCGTCTCCCTCAGCGCATCGTCCACAGGGTATAGCCGGCGGTGGCGGATCCGATGAAGGCGGTACCGTAGCAGAGGACGGCGATGAGCGCCGTGAGGTGCTTCAGCTGCAGGCCGTCGTAGAGGGTGTACCGGAAGCGGTGCGCCCAGTGGAAGAGCGGCAGCGAGACGAGCACGAACAGGTAGAGCCGAACGAGGGAATGGGTCGCCAGGCCGTGCAGCGCGGAGTAGCCCGGGGCCGGAAGCCATCCCGCGGGAAAGGCCAGGCCGGTCAGGAACAGGTGCACGGGATAGAGCAACGCCGCCACCGTCCCGCCCGCGCTGAAGAGCGTCCAGAGGAACGGGGTGAGCGGGCGGGCCATCTTCAGCCTCGCAGCAGGATGAAGGCCACGGCGGCGGTCAGGACGATCCAGGCCAGGTAGTTCGAGCCCAGGATCACCGCGTCGGGCACGCGCTTGCCGCGCACGCGCACGACCATGGCCGTGGGCGCGAGGTGGAACCAGGTCACGGCGTGGAAGAGCACGAACAGGAAGGCTACCAGGCTCGCGGCCAGCATCAGCGGCGAGGCGAGCGCGGCCGCGAAGCGGGCGTAGGCCTCCGGGCCGCGGGCCAGCGCCCGCAGCAGCGCGATGAGCACCACCGCGAAGAAGGCCACGGCCACGCTGCTGATCTCCCGCAGGACGAAGCCGGTGTAGGACCGGCTCTCCATCCACCACCACACGGAGACGCGCCGCCGGTACCACCTGGGGTGATACGGCGTGTAGCCGACGCCCGCGCTCATCGCGACCCCAGGGGCAGGAGCGTCTTGAACCAATGGGCCGCGCTGGCCAGCTTGTACTGCTGTATGGCCCCGGCGGGGTCCACGTGCTTGGGACAGGCCTTCGTGCACTCCCCGACGAACGTGCACTCCCACATGCCGTCCTTGTGGGACAGGATCTCCAGCCGCTCCCGCGCCCCCTGGTCGCGCGAGTCCATGTTGTAGCGCTGGGCCAGGGCGATGGCCGCGGGGCCCACGAAGGTCGGCTCCAGGCCGTAGATGGGACAGGCGGAATAGCAGAGCAGGCAGTTGATGCACATGCTGAACTGCTTGTAGGCGTCGAGCTGGTCCGGCGTCTGCAGGTACTCGCCCTCGGCCACGGGCTTCTCGGTCTCGCGCACGATCCACGGCTTCACCTTCTTCAGCTTCCGCATGAAGTCGGTGATGTCCACCACCAGGTCGCGGATCACGGGGAAGAAGCGCAGCGGCTCCACGCGGATCGGCCCTTCGCCCTGGTCGGAGAGGAAGGCGGCGCAGGTCAGCTTGGGCTGGCCGTTGACCATCATCCCGCAGCTCCCGCAGACGCCCATGCGGCACGACCAGCGGAAGGAGAGCGACCCGTCCAGGCGGTCCTTGATGTAGTTCAACGCGTCGAGCACCACCCAGTCCTTGCGGAACGGGACCTCGTAGTCCTGGAAGACGGGCTCCGCCTCCTGCTCCGGCCGGTAGCGGGCCACGGAGACGCCCACGGTCTGGCGCATGTCCCCTACCTCCCGTAGACGCGCTCGGCCGGCGGCCAGCGCGTGATGGTGACCGGCAGGTACTCGATCCGCGGCGGCCCGTCCTCCGTCCGGTAGGCCAGCGAGTGGCTCAGGTACTTCCCGTCGTCCCGCGCGGGATGGTCGGTCCGCTGGTGCGATCCGCGCGACTCTTTGCGCTGCAGCGCCGACTGCACGATGGCGGCCGCCAGGTCCAGCATGTACGACAGCTCCAGCGCCGACGTCAGCTCGGTGTTGAAGGTGCGGCTGTGGTCGTCCAGCGAGACGGCCTCGCACCGCCGCCGCAGCTCCTCGATCTTCGCGGCCGCGCCCTCCAGAGCGGCGCCCGTCCGATAGATGCCGGCGCTGCCCTCCATCGTCTGGTGCATCTCGGTGCGCAGGGTGGCGATCTTCTCGGTGCCGGCGGTCCGGCCCAGGCGCTCCTCGAGGCGCCGTCCCTCGTCCTGCGCCTGGGCCAGCACCGCGGGGCCGGCCGGCCGCTGCGCGGCCGCGAAGACGCCCGCCGCCTTCCCCGCCCGCGCCCCGAAGACCAGCAGCTCGGTCAGCGAGTTCGACCCCAGCCGGTTGGCGCCATTGATGCTGACGCAGGCGGCCTCTCCCGCCGCGTACAGGCCCGCGAGGGGCGTGGCCCCGTCGATGTCGGTGGAGACGCCGCCCATCATGTAGTGCACGACCGGCCGGACCGGGATCATCTCGCTCACCGGGTCGATGTTCTCGTACTTCAAGCACAGTTCGCGCACGAAGGGGATCTTCTTCTCGATCGTCTTCCGGCCCAGGTGGCGCACGTCCAGGTGGACGTAGTTCCCGTACGGCCCTTCCATTGTGCGGCCCTTCTCCTGCTCCTTGACGAA
>Ga0075424_100004802_pt1 | contig 12812 bp, 11 predicted proteins | sample SoiMethybrSBSTD3_FD_75301 | JGI IMG/M metagenome (GOLD analysis project Ga0075424, IMG submission 75301) | Bulk soil microbial communities from a Populus tree surrounding site in Tennessee, USA - Soil MetaG P. TD hybrid SBSTD3 | ecosystem: Environmental > Terrestrial > Soil > Tree plantation... | reverse complement strand
GGCCGCGAGCTTGGGCGTACGCTCGGCCGCGGTCAGCCGGTATTCGTGCGCAAGCTGACGCCGCAGCGCCGGTGACAACAGGTCCGGCAGCCACGTCGCGCCGCGGCGGCCGAGCACCGCCGTGAGGTGCGGGAGGCCCAGGCGCGGGTCGGCAACCAGCGCCGTCGGCCGTTGGTCGCGCCCCGTGCGGCCCAGCAGCGCGACGTCGAGATCGACGTGATACGACGCTTGCCCGGAGGCGGCGATCCGGTTCCGCTCGTGATCGAAGCGGCCCGCCGTCTCGCCGAGCACGATCGCCTCATGCCCGAGCTCGGCCCGCAGCAGAGCGCGCACCTCGGCCTCGGTCAGGCCCAGCCGGCCGACGTTCTCGGCGATGGTGTCGGCGCCCACCACGAGACCGTCGCCGTCGAACAGCATGTTGCCGCCGTGCCAGTAGAGGCGCGAGCGGATGACGCGGATGCCCAGCAGCCGGCGGGCGGCCCGGGCGTCGAGCGGACTGGCGTCGCTCGCCTCCGCCGTGCGCAGGGCCCGCGGCAGGAGCAAGGTCCGTCGTCCGGCTCCATCGCGCGCCGCCACGGCGTTATCCCGCGCGTAGATCGTGCCGAAGGCGAGGCGAACGAAGCGGACACCCCGCCGCCGGCCGAGGGACGCGCCCGCGAGACGTCGGAGCTGCGCTGCATCGCTCTCGGGATCGACCAGCACGACGAGGCGGACCGAGCGGTCGAGCCGCTGCCGGAGCTGCCGCAGCAGGCCCAGCGTGATACCGGTGCCGCCCCACGCCGTGGAGACCTGCAGCCGGATCGCGCCCAGCGGCCGCGCGGCCGACGCCGGCACGAGCCCGAGATCGAGCGCGCGGGGAGCGAAGCCGGCGTTCGAGCCCCGACGCCAGTGTGGGAACGCCTCCAGAAGGTCGACGGGAAGCCGCAGCGCGCGCAGCCCGGCAAGGCCGAGCCCGAGCTCGTCGTGCAGCGCGGCAGCGACGGCCACGAGGTGCGCTCGCCCCAGAGCCCGGCGCGTCCACGCCAGCAGCGCGACGACCGCGCTCGCGAGGTGGAGCGCGCGATCGCCGGACGTCGAGCCGAGCTCGGCCCGGACGGCGCGCAGCTCGCCGCCCAGGCGGGCCGACAGCACCCGAATGCGGGTTAGACCCGCTTGCCGAGCGGACCCCGAATGGCGCGGCCGCCACCGACGACGTGCCGTGACTTCTTCTCGAGGGCCTTGAGATCGCGGACCGGCTTCTTGCCCTTCTTCGAGGTGCGTCGCGCCTTTGCCTTGGCCATGGCCAACCTCCTGAGTGTCGTGCGGCGTGCCGCTACTTCTAACGCATTTCAGCGGACGCAGCAATCAGAGCACCGACGGTAGTGTCTCAGTTTGAATCGGGCCGCTCGGCTCGGCCAGCGCGCTGACCATGCGATACTCCCGGCATGGTCCCCAAGGCGAGGGCGATCATCCGCGACATGAAGCGGCATCTCGCCCAGATGCGCCAGCTCAAGCGCCAGCTCGCACGGCTACGGCTGACCACTACTGACCTGGTAATCCCCCGGAAGGGCCGACGTGCCTAAGCGCCCGACCCGCTCAAAGGAGAGACGGCCCTGCTCCTGACGCTCGGACTCGTCGCCGCCGGCGCCGCCGCCGCCCAGGACTGCAGCGGCACCATCACCGCTGACGAGACGCTCAAGGCCGAGCACGCGCGCTACGCCGCGCAGACGAGCAACGACTTCGCCGCGATGGAGAAGCTCTTCGGCAAGGATCTCGTCTACAACCACTCTTCGGCCGCCTCCGACGACAAGGCGAAGTACATCGAGGCCATGCGCTCGCGCCGCACGAAGTACCGCACGATGACGCCCAACGGCGATCTCCACACGCGCACGTTCGGCTGCCTGGGCATCATCACGGGCACCGCGGTCTACGAGGTCACCGCGGCGGGCCAGGACCGCACGGTGCCGCTGCGCTTCACGGCCATCTGGGCCAAGCGGCCGGCGGGCCTCGAGTTCGTCTCCTGGCAATCGACCGGCATCCCGCCGAAGCCGTGAGCTACAGCGCGGCGTAGACCAGATCGATGAGGTGGCGGACGTGCTTGTGCTGCCACCCGGCGCGGCCCTGGTTCATCGCGTAGCCGAACGCGACGTGGGCATCGGGGTCGGCGAAGCCGAGCGAGCCCCCGGCGCCGAAGTGGCCGAACGCGCGCGGGTTGGGGCCGAGCGGGCGCTCGGGCATCGTGAGCTGGAACCCGAGGCCAAAGCGCGTGGGGCGCTGCAGCACGAGATCATCGCCGTCCACCTGGGGCTCGATCGCCCGCGCGATGGTGTCGGGCGACAGCACGTGGACGCCGTCCACCGTGCCGTCGCCGGCCAGCGCCGAGTAGAGCCGCGCCACCGCGCGCGCGTTGCCGTGGCCGTTGGTCGACGGCACCTCGGCCGCGCGCCACGCCTGGGTGTTGACGACGCCGGTGCCGGAGAGCTCGGGTGGATTGCGATAGGTGTTGAAGCGCATCAGGTTCATGCCGCTGAGCGTCGCCGGATCGACGCTGAGCGCGCGCCGCAGCGGCTCGTCCTCGGGGCTCGGCGGCCGCGGCACCAGCTCGGCGCAGCGCGCCTCGCGCGCGGGATCGAGGCCGACGGTGAAGTCGATGGCCGCGGGGCCGGCCAGGCTCTCGCGCAGGTAGGCGCCGTACGTCCGGCCGGTCACTCGCCGCACGACCTCGCCGATCAGGAACCCTTGCATGTTGACGTGATAGCCGTGCGCCGAGCCGGGCGTCCACCACGGCTTCTGCGCGGCGAGCGCGGACGTCATCAGCGCCCAGTCACGCCACGCGGTCGGCGGCAGCCGGCGCGCGACGGCCGGCAGCCCCGCCTGGTGCGTCAGCAGGTGGCGCACCGGCAGCGTCGCCTTCCCCGACTGCGCGAAGTCGGGCCAGTAGCGGGCGACCGGCGCGTCGAGGTCCAGCAGGCCGGCTTCCACCAGGCGCAGCGCGCAGACCGCGCTGATGGCCTTGCCGACCGAGTAGAGGTTGACGAGCGTGTCGCGCTCCCACGCGCGCGTGCGCGCGGCATCCGCGTGGCCGCCCCAGAGATCGAGCACGACCCGCGCGTCGACGTGGACGGCCAGCGCCGCGCCCGCCTCGACGCCGGTGCGCAGCGCGGCCGCCAGCGCATCGCGCACGCCCTCGAAGCCACGCTCGCAGTGTCCGTGCACGAGGTCGTCCATGGGCGCCTAGTGTAGCGATTCCTCTCGCGCCGTCGTGGAGTATGATCCGCGCCATGGCGATGGCGGCCGACCGGATCGACACCGCGCGCGCCGCGCTCATCGCCTACGACGTGTGCCGGCGGGCACTGACGCCCCGCGACCCCGCGCGGCGAGCGGCGATGACGCCCGTGCTGGAGGCGTGGGTCACGCTGATTGCCGCGTGCCGCGCCCGGGCAATGCCGATCATCTACACCACGCCGGTGAGCCGCGCGGACGGCGCCGACGTCGTGTTCCTGCCCACCGATCTCAGCGCGCAGACCGGCGTGCCCTCGCTCACCAACTGCGTCGAGGGCACGGCCGAGGCGGGCTTCCCCGACGAGATCGCGCCGCGTCCCGAGGACTACGTTTTCCTCAAACGCCGCCCGAGCGCGTTCTACGGCACCGGCGTGGCCGAGCTGCTGCGGCTGCTGAAGCGCACGGCCCTGGTGATCGGCGGCGGCGCGACGAACCGGGGCGTGGAGACGAGCGTGCGCGAGGCGTTCAGCATGGACCTCGACACCGTGGTCGTGCGCGAGTGCTGCTGGGGCGGCGACGGGGCCGCCCACGCCTACAGCCTCGACACCTCGATGAAGATGTACGCGCGCGTCCGGACACTGCCGCAGACGCTCGCGATGCTGGGCTGAGGCGTCGTTAGGCGCTTCCCCGCCGCCGCGCCGCCAGCCACTCGGCGGCCGGCGGCACGTTGGGGTCCCGCGGGCGCATGTTGTAGTACTCCACCAGCGGAAAGTACGCGTCGGCCAGCCGTCGCAGCTCGGCCACCGGCTCCGGGTGCAGATCGACGCGAAGATCGACCATCGCGTACGGCTCGCGGTCCACCACGTAGAGGCCGCCGGAGACCTCGCCGTTCGGCTGGCCGCCGGCGGCCTTTCCGGCCTCGAGCGCGCCGAGCAGCCGTTCCCACAGCGGGCGATCGGGACTCTTCTGAAATCCCGCGAGCATCGCGTCGGCCACGCCGGCGCCCGCGACCATGTTGGCGGCCACCACCACGTTGCGCTCGACACGATGGCCCGCCCACGGCTTGTTCTCGGCGCCGGTGCGCGCGGCGGCCAGGCCGGTGGCGTCGAGCGCGCCGAGCTGCCGCCGCTCGACGAACTGATCGCTCGCCGCGATCTCCTGCAGCACGCGCGCCGCCGAGAAACCGCTGCGCAGCAGGTTCAGCCCGAGGTGGCCGAGCCGCGGATTGGTGCTCGCCTGGGTGACGATGGCGCCGATGCCCGGCGCCACGTGGATGCAGCGCGAGCCGACGGCCATCTCGCTGGTGGCGATGGCGATGCCGAACATCCCCGTGCGCTCGCACCGGCCCACCAGCGAGAAGGTGCTGTACTCGATGCCGATCGTCTCGCCGCGCATCTCAGTGCGCGAGCGGGTCGGGGCGGAGCTGGAAGTGCACCGCGATCGGCTTCTTGCCCTTGCCGCCTTCCATGAGCCACGGGGCACGGTCGCCGCTGGTGGTCCACAGCCCGCGCCCCTTCCAGCCTGCGCTCGCATCGTCGATGCGCCCGTCGAAACCCTTGGCGTAGAAGCCGAGCGGATACGGCACGCGCAGCAGGATCATCGTGCCGTCCTTGAGCGCGACCAGGCCGTCGTTGAGGTTGGCCGTCGACATCGGCACGTTCTCGCCGAGTCCGAACGTGTTGTGCTGATCGACCCACGTGTAATAGCTCGACTCGGCGCTGTTCTCGCCGATGCCCTGGAACCCCGGGCCCGGATACTGATAGAAGGTCCAGCCTTCCTTGCAGTGATCGCCGGTGGCCTTGGGCCCGTTGAGCGGGCCCTTGCACTTGCGCCGGTCGAAGCTGCCGAGATGCCCGCTGCCCATCGAGGCCCACACGACGCCCTGCTTATCGATGTCGGCGCCGCGAATGCCGAAGTACGGCTTCGGCACGTTGTAGATCTCCGCCAGCGCGGTCTCGGGCGGATTCGATCCCGGCGCGACCCGCACGATCGCCGCGGTGGCGCCGAACACACCGACCGAGCCCCAGATCGATCCGTCGACGGGACTCGGCATGATCGAGTAGAAGCCGCCGGCGATGCGCTTGTCCTTCGCGGGATCGAGCGGCTGATCGGGCTCGACGTACTCGTCGCGCTTGCCGTTGCCGTTGGTGTCGAGCACGAAGGCCGTCCAGCCCTGCGCCCTGGCGGCGTCCCCGGTCTCGTCGAACACCTTGGTGTTGAGCCAGCCGAGCACGGGCCCGCCGCCGCTCGTCCACAGGGTGTCGTTGGCGTCGTAGCCGAACTGCAGGTGATGCGTCTGGAAGCACGTATCGGCGAAGGTGTACGTCATCGTCTTCGGGTCGAGCACGGTCAGCGAGCGGTTCGTGCGCTCCAGCGGGAAGAGCTTCGCCGAGGGATGGTCGGAGCCCTTCTGGCAGAACGCCGGGTTCTTGGGGCCGCGCACCGCCGCCGCGAACCACACGCGTCCGGCCTTGTCGAACATGCCGTTGTGGTTGTTGGCCTTGCTGTCCCAGAGCTTGTCCTCGCCCCAGTACGCCGAGGGTGCCATGGGCTTCTCGATGGCGGCGTGCCCGGGGCCCAGCGCCTCCGGCGTGTCGGCGTCGCGCACGGGCGCGCGGAACGCGGTGACGGTGTGCGTGCGTGGATCCAGGACCGGGAAGTCGTCGCCGGCGTACTCGGGCGAGCCGTAGAGCTTGCCCCAGGCGTTGACGGTCGGATGGCGGCGGTCGGAGGCGATCAGGTCGTGCAGGTACTTCTTCGGGTCGCCCCACTCCCAGGTGGTGACGACGATGTTGCGCTCGACGCCCTGCGGCCGCGGCGGCGTGCCGTGCGGGAGCTCGCCGGCGGCGACGCGATCCGTCCAGTCGGCGAAGTACTTGAACGGCGCGCCCCCGAGCGCCTGGGTGAGCGGGAGCAGCATGAACGGCGCCGCCTGGCCCGACTGCACCCGCCGGATCCACGCTGCCTCCGACGTCGGGAACTCCCCGAGCGACTTCGGGATGGTGCGCGTGGCGAGCTGACCGAGCTGGTGGCAGCCGATGCACGCGCGGTTCTTCACCACGGTGAGCCAGTCGCTCTGCGTGATCTTCTCGGGAATGCCACTGGCGCCGCCGAACTGGTTCGCCTCGGGAATCTTCAGCATCGAGTACCAGTAGATCGCCGGGTAGTACTGCGCGGCCGCCGCCGCGCTGGGCGCCGCCACCGCGCGCAGGTCGAGCTGCGCGCCGGGCTCGGCGTCGACCGTGGGCGAATCGACGAGCCCGTAGCCGCGCACCCACACCGTGTATTTCGCCTTCGGCAGGTCGGGCACGACGTAGCGGCCCTGCTCGTCCGTGACCACGATCCGGGCGAACCGCGTGGGCAGATCGCGCGTCTCGGCGATCACCCACACGCCGGCCTCGGGGCCAGTGGGTCCGGTGACGATGCCGCCGATGTCGTCGTGGTCGATCGGCACGGCCCCGCGCGGCGGTTGCTGGGCGTCGAGGGTGATGACCGAGCCGGCACCGATCAGCGCGAGGGCGACCGCCGTCACTCTGAGCCACATGGTCCTGCTCCTTCTCACGCCAGCCGGCGCCGGAGGTAGTCGGCGACCTCGAGCGTGGCGGCCATTCCCTGGGGAATCGCCTTCGTCAGTGACACGAACGCGTGAATCTGTCCCGTGTACTCGCGGTAGACGACGTCCACGCCCGCCGCGCGCAGGCGATCACCGTACGCCTTGCCCTCGTCGCGCAGCGGATCGAAGCCCGCGGTGACGATGAACGTGGGCGGCTGCCCGGCCAGGCTCGGCGCGCGCAGCGGCGAGGCGCGCAGGTCGGCCTTGTCCTGCTCGTCGCGCAGGTACTGCTCCGTGTACCAGAGCACGCGATCGCGCGGGATGATGTGGCCGTGCTCCATGTCCCGGTGCGACTCCGTCTGGTAGGAGAAGTCCACCGCCGGGTAGATCAGCGCCTGGCACGTCGGGGACGACGGCACGGTGAGCTGCGAGACCACCGCGGAGAGATTGCCGCCCGCGGAGTCCCCGGCCACCGCCACGCGCGCGGGATCGCCGCCCAGCTCGCGCGCGTGCTTGCGCAACCACTGGTACGCCGCCAGGCAATCCTCGACCGCGGCCGGAAACTTGTGCTCGGGCGCGAGACGATAGTCGACCGCCACCACGAGCGCGTCCGCGTGTTGCGCCAGCCGGGCGCAGAGGCCGTGGTGGGTCTCGAGGTCGCCCTGGACCCAGCCGCCGCCGTGAAAGTACGCCACGCACGGCAGCGGAGCGCCGCCGGCGCGGGGCGCGTAGAGGCGCGCGGGGATCGGGCCGGCCGGGCCGGGAATGCGAACGTCCTCGATCCGCGTCACCGCGGGCGCGGGCTCGTCCATCAGTGTCACCATCGTGCGCAGCTGCTGGCGCAGCTCGGGCAGCGGCGGGTAGTACCCGGGCTTGCGGATCGACTTCACGAACTCCCCGACGATCTGCGCCTTGGGATCCATCACGCGGTCGCCCAGGCGGATACGGTGGCCCTCGAGGAAGCGCAGCGCCTCGTCCTCGCTCAGGGCGGTGTGCGACAGCTCCAGCGGCGGATGGGTGCTCATGGCCACGCTCCTCCCGCGCGCGATTGTATAATGCGCGCACTTCGAGTGACGGACGGAGGCCCGCCCATGACGACGCGCCGAGATTTCCTCCAGACGACCGCCACCCTCGCCGGCCTCGTGTTCGTGGGCTGCGACCTACTGGCCGCCACCCCCGCGCGGGCCCAGGCCCGCCGCCGCGAGGTCGTGATCAACGGCAAGCGCGTGAAGACCGTGGACGTGCACGCGCACTGCGCGGTCCCCGAGGCCCTGGCGCTGATGGGGCTCAAGATCGGCGGGCCCGCGCTCCGGCCCGACCTCGACACCGCCGCGCAGATCGCCGTGCGGCTGCAGGCCATGGACGAGCAGGGCATCGACGTGGAGGCGCTCAGCATCAATCCGAACTGGTACAAGGCCGAGCGCGACCTGGCCAAGCAGGTGTGCGCGGTCCAGAACGCCAAGCTCGCCGAGACGTGCGCCGCGCATCCGGACCGCTTCGTGGCCTACGCCACCGTGGCGCTGCAGCACCCCGACCTGGCCGCCGAGCAGCTGGAGGAAGGCGTCAAGAAGTACAACCTGCGCGGCGCCGCCATCGGCGGCAGCGTCAACGGCGAGGAGATCAGCGATCCGAAGTTCCACCCGTTCTGGGCCAAGGCCGAGCAGCTCGGCGCGCTCGTGTTCATCCACCCGCAAGGCACCGGCGCGCCGGCCGAGCTGGACAAGCGCTTCAAGGGCAACGGCTATCTCGGCAACGTGATCGGCAACCCGCTGGAGACGACGATCGCGCTCTCGCACCTGATCTTCGAGGGCACGCTCGACAAGTTTCCCGGTCTCAAGATCTGCGCGGCGCACGCGGGCGGCTTCCTGCCCTCGTACTCCGGGCGCTCGGACTTCGGCTGCCCCACGCGCCCCGACCTCTGCCCGGGCGGCACGCACGGGCCCATCAAGAAGAAGCCCACCGAATACATGAAGCAGCTGTATTACGACACGATGGTCTTCAACACGGAGGGCGTGCGCCACCTGGCCGCCGAGGTGGGCGCGGGGCAGCTCGTGATCGGCACCGACTTTCCCTATCCGTGGACGAAGACCGCCGTGGACCTCATCCTCCAGACGCCGGGGCTGAGCGACGCCGACAAGACGGCCATCCTGGGCGGCACCGCCGCGAAGCTGCTCGGCATCAAGGCGTAGGAGACGGACGATGGATGAGATGAAGGCGGTCGATCTCGGTCAGGTCATGTCCAGCATCAAGGGCTCCGGCCGGCCCAACACCGTGCTGTGGCAGGCGCCCGACAGCATCGCGTTCGTCGCGCGGGGCCGCGAGTTCCGCAGCGAGTTCCACAGCGACCCGAGCGACGAGGTCATGTACATGATCAAGGGCGACATGAACCTCCACTACCGGACGCCCGAGGGCGAGGAGAAGATCGCGGTGATCAAGGAGGGGCAGATCGTCTACTGCCCGGCCGGCACCCCGCACTCCCCCCGCTTCTCCCCGGAGGCGTTCGTCCTCGTCCTCGAGCGCAAGCGCCACACCGGCGAGGACGACCGCTTCACGTGGTTCTGCGAGACGTGCGGCACCCAGCTGCACCAGAGCGTGAAGCACGTGGCCGACTACCGCGAGGATCCGGTCTCGCGGGCATACGAGGAGTTCTACGGCTCCGAGCAGAACCGCACCTGCGCCCGCTGCGGCCACGTGACGCCAAGACCGACGTAGTCATGGGGGGCCCCGACATGGCCCCCCATACCCCCCCATCGTTCGGAGCGCCCCGGCCAAGCCGTGGCGCTCCTCTACCTCGCTTTCAGCCGCACGTCCTCGTAGGGCGCCGAGTACGGGTGACCGGGCACGAGCGTGAGTCCGGACTCCGCGACGCGCGGCCCCTGGCCGTTGAGGAAGGCCAGCTCCCAGATCGGCGCGAACACCGCGCGCTCGTGCAGCATCTGCTGGATGCGGTGCAGCGTCGCCTCCCGCTTCTTGATGTCGCCCTCGCCGGCCTGCTCCTGCACGAGGCCCTCGATGTCGGGATAGCTGCCGTAGGTGAAGGTGCCGCCGGCCGCCACGAAGGCGTCGAGGCGGGTCGCCGCATTGCCGGCGGCGCCGCTCGCCGTCTGGATGATGTTCTTGAACTTCTTGTCGCGGTTCTGGGCGATGAACGCTGCCCGTTCGAGCGCGACGAGCTGCGTGCGGATCCCCACCGCCTTGAGGTAATTCACCACGGCCTCGCCGAGGTTGGCGTAGGAGCCGTCGCAGTAGTAGTTGCCGGCGTCGAAGCCGTTCGGATACCCGGCCTCGGCGAGCAGCTTCTTCGCCCGGGCGGGATCGAAGGTGGGCGCCGGCGGCGCCCAGAAGAACTCGAACGTGTGCGGGATGACGCTGCCGGTGATCTTGGAGAATCCGAGCGTCTCCGCCTCGTTGATCGCCGCGCGGTCGATGGCGTGGTTGACGGCCAGCCGCACGCGCTTGTCGGCCCATGGCGATTTCGGCGCCGTCCACTGCTCGGGGAAGACCAGCCAGAACGTGCCGGGCGGATAGTTGGGCTGGAGCGTCAGGCCGGGCGTGCGCCGCAGCTCCTCGGCCATGGCGCCGCGGATCGAGTAGGCGATGTCCACCTCGCCGCGCTTGAGCATGGCCAGCCGCGTGACCTCTTCCGGCACGGCCTTGAAGACGAGGCGCTTCACGCTCGGCGTCTTTCGCCAGTAGTGCTCGTTGGCCTCGAGCACGAGCTCCACGCCCGGGCTGAACGACACGAACTTGTAGGGGCCGGCGCCGATCGGCGCGCGCTTGAAGCCGTCGTCGCCGACCTTCTCCACGTACTTCTTCGGCACCACCCAGCCGGCCCCGGTGGCCGGCGTCCCGTAGAACGTCAGGAAGTCCGGCCACGGCTGCTTGAAGCGGATGCGGACGCGGTGCGGGTCGACCGCCTCGATGGCGGCGATCCGCGCCTTGAAGGGCCCGGCGCCGGCGCCGCGGTAGCGCTCGAGCGAGAACTTCACGTCCTCGGCCGTCACCGGCTCGCCGTTGTGGAACTTCACGCCGCGCCGCAGGACGAAGTCGTAGACGAGCCCGTCGGGCGAGAGCGTCCACGACTCGGCCAGGCTCGGGGCCAGCGGGTTACCCGGCATCGACTTCACGAGCGCGTCGTGCAGCGCGTAGAGGAACATGAACGGCGTGATGATGCCGGTCGTCTCGGCGGGGTCGAACCACGACGGCGCCAGCGAGACGTGGACCGCCCAGGTGAGCTGCCCCTCCGGGGCGGCGGACGCCGGCGCGTGGACCAAGGCGACGAGCAGCGCGGCGGCAAGGAACAGGACGTGGGAGCGGGCGGGTCGGCGCATGTCGAGATCCTCCTTGCTCTGGATCGAGTCGAGAGGAGCGACGAGCGAACCGCGAAGGTGACCCGGATTATCGGCGCATCCGGGCGCTTGTCAATCGGGCGGTCAGGTTCCCCAGAGGTCGGGCAGCGTGTAGCCTCCCTTGAAGGGGTCGGAGGGATCGACCCCGTGCTGGAATACGCCGGTGATCCACGCCTGCCCGGCGATCGTCGGCACGATCGCCGGCCGCCCGCCCACCGTGGTCTCCGACGCGATCGCCGCATCGAAGCGCGAGCCGATGATGGACTCGTGCGTGAAGCCCTGCCCCGCCGTCAGCCGGCCGCGCGCGTGGAGCACCGCCAGGCGCGCGCAGGTGCCGGTGCCGCAGGGGCTGCGATCGATGCGGCCGGGCGCGACGATCACGGCGTTGCGGCTCACCGTGCCCGGGCCGTCGAAGGGCATCGCGAACTCCGTGAACGTCACGCCCTGGATGTCGGGGTTCTCCGGATGGCGCGGCGCGACCGTGCGGGCGACGGCGGCCAGGATGCGATTGCCCACACCGACCAGCTCGCGCGCGTGCTTGGGCTCGACGGCGAGGCCGAGCGCGGGCGCGTCCACGATGGCGAAGAAGGCGCCGCCGTAGGCGACGTCCACCGTGATCCGGCCGAGGCCCTCGACCGCCACGGGCACGTCGAGGTCCGTGGCGAAGCACGGGACGTTGGTGAACTGCACGCGCTCGACCTTGCCGTCGCGGCAGCGCGCCTCGACCGGCACGGGCCCGGCCGGCGTGTCCAGCGTCAGGCGCGTCACCGGCTCGCGCATCGGCAGCATCCCGGTTTCGAGCAGCACGGTGACCGTGCAGATGGTGTTCGAGCCCGACATCGGCGGATAGTCCGTCGCTTCCATGATGATCATGCCGGCGTCGCAGTCCGGCCGCGTGGGCGGGGTGACCAGGTTCACGCAGAGCGTGGGCTTGCCGCGCGGCTCCAGCAGCAGCCAGCGCCGGAGGTCGTCGGCCTGGGTCTCGAGGTAGCGCTTCCTGTCGAACATCGTGGCGCCGGGCGGCGGCAGCACGCCGCCGACGATCACGTGATTGTCCTCGCCGCCCACGTGGCAGCCGATCACCGTGATCGTGCGCTCCCACTTCATGCGGGCAGCGTCAGGCGCAGCAGCGGGTCCACCGAGGGCGCGCTGTCGAGCGCGGCGACAGCGGCCACCAGCTCGTCGTAGCGCGCGGGCGCGATGGGCAGGCCGGGCACGAAGCGGCGCAGCTCGGCGGCGTCGCGCGCGAAGTCCCACATGAGCTCGCGGCCGTCGTACTCGCCGCTCACGCGGCGGCCGTCGCGCAGGATGAACGTCATGCGCGGCGCGAAGCAGCCGCGGCTCACCACGCCGAGGATCTCGACGCGCTTCTGCAGCGCCGCCACGCGCGCGGCCACGTCGGCGGCGGCCGTCACGCCGGCGTCGCCGGGGTTCTCCACGTTGCGCTCGAGCACCGGATAGTCACCCGTCACCACCGTGTAGGCGAGCATGTACGCCGTGCGTCCAAACCCGCTGCCGTCGGGGGCGGGCGGGCGCGGGAAGCGCGGGGAGGGATAGAGGGTCTCGAGGTGGTTCATCTCGAGCGTGACATGATTGATCTCTTCGGCCTTGAGCCCGTGACGCGCCGTCAGCTCGCGCGCCAGCCAGATGACCGGCTGGTTGAAGCCGGGCGTGGGATAGACCTTGAACTTCACGTCGAGGAACTCCCA
>Ga0075424_100004801_pt1 | contig 12813 bp, 10 predicted proteins | sample SoiMethybrSBSTD3_FD_75301 | JGI IMG/M metagenome (GOLD analysis project Ga0075424, IMG submission 75301) | Bulk soil microbial communities from a Populus tree surrounding site in Tennessee, USA - Soil MetaG P. TD hybrid SBSTD3 | ecosystem: Environmental > Terrestrial > Soil > Tree plantation... | reverse complement strand
AAGGCCGGCGCGAGCCACAAAGGGGGCGTACGTTTCAGCAAAGGACTTGAAATAGCTCCCGCTCCCAATCTCCGCCACGGCGTCAGGCAAGATCTCCCTGAGCCGTAGCCCCATCTGCGGCAACCACTGTGGCAGGTGCCGCAGCACGAAGGGGTTGTTGAACGTCGCCGCGGCCAACGATGCATCCATCTTTCGACCAAACTCGTGATCGGGATATGCGTAAGTCAGCGATGCATAGTCGCCGTCGAAGATCGCAACCGACCCACCGCGGCGGACGACGCGCGCGAGTTCCCTCAGAACGGCTGTTGGTTCGGTGACGTGGCTCAACAAGGTGTGCACGATGACAGCGTCGAAGCCACCATGCTCGAAGGGCAGCTTATGGGCATCGCACACCTGGAATTCCAGTCGGTCGCTGAGACGTTCGGCTTCTGCAAAGCGCCGCGCCGCGCCGATGAACGCAGGACTCTGATCCACGCCGACGGCTTTGCCCGCGAAGTCAGGCCGGCGAGCCAGGGCGCGGAGCATGGCCCCTGTGCCGCAGCCGACTTCAAGAACGTGAGCCGACAGCGGCAGCTTCAGCCGCGTGACGTACTTGTCAAACAAGCTGTTGAACACAGCGTCTTTGGCGCGACTCTCGAGTCGAGCGATGAGACGCTCGACGGTCGCATCGTCCAGTTCATTGACGAAGCGATGCGGGTCACGTGGTCCCATACAAGTCCTTACCCGCCTGATGACGTCGTGCCGCTAGCAGTGCATACAAGAGCAAGCCCACCATTCCCGCGACTGCTGCCTGAACGATCTCGCGCCACGAGCTACTCGAGAACAACCACGCGATCAGAATCAGTGCGACCACGGAGACGGTGCCGCCGGCGGGCACGGCGAACGGTGCTTGTTTGTGGCCACCCTTGCGCCGCAACACCGGCAGCGCGGCGCACGTGGCCGCATAAGTCATAAGCCGGATGATCGTACTTAAGGTGGCCGCAGACGCGAACGTTCCCGAGAGCGCCAAGAGGAGCATGCCGACAGCGGTGAACAGAATTGCGACGTGGGGCGTGTGGAAGCGCTGGTGTGTGGCTGACACGGTCGGAGGCAATTGCCCCTGCTCGGCCATGGCAAACAGGAGCCGCGGAGTGGCAAGCATGACGGCATTCAAGGTCCCCGTCACGGAGATCAGCGCACCGAGCGAAATCACAGCACTCCCTGTCATTCCGAAAAGACGACCACCTACGTCGGCCAAGGGTCTTTGAGAACTCGCCAACTCTGGCAGCGTGCCGATGCAGACGGCCTGAATCGAGACATAAAGCACGACCACGATCGCGGTGCCGGTCAGCATCGCAAACGGGAGGTGCCGTTGCGGGTCGCGAGCCTCACCGGCGGGTATGACCGCAGTTTCGAATCCCGTGAATGCGAACACCAGGAGCAAGACCGACGCTGAAAAGGCCCTGTAGCTCGGAGGTGCCGCAGAGTAACTGTCAGGGTTGATGAAGAAGAAGCCGACGACCACTAGAAGCACGAGCGGCACGAGCTTTCCAACGGTGAAGATATTGCCAACAAGCGAGGCCACGCGGACGCCAACGAGATTTGCCCCCGTTAGAAAAGACACGACGACGGTGATCACGACTGCGCGGCCAAGGCCTGACCCGACGGCAGGTAGAAAGTAGCCGAGGTAGTCTGCGAATAGATTACAGAGCGCCGCAAACGCCGTGAGCCGCGCGATCCACGTGAGCCAGCCAATCTCGAACCCGACAAGGGGTCCGAACGTTGCGCGTGCGTAGAGGTACGGACCGCCCGTGTCCTTGAAGCGGCTGCTGACCTCCGCAAAACAGAGAATGATCAGAAAGACGGGGACGGCACAGACAACGTAGGTGAGCAGGCTGTGAACGCCGGCAAGAGCGTAGGCCCGTGAGGGGAGGCCGAAGATGCCGGCTCCCACGATGGTGTTGAGGACAAGTGCGACGAAGTCCCACTTGCGAATACTTCTGACGAGGTGTACGCCGGCTGCCGTCTCAGAAGTTGGCAACATGTCGACGTGCGGGATCAGAATTCGAGACTTCTTCAGAACTGAAGAATGCCCACGGGTTTCCCCGCGATCGTCAGAACACCGATGCGAGGGATCAGCCACCCAGGGCGCGACGCCACAATGACCGACACGACGCCGCTTCCGCTGTGGCTGTCGCCCGCGACGCTGATCCACTCGCTGCCGCTCATCGCGGTCCACGTGCAACCAGCCGTCGTGGAGACGCTGACCGTCACCGTCGCCCCGGCGCGGCGCACGGGCGCAATGGGCGCCACGTCATACTGACACTCGCTGCGGCCTCCGCCGCCATCCGCGATGCGACTGACGCGGCCGTTCAAATCCACGACGTAGATCTCGCCGTCATCGTCTTCGCCGAACGACGAGATGGCGGCCGTGGTGGCGAGAAGCAGGCGCTGCTCGCCGCCAGACCAGGTGAAGATCTCGCCTGTGCAGTAATCGCCGTAAACGTAGGTGCCCGTCGGCAGGGAGCCAATCGTACCGCGGTAGACGTACCCGCCTGTGATCGAGCAGCGTCCGCCAACGTGCGCGTAGTCGAAGATTGGAAACAGGTAGTTGGTCGGCGTGCACAGCGCGCGATCGATGTTCGTACAGGCCATGCCTTCGTAAATGCGCCACCCATAGTTGCCGCCGTTGACGATCGGCGTGTTCACTTCTTCGCGCGCGCCCTGGCCGACGTCGGCGACCCACAACTGCGCCGTCGCGCGATCGAAGGAAAACCGCCACGGATTCCGCATCCCGTAGGCGAAGATTTCGTCGCGGCCGGCGATGCCGCCGAAAAACGGATTGGAGATCGGGATCCCATACTCCAGTCCGCCGACACGCACATCGACGTCGAGCCGCAGAATCTTGCCGAGCAGGACGTCCTTGTTCTGCGCGTTATTCGGCGGATCGTTGCCCGCACCACCGTCGCCGACGCCGATGTACAGATAGCCGTCAGATCCGAACGCGAGCATGCCGCCGTTATGGTTCGTGTTGGTGGGATGCGGGATGGTCAACAGGATGCGCTCAGTCGCGTCGGCCGCGTCGCGATTGCCCGCAGACGCCTGGTACTCGGCGACGACGATCGCGCCGTCGGCGGCTCGCGTGTAGTACACGAAGAACCGCCGATTGCTCGAATACAAAGGATGGAACGCCAGTCCGAGCAGCCCCTGTTCGCCGCCTGATTGGATCTTCGATCGGATGTCGAGAAACGTCGCCATGCCGCCGCCGATGGTCATGACGCGAATGACGCCCGCCTGTTCGACGATGAAGAGGCGTCGGGTTCCGTCGTGCGCGCCACCGACGAAGACGGGGCTTGCGAGACCGCTCGCGACCGGGACGAGTTGAACCTGCGCCGCCACGGGTGCGCGACACGCCAATACGGCGACGATGCCCAGGCTCGCGATTCGGCGGTTGCGCGACCGCGCACGCGCGAGTGCATCCTGCACGTCTCCCCTCCTGGGCCGCGACATGAGATCGCCGGCCTACGGCGTGCGGGGGGAATCGTGCACGCGCCCTCCCATTGTAGGAAAGAAACACCCCCGCGCGCTCGTCATGGAACTGGTCGAGGGCCCGCCGCAGAGAGTGAGACAATGTTCGCCGCGGGTCGGACCGTTCGGGACGCCGAGGGGGACAAAGATGACAAGAGTGACACACGCGGTACTCGTCGCCACCCTGCTCACGGTGCCGGTGCTCGTCCAACGCGCCTACGCGCACCACGGCGCCGGCCTCTACGATATGAGAAAGAACGTGGAGCTCGAGGGCAAGCTGACACGGGTCGACTTCGTCAACCCGCATACATATATCTATTTCGATGTCGTCGGTAGCGACGGTAAGGTCCTCGCGATGAAATGCGAAACGCGGGGAGCCACGGTGCTCCGGCGCTCAGGCTGGTCGCCCGAGATGTTCGTGAAGGGCACGACCATCAAGGTGGCCGGCCACCCGCATCGCGAAGATCCGACTGCGTGCACTGTGGACACGATGACGCTTGGCAATAAGCCGACGCTCGAGCGCTATCAGCAGCTGAGCGACGCGAAATCCGTCAATCGCACGAACCGGCCGTTACGGCTGGCGAACGGAAAGCCGAATCTCGCCGGCGAGTGGGCGCAGGAGCAACAGGTCCTGGCAACCCCGCCCCCCGGGCGCGGGCGCACCGGACTCGTGCCGATCAGCCAGGCCGACGCGATCAGGGCCGGCAAACTGCCGATGCCGGCCGGACCCGCCGGCTGGTTCCCGCCGCCTGTGAAGTTGACCGCAGCGGGGCAAGCGGCAGCAGAAGCGCTGCGCAAGCGGCCGACGTCGGAGAACCCGCGGCTCTCCTGCCAACCTACGAGCATTCTGTTCGACTGGGTGTTCGACGGCGCGATCGGCCGCATCACGCAGAGCGCGAATGTGATCAAGATGGAGTACGGCGTCGGCCTGACCAGGAACGTGCAGATGAACATGACCGCGCACCCGGCGAACATCAAGCCGAGCCGCGCTGGTCATTCGATCGGCCGATGGGACGGCGACACGCTCGTCGTGGACACGGTCGGCTTCTTACCCGGAAGCCTGGCAGGCAACCTCCCCCACAGCAGCAAACTGCATGTCGTCGAGCGCTTCACGTTGAATCCCACAACGCTCGAGCTCACCCGGGACATCGTCGCAGAAGATCCCGACTACTTCGTGGACAAGTACGTGGATCACGATAGTGTCCTGCCGGCGGATGCGCCGTTCAAGGTCGAGGCCTGCAAGGAGCTTGCGCCGGAGTATCAACAACCCGGACGAAAGTGAGGCGGGCTCTCACGGCCGGCGCCCTCTTCAGCGTCGCCTGGATCGGTGCGTTCGCGGGCTGGCAGATTCAGGCGGCGCCGCCATTCGAGATCGAGGAAACCACGATCGCGAAGATCCATGCGGCCATGAGGACCAAGCAGCTCACCTGCCACGATCTGGTGAGTGCGTATCTCGAACGAATCGCCGCCAACGACAAGAAGGAACCGCCGCTCAACGCGATCGTCGTGACGAATCCCAATGCGCTCGCGGAGGCGGATGCGCTCGACGCAAAGTTCAAGAAGTCGGGCCTCACGGGGCCACTCCATTGCATCCCGGCGATCGTGAAAGACAACTACGAGACGATCGGCCTGCAAAGCGCCAACGGATCAATCACCCTCAAAGGTTTCGTGTCCAGCAAGGACGCGTTTCTCGTCGCGCGCATCAAACACGCCGGCGCCATCGTCCTGGCCAAGTCGAACATGGCGGAATGGGCATTCTCGCCAATCGAGACCGTCAACTCGATCCTGGGCACGACGCGGAATCCGTACGACGTGAATCGGGTGCCGGCCGGCTCGAGCGGTGGAACCGCGGCCGCAGTCGCGTCCAACTTCGGCGCCATCGGCCTTGGCAGCGATACCGGTAATTCCATCCGTGGTCCCTCATCGCACGCGTCGCTCGTCGGCATTCGATCGACGATGGGATTGACAAGCCGGGCGGGCGTGATACCTCTCAGCTACCTGGCCGACATTGCCGGCCCGATGACGCGAACGGTCGAAGATGCCGCTCGTGTGTTTCAGGTGATCGTCGGCGAGGATCCGGAAGACCCAGTCACCGCTCGCAGCCACGGCCGCAAGATTCCCGATTATCTGAAGGCGCTGAAGAAGAACGCGCTCCGGGGCGTGCGTATCGGTGTGCTGCATCAGGCCTACGAGCGCACGAACGCGACCGTGGATCCCGAGATCGTGCAGGTATTTACGAAGGCACTCGAGGACATGAAAGCCGCGGGCGCCATCATCGTCGATCCGGCAACGGTGACGACGCCGCAGACGCTGCAGAACCAAGGTGGCGGTGGCGGTTCGTGCCGCGGCTTCAAGTACGACTTGAACGAGTACCTCGCGACGCGTGGACAGAATGCTCCGGTCCACAGCTACGACGAGATCTTGAACTCGCCCGTCTTCGCTCAGATTCCGCCGTCGATTCAGCAGCGTTTTCGTCAGTCAAGTTCGGCGAATCCGCAAGGTCCCGATAGCGACGCCTGCAAGAACGACGCAGCGAGCCGTGCGGCGTATGGCGCGGCGGTCACGAACACGATGGACGAGATGAAACTGACGGCGTTCGTATATCCGACGTGGAGTCAGGTGCCACGACTCATCAGCGAACCGACGCGCGGCGGCGACGGCGACAATAGCCAGACGTTCTCGCCGCGCTCAGGCTTCCCCGCGATCAACGTGCCGATGGGTTTCACGCGCAACAACACACTCCCGATCGGCATGACGATCTACGGTCGGGCCTGGGACGAAGCCACGCTCATCGGCCTGGCTTATGCCTTCGAACAACAGACACATCACCGGCATAAACCATAGTAAGTGGCGTTCGTCGCCCGGCTTGGCAGCCCTTCGCGTGACTCGCTTCGCGAAGGATGGCTTGCCATCCGTAGCTCGCTCACGAATGCAGGCGAGCGAAGGATGGTACCGGTACGGGGTTATGACAAAGGGTGTTCCACCGTGAACGTCGGTTTCGTCGGCGTAGCTGCCTGAATTGGCGAGCTCGTTTGACCGTACACTACCGCCGACTCAGACGCGCGGAACCTGGCTCGGCAAGCTTACTGCGCGAGAAATTGCCGGACATTCTGCGGCGTGATGCTGACCGTCACCGCCTCACCGGCGCCACCAAGAGGTCGCGCGGAGAGGCCGTTGATCGTCAGGTCGAAATTCGAGGGGTCGCCGATGCGAAGTACGATTTCCTGTGTGGCATCGATCTGCGTCCGTTCGCCCTCATCGAGGAGGCGATAGATCACACGTTGTCCGTCCGCCGTGGCTGTCAGCCAGCTCGGGCCGTGCGATCGCCCTTCGATTCGTAATTCTCTGGGCGCCGCGTCGGACGCTGCACCGCTCTGGCTGTCTGTGGGACGGCCGGTCGTTCTCACCTCGGGTCGTGAGGCCGTGCCGCCCTGCTGTGCAGATGTGACCGCCGTCACGGTTGCGGTCTCTCGAGAGATGCGAGTGAGCAGGGTAGCGGTCGCCCATGACCCCCCGGCGGCGGCGACCACAACCACTACCAGACTGCTCTTCCACCCACGTCCGGACCATGCATCGATTAGCTTGGTCATGGCCGCTCTGCGCAGGTCGACAAATATCTGAGCTGTGCCGTCGGGCGGTTCGGCGTGCTCGGCATCAGTCGGCGCCGCGCTGTCCTCGTATGCGGCGCGATAGCGACGAACGATCTCCTCCGGATCGCAGCCGACTTCTCGCGCATAGGCGCGGAGGAACCCCCGCGCAAACACGCCGCCGTGAAGCGTCGTCATGTCGTCGCGCTCGATTGCCAGGAGCTTCAGTACGTGGATCTTCGTCCGGTGCGAAAGCTCATCCAGTGAAAGCCCTTTCCGCCGCCGTGCTTCCGCGAGCTCTGCCCCAACATCACGCGAGTCGTTTGCGTTGTCCATGGCTCAACTTCCGACCCCATGGCTGTGCAAATCGCGTACGTATCGGCTCCTAAAAAATTCTTCGGTAGCGCGAGGTTTTGCGGTCAAGCCTCAGACGCGTGTCACAACGGGCGGTTCGGTCGGCCGGTGTTAGTGGTGCGAAGGTGGTGCGGAATCGAGGCGGGTATCACCCGTTGTGGTACCGGTACGGGGTTATGAGAAAGGGTGTTCCCTGAGAACGTCGAATTTGTGGGCATCGCCGCGTGAGCCTGAGGGTCCAGACGCAGGAACGGCAAATCGTCACGCCGTTAGCTGGTGGTCAGCAGCTACGTCATCAAACCGCAACCGACTCCAAGATCGACGTCGACATCCCAACATCAATCGCTCGATCCAGGCGGAAGCCGGCGGTTCGAAGCATTGCCGAATACTCTTTCTCGGTTCGCTCTTTGCCCGACAGCAGCGTGAGCATTTGTAAATCGAGCATTTTCGTCCAGCTCGGTTTCGAATCCTCCGGAACAATGCACTCGATCAGCAAGAGCTTCGCGCCTGGCGCCGCCGCCTTTCGAATGGCGGCTAGAATCCGAGCGGCTTTCTGATCGTCCCAGTCGTGGATTACCTGCATGATGAGATAGCAATCCGCGGTAGGCAACGCATCCATGAAAAAATCTCCGGGATGCACCCGCAGCCGTTCCGATTCCATTCCCGCAGACTGAGCAGCGGCAGTCACATGCGGCTGATCGAACAGCACTCCGTGAGTTCGGGGCGCGGCTTGCAGCACGGCCGCCAATAAATGACCGCGACCGCCGCCGATGTCAGCGATTGTTCCAAAGGCGGAAAAGTCGTAGGACCCCAAAACGCCGGCAATTTGGCCCGCCGCTTTCCCGATCATCGCCTCGTCGAAAAGACGGGCCGCCTCCGGATTCTCGCTCAGGTACTTCCAAAATCCGCCTGGGACGACTCTGTCTTGCACGGACTCTCCGGTCCTCAAGGCATCGGCGAAATATTCAAATCCTCGCCAGTAGACAGGTAAGCCGATCATCCGGACAAACGATCTCATTGATTGCGGATGATCCGATTGCAGCAAACGCGATGCGGGTGTATGGCCCCATGCGCCATCGCGAGCCTCAAAGATCCCTTCAGCCGAAAGCACCCGCAGCGTGCGCGCTAGCGCTCCTGCATCTGTTCCGGTATCCCTCGCGAGTTCCTCCGCACTTCGCGGCGATTCCCCCAAGGCATCCGCAATACCGAGTTCTGCCACCGCATGAAGACACCGGGGGAGGCCGTGACTCATCGAAATTCGTAACAGCGCGTCGGCAGGATCGTTCATCGGGGAGGAAGTATACCGAACTGCCACTCCTTAGGCGCCGCAGCATAGTGCGATCGTCCAATGAGAATGAATGGGATCGGCAGTTTCGGGCTCGGACGACAATACGAAGAGCACGATTCATTGCTCGTCGGGAATACTGTTGCCGTGTTCATTCGACGACGCGAACCGGAATTCCGGCATGCGTCGAATTGCTCCGCCCCTGTTTGCCATCGGTCCACCTTCGCGCTCCGCGCTACGGTGGACATCCTTCGCCTGTTGGTGTGTGAGCTCGCTTGGCTTGCCATCCGAAGCTCGCTCACGAACGCAGGCGAGCGAAGGATGGTACCGGTACGGGGATTCGAACCCCGGTTCCATGGTTGAGAACCATGTGTCCTAACCCCTAGACGATACCGGCACTCGGGGCGGGAAAACTCAATGATACTCGCCGGTTTCGCGGCTCGCAACCGCAGATCTCTCAGCTGCGGTTGGCTTTCTAGGGCGTGACCGCGGCAGCCAAGTGCTCGATCGCCTGCGCGCGTGTGATCTCACCGCGCACATAAGGCGCGAAACTCTCCTCGATCGGCTTGCGATATTGCGGCCACGCGCGGTCGAAGAGGCCTTCCGAGTCGAGAAACTTCCGGTACTCGATTCCGCGCGCCGCGAGGATCCGCTCGAGCGCGAGGCCGGTCATGTAGAACTGGACGACGTGCCACAGCACGCCGTGCTGCTTCCATCGATCGCCAAACGCCGTCGCGAGCTCCTTCTGAATCGGCAGAATCAATTCGTGCGATACCTCGTGGAGCACCATCTCCACGCTCGTCCAGCCGGTGAGCGGACCCTCCGCTGGTGAAACGGTGGAGTGTGTGGGAAACAGCGACGTATATGCGCGCCCCATCCACACGATGTCAACACGCACCGGCGCGGTGAACCAGTCGCGTCCATACATGCGCGCCTGCGCGCTGACGATTTCTTTCTCGATCGTCCGGAGACGATCGACCGTGGTCTGAATCCACTCTCGATTCGATCGATCGTGCGCCGCCCAGAAACGCTGCCGGTAGATCGGCGCGACGCGCTCCAACGCCGCGCGCAGATCCGGGTCGATGGCGCTCGATGCGAGATCCTCTGCGGCCAGCGCGGTTTTGATCGACTGCATTCCTCTTCCCAACAGCAGATCGCGGTCGGCCAGATTGCGGTCGTAGTAGTCCACTGCCGCGTCCCACGCCGCGCGTTCCTCTGCGGAGAGCGTCTCGGTCGCCGGCGTGGGCTCATCAGGCATGAGCCGCCGCTCACCCGTCTTCGGCCGCCGTGCCCACGCCGCCCCGTAGAGCGCATGATGCAGGTTTGGCCAGAACGCGCTGTGGAAGGCGAGGTTCGCGACGACGACGACCGGTTCGTCCGCGTTCGAAGGACGCGCAACGCACAGGAGAAGCAAGACGGTGATGGAGATGCGACGCATCACGATACCTAGACGTACGGAACGCGTCGATGGTTTGCTGAGAACTCAAGTCAAGTTCCGAAGTTCCTGAGTTCCCGAGTTCCGGAGTTCGCTCTCTGGAACTCCGGAACTTCGGAACTTCGGAACTCCGGAACTCTAGGCCTAATACCGACGCCGCCGGTTGCCGTCCCGGTATCCGTCTTCGTAACCCTGGCGGAATCCCGAGCGGTAGTTGTTCTTGTAGGCGTCCCTCGAGCCGTAGCCGCGGTCGTAGCCGTGATCGGCGTTGCGATATTCGCGGTGCCCGGCAGGATCGTAGCGATCGCGATCGCGGCCGTCGTTGAGACCTTGGTCCCAGCCTTCGCTGTAGCCGCGGGCGAATGCGGGCTCCTGATAGCCGCGCTGCGTGCGTGGACCGCGGCCCCAGCGGTCATCACGGCCGTCGTAGCCGTCGTTGCGTCCGACCTGCACGTTGACGCGAATGCGATCGAAGCCCTGGCGATAGCCCGAGTTGAAGCCGCGACGGAACTCGTTGCGATACCAGTCGCGGCTGCCATCGCGATTCTCGTAGCCGCGGTCGCCGTCGCGATACACGCGATTGATCTCGATGCCAAACGCGCGACCGCCACGCGCATCCTGCTCGCCTTGCTGAAGGCCTTCGCGGTAGCCGCGATCGAATGCGCGGCTGCCCGTGGTCTGCGCTCCCGCCGGCACCGTCAACGCGACCGTCGCCGTGATCGCAGCGAGCAGAGTTTTCCAGTGTCGTGCACCCATGTTCGTTCTCCTGCAGCTGGCACGGACAGCTAGTGCAAACGACGAGCCACGGAAAAACGGGCCGGTTTTGGCGGTTTGGCTGCGGAAGAGATGAACCTGATGTGTCCCCTACTCCGACCAGATCACGAGGTGGCCGCCGTCGGGCATGTCACCATCCACGAGCAGCGCAGATCCGAAGCGCTCGATGTCCTCCACTCGGATTTTCGTGGGCGTCCTCAATCGCGCACCGCTTGGGCTCACGCTGCCGTCATTCATCACGTCGAGCGAGCTGTTTCTCATCCGGATCACCCAGAACGGAATGTCCACGCGGGTCAGCCGCTCTTCGTGCACATCCCATCGCAGGATGTGGAGTGCCTTCAACTCGCCCGGCGGCCGAGTGTCCGGCGGGAGCTTCGACATCGTCACGCCGCCCGGCCGCACGTCGAACACGGGCATCACCTGTCCGAACCGCGCGCGCACGTCGTCCATGGTCTTCGCGGCCGATGCTTGATCCATATCGGTGTTGTTGACCATCGACCTGACCACCCACACACCGACACCAACGACGACGATCAGTACGATCGCGACCACTCCGATGATGGCGAGAAGAATCGTCTGCGCTTTCTTCGTCATGGCGGGATGGAGTCAGATTATGCGCTACCGTACGAGAACCTCGAACCTCGAACCTCGAACCTCGAACCTCGAACCCATGATTCGCGTCATTAGGACCATCGACGCCCACGTCGGCGGCCAGCCCGTTCGCCTGGTCATCGACGGCGTGCCCACACCGGCGGGGAAGTCGTCACCGCAGCAGCGCGACTGGTGGAAGCGGCACGCCGACACGTATCGTCGGGCGTTGATTCTCGAACCGCGTGGACACCAGGACATGACCGCTATGCTGCTCACCCAGCCGACGTCGCCGCACGCCCACGCCGGTCTGCTGTTCATGGACGCAAGCGGTTATCCGTCGATGAGCGGGCACGGTGTGATCGCGGCCGCGACCATTGCTCTCGAGCGCGCCCTGATCGTCACGCACAGCGAGGATACGAGCCACACCCTGCTGACGTTCGATACGCCCGCCGGCACCGTCCACGCCGACGCCCGCACGGACGTGCGCGGGGGTCGGGCTTCGGTCGATTCGGTCGCGGTCACCAACGTGCCCGCGTTCGTGTACGCGCCCTCAGTCAGTGTGAGGATCGGGACTCGCGATGTGCGAGTCGACGTCGCGTACGGCGGCGCCTTCTACGCGATCGTCGACACCGAATCGGTGGGTGTGCCGTTGAGTCCCGAGCGGGTATCGGATCTGCGCCGGCTTGGCGTGGAGATCTCGTTGGCCGCCGGCGACACCCTTCGACCGGTACATCCCATCGACGGCTCGATTGCCGGCATCGCTGGCGTGGTGTTCACTGCACCGGCCAACGATCCAGAAGCGCACCTGCGAAACGTCACCGTGAAGAGTGGGGGCTCGATCGATCGGTCACCGGGCGGCACCGGCACATCGGCGGTCATGGCGGTGCTCGACGCGATGGGCCTGCTTCCCGAGGGCGAGCCGTTCGTAAACGAGGGCCTCAGTGGCGCGCTGATTCGCGGTCGCACCGTCCAACGGACGATCGTCGGCGACTTCCCGGCGCTCGTCGCCGAGATCGAGGCGGCCGCCTGGATCACCGGCGAACACACGTTCCTCATCGATGACGACGATCCGCTGAGTGAGGGTGTCGATTTCTGAAACTCTGAAGGGGTTCAGGGGGTTCAGAAACGTCTTGCGAAACGCGCCTCGAAGGCTTGCACGAGTTTAATTGCCTATCTGCGAACGGCGAAACCGCCAAACGAGCAACGGCCGTCAGCGAACCTCCGGAACCGCAAGAACCCAAAGAACCCAAGAACGAGACCCACGGAACCTCCTGAACCCA
>Ga0075424_100004798_pt1 | contig 12816 bp, 7 predicted proteins | sample SoiMethybrSBSTD3_FD_75301 | JGI IMG/M metagenome (GOLD analysis project Ga0075424, IMG submission 75301) | Bulk soil microbial communities from a Populus tree surrounding site in Tennessee, USA - Soil MetaG P. TD hybrid SBSTD3 | ecosystem: Environmental > Terrestrial > Soil > Tree plantation... | reverse complement strand
CCTAACACGAAACGTGGTGACGACATCTGGGTCGCCACTCCGCCTAGTGCCGTGCGCCAACCTGCGGCTTCGGTCACACGCTTTGCGTCGCTTACGGACTGCCAGGCCGAGCCGACGGGTCTTTACTTCGATGTGAACAGCGGAACGCTCTTCGTGCACGCCCAGCACCGCGGCGGCGATGGGCTGGATAAGACGGTCGCCATTCGTAGGGAGTAAGGACTGGCGACTGGCGACGAAGCATGTCATCCCGAGCCGACCGGCGAGGGATCTTCATTGTCCCGAGCGAGGGCTCTCTATCGGGACGATGAGGATCCCTCGCCTGCGCTCGGGATGACAACCAGGCGCTCGGGATGACAACCAGGCGCTCGAGATGACAACCAGGCGCTAATAGCCGCAGCCCGCAGCACACGGCAGTAGCGCGCAGCCGTCGGCTAGCAGCCCGCAGCTGCCCGCAGCCAGCAGCCTCAGTTGCCGATGGTAAATGCCACCAACTCCGCGTTGGATCCGCCTCCTGTCGCGATGACGACGAATTGCCGCCCGTCTCGCGTTGCATACGTCATTGGAACGGAATACGCCACGCGCCCGAAATCATGCTGCCACAGCGTCCGGCCGTCTTTTGCGTCGATCGCATACAGGACCTGCCCACCCCCTGTGAGGAACAGCAACCCGCTGCGTGTGACGATCGGCCCCGGCGCACCGCGCACGCCTAACAATGTTGGCAGCGCCACGCCGCGCAGCACGGGATGGTTACGGATCGATGGCTCATCGCCCAGGGGCACCTGCCAGAGTTGCTCGCCGCGGTTGAGGTCGATCGCCGTGAGCGTTCCGTACGGCGGTTTGTGCGCCGGCAAGTCGGGCACGCGTGCCGCCTCGGTAGCCCCGGCGAGCGCGGGCGCCCGCACGCCTAACGAGCGACCCAGCTCCACCATGTAGCGCGCCTGGACCGTGTCCGACGGCGTCTCGACCGGAAACAGCTTGAACAGCGCGGGGTTGTTCGTCGCCTTCACGTACAGGACACCTGTCTCCGGGTCGAACGCGCCGCCTCCCCAGCCACCTCCGCCAATCGCGCCGGGCATCACGATCGTCCCCTGCAGCGAGGGCGGCGTGTACAACGGGCCCGTACGGTATTTTCGGACCTCCTCCAGCGCGAGGCGCTTGAGCTCAGGTGTGAAGTCGATGACGTCGTCCTCGGTGAACCCCTGCTTCGCGAACGCCGGAGGCTTCGTCGGCACCGGTTGTGTCGGCGCGGCGCGCTCGCCGGGGACGTCGCTCGCCGCGACCGGGCGCTCCACGATCGGCCACACCGGCGCTCCACTCACGCGATCGAACACGAACACCCATCCCTGCTTCGTTACCACGGCGACGACGTCCAGCGCCCTGCCGTCCTTGTGAATCGTCGCGAGCACCGGTGGCGACGGCACGTCGTAGTCCCAGAGACCGTGGTGCGTGATCTGATAATGCCACACGCGCCGCCCGGTCTTCGCGTCGAGACACACGATGCTTTCGGCGAAAAGATTAGTGCCGTGCCGCTCGCCGCCGTACCAGTCATTGCTGGGCGTACCGAACGGGAGATACACGAGACCACGCCTGACGTCGACCGTGAAGGGAGCCCAGACGTTCGTGTGTCCCATCCGTGCCCACGAGCTGTCCTCCCACGTCTCGTTGCCGTACTCGCCCGGCTGCGGGATGGGGTTGAACCGCCAGACGCGCTTGCCCGTGCGCACATCGAACGCCTGGATGTCGCCCGGCGGGTCGCGCTTGTATACGAGCCGGTCGCCGACGCCGTTCCCCACGATCACGAGATCGCCGTATACGACTGGCGGTGACGTGTTCGTGTAGTGCTTCCGCTCGACGCTCCACAGGATGTTCGCCGTGAGATCGACTTCGCCGTTCGTGCCGAAGCTCGGAATCGGCTTGCCGGTGGACGCGTCCAGGGCGATCAATCGCCATCGGCTGGCGATGAGAATTCGGCGCTGCCTGCCGTCTCTCCACGTCGCCACGCCGCGGTGCACGAACCCGGTGCCTTTCGAGGGTTGGCCGGCATCGTACGCACGCGGGTCGTATGACCACAGCTCACGCCCGCTCGCGGCGTCGAGGGCCACGACGCGGTTGAACGGTGTGCTCAGGAACAGCGTGTCTCCGATGGCGAGCGGCGTCACCTGGAACTGTCCGGGCCGCGCGGGGATCGAGGCACCCGGCGGGGTGATGGGCTGCTCGCCGGTCTTCCACGTCCAGGCGACGGTCAACCGGGAGACATTGGAACGATCGATGGTCGTGAGCGCCGAGTACTTGAGTCCACCGGCGTCACCGCCGTACACTGGCCACTCGTTAGGCTTCCGCGCCTCGTCGGCCGACAGAAGCGGGGAAGGATCCGGTGCCCCGGTGGACGGCGCACAGCTCGACGCGGTCGAAGCCACGCAAACTGCCAAACTCAGCGCACGAACGCGTAGTGTCATCGAAGTCTCTGTGCCCCGTTCCCGATCAACTCCGCTCCCTGAACGCCTTCCCAATCTCCGTCGCCTGTCGCAGCGCCACAGCCAAAAACGTCAGCGTGGCGTTCGCGCACCCACCGCTCACGCTCGTCGGCGCCCCTACCACGAACAGGTTCTCGTGATCGTGCGCACGGCCGTGGCTGTCCACCACGCTCGTCGTGGGATCATCACCCATGCGACATCCACCTGCTGGATGATCCTGAAAGTCATCCACCCCTGTGCGGATGATCTCCCCGTTTCCGGCCCGTGCCATACGTTCGAACAGCGCCTTGATCGAGTCCTCCGTATGCGCGCGCAACGCGACTGATTCGGGACTATCGCGGAACGTTAGCCTGGGCTGCGGATCGCCGTAGGCGTTCGCGGCGGACTCGTTGAGCGTAAGGGCGCTCTCGCGATCGGGGATCACATCGTAATACGCGCGCACACGCGCCGTCCCTTGCGCGCTGCGACGCCGCCAGTCCGCCAGGAGCTCATCACCGAGCATCACGGTGCCGTCGTCGTTCTTGAGGCGTGGCCGCCGGCCGACGCTCGACTCCCACACGCGCAGATCGTGTCGCACGTAGCGATCCAGCTTCCCGGGCCGCATGAATTGCTTCGTCACGAGACTGTGCTGCTCGTTCATGCCGGGATAGAGACGCAGCGGTAGCTTCACGAACGCGAACACGTTGCGATGTCCGGTCATGTACTTGCCCACCATGCCTGACCGGTTCGCGATCCCGTTGGGGAATCGCTCGCTCCGCGACACGAGCAGCAGATGCGGGCTCCACGCGTACCCCGCCGCGACGACGAACGTGCGCGCACGGAATTGTATCGGCGACCCGGCGGCGCCGCCGCGGTCGCGCCGGACAGCCTCCGCTCTCACGATGCGGTTCGATCCATCCTCCACCACGAGCCGCCTGACGAGGGTTCGCGGGACCAGCTCCACGCGCTTGGACGCGCGCAGCGCGCTCCACGTGAAGTCCGGAGAGTACTTGGCACCAACGGGACACACGGGCGCGCACGTGTCGTTCCGACAACAGACGGCCCGTCCACCGTACGCAACCGAGTTCTTCGCCGACGGCTGACTCCACATGGCGATGCCGGCGGAGTCGGTCCACCGCTTCAGGAGCTCGAGGTTGTACGTCAGCGGGAGCGGCGGCATCGGGAACGGATTCGCGCGGGGGTCGAGCTCCGGTGGTCCCTGTTCCCCCGCGACGCCGATCCGTTGCTCGGCTTCGTGGTAGAACGGGTCGAGGTCCTCGTAGCTCACCGGCCAGTCATGGCCGACGCCGTACAGCGACTTCACGCGGAAGTCCTCGGGCGAGAACCGTGGCGTCACGCCGCCCCAGTGCATCGCGAGACCGCCAACCTGCATCGAGCGTGACTGGATGCCGTCGGCAGTCATGCCGTCGATGTGGTCGGGCCCCCACGGGCTCTCGCCGTACGCCACGAACCGTGCGCGATGCGCGGCGCGCTCGGCCAGCGGCACCGTCTCGTCGCCGGCTTCCACCACGACGACGCGGACGTTGCGCTCCTCGGTGAGCTTCTCGGCGACGACGGCGGCGGTGATGCCCGACCCGATGATGCAGATGTCGCTCTCGATGACCTCCGCGCTACCCTGATGCCTGACGAGCAGCGTCATCGCCTCTGCCTCGCGAGTGCCACGGGTTGCTGCCGCTGGTTCGCAAGTGGCCGGCACTGCTGGCGGCCGATCCGCGCGTCGTAGCACAGGTCCGTCGCAGCCGCGGAGTCGTAGAAGTGGGCGAGGAGCGCGAGGGCGACGTGTCGCGCGAGGAGCGGGTTGGGCAGCGCATCGCCGCGTTCGTTCTGGAGCGCGGCACGCACGAGCGCCTGGCGTCGCTCGCGCGGCAGGGCGCTGAACGACTGTCCGGTGCGGCGCGCGTCCGCGTCGAGCGAGGCAAGCTGTGAGCGCCACTGCGGTCGCGGATCCGCCGGCAGCCGCTCGATCCGCCCCGTCCCGTATCCATGGTTCGCTTCGGCGCCGGGTTGATAGCCGTCCATCCACCGCTGGAACTCGGCGACGGCGCGTGTCACGCCGTCTGCGCCAAGCTCCGCAGGCAGGACCGCATCGCCAACGGCGCCGATCAGTGCCGCGTTAGGCTGCTGCTGCGGGTGCGGCGGCGGTGCGGCCATTGCCGCCAGCGGGCGACGGATCCGCCCGAGGAGGGGCCAAGCGGCGATCAGTCCGGTTACGCGCGCGACGAAGGTGCGTCGCGGGGTTGTCGTTCGAGCGTCGGGCATCGAGGCACACGGACCGAAGCGAAGGCTTCAGTATGGGTACCACCTGGCCCCGTCACAAGCGCGGTTACGGCGCGGGGCGCTGTCTCGCCCCTGCCGTCACCGCTGCTTCTGCTGCGTCGAGTCCTCGTCCGTGGCCATCGCTGTGGTGCCCGGCACGTAGCCGCGCAGGTACAGGTTGAGCGAGCCGATCGAGAGATCGGTCTTCATCTGCACGAGCAATCGCCGCGAGTCGTCGGTGAGCCACATCTCGGCATGCCCTTTCTCCGAGAAGATCCCCTTCGACTTGATGATCGGCTGAATCACGATCGCCTGGTACGAGCCCGCGGGTACTTTGACCGTTTCCTTTCGCAGGACGCGGATCTGCACCGGGTTTCGATCGGGCCGGAAGTAGCGGTTGAAGTCGTAGGTCTTTCCGACCTCGAGCGGGATTGTCCGCACGAAGTACATGAACGCCGCATCGTCGAGCGGATCATCGACACTCGGGGCGTGCTCAACCTCGCCCTTCTCGGAATAGGTCCCCTTTTCCGGGTAGATCTCGTAGAGCCGTTCCCGTTCCCGGGGACCCTCATCGAGGTCCTGAAGGAATCGCAGCGACTCGAACGTCCGGGTGTCGATCCAGCTCTCGATCCGATCGTTCACTTTGTAGAAGGGAATACCGCCCTTGACCGTGAACCGCGTGTGCCATGCTTCGCGTCCACGAACGTCCTGCGTTCCGACCACTTCCATTCGCCCGGTACCGACCTTGATGCCGCCGAAGCGGACGTCGAACGTCAGTTTCTCGCCGGTGTCGAACGGAACGACCTTTCGCGGCTGAAGCGCCGGCAGGCTGACGGCCGTCGCCTCCGCTTCCTGCGAGCGCGCCTGGCGTGCGCTCACGAGCGAGGTAGCGGCAGCGAGCGCGAGCGCGAGCCACCATGCGACCGGAGCGCGCCGGACGGTGGCGACGTGGCCAGCGGGTCGCCGGATCCGAGCTCGTTGGTTGATCTGAAGTCTATGTCCTGCTGGCATTTGACCGCCTCACGTCGTCGCAAAGCACGGGTTGCTGAAGTTCCTACACTCCTACGTCGACTCCGTGCCGCCTGGTTGTTGAAGTCAGCTTAGCGGCAAGAACCGTCGCCGGACATCCGTCAAGTGACCTAGTCGTCCCCGTCTTTAGTTGGACGATGGAGACTGATGGATTCTCTGGTAGGGTCGAACGTCACATGCTTGCCACGCCGTGATGGTACGACAAAGCCCCCGGAACGGATCGCCAGTTCCGGGGGCAAAGAGCACCGCTACCGTGCGATGCGTCGAGAGCAGCGTTTACCGAGTGGTGTCGAGGAGGGTACACGGTAGCGGTACGTGGAAGCATGACAGCATCGTCATGCAGGGAGGTTCGTTGTGCGGCAAGGCCGTCATGTATTCCAGCTCAGTGCGCTGAGCTCGGCCGACGACAGCTTGTGCCAGTTTGCAGGGTAGTTCCACACGCGACGTACAGCCTGGGCGGACTCGAAAATCAGGCAATTACTGCCGCGTGGTGCCGGGACGTTGGCCGACGCGACTTCGTAGATGCGCCAGTCGGTCCCCAACGAGTCGACGAAGCAAAGGCGAGGGTTCGTCATCTGACTTTCGACTCCATCCTGGTTGGCTTCGGTCAGCCCGAGACGACGGCGTCCGCGGGCGAACTCGGTCGACAGGAAAGTCAATACGCGTGCCCCGAGTTGTTTCGGATTCCAAGCACTCAACCCGCTCGTCGGCAAACACGTCCTAGTGCAGATCGCCATCGGTATGGCAGAGGTCCGCTCGCGTGATCCCGGCCGTCGCGCGCGGTCGGCATCGCGCGTGGCGCCTATTGGGTGACGCCGCTCACCCCTAACGCGAGCGCTGGTTCGCGTCGTTTACGATGCAGAAAGGGCCGCCTTGTTAGGCGGCCCTTCTGTGATGGTCAGCCAGCCCCCGTTTGTCATCCCGAGCGAAAGCGAGGGATCTTCAGGGTCCTGGTCAAGGGACTTACGGATCCCTCGGCTCATCGTCATCGAACCCGAACGCGCTCGTATCGTCCCCACCACTCACGCGTTCCACGCGCAGCAGCTGCTTGTACGTCTTCCCGCCGACCGTGAGCGTGACGAGATAATCACCGCTCGCGACCACCGGTGCCTGGCCGCCGCGTCCGCCGAAACCGCCGAAGCCGCCGCCCCCACGTCCTCCCTGCTGGCCGGGCGGCCGCAGCAGCTGCTGGAGCTCCTGACCTCCGCCGGGGAACGCATTCAGTGCATCGGCAGGATTGTCGCTGCCGCCCGCGGCAGCGCCTTCGCCGCCGCCCCGAGCGCCTGCGGCGCCAACCACCGCGCCTTCACCCGGACGCGGATTCCACGCGCCGCTTCCAGCGCCACCGCGGCCACCGCCGCGGAACAGGCCGGCCACATCACCGCTCGTCATCATCTGCCGGATGCGGTCGAGCGCCGGCTTCGGCATCGTGCCTGCCTTCTCCAGCGAATCGAACACGAACGTCATGCGACGCGCGGCGATCACGCTGTCACGAAGCTGCGACGGCGAGAGCGGTGCACGCGGTGCCGCGCGACCGCGGAAGTCCCACGTGACGCGATGCAAACCGGCTGTCATCGGCCCAGTCAACGTCCGAACCGTGTCACCCTTGGCGTCCGTGATCAGGATGCTCGCCTGCGGGCCTCGCTGCCCGCGCTGGCCCTGGCCGCGCCCCGGCGCCTGACCGGCCGCGTTAGGCTGCGCGTTGTTGCCGTCGTTGTCGCCACCGGACGAGGAGGTCGCCGCCACCGCGCCAGCGCCGACACGATAGACGATTTCTGCCCCATACGCCGGGCTCGGCGCGTTGAACACCTTGTGGCCCTCGCCGTTCGACGACGCGCCGATCGCCGGCCCCTGGCCGTACTCGTACGCCGTCTTCGGCTGGAAGAGATACGCGGCGTCGGCCACGACCTTCGTGCCCTTGTCGCCCGCCATCTGCTCGAGCGGCGTGATGTCCACGATCCAGATCCCGCGTCCGTGCGTCGCGGCAATGAGCTCGCGGTCGCGCGGATGGATCTTGAGGTCGTACACCGGCACCGTCGGCATGCCGGCCATCATTCGCTGCCAGTTCTGCCCACGGTCGAGCGACGTGTACACCGCGCGCGATGTGCCCACGAACAGCAGGTCACGGTTGTACGGATCCTCGCGCACCGTGTGCACGAAATCGGCGACGCTCTCCTTCGGCAGGTTGTTCACCAGCGACTTGAACGTCTTGCCGTAGTCCGTGGTCACGTAGAGGTACGGCGTGAAGTCGTTCCAGCGATGGTTGTCGAACGTGATGTAGAACGTCAGCGAATCGAAGTGCGACGGCTCGATGCGGCTGACGTACACGTCGCCTGCCGCGAGGCCGGGGAACCGATTCGTCGGAATCTGCTCCCACGCCGCGCCGTCGTTCTTCGTCACCCACACGTTACCGTCGTCCGTCCCGGCCGCGAGGAAGCCCGGCCGCACGTACGACTCCGCAAGCGCTACGACCGTGCCGTACGTCTCGGCGCCCGTGGCGTCGAGCGTGATGCCACCGGTCTTGTTCATGCTCGTATCGATCTTCGCGTAGTTCTTCTTCGAGAGGTCTACCGAGATCGGATACAGGTTGTCGCCGCGCTGCGTCGACTTGAGCACGCGGTTGCCGCCGATGTACACGACGTCCGCGTTATGCGGCGACAGGAAGTACGGCGTCTCCCAGTTGAAGCGCAGGTCGAGGTCGGCGGAGTCGGCCTTCTGGTGCGACCGGAATGCCGTGATGCGTGCCTGCGCATCCTTCGGGACCGGCTGCGTGGTGTCACCACGCAGCGTGAGGATCGAATCCTCGTACATCGCGTAACGTGGGCGCCACGTCGGCTTCACCAGCGACGTCGTCGTCCCGTTCTTCAGGTCCCAGCGCTGAATGTTGCCGCCCTGCGACTCGCCGAAGATGATGTGCGGCTCGGTCGGATGCTGCGCGGTCCAGAAGCCGTCGCCGCCCGAGTACGTGAACCAGTACGCATTCGTCACCGGGCCCTGCTTGCGCCGGCTGGGCCCGCACCACGAGCCGTTGTCCTGCGCGCCGGCGCACACGTTGTACGGCGTCTCGAAGTCGAAGCTCACCGAGTAGAACTGTCCAATCGGGAGCGTGGCCGCGAAGTCGTAGTTGCCGCCGCCGTCCCACGTGATCGAGATGCCGCCGTCGTCGCCGACGATGAAATGCTCGGGATCGTTAGGGTCGATCCACATGGCGTGGTGGTCGACGTGAATGCCCTGCGTCGCCAGCCGTGCGGTCTTGCCGCCGTCGTTCGACACGAGCACCGACGTCGACGAGAACCACACGCGATCCGGATTCTTCGGATGCACGCGCACCTGCGAGTAGTAGAACGGCCGCGTGTTCGCGTCGTTCATCTTCTCCCAGGTCTTCCCGCCGTCCTTCGTGCGATAGAGGCCGTTCGCGAGCTTCTGCTTCGCCGTTCCTGGCGCGGCCTTGCGCCCGCGGATCGAGTCGGCTTCCACCATTGCGTAGACGATGTTCGGGTCCTGCGGATAGATCGAGAAGCTGATGCGACCCTTCTCGGTCTCCGGCCAGCCACCGCCTTTGATCTCCGTCCACGTCGCACCCGCGTCCGTCGACTTCCAGAGGGCCGAGCCGGGTCCGCCAGATCGGAGGAAGTACGGTCCGCGCACGCGCTCGTAGCTCGACGCCCAGACGGTGTTCGGGTTCTTCGGGTCGAGCCCGACATCGATGAAGCCGGCCTTATCGCTCACGAACTTGATGAGCTTCCAGGTCTGGCCGCCGTCCTCGGTCTTGTAGAGGCCACGCTCGGGGTTCGACTTCCACGCCGCGCCGAGTGCCGCGACGTACACGATGTTCGGATTCGTCGGATTGACCACGATGCGTCCGATGTGCTGAGTCTTCTCGAGACCCATGAGCTTCCACGTCGAACCGCCATCAGTCGACTTGTAGATCCCCTGACCGGGCTCGATCGTGTTGCGCGAGTTCTGCTCGCCCGTGCCCGCCCACACCTGCTGCGTGTCGGACGGGGCGATGGCGAGCGCACCCATCGCAACGACGGGGTAATCGTCGAACACCGGCCGGAACGTCGTGCCGGCATTGGTGGTCTTCCAGATTCCGCCGCCGGCGGCGGCAACGAAGAACGTCTTCGATGGGCTTGGAATGCCGACGACGTCGGCAACGCGTCCCTCGAAGTTGGCGGGTCCGACCGTGCGCCAGCGGAATCCGGCGACGGTGGCAGAATCGAGCGCCGGCCTCGAGGCCTGCGCAAGCGCCGCGGAGCCGCTTACGACGGTCGCAGCGAGAACCGAGAGAACTGAGATAGGTCGCATGGGGACGGGGATGGGGACTCGAACCGGAAACCGGATCGGAGGCGTGCAGCCTCACCGGGTCCAGCGACGGACCGGCGCAGCATAGTGGTACGCTTCGTTGGGACGAAGCGTTGTGTTATGGTCATTCCGAGCGTCGCGAGGAATCGCGAGGTTGTCATCCCGAGCGCAGCGAGGGAAGAGCGGGGTTGTCATCCCGAGCGCAGCGAGGGATCCTCAGGTGGCCGCTAGAGGGCTCTCTATCGGGACGATGAAGATCCCTCGCCTGCCGGCTCGGGATGACAAACAGGCTCGGGATGCCAACCATCCTACTCATAGAGGGGCTATGCCAGCTCGGTCTGTACTGTTCCTCACCGCCCTCGTCGCGCCGCTTCTCGCCGGCCACGCTTCTCGTCATGCTGCACCCGGCACGTTCGCCTTCGTCGACGTGACAGTGCTGCCAATGGATCGTGAGCGCGTTCTCACGGGGCAGACCGTCATCGTTCGCGATGGACGCATTGCTGCCGTAGGGCCGAGCGCGTCCGTACGAGTTCCAGCTGACGCGCAACGCATCGACGCCAAGGGCAAATTCCTCATGCCCGGACTCGCCGAGATGCATGCGCATGTGCTTGGACCGCAGCAGCCGGAGCAGCTCAATCGCGACCTCATGTTCCTCTACGTCGCGAACGGTGTCACCACGATTCGCGCGATGCTCGGCGCTCCGAATCAGCTCGTGCTCCGCGAGCAGCTGAAGAAAGGCGAGGTCCTCGGGCCGAGGATGTTCGTCGCCGCACCCTCGCTCAACGGTAACAGTGCGCCGAATCCCGATACCGCGATGAAGCTGGTGCGCGCGCACAAGTCCGCCGGGTACGATCTGCTCAAGCTCCACCCGGGTCTCTCACGTGCGACGTACGACAGCATCGTCGCCGTCGCGCGCGCCGTGGGCATCACCTTCGGCGGCCACGTGTCGCAGCAGGTGGGAATCGACCGCACGCTCGAGGTGCGGCAATCCACGATCGATCACCTCGATGGCTACATCGAAGGCGCCGTTGCCGATCCGCTCAAGCGCCGGATCATGTCGCCCACCGAGCAGGTGCCGTTCAGCGAGTGGATGGCCGGCGTCACCGATGAGAAGATCAACGAGCTCGCACGCCGCACGAGGGACGCGGGCGTGTGGGTGGTCCCGACGATGTTCCTGTGGGAAAGCCTGTTCGCCTCGTTCGCGCCGGAGTCGGCCGCGACGCGACCGGAGATGAAGTACGCGCCGAAGCAGTGGGTGACGAACTGGATCAATCAGAAGCGGACCACGAGCCAGCAGAACACGCAGGCCGGCATAACGCCGGAGCTCGCGCAGCAACTGCTGGCGCACCGCCGGAAGCTGCTCAAGTCGCTCGCCGACGCGCGCGCGCCGATGCTCATGGGCACCGACTCGCCGCAGATGTTCAACGTGCCCGGCTTCGCGCTGCACCGCGAGCTGCGGCTCATGGGTGAAGCGGGCCTGACGCCGTACCAGGTGCTCGAGTCGGGCACGAAGAACGTGGGTCTCTACGTGGAGCGCGATCTCAAGCAGGACGGCAAGTTCGGCACGGTGGCCGTGGGCAATTGGGCAGACCTCGTCCTCCTCGACGCGAATCCGCTCGAGTCGCTCGACAACATTGGCAAGCGCGCGGGAGTCATGGTGCGTGGCCGCTGGGTGCCGAAGTCCGAGATCGACGGCGGTCTTGCTGCTTTGGCCGCGAGGTACGCGTCGCAGTAGCTGCTCGTTAGGCGGCAGCCGGCTGCTTGCTGCGCGCTGATGTCCCTGCGACGCAAACTACTCGACGACGATCCGCCGCTCCGTCCTCACGTGATACTGCTTCGCGACCTCGATCTCGAGCTCCACGAGATACGGCCCGGGCGGAAGCGTCGAGATGTCGACCTCCACGGATCGAGGCGACATCGTCTGCCCACGGGCCGAGACGTCCTGCACCTGCACGATCACGGGCTTCGCCTCCTTCCACATGTGGAGCGCGCGCTTCAGGCGCTGGGAACGCGTTGCCGCGTCCTGAACCTCAGGGGCCACCGTCACGCTGATCCCCATCGTCTCGCCGCCCGGGTTCGTCCCGTACGCCTCCCAGTAGAACCCGAGCTTCTTGCTCGAGCGCACCGTGAGCGTCGGCATCATGTGCGGGGTCACCTCGTCGAGCGTCGCCGGGAGCTGGCCGTACGGCTCGAACAGCAGCAGGTCCGAGAGCGACACACGAACACCCACCGCGTAGGGCGGACGAATGCCGTAGCGCGCCCGGGCGCTCCGCCGCACCGTCGGCGAGGTCACCTCGGCACTCATGAGCAGCGGCCCCCACACGCTGTGCGCGGTGATCACGCCGCGAGACTTGTTAGGTACGCGCACGATCGTCGCGTCGGCCTCTTCGCCCTGGGTGAGCACGAGCGCCGCCCGCACGTCGCTCGCGCGCGCCAGCGCCGAGTCGCTCCGCAGGTCATACGCCAGCACCACCAGCGATGAGTCGCCGCGGCGGAACAGCGCCGACTGGTGCTCGAGACGCAGCAGCGGCGTCGCATAGGCCGGTGCATAGCGCGCGTGCACGACGCCCGGTCTCGTCGTCCACCGCAGGGAATCCGTGTTCTCCGGATTGTCGAACACGAACGCGTTAGGCAGATACGGGTATGCCGGCTCCGGTTCATGGCCCACGATCGACATGCCGCGGCTGCCGAACCCGCCTCCGGCCCTTGACCACGCGCGCGGCCAGCTGTACCGCAACAACAGCTCGCGCTC
>Ga0075424_100004797_pt1 | contig 12819 bp, 12 predicted proteins | sample SoiMethybrSBSTD3_FD_75301 | JGI IMG/M metagenome (GOLD analysis project Ga0075424, IMG submission 75301) | Bulk soil microbial communities from a Populus tree surrounding site in Tennessee, USA - Soil MetaG P. TD hybrid SBSTD3 | ecosystem: Environmental > Terrestrial > Soil > Tree plantation... | reverse complement strand
TCGATCGGGTCGGTGGTGATGTCGTGGATTGCCGGCAGCCTGCGGTACTGAAGCGCCAGGTAGGCAGGATAAGCGAGCACGACGATCGCAATCAAAAACGCGAGCAGGATCCGGCCCATGCCGCGGCTCCCGTTTTGCCAGATCGCGGCGAAGCCGGCGAGCCCGACCAGAATCGACAGCCCCGCGCAGCCAAGCGCGCCGAAGAAGGTCGCAAGCGCTGGCTTCATCTCCAAGAAGCCGAAACGCAGGATCAGGATCGATACCAGGACCGCGACGACGGAGAAAACCGCGAGATTCCGCGCCCAGGTCGCCAGCCCGGATACTGGTTCCGACTGGTAGGGAGCGGAAAACCTGCGGGCCATCGGTCTTGAAATCTGCCTGGATCAGAGGGGCCGGCCGGGCGCCGCCCGGCAGCCTATAGCCAGTTGAGACCATGCCGGCGCGGCAAATTCAAGGGAGTTTGCGGCACGAGCCAGTATCGGGAACATCACACTCAGCTCGCCTTGGCAGACGCGCTGGCGGAGTGAGACTGACCCGCCGATGCCAGGCGTAGGCGGATGCCACGCACCCACATTTATTGCGCGTCAGGGGCGCGCGGGCGGCCGGGACAAGCCCGGCCACATCGAGCTATGTCAATCAGCCCGCCGCACTCGGGAAGCTATAGCTCTTGAACTGCTCGCGCAGCGCTGTCTTGAGGATCTTTCCGGTCGCGGTGTGCGGAATGCCCTCGACGAAGGCGACATCATCGGGCATCCACCATTTGGCGATCTTGCCTTCCATGAATTTCAGGATTTCTTCGCGCGTCGCCTTTTGCCCCGATTTCAGTTGGACGATCAGAAGCGGGCGCTCGTCCCATTTTGGATGATGTACGCCGATGACAGCGGCTTCCGCGACGGCTGGATGGGAGACCGCGAGGTTTTCCAGATCGATCGACGAGATCCATTCGCCGCCCGACTTGATGACGTCCTTGGAGCGGTCGGTGATCCGCATGTAGCCATGCTGGTCAATGGTGGCGACGTCGCCGGTGTCGAAGAAGCCGTCTTCATCGAGGATATCGGTGCTGACGCGGAAATAGGCTTTCGACACCGCAGGGCCCGCAACCTTAAGCCGCCCAAACGTCTTGCCGTCCCAGGGCAGCTCCCTTCCTGTATCGTCGGTGATCTTCATCTCGACGCCGAACGGCGGGTAGCCCTGCGTCTGCAGGATGTCGAGCCGCTCGTCGCCGGTGAGCTTTGAAAACGGTGGCTTCAGCGATGCCAGCGAGCCGATCGGGCTCGTCTCGGTCATGCCCCAGGCATGGCGCACCGTGACGCCCATGTCGACGAATGCCTTGATCATCGAGCGTGGCATCGCCGAACCGCCGCATACCACGCAGCGCAGATTGGGCAGCTTCAAATTGTTGGCAGACATGTGCTGAAGCAGCATCAGCCACACCGTCGGCACACCCGCAGTATGGGTGACCTTCTCGGTGTCGAGCAGCTCGAATACGGATGCCCCGTCGAGCTTTTGTCCGGGGAATACCAGCTTTGTCCCCATCGAGGGCGCAGAGAAGGCGATACCCCAGCTGTTGGCATGGAAGAGCGGCACGACCGGCAGCATCGTGTCGGCGGCGCTGGCGCCGAGTGCGTCGATGTTGTTGGCCATCAGCGCATGCAGCACATTGGAGCGGTGCGAATAAAGCACGCCCTTGGGGTCGCCTGTTGTGCCCGAGGTATAGCACATGGCGGCGGCTGTGTTCTCGTCGAAGTCCTCCCACTTGAGCTTGCCGTCGGCCTCCGCGATCCAATCCTCATAAGCAACGGCATTCTTCAGCGTGGTCTGCGGCATGTGCGCCCGGTCGGTCAGCACGACGTAGCGTTCCACACTCGGCAGTCTGTCTGCGAGCTTTTCCAGGATCGGTACAAACGTCAGGTCGGTCATCACGATGCGGTCCTGCGCATGATTGATGATCCAGGCGATCTGTTCGGGGAACAGCCGCGGATTGACGGTGTGGCAGATGGCGCCGATGCCCATGATGCCGTACCAGCATTCCAGGTGCCGCCAGGTGTTCCAGGCAATCGTGGCAACGCGGTCGCCGAACTTGATTCCATCGCGCTGCAGCATTTGCGAAACTTTCAGCGCGCGTTGGTAAATCTGCTTGTAATTGGTGCGGACGATGGGGCCTTCCACCGACCGCGTAACGACCTCCTGAGTGCCATGATATTTCGCGGCGTGCTCGATGATCCGGTGGCAAAGCAAGGGATAATCTTGCATCAAACCAAGCATACGAACTTCCTTCCTGAGTGTTATTTGCTTGAGCCCTACCGCCCCTGGCAGGCGGTTCGGCGCCTCGGTCACGGAATTGACATGGACTCTAGCGCGGTGAAGCCGTCCGGCAAATGGGCTATTGGCAGCACCTGGCGGCAGCCGGCGGCGTTGGTTACCGTGGCCGCGCTCGCCTGCGTGCTGGCCGAACCGGCCGCAGGCAAACGGGGCGCCTCGATCGATCTGTTTGGCGCCGGCCCGCCAAAGCTCCGCGGCACTTTGCATGCGGCGCGCGTACCACTCCCAAAGCCGCGGCCTGCCGATGCGCCGGCGCAGCTCGAAAACCCGGCAACCACAAAGGAAGCACCCGCTGCGGAGGTGCCGGCCCAGCCATCGGCCTGCCGAAAGGCATTGACCGAAGACATCGCGATCGCACCATCCATTCCTGATATTCACGGCCCCGGCGGCTGCGGCGGAAGCGATCTGGTGCGGCTGGAGGCGATCGTGCTGGCGGACAAGCACCGCGTCGCGGTGTCCCCGCCTGCGACTTTGCGCTGTCCGATGGCGTTAGAGGTGGCGGATTGGGTGCGCACCGATATCGGGGAACTGGCCGCGGGGCTGGGGAGCGAGCCAGGCGTCCTCGATAATTTCGATTCGTTCGAATGCCGTGGCATGAATCGCGTGGCGGGAGCGCCGCTATCCCAGCACGGTCTCGCCAATGCGCTCGACGTGCGTGCCATCAAGCTCGCCGATGGCAAACAGATAGCGCTCACCGACCGCAATGTGCCGCGCGACGTGCGCGAGCGGGTGCTGCGTTCGGCCTGCACAAGGTTCACGACGGTGCTGGGTCCCGGCTCGGACGGGTACCACGAGGATCACATCCATCTTGATCGCGCCGAGCGGCATAACAACTACAGAATCTGCCAGTGGAACGTGTGGGATCCGCTACCTCAGGTTGCGCCGCTCTTGCCTGCTGAGCGGCCGCAAGACGCGCCACCGCGGGAGCTGGCGACCGACAACGCAACCGGCTCGGCCAAACCGCACGCGCACACGAGGTGAAGGGCTCGCGCCGCCTCGGGGAGGGGAGGGCAGGTGTCCGATCTTCTGAACCGCACCTGAACATTGCGGCATATGCAATGAAATTTGAAATTGGCGCTTCGCTGGTTCCGACCCCACGTGAAGGGTATGACGAAACAGACCTCCTTTGAAGAGCGACTCCAGAAAACTGCTGCAGAGGCGCGTGCGCGTGCGGATTCGTTGCCGCCGGGGAAGGAACGCGACGATCTACTTAGCCGAGCGCGACAGTGCGAGACAGCATTGAGTATCAACGCGTGGGTCACGTCGCCTGGGCTTCGGCCGCCTGAATAGGCGAAACTTTAGTGACTGATGCCGCATTGAGCTCGCGGAAGTCTCGTCATGGGTAAGCTGTTTTTTTTGTCCTCACGGCCTTTGCGCAGCTCGTGAGCCCGTGCAGGGACCGAACTTCGGCAACTTGTTTGCGACCAACTGCGTATCTCGGCGCCGCAATGATGAAGCGATGAGCGACCGCGCGCCTGAAGCTCAACAAAAAAGCGCCGGCGAAAGACCGGCGCTTTCTGGCAATATCGCCGAGCCGTTACTGCATTCTCATGCTGTTGCCGCCGCCCTGCAGCGCCATTTGCGAGTTGAACGGGCTGTCGCCATGGTGCGGCTCAATCACAACAACAATAGTGCCGACCTTGACTCGGTTGTAAAGGTCGATGGCGTCCTCATTGGTAAGGCGGATGCAGCCGGAGGAGATTGACGCGCCGATATATTCCGGCTGGTTGGTGCCGTGAATCCGGAACAGCGTGTCCTTTCCGTTGGCATACAGATACATTGCGCGCGAGCCCATTGGATTGTCCGGACCCGGGGCGACGAAGGTCGGAACGCCAAGCCGTTCGATCTCGCCCTTGGTCGGATGCCAGGGGGGCCACTCGGTCATGGCGCCGATCTTGGCGATGCCGGACCACGCCATTGCCTCCTCGCCGACGGTGATGCCGTAGCGGATCGCGCGCCCATCGCTCAGCACGTAATAGAGGTAGTGGTTGTCGGAATCGACCACGATCGAACCGGGTGCTTCCTTGCGGTGATATTCCACAATGGCGCGGCGAAACGGTTCCGCGACCGGAACGTTGGTATAGCGGACCTTCGCAAGGTATTCCTTGTCGCGTGGCTTGAAGTTGGCGGTGTTGGTTGCCTCGTAGGTGGCCCCCTGCATGCAGCCCGACAGCATCAGGCCAGCGGCCATAATTCCAAGTTTCACGCGTAGCGACGACATGCTCTACTTCCGGTCGAAATTACTGCATTCGGAAGCAGCAATATGCCCCCCAAACGCCATGATTCAGTTAAGGCCATTATGGTTGAAATCAGTCATAACTCCAGCGCTTCCAGCCCCGCCTCGCGCTGCGGGAGGCAGGCTGTGGCTTTTATGCCGCAACGGATGTGTCGGCCAGCCCAGAACGATGCCGCGGCGCTCCCCGCGACCAGCCGCCGTCACCATCCAGCCCTCCGGCCACCGCAAATTCCAACGCCCGCTTAACAGGCGAGTCATCGGGCGCTTGCTAGAATCGGGTTAAGTCGGCTTGGGTAAGTCTTGGCGCCGTACGGAGTTTTGCATGTTTTCAGTGTTTGTTCCCAGCGAATCCTCGCTGAAGAAGGCAACGCTTCAGGACCTGTCCCAACTGCCCGAGAATGCAGTCTGGGTCGACCTCGTCAAACCCTCCGCGGCCGAGGACAGGGCCGTCGAGCGGCTGGCGGGAATTGCGGTGCCGACCCGAGAGGACATGCAGGAGATCGAGATTTCGAGCCGTCTGTATATCGAGAACGGCGCGCGATACATGACCGCCACCTTGATGTGCCAGTCGGATACCGACACCCCGAAGACCACGGCGGTCACTTTCATTCTGGCAGGACATCGGCTCGTGACGGTCCGCTATGAAGACCCCAAGCCCTTCGCGCTGGTCGAATACAAACTCGGGCGCTCCTGCGTATCGGGGATCACCGGCGAGCAGGTGCTGATGGAGTTGCTCGACGCCGTGATCGACCGCTGCGCCGACATTCTGGAGCGCGTGGGCGCGGACGTCGACCAGGTCAGCCATGAGATCTTCGAGCCGGAAAGCGAGCGCCACGGCCACGCCAAACGCTATTCACAGATCCTGATCACGATCGGCCGCAAGGGTGACCTCACCTCGAAAGTACGCGAGAGCCTGGTTTCGATCGGCCGTCTCGTCGCCTTCCTGTCGGCCGTTATCGAAGGCGTGAAATGGACAAAGGACATGCGCGAGCAATTGAAGACCATGCAGCGCGACGTGGCCTCATTGACCGATCACGCCTCCTATCTCTCCAACAAGATCACGTTCACGCTCGACGCCATGCTCGGCGTCGTCAATCTCGAGCAGAACAACATCATCAAGCTGTTTTCGGTGATGGCCGTCGTGCTGATGCCGCCTACGCTGATCGCCTCGATCTATGGAATGAACTTCAGGGAAATGCCCGAGCTGCAATGGTCTCATGGCTACGCCTTCGCGCTGATCGCGATGGTGGTGGCGGCGGTGGTGCCGTACTACATCTTCAAATTGAAGAAGTGGCTGTGAGGCGGTCCTTTCCGTCATCAAAGCGTGGGCAGAGCGAAAACTGTCCCACAGGGCCGTCGGCGTAGAGAGTTTCTTCACTCGAGATTTCCGGTTCACATGAATTTCGTCCCTTCGCGACGTGCGGGGCGAGCTGTGGACCACCGGCGCCAATAATCTTGTTAATGACGGCCGAGGTAAACGATCTGGAAACGCGACCGCATCGCTCCGCAGCTGCAAAATTCCTCCGGTAAAATTTGAGCAGTACACTGAACGTTTGATCGAAGGTTCTCCGGTAGGGTCTCTCATATCCGCGAGGGCCCAATGGTTGAGAAATTCATAAATCCGTCCCAGAACGTCGTCGATCTCGCGCGCTACAGGCAACGCAACGGCCTAGCGCGCGCGCTTCCGATGTCCCTTCGCGTTTGCCGCCACTGTGGCGCCGTGCTTTCCGAAGGCGAGCGCGAGGAGGAGTGCTCGTCGACGTTCAATGCCGACGCCGAAAAACTTCACTGGCAGGCCGCGCAGATCCTGCGCGGGTTGGTTTAGAGGCTGCGGTAGCTGCTCGCAATGATGGCCCGCTCTCGTTACCGCGCCACGATCTGTGCAGTCGAAGCGACGACCTCGGTGATGAAGCCGTCGCGGCTATAGGGCATGAGACGCTGCGTCACGTCGCGCAGCATCGCCTCCACATTCTCGCCGACTGCCTCAGGCGAGGAGGATGAAAAGGTGAGCACACGCCGCGCGAGATCGCGGGCGCTGATCTCGTGACGGGTCTCGACTTTGACCACCTCGGCGAGGTGAAACGCGCTACCAGCGAAAAAGGCTCCGGGATCCCGATGTGTCCGCTCGCCGCTGCCGGCCTCCGCCCACAACGTGTCATTCGACCATACGCGACGCACAGCGTTGTAGTCATGGAGCCAGGCATTACGATCGTCGCGCGCGGAGAACGATGCGCAGACGGCAATCGCGCCATCGCGCGCGACCAGCCGCGCAAGCACCCGAAGGGTCGCCTCACGGTCCATCCAGTGGAGCGCGCGGCCGATCGTCACGACATCGAAGGCGCCGATGTCGGGCGGAAGATCCTCAACTCTGGCTTTGATCAGCCTGATGTCGATTTCTGCGCGTGCGGCAGCCTGTTGTGCCGCCGCGAGCATTTTGGGCTCGGGATCGACGCCTGTAGTCCCGGCGACAAAGGGCGCAAAGCCCAGCGCGAGCAACCCGGGTCCCGTGCCGAGGTCGATGAGCGTCCGCTGCCTTGAAAGCCTGAGTCTTTGCGCGACCTCGCGGAAGAACATCGGCGGATAAGGCGGCCGCAATTCCTCATAGAGGCCGACGGTCGAGGCGAAACGTCCCATAGTGTCGCTTCATCATTTCGGGGTGCGCAAAGGCAGCCCTGCGGGCACTACACATGCTGCCCGCCGTTGATGTGAATCTCGGCGCCGTTGACGTAGGAGCTCGTCTCCGTGCACAGCACATAGATGATCTTGGCGACCTCATCGGGTGTGCCCAGCCTGTGCATGGGGATCTGTTGCTCTACGATCTTCTCCGTGCCTGGAGACAGGATCGAGGTGTCGATTTCGCCTGGCGCGATCGAGTTGACGCGCACCCCGAGGCGGCCGAAATCAGCCGCCATCTCGCGCGTCAGCGCGGCCAGCGCGGCTTTCGACGTTGCATAGGCGGCGCCGGCAAAGGGGTGCACCCGCGAGCCCGCGATGGATGTGACGTTGACGACGGACCCCTTCACCTTTTTCAGCTCCTCGACCAGCCCACGCGCCAGCATGATTGGCGCAAAGAAGTTGACGCGGAAGACGTGGTTCCAAGTATCGAGGTCGGTATCGACGGTCCCGAGCCGCGCGGCGCCCGCTCCCTTAGGAGAGATCGCGGCGTTGTTGATCAGCGCATGCAATTCGCCGCTCTCGAGCCGCTTCCTGATTTCGGCGATTGCGCGCAAGGTGTCGTCGGGATCGGCGAGGTCGACCTGGATGTGATCTTCAGGTCCCGCGTCCCAAGGGCACTCTTCCGGAAACGGATGCCGCGAGCAGGTAATAACGCGCCAGCCGGCTGAGGAAAAGCGGATGACAGTTGCGTGCCCGATGCCGCGGCTGGCCCCGGTCAACAGCAGCGTACGCCGCGGCAGGTTGGAAGTCGGCATCAACAGGTCTCTCGTTCTACTCCGGCCATGACGAGCCCTGGCTAGGGGTACAGCCGTGTCTTGGTCCAGGCCTCATCCGGCGTGGCACGGGAAAACTCGACGCGGTCGTGCAGGCGAAACGGGCGATCGTGCCAGAACTCCATGTGCAGCGGCGCGATCCGCCATCCGCTCCATCCCGGAGGTCGCGGCACCTCGCCGATCACGTATCTTGCCGCAACCTTTGCGATCGCCTGCTCGAACGCAAATCGACTCTCGAGCGGCTGCGACTGCTTTGACGCCCAGGCGCCGATCTGAGCCTGCTTGGGGCGTGTCGCGAAATAGGCGTCGGCCTCGGCGCCGGTCACCTGCGTCACGGTGCCACGTATGCGCACCTGCCGTCTGAGCGACTTCCAGTGAAACAGTAAACCGGCCTTAGGATTTGTAGCGAGTTCGCGGCCCTTGGTGCTTGCAACGTGGCTGTAAAACACAAAGCCCTCCGCATCAAAGCCTTTCATCAGCACCATGCGGACATCGGGCAGGCCATCCGCATCGACGGTCGCCAGCGCCATCGCATTAGGATCTGAGGGTTCGCTTTTGCAGGCTTCCGCAAACCATTCTGCAAACAGGGTAAACGGCTCATCTGCCTCGGTAAAATCACCGGATGTTAAGGGTGTGGGGTGTTTGATGGAGGTCGTGTCGGTCATGTCAAGGAGTCCGCGTTGCGTTTGCCCGCGGCTGCGAGAGGGTCCGCGTACAGCCTCGCTCTATATAGGGCATGGGGATGCGTTGGCCTATCGGCGATCGCACTCAAAGGCGCGGCATTGGGACTGATCGTGCTCGGGCTGTCCGCAGGCGGCTGCAGCGTTTGGCAGGGTGACGGGCTGTTCGGCAAGGGTACCAACAAGGAAGTGACCGGTACCTTTGGTGAGGCCGCGCACGAGCCGACCGACAGCGATCTCGCCTTCGCGCGCAATGCGGTGTCGGACGTCTTGAGCAAGGGGGCGAAGGATTCCAGTCAGCCCTGGGAAAATCCGCGGACGGGTGCGCGCGGTTCGGTGACGCCTCTTGCCGTTGCCTATTCGTCAGAGGATGGCCGCACCTGCCGCGACTTCCTCGCAAGCTACGTCAACGGCAAGACCGAGAGCTGGCTGCAGGGCGCGGCCTGCAGGGAAGGGCACGGGCGATGGGAGATTCACACGCTCAGGCCGTGGCAGCGAGGCTGATCGAGTTGCCGCCAAAACTCAAACTACCGTGGAGGGGCGGTTTTCCTCCGGCGACCGAAAGCCCGGACCAAAGGCCGTTGCAAAAATGCCACTGAGACCCCAATTGAAAGGCAAAGCGGGCGGGCGGCCCCTAAGCTATGATCCAACGGATTCCCTGAAGGAGATTTGACGGATGCGCGACCCCTATGAGGTCTTGGGGGTGCCGCGGAGCGCGAGCGCTGCGGCCATCAAGAGCGCCTATCGCAAACTCGCGAAAAGACACCACCCCGACTCCAACAAGAACGATCCGAAGGCGGCGCAGCGCTTTGCGGAAATCAACTCGGCCAACGAAATTCTTGGCGACGAGGAAAAGCGCAAGCAATTCGACCGCGGCGAGATCGACGCCGAAGGGAAGCCCCGTTTCACCGGATTCACCGGCGGCGGCCGGGGACGCGCGAACCCCGGCGGCTTTGAGACCTATACATTCCGCAGCGGCGGCGGCGCCGGCAATTTCGAGGACATCCTGAACAGCATGTTTGGCGGGGCCGCGCGGCCGGGCCAAGCTGGGGCCGGACGCGGCGGTGCGTTCGACTTCGATATGGGAGGCGTCGGGCTTGATCTCGATCAGCAGGTCTCCATGGCCGTGTCGCTGGAAGAGGCCGCCAAGGGCGGCGAGAAGCGCGTTCGCCTGCCGAGCGGCAAGGAACTTAATGTCAAAATTCCCGCCGGCGTCGCCGCCGGCCAGCAGATACGCCTCAAGGGCCAGGGCGACAGCGCTCCGGGCCATCCGCCCGGCGATCTCCTGATTGCGGTCAATATCGCACCGCACCCGTTCTTCAAGGTTGACGGCAACGATCTCAGGATCGACTTGCCGATCGCGCTTCACGAGGCGGTTTTAGGCGGCAAGGTCAGGGTGCCGACGCTTGGCAGCCCGGTCGACCTGTCGATCCCGAAAAATACGTCGAGCGGGCGAACATTTCGACTCAAGGGCAAGGGCCTGCCGAAACCGAGCGGGACCCCCGGCGATCTTTTCGTCACCACCCGTATCGTGCTGCCCGATGGCAACGACGCGGAATTGGAAGCGCTGATGGAGAAGTGGCGCAATAGCCACCCCTACAACCCGCGAAGCGGGCTCGGCTGATTGAAAACCAATGTCCTGTTCGGGTGTATCGCGTTGGCCTGAAAACCGGCGCGAAAAGGTGCGGCCTCGAGAGGGGACCAGCGCGGTACAAAACCCAACTCGAGGCCGCGTGCGTCGATCGGCGGATCGAACGCTCCTCATTTTCTCGTGATCATTGGGTGCGATAATGAGACGCACGCATGACTTGATTTAAGAATTTCAATGTCCGAATTGGGACACCGCGTTTGACGTTTCGCTCGGGCGCATGACAGTTGGCCGAAAGGCCTTACGTCCGCCATCATGCGGTCCCGCTAAAGCCCCAAAGCCGCGGCCAAATTGCAACCAGAGGTGGCTGCCGCGCCTCCCGCACCGCCGGCCGCGTCTAAAGCGCGTTTGCTTCAGGTCGAAACGCAATCGCCCTTTAGGGTTTGTTTGCGCAGGACCTTTTCGGAAAACCGATGCCACTTTTTCGGATCTTGCTGTGGCCCGGCCCGCATTGGCCTCAGCCGCCGCTTTTCTCCGCCTGATCGTAGACCAGCCGCGCGACCTGATTTAGGCGTTCGCGGTCGGTGCCGCCGCTCACGACATAGCCGACGCCACGGTCAGCCCAGAACATCGCACCCTCATTGTCCCTGCTGGTGTATCGCATCTGGGTCGTCCCGGTCTCGGTCCTTGCCGTGTAGACGGTAAAGCGCTCGCCAGAGGCGCTCTCATACATGAGGAAGGAGGCCGGCCCGCTCGGGCCTGGCAGCAGCCGTCCGCCGACGAGCTTTAGTCCGGCCGCGCTCAATTCCGGCGCGCGAACATCCCAGCCGCAGCGTTTGGTCAGCCACTGCTGGAGATGCGCGCGCTCGCTTCCCGGCACCTCGACCGGGTGGCGCACTTCGACCACGTAGAGGCGGTGCGCATCCAGGGCGTCAAGGGTAAAGCTCTGAAACGTGGTGGGCCTTGCTGCCACGCCACGCGCGAGCCAACCGGTGGCGCCGCCGACGATGAACGCGGCGAGGGTCGCTGCAATGGTGCCGTAAATCCACTTGCGCGGTAGCCGTCCCAGGCGCTCGAGCTCGAGCCGTCTTGGCACCGGCTCGTTCGCAACCGAGTCGTAGCGCGCGTGCAGCGCTTCCGCCATCGCGCGCCAGGATTGCACCCGCTCGGCATCCTCGGGATGCGATGCGAGCCACGCCTCGATATCGCCGCGGCGCTCGGCCGGCAGCTCCCTGTCGACGTAGGCGTGAATTTCGTCTTCGGTGACGGGTATTTTGGGGTCGGTCATTGTCGTCTCTATCTTACTTCCAGTCTAAAATTATCGATGCACAAAGCCTGCCACTATGAATCACTTGACCCGTCGCAGCGCCGGGCGCTCGCTTTCGAGCGAAGCCTTTACATGCGCCCGTGCGCGCGCAAGCCGGGACATTACGGTGCCGATCGGCACGCCCTGGATGTCGGCGACCTCGCGATAGCTCATTCCCTCCAGGACGACCAGCAGCAGGACCGCGCGTTGCTCCTCGACAAGCGTTGCAAGCGCGCGCGCGATATCGCGGCCTTCTGCTTCGGTGCCGCTGGCGTCGGGATTGTTCTCGAGCAGCGGCATGAATTGCGGTCGCCGCGCGAGCGAACGTCGGCGGTTCTTGTTGAGGTTGGTCAGGATAGTATAGAGCCAGCTCCTCACATCGCCGCCCAGAAAGAGCCGTTCCGATCTCAACGCACGCACCAGCGTGTCCTGCACCAGATCGTCAGCAATGTCGGCATCGCGCGCGAGCGCGCGTGCATAGCGGCGCAGCGCCGGAATCATGGCTTCGACACTCTGGCGAAACGCACTCATGCGGCCTCGTTCCCGGATTCAAAGTAGCCGGCGCTGCAAGAAGCGTACGCCTCAATCAACCTAACCCCGAAATATCAGCACTATTCCAATCGTTAAGCTTAGCGCCGTTAAACATTGAGCTAAACGGTGCCAACGAGTTGCGGATTTGGACTGTACCGCAGCCGGGCGCTGGTGTACCCAAAATTCGTTTGACGAGCACGATGGAAGACGTGGATGGCGCAACATTCTCCTTTAATGCAGGGAAAGCGCGGGGTAGTTCTCGGCGTTGCCAATAACCGGTCGATCGCCTGGGGCATTGCGAAGGCCTGCCGTGGGGCGGGCGCGGAGATCGCGCTGACCTGGCAGGGCGACGCGCTGAAGAAGCGCGTCGAACCTCTCGCCCAGGAGCTTGGCGGTTTCCTCCTGGGCCATTGCGACGTTACAGAGCCGGCAACCATTGATGCGGCGTTCAACGTGCTGAAGGAGCGCTGGGGCAAGATCGATTTCGTCGTGCACGCGATCGCCTTCTCCGACAAGGATGAGCTCGACGGCCGATACATAGAGACCACCGCGAATAATTTTTCCAGAACCATGCTGGTCAGCTGCTATTCGCTCACTGCGATCGCGCAACGCGCGGAAAAGCTCTTGACCGATGGCGGCTCGATTCTGACGCTGACTTATTACGGCGCCGAGAAATGGATGCCGCACTACAATGTCATGGGCGTCGC
>Ga0075424_100004794_pt1 | contig 12821 bp, 8 predicted proteins | sample SoiMethybrSBSTD3_FD_75301 | JGI IMG/M metagenome (GOLD analysis project Ga0075424, IMG submission 75301) | Bulk soil microbial communities from a Populus tree surrounding site in Tennessee, USA - Soil MetaG P. TD hybrid SBSTD3 | ecosystem: Environmental > Terrestrial > Soil > Tree plantation... | reverse complement strand
AAGTCGCTGTTGACGCGCTGAATGCCCGTCGTCGGCGTGTTGTAGACGACGGCCTGGAACGGGAAGTCGGTCAGCGGGATGTTCGTTCCGGGAATGACCGTGTTGACCGTGATGAGCGTGTTGATGTCGGCGCGCTCGCGGAACGTGCGCGAGTTCTCGCCCCACAGGTCCGTCATGCCGAACTTCAGCGCGTGCGAACCGGTCACGTAGCTCGCCGACGCGAGCACGTTGTAGTCCTTGGTCGTGCTCGAGTACTCGGGAATCAGATAGCCGCAGCGGCCGCTCAGGAGGCCCGTCGACCCGTTGAGCGTCGCGAGTTTCGTGCCGCCGGGCGCCGTACGCGAGCAGTCCTGCTCGTACGGCTGATCGTAGTAGGCGATGCCCGCCTCGAAGAGCAGCTTGTTCGACTGCGCGCGCGTCCACCGCACCTGCGGGATCCAGCCCACGCCGAACGCGTCGGTCGACGCTTCAGGCGTCGTCGTCGCGTAGGTGTTGAACCCGTTGAAGAACTCGCCGTTGTACTGCTTCTCGATGTACGCGCGGATCTTGTCCTTGCTCGTCGGCGCCCACGTGACCCGCCCGACCGCGCTGTAGTTTCCCATCAGGTTCCGGTAGGCCTGGCTGCCGTCGGGGAACTTCGCGCTCGGCACGTAGACCTTGGCGTCGCGGTACTTGTAGGTGAAATAGAACCAGGCCTTGTCCTGCTTCAGCGGCCCGCCGAACGACGGGTTGACCTGCCAGTCGTACGCCGTGCCGGCGATGAGGACGCCGGCCCCCTTCACGGCGTCCGAGCGGTTGTCGGACTGCAGGCCGCTGCCCTGGTACAACGCGAAGAACGATCCGGAGAACTTGTTGCCGCCGTCCTTGGGCACCTGGTTGACGCGGATGCCGCTGCTCTGAATCTCGGCCGACTGCGCGCCGGTCGTGTAGTTCAGCTCCTGCATCGCGGCGTCGTTCATGTAGAAGCCGCTGTACTGGCCGCTGCCGCACAGGTTGTTCACGCGCAGGCCGTCGATCGCCATCGTGAAGTCCTCCCTCGCCGATCCGTGCACGGTGAGGTTGAACTGGCCGAGGACGAACGGCGTCACGGTGGTCCCGGGGATCAGCAGCGCGCGCGCCGGCGTCTCGCGGAGCGGCGTCGGGATCGCGTCGAGCACCTCGCGGTTGGCGACGATCGTCGTCTGGTTGTTGATCACGTCGACGGTCGGCGTCGCGCCGGTGACCGTCACCGATTCCTCGACGGCGCCGACCTGCATGTCGGGGTTCACCTGCGCGGTGAACGTGCCCTCGAGCACGACGCCCGTGCGCCGCACCGTCTTGAAGCCGGGCAGCGTGAACGTCACGTCGTAAATGCCCGGCCGCAGGTCGACGATCTTGTATTGGCCGGCGGTATCGGAGACGACCGACCGGGACTTCTCGATCAGCGCGGGGCTGGACGCTTCGACGGTGACGCCGGGGAGCACGGCCCCGGTTCCGTCCTTGACGACGCCGGCGATCGCCGCTTGCGCGCGCGCCGTCGCCGGCAGCATGCAAATCGCTGCTGACAAAATTGCCGTACAGAGCACGACTCGACGCATACGACTTTCCTCCGTCGGGTTGGTGGGCCGAATAGGCCTCGACCTTACGAGCCGTCATGGCCTCTGTCAAGGCGAAATTGCACGATTGGAACGGCCTGCGCCGCGTGATCCATTCGCTTGGCGGCGGCGCGCGCACGCGTGCGCGTGGTGTTACGTGATGGCGATCGGCTCGCCGGCCGCGGCGGCGGCCGGCGCGGGCGCCGGCTTCGGCGCCCACTGCACGAGGCGGCCGTCTCTCGGGATGTGCAGCGCGACCGGCCGCGCGCTCGCCGGCAGCGGCACGGCACGGGCGGGATTCGCGTAGACCGCATGCTTCCCGTGCGCCTTGTACCAGTCGGCGACCTTCGCGTTCTGGTACATGTTCTCGACGATCTGCCGCCAGCCGACGCCCGTGTTGTAGGCGCAGAACGAGATCTCGCCCATCTGCGTCGCGTACGGGATGATGCACATCTCGGTGCGGCGGAAATCGTAGGTCCAGAGATCCTGGAACCACATCCCGGCGACGAAGAGCAGCAGCCACTCGTCGCCCTTGCGATCGCCGTTGTCGCGCGCGCCGAGGCGGCCGCCGAGCTGTCCGCCCGTCTGCTTGTCGAACTTGTGCATCAGATCGACGAGGCGGAAGCCGGCCGGCGCCTTCGCCGGCTTGTAATTGCGCAGGACGCTCAGCGCGGTCTGCGCCACGGTCAGCGCGCGGCCGCGGCCGCTGTCGGCAATCGCGACGGCGTCCTTCAACACCTGCTCGACGTCGAGGAACGCCGCGAGCGGCGCCCACTCCTTCGTCGTCTTGCTCACCATGAAGGCCATGCCGACGCCGCAGTCGGGATGGCAGCCGCAGGTGAGCGATCCCCAGCTCGCGCCGGGACCCTTGATCAGATCGGTGACGCGCGACACCACGCTCGATGCCGACAGCGGGAACCAGTCGCGCAGCGGATCGGTGACGCCCGTCTGCCGCCGGAGATCCTCGGCGAGGTGCGAGAGCGTGTACCGCTTCCGGTGCCGCTCTTCGTCGCTGATCTCTTCGTCGCGTCCGGTGAAGCTGACCGGCTGAAACGAGACGAAGCTGACCTTGTCGCAGTTCTCGAGCGCGAACCGGACGATCGGCCCGACCTGATCGTCGTTCACCGTGTTGACGATGGTGACGACGAGGCAGACGTCGACGCCGGCGGCGTGCAGGTTCTCGATCGCGCGCAGCTTCACCTCGAACAGGTTGCCGACGCGCCGGTGCGCGTTGGCCGCCTCGGTGACGCCGTCGAACTGCAGGTACGCGATGCGCATGCCGGCCTCGCGCGCCTGACGCGCGAACGCCGGGTCCTGCGCGAAGCGGATGCCGTTGGTCGCCGCCTGCACGCTGAAGTAGCCGACCTCGCGCGCGTAGCGCACCGCGTCGAGGAAGATCGGCGAGATCGTCGGCTCGCCGCCGGAGAACTGCACCGTCATCTGCCGCCGCGGCTTCACCGAGATCGCGTCGTCGAGGAGCTTCTTCACGTCGGCGAGCGTCAGCTCGTGCACGTAGCCGACCTGGTTCGCGTCCATGAAGCACGGGTCGCACATCATGTTGCAGCGGTTCGTCAGGTCGATGGTGAGGACCGCGCCGCGGCCGTACTTGATGGACGATGTGCCGTGGTTGTGCAGCGTGTCGGTGACGGCGGGGTAGTCGCGGCCGGGGAAGAGCGATTCCAGGCGGCGGAGGAACGCCGGGTTGATCGCGAGCGTATCGGTGAACGTGCCGTGCAGCGGGCAGCGCTTCTCGACGATCACCGCGCCGTCGCGCTCGACGATGTCGGCTTTGATCTCGCCGACGTGATCGCTGACGAGCGAGTCGATCGCCTGCTCGCCGGCGAGAATGCGCGCGCGCGTCTCGCGCACGCACGTCGGGCACAGCGAATCGGTCGTGCGCGGCCAGCCGAGCGGCGGCGACGTCCGCTCGCGGCTCTTCAGCAGCGGCGCCGGCGCCCACGACGGATGAATCGGCTTGCTGTCGAAGCGGCGGTTGATGGCTTGGAATGCGGGCCAGAGAATCCGGGCGCCCCCCGCGAGGGCGAGCTCGAGCGGCCTCCACGCATTCATCCGGGGCCGCAATATATCACACGTTTACGCGCGAACATGCGCGCGGACGACCGCGTCGAGCGCCGCGCGATCGATCTTGCCGCGCGAGGTGCGCGGGATCGAATCGACGAACACGATCGTCCGCGGGATCTTGTACGTCGCGAGGCGCGCGGCGCAGTACCGGCGGATGCCGACGGCGGTGAGCCGCCCCGCTCGCGCGTCGCGCACGACGCACGCGGCGATCTGCTGGCCGCGCCGCGCGTCGGGCGCGGCGACGATCCGCACGTCCGCGACGCCGGGCATCGCGCGCAGCACCTGTTCGACTTCGTCGGGCACGACCTTCCGGCCCGCGACGTTCACGAACGACGAGGCGCGGCCCCGCAGCAGGAGCCGCCCGCGCGCATCCCACCCGCCGTAGTCGCCCGTCAGGAATCCGCCGTCCACGAACCCGTCGCCTTCGCCCGGCTCGGAATAGCCGCTCGAGACGGCGTCGCTCCGGACGTGCACGCGATCGCCGTCGCGCAGCGAGACGGCGACGCCCGGCAGCGGCAGCCCGACGGCGCCGTCCTCGTGTATGTCGTCGTCGGCGTCGAACGCGATGCCGCCGGTCTCGCTCGCGCCGTAGAACGTGTGGATCTTGATCCCGAACCGATCGCGGAACGCGCGCACCGTCGCCCGCGCGAGCGGCGCCCCGGCGGAGATCAGGCGGCCGAGCGACGGCGGCCATCCGCCGGCCGGCGGGTTGTCGACGAAGTACTGAAACATGAACGGCACGCCGGGGAACACACGCGCGCCGAACCGCCGCGCGTCCGCCGCCATCTGCTGCGGCACGAACGTGTCGCGCAGCACGAAGGCGGTGCCCTGGACGAGGAGCGGCAGCAGCAGGTTGCCGAGGCCGTACGAGTGCGACAGCGGAATCGCCGCGATCTGTGTGTCGCCGGCGCGGATGTCCATCGCGGCGACGATGTGCGCGCAGTCGGCGGCGAGCTGGGCATCGGTTGTGAGCGTCGCTTTCGGAACGCCGGTCGAGCCCGACGTCAGCTTGAGCATCGCGACGCCGGGGTACCGTCGCGTGTCGGCGGCACGCGCCGCAATCCGCAGATCGCCCGCGCCGCCGGCCGGGGTGACGATGGCTGAGGCGCCGAAACGGCTGGCGAGCGCGTCGATCTCCCCGGCGGTCGCGCCGGCGTCGACGGGCAGCAGCGCAGCGTCGAGCGCGCGGCAGGCGAGCAGCAGCGGCGCGGCCGCGGCGGAATTCCCCGCTGCCGACACCACGAGCGCTCCGGCCTCGACGCCTGCCTGCGCCAGGCGATCGGCATGGATCCGATGCGCGCTCCAGATGTCCCCGGCGGACACCGATGAGTTCGCGTCCGGCAGATGAATCAGCGGGCGCGCGGGCTCGCGCCGCGCGATCCCGGCGAAGCGCATCAGCAGTCCGCTCACCGTCTACTGCGCGCGATCGGCGGCGAGCCGCGGATCGACGGCGGATTCCGGCGCGCGCTCCCAGACCGCGCTGAACGCGGGACCGGCCAGGAGCGTCGTGCCGATTGCCATCAGGACGAGCATCGTGAAGAGCGTCGGCGTGATGAGGCCGCGCTCGAGCCCGAGGTTGACGAGGATCAGCTCCATCATGCCGCGCGCGTTCATCAGCGCCGCGATCGCGAGCGCGTCGCGTCCGTTCGCGCCGGCCGTGCGCGCGGCCGCCCAGCAGGCAACGCCCTTGCCGGCGCACGCGACGAGGAAGACGCCCGCCGTCATCGCCCAGAGCGCGGCGGAGTCGATGAGCAGCAGGCGCGTGTTGAGGCCCGAGTAGACGAAGAAGATCGGCACGAGCAGCGTCGTGGTCAGCGGCTCGATCGCGCGGCGGAGATCGCGCGTCAGCGCGCCCCGCGGCACGGCCGCGCCCAGGACGAACGCGCCGAACACCGCGTGGACGCCGACCATGTCGGTGAACCACGCCGCGGCCGCGAGCAGCGCGAGGATGAACGCGAGCGCCGGCTGCGGCATCGCATCTTCGCGCTCCGCCGCTGCGGCGAGGCGCGCGAAGACGGCGGGCCGGATGCCGAACCACGCGAGGGCGGCGTAGCCGAGCGCGCCGGCGGCGGCGAACGCGGCCAGCGCCGTGCTGCCGGTGACGCTCCCGAGCACCGCCGCAAACGCGACCCACGCCGCCGCATCGTCGACGGCGCCGGCGGCGAGCGTCAGCGATCCGATCGTCGTGCCGCCGATTCCGCGCTCGTGAATGATTCGCGCGAGCACGGGAAACGCGGTGATCGACATCGCCGCGCCCATGAAGAGCACGCCCTGGACTGGACGAACGGACGGCGCGAAGAAGCCGCCGCGCGCCGCCATCGCAAACGCCAGCGCGGCGCCGAGCGTGAACGGCGCGGCGATCCCCGCGGCCGACACCGCGAGCGCGCGGCGGCGATGGCGCGCGAGCAGATCGAGACGGAATCCGAGCCCGACGCAGAACATGTAGAGGACGAGCCCGATCTGGCTGAGGACGTAGAGCGTGTGCAGCGACGCCTCGGGAAACAGCCGGGCGTGGAGCGAAGGCGCGGCCCACCCGAGCAGCGAGGGCCCGAGGAGGAAGCCGCCGACCATCTCGGCGACGACGGCCGGCTGCCGCAGCTTCGCGAAGATCCAGGCGAGCGCGCGGCAGACCGCAAGAATGACCGCGACCTGGACGAAGAGCAGCGCTGCAAGCGCGGGATCCGACATCGGGCGTCGCCGCGCACTTTATACTACGCGGCGATGTCGTTGATCGATTGCCTGCCGCACCGCCCGCCGATGCGTCTCGTCGAAGAGGTGATCGAGATCGCGCCCGGCGAGCGCGCCGCCGCGCGGCGGCGGACCACCGGCGGCGATTTCTATTTCCAGGGACACTTTCCGGGGCAGCCGATCGTCCCGGCGGTGATCCTCGTCGAGATGCTCGCGCAGGCGGGCGGGCTCGCGATCGCGGCGCCGCCGACGGACGGCCCCGCGCCGGCGCTGCAGCTGCGCGTCGCCGCGCTCGGTCCCTTCAAGTTTCCCGCCGCGGCTTCAGCGGGGGCGACGCTCGAAGCGCGCGCGCGCGTCGCGGGACGCCTCGGCGATCTCTACAAGATCGAGGGCACGGTGACGGCCGACGGCGTGCTGGTCGCCTCCGGCAGCGTGACGCTTGCCGGCGTCTGAGCGCCGCGCGTGGCAGATCCGAGCGCGCCGCGCGTTCACCGGCCTGCGGATCGAAGGCGCGGGCGCGGGGCGAGAGACCGCCGCGATCGCCGTCGGCGTCTTCATCGGGTGCCTGCCGTTCTACGGGTTCCACCTGCTCCTCTGCTGGATTGTCGGCGCGCTCGCCGGCCTCAACCGGCTGAAGATGTATCTCGCGGCGAACATCTCGAATCCGCTCGTCGCTCCGTGGCTCGTCGTCGCGGAGATTCAGACGGGTGCGTGGCTGCGCCGCGGCACGCTGCAGGCGCTCACGCCGGACGCGGTCGCATCGACGGGGTTGGCCGCGATCGGCGCCGACGCGATCGTCGGCAGCCTCGTGGTCGGCGCGATCCTCGCGGCGATCGCGGCGGCCGGCACGTACAGCCTCGTGCGCGAGTCCGGGACCGATCGATTGTTCGCCGAGCTCGTACGCCGCGCGGCCGACCGCTTCGTCGAGTCGAGCATCACCGCGTGGGAATTCGCGCGCGGCAAGCTCCGACTCGATCCGGCCTACCGCGCCGTGCTCTCGCCCGATCTGCTGCCGGGCGGCGGCACGCTCATCGACGTCGGCTGCGGCCAGGGGTTGGCGTTGGCGATCCTCGCCGAGGCGCGGCAGGCGTACGACGAGCGGCGATGGCCGGCGGATCGGCCGGCGCCTCCGCGGTTCGATCGGATGATCGGAATCGAATCGCGCCGGCGCGTCGCGGCGATCGCGCGGGCGGCCCTCGGCGGCGCCGCCGACGTCGTCGAAGGCGATGCGCGCGCGATCGATCTCGAGCCGGCGCGCGCCGTGCTGCTGTTCGACGTGCTGCATCTGCTCCCGTATCCCGATCAGGAACGGCTGATCGCGTCGATCGTCCGGCGGCTCGATTCATCGGGCGTGGTGCTCGTCCGCGAGGCCGACTCCGGCGGCGGCTGGCGCTTCGCCGCCGTGCGGGTCGGCAACCGGCTCAAGGCGCTCGCTTCCGGCACGGCGCGGCGGCACGCCTTCTGCCCGCGCACGACGGAGCAGTGGCGCGAGTGCTTCGCGCGGTTCGGGCTGGAGGGCGACGTGCGCAGGATGGACGAGGGGACGCCGTTCGCGAACGTTCTTTTCCGGCTCAGGGCGGCGGACGCCGCTGCACGACGTTTCCAATCCGCACTTCCTCGCTGATCGCGCGGCCGCTGCGTTCGTACGTGCCGCCGACCCAGACGCCGCAGCGCGCCGTCACGCGCGGCGTCGATCCATCCTCGGCCGCGGCGCCGCCGTCGACGGGGCCGCAGTACCGGAGGTCGGACCACATGACCGCGATCCGATCGGCCTCGTGCGGCGTTTCGGCGGCGAAGGCGAACTCGTGGACGGCGAGGAAATTCCCGACGTCGTCGAGCGATCGTGACGCGCGCACCAGCGGCGACTCCGGCGCGAGCGGCTGCGCAAGGTAGGTGACGGGCGATCCCCCGCCGCTCGAGATCGCCGACGCGCGGACGACATCGCTCGTGCGCTCGAACACGTACCAGCGCGTGAGCGATCCCCAGCGCGCTTCGACCGCGCTCACCGCCGACGGATGAACATCGGCGCGCTGCAGCGCGGCAGCGAGCAGCGCCGCTTTGATGGCGAGGAAGACGGCGGCCGCCGCGACGACGCCGCGCGAGGCGATGGAGCGGCGGACGCGAGCGGCGCGCAGGAGCAGAAGCCCGCCGACCGAGATTGCCACGAACCACGGATCGGCCATCGCGACGAGCGGCAGCGACACGCGGCCGCTGACGATCGGCCAGGCGATCGCGATGCGCGCACCCGACACGAGATCCAGCGCGATATGGCTCATCGCGCCGGCGGCCGCGGCCGCGAGCAGCGTCGTGAAACGGGGCGGCGGCGCCGCGCCGCGCCCGCGCCGGCGCCGCAGGACGCGCGCGATCGCGGCGACGAGCGCCGCGGCCGCCGCCGCCGCCGCGAACGCCCCCGCGATCGAATGCGTGCCGAACTGGTGCGCGCGGACGTACCGATCCCATCCGGCGAACGCGATCGCGCCGTCGACGTCCGGCGACAGCGCGCCGAGCATCGCCGCCGCGCCGACGGCGCGATCCCACGGTTCGTCACGCGCGGCCGCGACGATGGCACGGCCGATCGCGACATGCGTTACGGGATCCATGTCAGTTCGTGCCGCTACTCTCCGCTTTTCTGAGCATCCCAGTAGCGATAGAAGTGGTACCAGAACTCGGGATGCGCGCGCACGCGCGCGCCCAGCTGATCGGCGAAGTTCTGCACGGCCGCCTGGATCGCCTCGTCGCGGGGTCGATCGCGCTCGACGCAGATCGGCACGCCGGCGCGGACGATGAACCGCGAACGGCCGACGCGCTCCATGAAGCTCGGCACGAGCGGCGCGCCGGTGAGAAATCCCATCAGCGCCGGCGTCCGCTGGAAGTACGCGCGGCGGCCGAGGAACTGCACCTCGACGCGGTCGCGCCCGACGTGCCGATCCATCAGGAACGCGACGATGCTGTTCGCCGCGAGCCGGCGCCGGATCTGCAGCGCGGTGTCGAGCGACTGCCCGACCTGAATCGTGTCGGCGCCGATCCGCTCGCGAATCTCGCGGCGGACGCGGTCGACGGCCGGGTCCGGCTCCGGCAGCGCGACGACGGCGACCGGCAGCTTCATGACGCGGCGAAGGAAGATGCCGCCGGCCTCCCAGTTCCCGTAGTGGCCGCTGACGAGAATGATCCCCTTGCCCTTCGCGAGCTCGTTGAAGAAGAGCTCGGCGTCCGCCGGGACGTAGTCGAACAGCCTGTGCACGTCGTCGTCGCGGTCCTGGAGCGCGCGGATGAAATCGATCACGTCGCAGGCGTAGGCGCCGAGCGTCCGCCGCGCGCGGCGCTCGAGCATCGCCTGCGGCTCGTCGGGAAACAGGGCGCGCAGGTTGTCGGCAATCGCCGCGCGCGTCTCGCGCATCAGCCGCCACGCCAGCCATGTCCCCGCGCGGCCGATCGCGTGCGACACGAGCGGCGGCAGCGCGCCGACGCCGCGATACGTGGCGCCGAAGATCGTGCCGTTGTTCAGCGCGTGCCGCGTCCACCCGCGCGGCACCGCGTCGCGGCGGTCGAGGGCGCCGGGGTGGATCGCGACGCGATCAGATCCGTTCGAGGAAGCGATAGTACACCGCCAGAAAACAGGTGCGCGACGTGTCGCGCACCGGCCGCAGCTTGCTCGTCTCGCCGGCGTACACCGCCGTGACGGGCACCCCCGTCGCGCGGCCGCCGCGGCGCAGCACTTTGATCAGCATCTCGGTCTCGATCTCGTAGCCGGTCGACATCAAGTGCAGCGGCCGCAGCGCGTCGACGCGGAACACGCGGAAGCCGCACTGCGTATCGCGCACGGGTGCGCCGACGAAGCGCGCGAGGATGGCGCTGCCGATGCGGTTCGCATGGTAGCGCGGCGCAGGCGTGCGCCCGCGGTCGAACTGCCGCTCGCCGAGCACGACGTCCACGCCGTCGCGCGCGGCGGCGTCGAGCAGCCGTCCCGCCTCCGCGGGCAGGTGCTGCATGTCGGCGTCGAGCATCAGCACGTGCGTGAAGCCGCCCTCGAAGACCCGCGCGAGGCCGGTGCGAACCGCTGCGCCCTTGCCGCGATTCACCGCGTGCACGACGACGTCGGCGCCCGCGGCGCGCGCGCGCTCCGCCGTCGCGTCGCCCGACCCGTCGTCGACGACGACGACGCGATCGACGACGCCTCGCACGCCGTCGACGACGGCGCCGATCGACCGCGCCTCGTTGAACGCCGGGATCAGCGCGGCGGCGCGCATGTGCCCATGAGGAGCGCCGGCAGCGTGAAGACCGACGCCGCCGCGAGCGCGATCGTGCTCACCACCGACACGACGCCCATCGACTGGAGCGGCGGATACGACGAGGTGACGAGCGTGCCGTAGCCGAGCATCGTGATCGCCGCCGCGACGAGGATCACCGGCGCGAGCTCCGCCGTGGCGCGCGCGCCGTCGCCGCGCTCCTGGTACCGGTGCACGAGGTGCACGCCGTAGTCGACGCCGATGCCGACGAAGGTGACCACGGCGAACACCGCGAACAGATCGAGCTCGACGCGCGCGATCGCGAGGGCGCCGGCCGCCCAGACGAGCCCGATCGCCGTCGGCAGGAGCGCGTACGCCGAGAGCCGCCAGTCGCGAAACGCGGCGACCACGAGCGCGACGACGATGATCGTGCCAATCGCGAGGCCCTTCACGAACTGCGGCACGAAGCTGCGCGCGAGCTCGCGGTTCACGAGCGTCAGGCCGGTCAGCGTCTGCGACGGATCGACGGCGTCGACGATGGACTGCACCCGCGCGAGCTGATCCGCCGCGGTGGGAAACACGTAGGTCGCGAGCGTCCATCGCGGCCCGTCGCGCACGACGAAGCGGCCGACGATGTCGCCGAGGCCGTGCTCCACGTAGCCGTCGTAGGTGAGACGCGTCGTCGCATTCAGCAGGCGCGGCAGACGCGCCGCAAACGGATCGAAGGCGCCGGGCGTGAAGTCGCCGGCAATCCGCGCGCGCTCGAGTGATGCGCGGACGCCGTCCGCCGTGAGATGCGCGCGGTCGACGGCGGCAGCCGTTCGCGTCTGCGACGCCGTCGACGGCAGCACGCGCGACGGCGGCTGGAACGCCAGGCCCGGCATCTCCGACGCGAGGCGGTCGGCGAGACGCTCGTTGGCTTGGAGCAGCGCGTCGAGATCGCCCCCTTCGGCGAGCACGACCGCGACATCCGACGGCAGGCCGAAGGCCGGACCGATCTTCGTCTCGAGCTGCGCGGCCGGCGTCGTCGATCGGAGCCGATCGAGAGTGGGGTTGATGCGGATGCGCGTCGCGGCGACGCCGAGCGCGAGCGTCGCGATCGCGCTGGACGCGAGCAGCAGCCGCCGGCGGCGGACGATCGTGTCGGCGAACCGCGGCATCAGGAGCACGACGGCGCGGCGCGGCGCGCGCCGGGGCAGGAGCGCCGGCACCATGATCAGCGTCAGCACGCCGCACGCGGCCATGCTGTGGCCGAGCAGCCGTCCGAGCTGCTGCAGGCTCGGAAAATCGACGAACACCAGGCCGTAGAACGTCGCCGCCGTCGTCCACATGCCGAGCAGCATGCTGCTCGACGGACCGCCGATGGCGCGCGCGATCGGCACGTTCGCGTCTTCCGCCACCGCGAGCCGGTGCGCGACGTACAGCAGCACGACGCCGTCGACGCCGAGGCCGAACATCATCGCGGCCGCGCCGGTCGCGGCCGCCGACAGCTTCGCGCCCGCGAACCCCAGCGCGCCGGCCACGACGACGAGCGAGAGCAGCGACGGCAGCGATCCGACGGTGACGAGCCACAGGCTGCGGAACACGACGAGCAGCAGCGGCAGGATGAGCGCCAGCGATCCGGCGGTGTTGCCGATGCTCTCGCGCCTGACGAGGCTTTCGGTCTCGACGGCGATCCGGTGGCCGCCCGCGAACTCCACGGCGAGCGGCGGCAGCGGCTCTTCGTCGTGGTTCTCGCGCGCCGCGGCCGCGGCGCCGGCCCGCGCGGACGCCGCGATTGCCTGCAGCCGCGCGGCGAGCGCGCGCGAGAACGCCGCATCGTACGGCGGCCGCTTCGGGCGCGCGATCAGCAGGCGGCTCCGGCCGTCCTTCGTCACGTAGCCGTCCGCGCCCACGCCGATCGAGATGCCGGTCTGCGCGCCGGCGAGCGCGTCCCGCAGCAGGTCGAACAGCCCCGCCGGATCCTGCCGCACGAGCTGCGCGACATCGTCGGACGGCATGGCGAGCAAATCGCGGCGCGCGGCGACGGCCGCGGGCATGCCGTCGGCGCTCAACCGGCGGAGCGCCTCCTCGAGCGAGCGCCCGCGCAGCAGCAGCAGCTCGTGATCGGCGAGCCATCCGAAATCGCGCTTGCGGTCGACGACGCCGGCGTCGACGCGCGCGATCTCCGGCGCGTCGCCGAGCGCCGCGGTCCACGCGCGAATCTCGTCCGCGTAGTCGGAGATGCTGCGGCCTTCCGGCGCGGTGAACA
>Ga0075424_100004793_pt1 | contig 12824 bp, 5 predicted proteins | sample SoiMethybrSBSTD3_FD_75301 | JGI IMG/M metagenome (GOLD analysis project Ga0075424, IMG submission 75301) | Bulk soil microbial communities from a Populus tree surrounding site in Tennessee, USA - Soil MetaG P. TD hybrid SBSTD3 | ecosystem: Environmental > Terrestrial > Soil > Tree plantation... | reverse complement strand
GTTAGTGCCGGCTGGACAATACCGGCGTCACGGCGATCGGGAAGCAAACCGTGTTGTTGTCGAACGTGTGTTGCAGATGACGGGTGGCAATGTGAGCAAGGCAGCGCAATTGCTGGGTGTGAGCAGAACCACGGTGAGTGGGACGCGCCAGCGGCCATTGCAAAGGTCTTGATCAACTAGGGTGGTACGCACTCCGCCACTAGGCTCTTGGCAGGCAACCACCATAGCCCAGAGAATGAGCAACATCCCTGGAGTGACGTGCCCTACGACACGGTTCACATGATATCGTATAGTCACTGCATTTCGGGGCTGCTGTGACACGGCCGCAGGACAGCATCCCAAGAGCGCGCTAGCATGAGGACATGATCGATGCTCACGGGCGGAATCGAGGAGAGGTCATTAGTCGCTAACGCGAAGCGGAAGCGATCCGTCTAGCGCGTTGGCCCCACACTACGCATTACGACGACCCCAATGACGCGAAATCGAAGCCGAAGTGCCGCGTCGCTCTTATCGGAGCGGCCAAGCCTTATCGCGACAGCGGCGGAAGCTTTCCGTACCTAAGGCAACTGCTCATGGACAGTCGTACGGACGTGCGACTACAGGTGTTGATTGAGGTTTCGCCCCGAGCGCATCGCTGAACGTATCGGCGACACCTTCCAGGCTGCTGGGCTCCTTCTCCGGCTGCAGTTTGAAATGAACGTGTACACCGTGGAAGCCGGAACTCCAGGTTATCCATAGCTCGGTCCCATCAGTCGTGACGCGCCAATTGACTTGCTCAAATATCGACGCGCGTGTGCCCGGAGCTGGGCGTACAACAAAGTACGGCGGAATAGAGTCCTGCCGCCTGACCTGCACCGTGGTCAACCATATCCGAGACTCGATGTCCCGAAAAGCAGCCGGCCGATTACTCTGACGCCACTCCAGTTGGTAACACCCAGCTAAATCGAGCGGATCAAGACTCTGTTGCCGAACGCTAGTCTCTCGTTGCGCATTGAAGGAACTGCTCATCGCAAGCAATGGCATCACTAAAGTTCGTAGCGCTGGCTTGGTCGTCTTCATGCGCCCCTCGTGGCGTTGATTGATGCAAAATCCCTCGCGGTGGCGTCCCTTCGAGAGCAGAATGTCTGGACGGACATTGCAGCGACTTGGTGCAGCTCCGTACGCAACTGACGCGGGAGTATCCGACCACGAGCTACGTGAAGATCGCCGACCAGGTGAAGCTGTTCGCCGTGCCGGCCACGGCGAACCAGGTCCGCGGCGCGTGGCTGCGGAGCTGGTCAAGGCCTACGACCGGCTGCTGTGGCTGGAGCGAGAAGCCGCGGCGAGCCGGGGGTTTAGTCCCCGATAAAGCACAGATAAAGGTGCGGTTCCTCTCGACATCTCAACGCAAGTGATTCGACCCCATTAATGAGCTGAATCTCCTGTTCGGTACGGGGGCCTGAGTGCGTACGTGCCCATTCACTCAGAAAAGGTGTCATCTGAAGGCGATTGAAGATTGTCTCTCCGTACCAATCGATGTACCGTAGACAACAAGACTGACCGTTTGTTGAAGAGCGCAGAACCTGATGTAAGAGGTTCTCTGAATCGATGACCTCTCCGACGACGTCGCCGGACTCTCCTTGTAGTTGCACGGTCAATCCCATATGAACTCCTGCTCGATTAGGGTAGTCCGGGAAACATGGTAACAAGTCTATTAGTAGGTGTTGTAATAATTGTATACAGGTTAGTGGTGGCGTGCGTTGCCCTCTCCACGCCTATGATCCTTCCCGCATTTACAATGCGTTCGAAGTTGCCGCCCGCCTGACGAACGGGAGCCACTGATTCCCCTGCACGAACAAGCTGGACCACGTCCTCACCTGCGTTAAAGACGCTCTTTCCGGCAGTACCCGTGCCTTCGACGGTGTGCAAGTCCTTGATGTGTGCCAATGCTCGCTCGGTGACTTGGATCTCTCGGACTTCATTGCCCCCTCCACCCGTTACAACCGCGAGGCCAAGTTGAATCGCCGCCTCTTTTAGGACGGCTTTACCGCCGTTGACCGTCATCCGGAGAAGATCGTCGAGCCTATCACCTAACCATTTCTTGGCTGCTGCGGCCCAATCAATCTGAGCCTTGCATTCCCCCTGGGCTCCCTTCTCGCAATCCTGTAGACCAAAGGGATCAGCAGAATTGACAGGGTCCCCGCTCGCAAACCCATACAGGTTGAGCCCGCCGCCGATCCCGATCGGGTCCTCCTGCGTAAACCGCCCACTCGCTGGATCGAAGAACCGGTTGCGTCGGTAGACGAGCCCCGCGTCGCCCTGGCCGTTCGCTGGCAGACTACCAATCCACGTGACTTCTTGCCCGACGTTCGGATTGTTGCCCTTCCTCAGATACACGCCTTGCCCCGCGGGCCAGGCGACCTTGACCCCCGCACCCAGCTCCAGATCGGCCGGATTGCCGTTGCTCCAACTCGACGCCTCGGCAAGCCCGCGCCAGTTGTAGTGGATCACCCGCGCATCGGTGAACCGATTGTCGAGAATGGCCACGGGCGCATCGAGGCCGAGCAGGTGCACATAGCGTACGGTGCCGAAATTCGGTGCGCCACCCGTGACACTGTCCAACCCGCTGCTGCGCTGCTCGGCGATGATCTGGTCGCCATCCCACACGGTGCGATCGACGAAGCCGGGGCAGACGATAGGATAGCCGCACGTGGGCAAGTCGTGGCGCGTGCGCGTGAAGACACGGCGGCCTAACGCGTCGTACCAGTACTCTTCCCACGTGTGCGCGGCGGGGTCCGTCCATTTCTGGATAACGGCGAGCCTATTGTTCGCCGTGTAGTAGGAGTTCGAGGCTGTCTGATGATCGGTCGCGTGGTTATTGCACGCGCTCGAGCGCAGCTCGCCGGCGCGAATGACGTTCCCCGCGGCGTCGGCGATCTGGTACAGCGTGTCGAGATGCGAGACGCCGGGCGCACAGCCAGGCGGGAATGCGCCAAGCCGCGCCCAGAGTAAGCCGTTGGTGGTATAGAAACTGTTGGCGGACTCACTGTCGGACGCGGCCGCCTTGCGCGTCCGAGAATACCAGACGTTGCCAATCTGGTCGGCACGGAATTCTTCGAGGTTCCAGTAGGGGCTGCTGTTGCTCTGCGTCTGCGAGGCCACCACGGCGCCGAGGCCGTTGTAGGCGTTAGTGATCGTGAGCCAGCCCTGCGCAGTGGCAGCAGAACTTGCGCTGGTTTTCGTGACCCTGCCCTGCGGCGTATACCAGAGGCTGTCGAGTTGGAGCCCGGAGCTTCCCGTCCGCCGCTCGCGCCGCGTCAAACGGCCGTCGGCATCATAGATTCGGGATTCCTTGATCCCCGGAGTGTTCGATCCTGCCGGCAAGACCTTGAGACTGTCCACTCGACCGGCAGGCGTGTAGGTCACCGCGTATTTGCGACCAGCGAGATCCGTCACCTGCGTCAGTGCGCCGTTTGCAGGACTGTAGGCGTATGTGAAGCTGTCCGAGGGTGAAGAAACCCCACCGACGGTCATCCAGCCCCGTCGCCCGTCGCGATCATAGCCGTATCGCAGCTGGTAGGAGTGACCGAAGCCGGTGCCGACATAGTTGCGCACGCGGAGTGTATCGGTCGCGAGGAGGCCATTGAGGTAGTATGTGCGCCGCACCTGTGCATAGCGATTGTCGGCGCGGACCATGTTGCCGGCGGTGTCGTAGGCGAACACCAGCGTGTCGGCCGGAATCTCGAGCGAATCGCCCAGGATGTTCGGGAACCACGGAGTGTGGTAAAGGCACGACGACGGATCGCCGATGACCGGCCCCGCCATATGACCGGCGCAAGCCGTGCGCGGATACGCCGTCCGCGGGATTGCTCGCAGGACGACGCGGTTCAAGGGATCGAATTGCGACGTGACGCTGGCCCCTCCACGGTACGTCTCCGTCGTGACGTTGCCGGCAGGATCATAGCTGAAGCCGGTCGGACCGGATCCAACATGTTTCGTAAGAACGCGTCCTGCGCGATCGTATGCAAAATTCTCCACGGTTGGACCGCTCACCTCGATCGGGCGGCCTTCCCGATCGTATAGCGTTTGTACGACAACACTGTCCGCGGAGACAGGCGTGGGGTCGGGGGAAATGCCGTTGAGAGTGTAGGGCAAAGCAGGCGCCCTTGTGACCGTCTTAAACACTCGACTAGCGATATCGTAGACGGTCCGCGAACTGTCGACCTTGGTTGGTTGAGCCTGATCGAGAGGGGATGAGACCGTCAAAGTATCTCGGCCGATATTGTCAGCGTAAATGAAGGTGTGAAAACCAAGCGGCGAGATCGTCTCTTTCAGGTTGCCGCGCGCGTCATAGTTGAAGTTCGTGAGAAGCGTCCCCCCCGCCTCCCTGGCGGTCGCGATCAAGCCGTTCGGGTAGTACGTGAACGTGTCTCGACTCACGCTGCCGCTGGCATCCTGCTGCCAGATCAGATGTCCCGTCGACGCCTCGATGCCCAGGACGGTGCTGTCGTTTTCGGGCGGAACGATTTTCGTGACGGCGTCCCAAGTCGCATCCCACGCATAGCGAGTGCGCGCCGGTTGTCCATTCACGATCGTTGCAGAATCAGTCAGCGTGTCTGCATGGCCTCGCGCGTCGTAGTGTGCTCTCATGACCTGGCCAGTCGGACCCTGGGTCCGGGTCACGAGGGCAGGGAAGTTAGGATCCTCCCGCCTGACACTGGTCTCGTAACCCAAAGCGTTCCTGACCCGTCGCGGTGCGCCGAACCGGTCGGCCCAGAGCAGCGTCGAGTCCCCAACGTTGGTGCGCGGACCGTCGATCGCGGCCGTCGCGACCGCAGTGTCTAACGCCGCTGAGCCGATGAACCCGGCACTCTCGTGGGGACGCAGCCTCGTCACGATGACCGCTTGACCAAACGCAGGATCGAGACTATCGCGCGCGAGCTTGTTGGCCGCACCGTAAACGTAGGTCGCGACGGCGCCCGTTCGGTCTGTACGCGTGATGACTCGGTTGGCAAAGCCAGCGTCGTATCCGAAACTCACGGTGCTCGTGTCGGGATCTCTGATGGCGGTTACCAATCCACCGCTCTTGGTCAACTTCACAGCGCGCGGCGTCGTACCCGCGGGCGGTGCGATGACGGAGTCCAACAGACCTGATGACGCGTTATACACGAACTTGTAGCGGAGTCCTTGACCTTTCGGCGCGACTCTGATGCTGTCGAGCCGATGGGTCACGTCCGTCGAGCGGTCGAAGAACGTGGTGTCGTGCCGCAGCCGACTGATCGTGCGGACATGCCGCCCGGTCGTGTCGAACCAGACTTCGGCCTTTCCCGGTAACAGGCGGACGTATTCGAGGCCCACCTTCTTGAGCGTGTCGGGGCGATCCACCGCGGCTGCCGCCCAAACATTCGTAATACCAGTGGAACGGTAGACCCGCGCACTCCCGTCACCGCCAACCCATAACATCGAGTCCGGCGCGACATAGAGGTGCTCGAGCCCCGCCAGCCACCAACCTGCGCCAAACTCGCTTTGCGACCGGTTGACGACAATGATCTTGCTCGATGGTGCAGTGTCACTATAGACCTCGGGGTAGAGACTATTGATCTCGAGTGTGTACGAGTACACTCCCGTTGGCAGACCGAGAGTGTCCAATCCGATCGTGATACGATTCGCGCGGCCAGGGCTGAACGCGGGACCTGCCCAGCGCGCGCGCTTTGTCTCAATCCCGTTGAACCGGAGTACCGCCTCAACCGAATCGGGGTTCGCGGCGCCTGCCGGCAGGGTTACCTCGGCGGCGACCAGCGGGTAGGGATGTGCCTGCGCACTCGAGTAGACGAGGGTCGGCGCGCGCGCCCGTCCCATGGTGCGCACGGCCGGCAACGCGTGCGCCAGCCGCAAATCACCACACTCCGCTGCCGCCCCCGCGAGCGCCACCGTGATACACAAATCCCGCTCGACCGAAACCCCCGGATTCACGGTCGAGACGGACACGACCGGCGCTTGCTTGGTGCCGGTCGCGAGGCTTATCCAGGCCGTATCTTTGACGCCTGCGTCGGTTGTCTGGGTCGCCGTCAGCTTGATGGTTCCCGTCGTGGAAGCTCCACCGGATGTGTAGGACACCGTGACGAGGCTGTCTCCGAGCGGCACCACAGTCACCGAAGTACGTGAGGGTGTGCATCCGCTCGCGATCGCAGCACCACTGCACGTGGCGGCGATCGTGTACGTGTTTTGCGCCGTGCCGGGATTTCTGACTCTGAAGGGATAGGACGCATTAACGTTTGCCAGTACACCGATCGGTTTTGCGTCTGGCGTCACGGCAACTGCGTATCCTGAAGACGGGACGATCGTAAAGTTGATCTGGCCCGTATTGTTGGCGTTAGCGTTTGACGCCTGAAGACGAACGTATGCAGAACCGGACGCACCAGCATTGTACGTGACGTTCACCACGACCGTGTCTAATGACGCAAGCTGCTGGCTCGCCGGACTGACGTTCGTACACGTCACGTTGGCTGCTGGCTGGCACGTGAATGTATAGGTGTCCGTGGACGTGCCTACGTTCCGCACGGTAAAGCTCGACGTAAAACTGTTGGCGAAACTGCCTCGATCGGGCCCGGTGCCGCTCGCCGGCGTCACCGACACCGCGTGTGCCACGTTCGGCCAGACTGTAAAGTTGAGTTTCCCGGGCCCGTGATACAGATCGACCGCGTTGACGGTCAGCCAGATATAGCCGGTACCCGCAGGCGTCGCAGACCCGACTGTGTAGTTCGCCTGAATGTTCTGCGACTGTCCGCCCGAATAAACAACCGTCCCCGCCGGGACTGTTGTGCACGTGATGTTGGGATCGCTGGTGTTACAGCCGAGCGTGTAGGAGTGTGTCGCGGTGTCTGGATTATTCAGGACAAAGAAGCTGATATAGCTCGTACTGGTGAAAGCTCCCTTTGTAGAGCTCGTGGCAGGCGTAACACCGAACGTCGCGTTGTCGACTGGAACAACTTTCCATCCTTGATCACTCGAGTGATGTCCAGCAGCGCCGAGATAAAGGCGGCCCGTGCCGGACTCGGCCGTATTGAAGCCGACAGCGACGTTCGTTTGAGCTCCGCCCGCCAGGACCGCCGATAACGGCGTGATGTTGGGAGCGCCGAACCCGTCCTTGTCGCAGGTGATGTTGCCGCTGGCCGCGCATGAGAAAGAGAAGGTGTCCGGCTGGGTGCCTGTGTTCTTAACGGTGAACGTGGTACCGCCGTAGCGATGCGGTTGATTAAGTAAGGATTCGCCGCTGTCGGGCGTCACGGCTGCGCCGTACGAGATGACGGGAACGGAGTAGGATCCCCCGTCGCTCGCGTTCGTCCCGGACGCATTGACACTGAGGGTGCCGGTTCCTGTCGCGCCGACGCTGTAGGACGCGGTGGCGGGGGCGGACGCGTTTGCGGCCAGCGTGACGCTGGTCGGGCTGAGGTTGGTGCATGTAACGTTGGACGATCCGCCGCAGACGAGGGAATAGGTATTCTGGGCGGTGCCCGTGTTCTGCACCGTGAAGCTCTGGCTGTAACCACCCGTGTTCGTAAGGCGGCTCGGCGCGGTCGCACCGTCCGGCGTCACCGCTACCGCGTAGGATACGATCGGCACCGAGTAGCTCCCGGGATTGCTCGCATTGGTTCCGCTCGCGGTGACGGTAAGCGTGCCCGTCCCTGGCGCCCCGACGCTGTAGGGCATGGTGACCGTCGTCTGGAGCCCGGCTCCCAGTGTCACGGCCGCTGGTGCCGTCCCGCAAGTAACGCCACCCACGCCACTGCAGGTAAAGCTGAACGTGTTCGAAGCCGAGCCGGTGTTGAGTACGGTGAACGTCTCGCTGTAGCCTCCTGTGTTCGCCGTGCGGGTTGGCGCGGTGCCGCCGTCGGGTGTCAGACTTACGCCGTAAGACACGATCGGGACGGAGTAGCTCCCCGGGTCGCTGGCATTGGTTCCGCTCGCCGTGACGGTAAGCGTGCCCGTCCCTGGCGCCCCGACGCTGTAGGGCATGGTGACCGTCGTCTGGAGCCCGGCTCCCAGCGTGACAGCTGCGGGCGCAGTCCCGCAGGTCACCCCGCCCCCCCCGCTGCAGCTGAAGCTGAACGTGTTCGAGGCAGAGCCGGCGTTGGTCACGGTGAAGGTCTCGCTATAGCCGCTGGTGTTCGCCGCGCGGGTTGGGGCAGTTCCTCCGTCCGGGGTCATCGTGACACCGTAGCTCACAACGGGGATCGTGAAGGAGCCCTGATCGCTTCCGACGCCGCCAGTGGCCGTCAGTGTGAGCGAACCTGTGGCAACGGCACCCACGCTGTAGCTGGCCGCGACTGTCGTTTGGGCGCCGCCACCGACGCTCACGCTGCTCGGGCTTGTGCCCGTACACGTGACGTTCACGGACCCGGCACAACTAAGTGTGAAGGTGACCGCGGCCGCCTCCCGATTCGTGACCGTGAAGCTCTCGCCATAGCCACCCGTATTCGCCTGGCGATCCGGGGTCGTCCCGCCGTCCGGCGTGACCTGCGCGGAGGGCCCTACGGGCACGGTCCATGTCCCCGCATCAATCCCCGCCATGCCCTCCGCCCACAGCTTCACGTACCCTGATCCAGCAATGCCAACGTTGTAGTAGACATCGACGTTGATGCTCGCATTTGGAGCCAGGGTTACAGTGGTATACGACTGCCCGGTGACGGTGATGTTGGAGGAGCTTTCAGGCGTCAACGTGAATGTCGACGCCGATGTCGCATTGTTCTTGACGTTGAATGTGGCCGTATAGTTGACGGTGTTCGGTGCCCGAGTTGGCGTCGAGCTGGCATCGGGTGTCACGGCAACGGCACCAGGCGGCATCGGGGGCGCATAGCGATTCCACCCGACGAGCGTCAAGGGGCCAATAACGCCCAATGCGAAAGCGAACCGGGAGGCGCGATTAGAGCGTGACATCGTCGACTCCCGTGCTCCGCGCCGGCCGAGACTGCCACGACGTCCACTCGAGTGGTTGCGCTCCGGGCCTCGTCTCTCGACGCCAGCACACCACTTCATTCGCCACAACTGCCCAAACCTGTCCCTGCCGCAGTGTCCGAACAGCGAGAGTCGGATAGGCATCGCACTCCGATGACGGCCCGAGTCGGATCTCCACCTGAACACTGGGCCAGCTTTCGTTGTGAAGCGCCAAGATCCCCGATTGGGCTCTCGATGCAGGTCCAGCGACGTTGGGTAGAAGAGGAAGTGACGCGACGGTGAAGACCAAGGGCATGAAGCCGGCGAGGCGAGCCACCATGAAGCCACCCCACGGAATGAGTCGTGGCGATCCGGATGCCCGGAGCGCATCCCGCTTAGGCACTCCCCGTGCCAGAGTGAAATGACTAGGACGTGGGGGTTTGCCGACGTCTCCCGTGACCAGTTCTCGACGCTGAACTTGTCACGCTGATCAGTACCTGCGGTTTCTCACCACGACGGCTCCCGAATCGGGTGCACAGTTTGCGCCGCCGAACTTGGCACAGTGACCACGGGGGTTACTGTGAGCGCGCGGCCTCAAGCACAACTGGCCGCTATTCGCGCGGCACGTTCCCTGCCGACGTCCACAGGACATGATGCTTCACTCGCAACTGTCATTGCCCGATTCCTTCGAGGCCTGTTACCTCGAGTACAACCGCGTTTTCCCGCTCGAGACCACCGAGACCCACGTCCGCGTCGCGATCGCGGGCGATCCCGATCCCGATGTCATCGATGAGTTGCAACGCGCGTTCGGGCGAGCGGTCGAGCTAGTGCCGGTCAGCGACGAAGACCTGGCGGATGGCATACGCCGGGCGTACTCAGCGGCCGAATCGATGGTAGAAGTGGTCAACGATCTGCGGGGTGGCGAAGCCTTCTCCGGCAACGACGATCGCGAGCTCGCAGACGCGCGCAATCTCGCCAGCCAGCCTCCCGTGATTAAATACGTCAATCTCCTTATTAAAGAAGCGCACGACGCCCGCGCATCCGACATCCACCTCGAATCGACGCCTCAAGGCCTGCGCGCGCGTTTCCGCGTCGACGGCGTCCTGGCCGAAGCCCCCGCGCCTCCACAACAGGCGCAAGCTGCAATCGTCAGCCGGGTGAAACTGCTGGCGGAGCTGGATATCGCGGAACGCCGCGCACCGCAGGATGGCAGCTTCCGCATTCGGCTCGAATCGCGCGAGCTCGACATCCGCGTGTCCACGGTTCCCACACTGTACGGCGAGTCGGTCGTGCTGCGGCTTCTCGACCGCGGCGGCGAGCCCGTCGGTCTCGATGAGCTCGGCATGGCCCCCAAGACACTGGAGCGGTTCCGCAATATCATCGCCCGGCCTACCGGTATCGTGATTGCCGCGGGTCCCACGGGCAGCGGGAAAACGACGACGCTCTATAGCGCGCTTGCGTTGCGTGACACGACCGCGGAGAAGGTGATCACGGTCGAAGACCCGATCGAATACCATCTCGCCGGCGTCACCCAAATCCCAGTGAATCGCAAAGCCGGTATGACGTTCGCCTCGGCGCTGCGCAGCGTGCTCCGGCAAGACCCCGACGTCATGATGGTCGGCGAAATGCGCGACCCCGAGACTGCCGAAGTCGCGGTACAGGCCGCAATGACCGGACATCTCGTCTTCTCGACGCTGCATACCAACGACGCGCCGAGCGCCGTCACACGACTGCTCGATCTCGAGGTCGCCCCTTATCAGATCGCCGCCACGATCAACGGCGTCCTCGCTCAACGCCTGGTGCGACGCATCTGTCCACACTGCCGCGAACGCTATCGCCCCGATCCGCAAGTCGTGTCGTTCATCTCCGGCGAGCCCAAGGGGAGCCCGCACCTCGTCCGCGGGCGCGGCTGCGACACCTGCCGCGGCACGGGATTCCTTGGCCGAATCGGGATCTTCGAGCTGGTCATCGTCTCCGAAAACCTGAATCGCGCCATCTCGGCGCGCGAGCCGCTGTCTCGCCTGCGACAGCTGGCAGAGCAGGAGGGAATGCAGCTGATGAAGCACGATGGCTGGGTCAAAGTGCAGGCAGAGATCACCACGGTCGAAGAGGTGCTTCGTGTCACCGCACACTAACGACGCACGACGCACGACGCACGGTTTTACGCTGATCGAGCTCCTCGTCGTGATCACGGTGATCGCGATCCTGGCGGGCCTCGTCGGACCGATGGTGTTTCGGAACGTCGGCGACGCGAAGGTCTCTGCGGCGCGCGCGCAGATCGAGCTGTTCGCGCTCGCGCTCGATCAGTACCGCCTCGATAACGATTTCTATCCCGGAACGTCGCAGGGACTCGCCGCCTTGCGCGAGCGGCCGACGGGCGAGCCGGTGGCCCGCAACTGGCGCGGCCCGTATCTGCGCAAGGCTATCCCGCTCGATCCCTGGGGCCGGCCGTACACCTACAAATCGCCGGGCGACGTGAACGCGGAAAGCTATGACCTGCTATCGCTCGGTCGGGATGGTCAACCGGGCGGCAGTGGCGAAGATGCCGACGTCACATCGTGGGAAGGGAGCGCGCGCCGGCCATGAGCGCCTACAACTATCGGGCGGCCCGCATGGACGGCGCGATCGTCACCGGCGCGGTCGAGGCCGAGAGCTACGGCCAGGCTGCCGCCACGCTCGCCAGCCGCGGCCTCTTTGCGATCGCGGTGGCGCTGGAGATTGAAGAACATCGTCCGGCGGCAAGTCGCCGGGACTTGGCGATCGTCTTCCGCGGCATTGCGGCGCTCGTCTCGTCTGGTGTGCCGCTCGAACGCGCCATCGCCGCGAGCGAGCCGCTCGCCGCTGGCCCGTTGCGTCAAACCATGTCGGCGGCGCGCGAACGGCTGCGCGCAGGCTCGGGGCTCGCCAACGCGCTTGCCGCCGGACGGGGCGTCATTCCCGGACTCGTCATCGGCATGGTCCGGGCCGGCGAGCGCGGCAGTCAGCTCGGTACGGCGCTCGACCAGATCGCGGCACACCTCGAGCAGGAAGCCGACCTCGTCGCGCGGGTGCGCCAGGCACTCACTTATCCGCTGCTTTTGGCCGTCGCGGGCATCGCGTCGGTTCTCGTCATTACCACCGTCGTCGTTCCGCGGTTCGCGGCGATCCTCGGCGACCTCGGTCAGCAGCTGCCTCCCGCGACGCGGTTGCTGCTCGACATGTCACAACTCCTGACGCGCTTCTGGATGCCCCTGCTGCTGATCGGCGTGGCGGGCACGTGGGGCGCGATCGAATGGATCCGCCGTCCGGCGGGACGAGAGCGCGTCCAGGACGTGCTCCTCCGGCTCCCGTTCATCGGGTCGGTGCGGCGGGCCCTCGTCACTGCGCGCGTCATGCGAGCCCTGGGCGGCACGTTGCGCTCCGGCATGCCGCTCTTGCCGGCGCTCGACGCCGCGCGGGAAGCCGCTGGCGATCTCGCCATAGCGGCACGTCTTACTCGCAGCCGCGAGCGCGTGGTACAGGGAACGGCGCTCGCCGCGGCCCTTGAGCGCGAAGCGGCACTCAGTCCCAGCGCGCTGCAGCTGGTGATGGTCGGGGAATCGAGCGGGCGAGTCGCGGACATGGCGCTCAATGCCGGCAATCTCGCGGCGCAGGAAGCCGAACGTGGACTACGGACGCTCGTGACGATCCTCGAGCCCGCGCTTATCGTCGCGTTCGGCGCGGTCGTCGCGTTCACCGCCGCGGCGCTGCTCCAGGCGGTGTACTCGCTGAGGCCTGGGTTCTAGATGGGCGCGTGGTGCGTGGTGCGTGGTGCGCGGGGGATCACACTGGTCGAATTGCTGGTGGTGCTGACCATACTCAGCGTCATCCTTGGTGTGACTGGTCTCGCGCTCGGCTCATTGCAAACCCCCAGAGAGTCTGAAGAGATGGTC
>Ga0075424_100004789_pt1 | contig 12828 bp, 12 predicted proteins | sample SoiMethybrSBSTD3_FD_75301 | JGI IMG/M metagenome (GOLD analysis project Ga0075424, IMG submission 75301) | Bulk soil microbial communities from a Populus tree surrounding site in Tennessee, USA - Soil MetaG P. TD hybrid SBSTD3 | ecosystem: Environmental > Terrestrial > Soil > Tree plantation... | reverse complement strand
TCGATGCCGTGACCATGAGAAAGTTCCTTCGGCTGTGAGCATGGGACCTGTTAGATTGACGATCGCTCTCGCGCATGGCGAGCTCCTCACTCTCACGTGCTCATGTGTGAATCGGAGGTAGAACGAGTGCTTTGCTGAATCGTTCCTTAGACGCACAGAGCGCTGTCGATTGGCTTTCTCGCGAAGGGCGCTCAGGAACTCGATTGGTCCGATCGATCGTCTGGGCCAATGAATCACGCAGGATCAAAACGAAAGGCAGCAGGAAGAACCTCCTCCTGCAAGGCCAAAAGCAAGGCAGGCTCGGTGTTGCCACCGAGCCTGCCAACCACCCGACCGTACAGCGGAACTGCCTTCTAAAATCGTGGACGCTACTTACAGTTCACATCTCACGACTATTTAACAAGCCAGCAGCTTGAATTGTTCCACACCAACTTTCACAGCAGTATCGGGTAGTGTCGGATATTCGACATAAGCGGGCCGAAAATGAGCCGTTTCTTGCCGATTTGATCTGCGTCAACCTCCGATCGCCCGCTCGCTGAAAACATTCCTCTCATGCAGGCGAAGCCCATCCGGCAGGCCACGGCACGCATAGATTTCTGGAGGTCGCCATCGGCGGAGAAGGGGGGCGACAATTTGCAGGGAGAAGCCACCATGATCCGCAAGCTTTCCTCGGGCAAGTACCGCCTCTATTCGCGCAAGAAGAACCCGAAGACCGGCAAGCGCCGAAACCTCGGCACGTTTTCGACGCGCGCAGCCGCGCTCGAGCACGAGCGCGCGGTCCAGTACTTCAAGCGGCATTGATACTTTAAGCGACATCGAGAGGAGCGAGTATGATCAAGGATCTCGTCGTCAATCTAACGCCTGCAGCCGAACGCGACCCGGCCGCCGAATTTGCGCTGTCGGTTGCCAGCGCGTTCACGGCGCATGCCGCCGGCATCGCCTTTCAATACGATCCGATCATGCCCGCCGTTCTGATGGACGGCGTCCCGCCCGACGTGATCGACACGCAGCGGGCCGAGAACCAGCGCGCCGCCAACGCAGCAACAAACAGGTTCGACGCTGCCGCTCGCCTCGCTTCTGTTCTCTCGGAGACCCGCATTGTGGAATCGAGCATGGCGGGCGCTGCCACGCGCTTTGCCCATATCGCGCGCCGGTTCGACCTGTCCATTGTGGCGCAGGCCCAGCCGGGATCAGACGGCTCGGAAGCGTTGATCGTCGAGCAGGCGCTGTTCGATTCCGGGCGGCCGGTCCTGGTGGTGCCCTACATCCAGTCCGCACCCTTCAAGGCCGATCGCGTGCTGCTATGCTGGGACGGCAGCCGGCCCGCCGCTCGCGCGGCGGCTGACGCCATGCCTTTCCTCTCGCGCGCCAAACTGGTCGAAGTCTTTATTGTCGAGAGCGGAAAGCTCAAGAGCGACGAGGTTCCGGGCGCGGACATCGCGGAGCATCTCGCACGCCACAACCGCAATGTCAGCGTCACGCGGACCACGTCAGGCGACATCGACGTGGCGAGCGTGATCCTGTCGCACGCGGCCGACACTGGCGCCGACATGCTGGTGATGGGAGGCTACGGGCATTCGCGACTGCGTGAGTTCATCCTGGGCGGCGCCACGCGCGACATTCTCAACAGCATGACGGTGCCGACCTTGATGTCCCATTGAGGCGGTTTGTCAGCATTGCCGCTTAGCGAAGCACATGACCGCCCGATGCCGTCATGGCGGCCACGCCGGCGACGACACATGCGAGGCCGAGCAAAGCCACGAGCGTGAGCTGCTCGCCCAGAAAGACGACTCCGATTGCGACGCCGATCGGCACACGCAGATAGGCTTGCGAGGTCACGCCAACCGATCCGAGCGTGTGCACAAGCCTGAAATAGATCACCAGCGCCAGCGCGGTCGAAAACACGGACAAACCGATCAGTGCAAGCATCGAGTCGCGCGATAACATCAGGTTCCAAGGCTTATCGATCAGCAAACATGCCGGAATGAGGATGGCAGCGCCACAGATCAGCGAGCCCGCAGCCGGCAGGATCGGATCGAGGTCCTTGAACGTCTTGCCGAAGATCGCCGCCCCGGCGTAGCAGATGGCGGCCACCACGATCGCGAGCGGCGCCAGCAATTGCTCACCAAAACCCGACACTGCCTCAGCCCCGATAATGAGGCATACACCGGCCATGCCGGATATGATGCCGAAAAGCTTTCGTATGGTGACCGGCTCATGCCGCGTGATCGCGGCGGTGAGCAGAAAGACAAAGATCGGTGCCGTCGAATTGAGCACAGTCGCTAGCCCGGCATCGACCCCTTGCTCGCCCCAGGCGATCAGCGTGAACGGAATGGCGCTGTTCAAGCAGGCCTGGATGAGAAACCGCCGCCATGTCTCCGCATCACGGGGAAGCCTGAGACCGCGCCAGCGCACAATGGCAATAAGCAAAGTGGCCGCGATCAACGTGCGCCCCGCAATCAGCGTCACAGGAGGAATCGTTTCGACACCGACCTTGATCAGGGAATAAGACGCACCCCAGAGCGTGGCGAGCACGAGGAGAAGCACGTATTCAAAGGTCATCAGCCACGGTCCATTGCGCCCAGCCGCTTCGCCCAGCCGCTGCGACCAAGCCGCCTCTTAGCCGCGTGAGCCGGGGGATGCTTCGGTGTCGGCCGAAATGATAGCGGTCACGGCTTTCAGCCGGCGGGCCAAGCCGACAACCCCGCTTGGAGGGCGCTCATTGCTCGAGCTTGAGATTGGCGTGCTCGATGACACTGCGCCAGCGCTCCACGTCGGCATCGTAGATTGCCTGCATCTCCTGCGGCGAGCTTGGCTTGGACACAAGGCCGAGTTCAACGAAACGCTTGGCGATATCGGGCTCAGCGAGCACTTTGGCGATCTCGGCATTGAGGCGCATGACAATTCCTTCCGGCGTGCGTGCCGGAACCACGAAGCCGTTCCAAGAGGCGACCTCATAGCCCGTGACACCACTTTCAGTGACGGTCGGTACATCCGGCAACAGCGGACGGCGCTTGTCGGACGACAGCGCGAGCGCGCGCAGCTGCCCGGACTGCACCTGACCGACGACGCCCGGCACAGTCTCGACGACGGCCTGCACTTGTCCGGCGAGCAGCGCCGCGATCGCTTCGCCAGTTGTTCGGAACGGCACCGTCGGAACCTTCAGGTCGGCACGCGATACGAACAGATGCGACATCAGGTTCTGCAGGCTGCCTGAGCTGATGGTGCCGAAATTGAAGCGGCCGGGAGCAGACCTCGCTGCCATCACCAGATCCGCAATCGACTTCAGGGGGCTTGCGCGGTCGACCACGATGATGAAGTCGAAATTCGAGAGCGTGGAGACCATCCGGAAATCGGTGCTGGGATTGAACGGCAGCGACTTGAACACCAGCGGAGCCGTTGCGTTCTGTCCGCTGACCAGCAGCAGCGTATGCCCGTCGGGTTGCGACCGCGCGGCGGTGGCCGCGGCCGTGATGCCGCCAGCGCCTGGCATGTTTTCGATAACGAATGGCTGGCCCATCTGCGCGGAGAGTTTTTGTGCAACCGAACGCGTGACGATATCGCCAAGGCCGCCGGGACCGAAGCCGACCAGGATCTTCACCGGCCGCGATGGATAGTCCTGCGCAACCGCGGCAGACGCGGCAAGCCCCATCGCAAGGGCCACGGCCAGCAGGCAACGGAATATCACGGTCGTCACGGTATCCTCCCAATTGCTGGCGCGGTGTGCCCGCGCTCTCTTGGCAAACAGGGCTATAGCGAGGCTCGCTATCTGCCTGTCCTAATGATTGTGCTGATCATAGGCGCGGCGTTGCACACGCGATACGCTTCATATTGTCCCGAGACCCAGATGGGCCCGAAATCTGTTCTTGATTTGCACAGCGTCGCGCAGCGGCAGCGAGCGCGGCGGATTCTCGGGCTTCACCTTGATTGCATAAAAGCGCGCCCCGGAGGATCGGGAATCGAGCGCGCGCGCCACCTGCTCGACGCCCACCATGTCGCGCACCGTGCGCGTCTCCGCAAAGCCGCATGACTGCGCCACCGACGCGAGATCGAGGCCATGGCCGGTATGGCTCGTCTGCATGCCGGTCTCGCCGAAGTGGTCATTGTCGATCACAACGACCACTAGGTTCTTCGGATTGCTGACCGCGATGGTGGCGAGCCCGCCAAGCCCCATAAGTTGCTCCCCATCGCCCGTAATCACGACGACGCTGCGATCCGGCTGCGTCTGTGCAAGGCCAAGGCCGATCAGCGCGGCCGAGCCCATCGCGCCCCAGAGATAAAAGTTGCCGTCGTGGTCGCCGGCCGCATGCACGTCGTAGGTCGGCGATCCAAGGCCGGTGATAACCAGCAGGCCCTCCCGCTGCGCCAGCAGGCGGGCCACAACCTCGCGGCGATCGAGCAAGCTCGCAGATTTCGGCATGCGCTCACCACTTCTTGCGGCCAAGCAGCCGCTGTGACAGGAGCACCGCAACTTGCTGATCGGCCTCGAATGCCAGCGCGGCAGCCGACTCCACCGTCTCGGTCAGATCGCCGGGGGTATCGGCACGCATGACGCGGATGCCCATGGCGGTGAGGACCGGCGCCGTCGCAACCCCCATCGGCACCTGCCAGGGATTGAACTCGGCCCATTCGCCGCGCATCGTCACCAGCATCAAGAGCGGCGTGCGCGTCATGGTGACCAGCGAGAGCATGTTGACGCAATTGCCAACCCCACTCGATTGCAGGAGTAAAACGCTCCTGTTCCCGCCGAGCCAGGCCCCAGTCGCAATCGCAATGCCCTCCTCCTCGGTGGTGAGAACATTCGACACCACCTCGCGATCGGTGGCGAACAGGCGAATGAGCGCGGAATGGCCGGCATCCGGCACGTAGGACACCTGGCGCACCTGGGCGGCCTTCAGCACCCGGTACAATTGCTGCGGCCATTCGGCGTCGAGCGGCGGTCGGTCAAGACTTTCGGCCGCATCCGTCGCGGTGGGCCGCGCCGCATTCTTTCGTGCCACGATGGTCCCCCTGGCTTTTCCGCTCACACAGCTTAGAGCAGTTGCAGCGAGCGGACACGGCGAAATTTGTCGGTACGTTTGCTCGAGTCCACTCTCGAATCCCGTGCGGCGCAGCCGTGCCCCCCGGGGGGAGCGCAGACCCGGGACACAGAGCCATGAACTCGCTGACGGCTGGGCAAGGTGGAAGCCGCATCCTAGAGTAGGCGCAACAAAACAGCACATCGCTCAGGGAGGATGAGGCCATGCACAAGCGATCGATCGCGCATCCGATGCTCGGATTCAGCATGTTGGTGGCGGCAGCGCTGAGCGCCACCGTCGCGTTGGCGCAGATGGACAACGGCCCCAAGACCGAGAAGACCTACGGCATCGGGCTGCCGCGCAGCCACGCCTCCCAGCTGTTCTCAGATGCGGACTATCCGGTCTTCCCGCTCAAGCCCGGGCAGGAAGCCTACAAGGATATCGATGGCATGCGCATGAAGCGCGACGTCATCGCACTGTCCAACATCGCACTCGCCTATCGCGACAGCGTGAACAAGCAATGGTGGGGCCGCTTCCCCGGCACCGAGGCCGACCGGGCCGGCATGAAGTACATGACGGACGAGTTCACCCGCCTTGGCCTCAAGGTCGAGACCTTCCCGTACAAGCTGCCGCGAGACTGGCGCCCGACCAGCTGGGAGCTGAGCTACACCACATCCAAGGGCAGCAAGCTCGACCTCGCGACCGCCTTCCCGGTCTCTGGCACCAAGGGCACCGATGGCATCACCGCCGAGGCGGTTTGGGTCGGCATCGGGGCGGCGCCGGACTTCCTCGGCCGCGACGTCAAAGGCAAGGCAGTCATTATTTACAGCACCTTCGTGCCCGGAGGTCGCAGCCATTCCGCCTCCGACCGCGCCAGCCTGTTCAATGCCAATGCGCGCGCGCAACAGCTTGGTGCCGCCATGGTGATCAATGTCATGGCCGTGCCGGGCAACGGCCAGTTCCAACCAGAGGGTGGACTGCGCAATATCCCGCAGATGACGATCAGCCAGGACGAGGGCTTCGCGCTACGCGACCGGCTCGGCGCCGGCGAACTGATCACCGTCTCGCTGCGGCTCACCGTGCCCGAACTCACCAACGTCGAGACCGCCTGGACCAAGGCTACGCTGCCCGGCGCCTCCGCCGAGGAGATCGTCATCATGACCCACACCGACGGCTACTTCCAGGCTGCGACAGACAACAACTCCGGCATGGCCGGAACGCTCGAGCTTGCGCGCCACTATGCGGCGCTGCCGCAGGCGCAGCGCCCGCGCACGCTGGTGTTCATCCAGTTCCCGGATCATCACCACGGCGAGGTGGCGCGCGGCCGCAAGGATGTCGGAATCGACGCGACCTACAACTGGAAGAATGTGGCTCTCAAGCTGACCATGGAGCATCCATCTGAGACTCTGCTCTATATGTATAACGACAGCCTCACTGCCACGAACGCGCTGAGCGCGGCGCGCTGGAATGCCTATGGCAGCCCCGAGTTCGAACGCATGACGTTAAAACAGCTGCGCGACTTTGGCGTCTCGGTCTACGGTGTCGAGGACGGGCCGAAGAACGGCAACTACGCGCCGTCCTTTCACATCATCAATCACGTGGTCTATCACACCAGCCTCGACACTCATGAGCTGGTACCGGCGGAAGGCATGAGCCGCTCGATCCGAGCGTTTGCTGCGATCATCGACAACGTCAACAAGATGACGCTCGAGCAGTTGCGTGGACCAAATTTCCCGCCCAAGGACGAGCGCGGCACGGTGCGCGGGCCGATCGGAGAGTGACGGACGACACACTGTCGCCGACCATCGGGGCAGCGAGATTGAGCGCGCGCCGTGTCAGTGCTGCCCTGCAGCGGCAAGTATGGACTCAGCACAGCCTATGCGGCCAAGATGATCGCATGGCGACATCCATGCGATCCCTTATTGAAACGCGGCGAGATCAGATGTTTCCGGTGCTGGAGGCATTCGAGATCGAGCGCCTGCGTCGCTTCGGCGAGCCCCGAACCTATCGCGCGGATGAAATGATCGCAAAAGCCGGGGAAGCCAATCATGGCTTGCACCTCATTCTGTCCGGCACGGCTGACGCCATGCAACATGCGCTCTCCGATCCGGGCGAGGTCTTCGTCACGCTTGGTCCCGGCAACTTCACCGGGGAGCTCGCGCATCTGAGCGGGCAGCCGGGGCTGGTCGATGTGCGCGCGCGCAGCCACGTCGAGACATTGGTCATTCTGCCCGACCGCTTGCGCGCGTTGCTGATTGCGGAGGCCGAGCTTGGCGAACGCGTCATGCGTGCGCTCATCCTGCGCCGGGTGAGCCTGATCCAGGCAGGCACGGTCGGACCGGTGATCATCGGCAGGGCCGGCAGCGGCGATGTGCTGCGGCTCGACAATTTTCTGTCGCGCAATGGCCATCCGCATCAAAGGCTCGATCCCGAGACTGACGCGCAGGCGCGTGCGCTGGTCGAACGTTTCCATATCGATCCAAGTCAGTTGCCGATCGTCCTCTGCCCGGACGGTGAGTTTCTTTACAACCCGGGAGAGATCGAGCTTGCACGCTGCTTGGGCCTCGTGAGCCCGGTCGATCCGGAGCGCGTGTTCGACGTCGCGATCGTCGGAGCCGGGCCCGCCGGTCTTGGCGCGGCGGTGTACGCCGCGTCGGAAGGCTTGTCGGTCGTGGTGTTCGACTGCCGCTCGTTCGGCGGCCAAGCCGGCGCCTCCTCCCGGATCGAGAACTATCTTGGATTCCCAACCGGCATCAGCGGCATGGCCTTGATGGGCCGCGCCTACAATCAGGCGCAGAAATTCGGCGCCCAGATGGTCATTCCGGCGGAGGTCGACGCGCTCGAGGCATTGCAAGATGGGATGTTCCAGTTGACGTTGTCGGATGGCGAGCACGTTCGCACCCGATCGGTCGTGATTGCCGGCGGCGCGCGCTACCGCAGGCTCGCGATCCAAAACTTTGACTCGTTCGAGGCCACAAGCGCGCACTATTGGGTGTCGCCGCTCGAAGGCAATCTCTGTGCCGAGCAGGAGGTCGTGCTCATCGGGGCGGGCAATTCAGCGGGTCAGGCCACGGTCTATCTGGCCAGCAGGGCCGCGAAAGTGTGGCTCTTGGTGCGCGGGCCCGACCTCGGCGCCCGCATGTCACGCTATCTGGTCGATCGGATCACAGGCCTTGGCAATGTGGAGGTGCTCACGCGTACGTCGCTGACCGGGCTCGAAGGAAGCAACGGCGCTCTTGCGACGGTTCGCTGGCGGCAGGCCGGCGGCGAGGAGATGCAGCGGTCGATCCGTCATCTGTTCCTGTTCATCGGCGCCGATCCGAACACGGATTGGCTGGCTGGCTCCGGCATCGCGCTCGACGCCAAGGGGTTCGTGCTGACCGGGAAGGATACGGGCCGCGTCAGCGGGCCGTTGGAATCAAGCGTGCGAGGCATCTTCGCGATCGGCGACGTGCGTTCAGGATCGATCAAGCGCGTCGCGGCGGCGGTCGGTGAGGGTGCGCAGGTCGTTGCGGCCATCCATGCGTTCCTGGCCGAGACAGCCGCGGTCCGGCAGTGATCGCTGCGCTTTAAGCCGTGCCCCGGCCGCCGCGCACGGCAACCGGGGCAGACGTGAGACTAAGAAGAATAGTGAGATTCAGGTTCGTATATTTTAAGATGCTCCATGCCTCGTCGTTGACTGAAGCACCTCTCTTTGACGTCACCACCACCACCCGGCGCGCCATGGACGCACCCATGGCCGGGCTCCGAATCCAAACCCAAACGTCGGCGCATATCCGTACGATCCGTATCCATAGCCGCAGTTGCCATAGTAGTCATAGTACGGGTCACAGTAGGTGTTGGCGGCGGCAAAGGCCAAGCCCGTTCCTAGCGCGGCCGCGCCCCAGCCCCAGCCCCAGTTATTTCCGCCCCAGCCCCAGCGATTGCCGGCCCAACGTCCTCCCCAACCCCAACGATTGCCGGCCCAACGACCGCCGCCCCAACCCCAGCGATTGCCCGCAAATCCAACCCTGCTTCCTGCGAATCCAACCCTGCTTCCTGCAAATCCAACCCTGTTTCCTGCAAATCCAACTCTGTTAAAGCCAGCCGTACGCAAACCACTGCCAGCAAAGCCACCTCCTCGAATCCCGGCTGCGCGGAAACCACCACCACCGCCAAAGCCGCCAGCTCGCATGCCGCCGCCTCCGAACCCGCCGCCAGCTCGCATGCCGCCTCCGAACCCGCCGCCTCCGCCCCGACGAGCATCCGCAGTGTCCACCACGATCGCACTCGCCAGCGCGGCTGCTATGACAGCAGCGCTAATGTGCTTGAGTGAGAGCATCGAAACCTCCTTTTTGTCGTGCTGACTAAAGACAGCGCATCTCGACAACGATCGGAGGGTTGAACGGTTGCTTCAGGACCACACGCGCCGTTGTTATGCGCAGCCCGACTGACTCGCTAACATGGTCGATCGCTCGGTGGGATTAGATTTAGGTTTACGCTCCAGCGAATTGGAGCGATAGAAGACAGATTTGGAGCGTTGGGAGACAACGGCGCCTGCTAAAAATCATACACCGGCGACAACCGGTCGCCGCACACTAAACGCCGCCCCAATAACCTTTAGGCCTATTGGTGGAATTCGCGAGCGAACTGATCGTGGTTTAACCACGATCAGAAACTCGCAAAACATCTCTACGCAAAGCGTCTCTTGGCAAGACGTCTCACTTGGCAACACATCTCACTGTCGTGCCGGCCCTTGGCCAGTAGTGCCTGTGGGGCCAGTTCCCTTGGAGCTTGGCCTCTTGCGCCCTTGGTGCTGCGCGAGAGCTTTGTGTCGCGCCGCTCGCCGCTTCGCGTGCCGCTGACGCCGCTCCGTGACACTGTCGGGCTCGCCCTGGCGCTGGCCAGCACCAGGGGGTTGAGCCGCAGGCGGTTGAGCTCCAGGCGTTTGAGCTCCAGGCGTTTGAGCTGGTGTTTGAGCTTCAGCTTTCGATGCTGTTAGCACCGCGGCTGGCGCTCCCATGCCGAATGCTACACCTGCCCCCAGGATTCCAAGCATCCTCCGGCGCGAGAACATTTCCACTGCAGTTTTCTTGCTCATCTTGGACCTCCCTAAATTGCGCAAATATTAGCAACTCGCTTAGTTGGAGGATGCATGTCCATAAGGAAGGGGACGTTGTCCTTATGGATAGTAGGGCCACCACTAGGCGCACCCGTATTTGGCGGGTTGGAGGTCACTGTGTGCTGCCGACGCCGCGGCAAACGAGTGCGAGCTTCACGGATGAAGACGCAAAATCTTCTTCATCCTGCTCACGACAACGCACCCGCGACGCTCATCGCGGCCCAGCCTCGCACTGCGTTCAATGGCTCGACCCGGAACTAAGCAAGGCGTCCGCAAAACATCTCACTGCCGCGCCGGCCCTTGGCCGGTGGTGCCTGTCCCTGTGGTCCCTGGAGCGCCGGTTCCTTTGGTACTTGTCCTTGTACCCGTACGCCGCGCCATACGCCGCTGCCTGCGCGCTTCCTGCCGTGCCATAGCGCGCTGTCTCCGAGCATTGCGCCGCGCTACTCGCCGGTTCGTTCGATCGCTGCGCCGCTCCTGACGCGCTTGCGTGCGATCGGTGCGCCGGTCTTGACGCTGGTCCACGCCAGGCGTTGGAGCTCCAGGTGCTTGAGCTCCAGGGGGCTGACCTCCAGGTGTTTGAGCTTCAGCCCTGGATGCCGACAGCACGGCGGCTGGCATTCCCATGCCAAACGCAACGCCTGCTCCCAAAATTCCAAGCATCCTCCGGCGCGAGATCAACTCCACTGCAGCTTTCTTGCTCATTTGAACCTCCCTAAGTTGGTCAAATACTAGCAAGTCGCTTGCCTGGAGGAGGCCTGTCCTTAGGGAAGGTGGCATTGTCCTTAAGGATAATTCTGTCGCGGCTGCGGTCCGGTTATTTGTTGAGTTTACGGGGCACCGAACGGCGGATCGACGGTGCCACCCGCAGACACAAATATTTGAGCAGATACACGGAACTTGCCGGCGCCGCGCGCTTTCGCGTCGCACGGGTCCTGAGAGCAGACATATTCACGATGGGTTCACGAGGGGGCGGCAAACGAGTACGAGGTTCGCGGATGATCCGCAAAGCTTTCCTCATCCTGCTCACGACAGCGACGAGCGCAGCCCTGACTCTGGTCGTGACCCAGCCTCGAACCGCGATCGATGGCTCGAGCGCGACAGCAGCAACCACCGGCACCTATCGACAGCTCGGCCTGTTCGGCGATGTGTTCGAGCGCGTTCGCACCAGCTACGTCGAGAAGCCGGATGACAGCAAGCTGCTTGAATGGGCGATCAACGGCATGCTGGCCGGGCTTGATCCGCACTCAAGCTATATGGACCCGAAAAGCCTTCGGGATATGCAGATCCAGACCACCGGCAAATTTGGAGGGCTTGGAATCGAGGTCACCCTGGAGGACGGCTTCATCAAGGTGGTGGCCGCCATCGACGACACCCCGGCGCACAAAGCCGGCGTCATGACCAACGACATCATCACGCATATCGACGACGAGCCGGTGCAGGGACTGTCGCTGAGTCAGGCGGTCGAGAAGATGCGTGGGCCCGCAAACACCAAGATCAAGCTCAAGATCACACGCCAGGGCCAGGACAAGCCGGTCGAGCTGACAATCGTCCGCCAAATCATCACGGTGCATTCGGTACGGGTGCGGGTCGAGGACAATGACGTCGCCTACATCCGGATCTCGGCATTCAGCGAGAAGACAACCGACGAGATGAAGAAGGCGCTGAATCAGCTCTCAACGCAAGTCAGCATCAAAAACCTGAAGGGCTATGTTGTCGACCTGCGCAACAATCCAGGTGGCTTGCTCGACGAGGCGATCTTCGTAGCGGACGCGTTCCTGGACACGGGTGAGATCGTCTCGACGCGCGGCCGCAAGGCGGAGGACTCGCAGCACTTCATTGCGCGCCCCGGCGATCTCGCCAAGGGCAAGCCGATCATCGTGCTAATCAACGGCGGCTCGGCCTCGGCGTCTGAAATCGTTGCCGGTGCACTGCAGGACCATAGGCGCGCGACCATCATCGGCACGCGCTCGTTCGGCAAGGGCTCGGTGCAAACCATCATCCCGCTCGGTCTGGGCAATGGGGCGCTGCGGCTGACCACGGCCCGCTACTACACGCCATCGGGACGCTCGATCCAGGCGAAGGGCATCACACCTGACATCGAAGTGTTGCAGGACGTTCCCGAGGAGATCAAGGCTGGCATCGACTTACGCGGCGAGTCCTCGCTGCGCGGACACCTCAAGGCCGACGGACAAGAGGAAACGGGCTCGCAGTCTTACGTCCCGCCCGATCCGAAGAACGACAAAGCGCTCAACATGGCGCTTGACCTCATGCGCGGCAAGCAGAGTAACTCGGCGTTTCCGCCACGGCCGCCGGCTCGCCTCGCGGAGGGAGCGCGATCGCATGCCAACGGTTGCATGGAAATCAACAAGACCTCACGGCGATCTCACTCCACGCCGCGGCTTACATCACCTCGATGCGAACAGCGATCGCTGCGCTGGCAATGACCGCGGGATCGTTGTTCTCGGGGTCGGCAACGTCGAGACCACCCTTGACGGCCCTCACCGTGACTTTGCCGACGGGCAAGGAATTCTTGACCGCCTCAAGATCCACCTGCTCGGGCCGCTGAACGCCAACCGTGACTTCCACCTCGAGCTTGCTCTTGTCGATCTTCAGCGAACGAAGGAAGGAGAGCGAGCTGTGATGCAGCGCGTCTTGCACGGCGCGTAGCGCGGCCTTGGTGTAATCGGAACCATGCAAATCGTTGCC
>Ga0075424_100004788_pt1 | contig 12829 bp, 8 predicted proteins | sample SoiMethybrSBSTD3_FD_75301 | JGI IMG/M metagenome (GOLD analysis project Ga0075424, IMG submission 75301) | Bulk soil microbial communities from a Populus tree surrounding site in Tennessee, USA - Soil MetaG P. TD hybrid SBSTD3 | ecosystem: Environmental > Terrestrial > Soil > Tree plantation... | reverse complement strand
CCGGATTTCAAACCGAGACGGACGCTGCGAATTTCGCGCGCTATCTGCGCAACGAATGCCGAATGCCGAGCCTCGATCAGTATACGTTCCAGGTCGCGGAACGGACGGTGCGCATCGGCATTTTTCCGGTCGGCGTGGAGGTGGAGCAACTGGGCCGACTGGCGCGGCGCGCCGTACAATCGCCGTTCGTTCGCAACGTCGTGGAAAGTCTCGCCGGCCGGGTCATGATCATTGGCGTCGACCGCCTGGATTACACCAAAGGCATCGCGCTTCGAATGGAAGCATTCGATCGCTTTCTCTCCACCCATCCGGATTGGAAGGGAAAGGTGACCTATCTGCAGATCACACCGAAGAGCCGCTCGGAAATCCGCGAATATGCCGACATGGAACGTCACATCGGTGAGACCGCGGGCCGTATCAATGGGACCTATGGCGAGGCGTCGTGGACGCCCATCCGGTACGTGAACCGTTCTCACAGCCGAACCGCGCTCGTGGGCCTCTATCGTTCCGCACGCGTCGCGCTCGTCACCCCACTGCGGGATGGCATGAATCTCGTCGCCAAGGAGTATGTGGCGGCGCAGGATCCCGACGACCCCGGTGTTCTCATTCTGTCGCGCTTTGCCGGCGCCGCCGTCGAATGCGAGGCCGCGCTTCTGGTCAATCCATACGATCCCGAGGCGGTCGGAACCGCGATCGAGCAGGCCTTGGCGATGCCGCTCGACGAGCGCCGCTCGCGTTACAATGCTCTGTTTCAGGTGCTCAAGACGAATGACGTCAAACTATGGGGCGAGCGCTTTCTGGCTGCGCTGACGCGACCACCCAATTTGCCGAACTGGCTTGGACCGGCGATCTTGCCCGGCCCTTAGTCGCAATGCCGGCCGCCAAGCTGTCATTTAATCGCTGACGTCATTGATGCGCTATGGGCGCCTGCGCGATTTGCCCTATTGCTGCTGCTCGTCCTCCGGCGGCGCCTCGGCCGTGGCGCGCTCGGCCTTGCGTTGTGCGGCTTTCTCCTCTCTCTTTCGCTGCTTTTCCTCGTTGCGGGCGCGCGTACCACGGTCTCGTTCGAGGCGGTCTCTGCGGTAATTCGGCCTGAATGCCATGACACCCTCTATTGACGCGGGTTGATATCGAGCCCGATCAGGCCCATATACGCATCGATTCGATGCGCTCATCAGGCCCGGCGGCAAGACGCTGGGCCTTTTGCGCTTCGTCAACGGCTCTTGGTCGGCCTCTATGGAATCAAGGCGACAACACCATTATTGCGATCGCAATGCAATGGTCGACGTCTCGACGAAATCACAGGAAGGCAACAATGGCACGCAAACCGGCAATGTGCGGAGAATTTGCGTTGTTCGACGTATTCTACGAAGACGGCTCCCAGCGGTCCAATCGCCGGGTGCCGCGCGACATTCTTGGCGGACTCGACGGCGATGGACCCGCGCGCACTGTGATCGAGGAACAGGACCAGCTGATCGCCGAGAAATCCGGCAAGCCGCCGCTTGCGATCAAAAGCCTTCGGCGATCCGCTGGCAAGCCCTCGTAATGGCAACACGCGGATCGCGAACGCAAGGAGCTTTTGCGACCCCAAGACTTGCGCGTGCTTCGCCATCCAGAATCGTCGCCGCTCTGCTCCAGAACCGGAGCCGCCGCACCCCGAGCCCTTTGTTGCGGCGGTACCAATTCGTCAGGGTATTATCTGGCGTGACGAGCCGCTCAGTCAGGGGTCAGAGGTTTGCCCGATGTTTGCTGCTTGGGCGCGTAATGGCGGCGACTGGTGGCTTAGGCAGCCTCATGCCCATCCAGTACGGCAGCTGAAGAGGACCTGAACATATGCCATCGAGACCGTTGTCGCCTGACACGGCGTTCAGTGACAGGTCTAGCTCGGTCGTGTCGTTGGACCAGCGCGGTGACGGCATCTCTCTGGCGGGTCGCCTGAGAAGCGGTGATGCTGATGCGTTGAGTAGGGATCCCAACCCAGCGGCTGGAGCTGGGCAGGACCTCGCCCTTCATAAGGACGGAGAGCGGACCGAGTGAAGAGCCTTGCTCCATCCTGGTGTCGTATAATACGACGGCCATGTTGCCCACCGAACAGTGAGGCCCAATGACGAGGCGGCCGGTTTTCATTACGCGGTCCTCGAAAAGGTGTGTCTGGATCGTCGAACCCAAATTCAGAGCTGCACGATCGCCGATCTCGACAAGATCAAATTCGGAGAACAGCGTCGTCTGCAAGAAGACCCAACGTCCGATCTTGCAGCCCATCAAACGCAGGCACGGCGAAATAAAGGGCGTGCCCAGCAGCGGCATCAGAGCGCGTGCTGATATGCTTTCATACAGCCCGTTCACAACCTCGTTTAGCCAGACGTAGGGAGACCACAATGGCTTAACGGTGGGCCTGAAGGCGCCAATGAGCATCCGCTTGAGGTAGGCGACGATCGCCACATCTGCGATCGACAACGCCACCGCCGTCGAAGGAGCGATGATGGCAATGGACCAGATCGGAAGATTCCTCCAGGCCACAACGATGGCGGTGCAAAACACGATGAGATTCCCGCACGCGATCAGGCCAGGCAACAGAATCCGCATCATTTCGGCGCATAAGCGCAGTACCACCTTCGAGGTTGTAGGTGCAAACGTCTCTGCATCAGTGAAACAGCTGGAGACTCCCTGAGTGGACGGGAGTTCAAAGGCTGGAGAGCCCAACCACCGTGTCCCGTCTACCACTCGTTTGACCTCCACCGGCGGCACTGATGTCACCCCGATCAACGCGTCGTTGCCCATGTCGACACCTGACGGCAAGAACGCACTATTCCCGATAAAGGATCTCGTTCCGATGCGATTGGGTCGCAGCTCGATCTTGTCGTGGTAGATACGGTGGCCGCCCACGATGCATGCATCCGCAAGGAAGCTGCCGGCCTCCAGGGTCAGCAAGTCGGGTACGACATGCATGATCGTGGATACTTCGACCCTGTGTCCGATCTTGGCTCCCAGGCAGCGCAAGAACGTTGGCATCGCCAACGTCGCAAACAGCGGCATCACAATTTGGCGTGTGTTGTTCCACAAGAAATTCATAAACCAGTATCGGACGTATTCCTTGCTATCGAGCGAGTAACATCCAGGGCGAATGCGGCCGATTACCAGGCGCTTCAGGCCCACGACGAGCACCAAGTACCAAATAATCGATACGGGAACGGCGGCGAGGGCCATCGCGATGCCCCATGTGGTACCCCCTGTATATAGGCCGTACCCGACAAGTGCCACGGCGGGAACTAGGCTAAGGAGGAGGAAGTATCCCATCGCATAGATGAGAACCAAATGGCGAAGGCCGCGCATGAACGAATGTCCGAACCGCGCCTTAGGCGGTTCCCCGAAATCTGCCATGTCGATTCGCGCCGGTCGGGCCGGCGATCCTCTCATGCCTTGGCCGCTCGCGATCACCTCGTGATCAGGAAGATGTGACATGTCATCGAGAGCCGCGTGGTCTTCCATGACGGTCTCGAGGCCGAGGCAGCAATGGGTGCCGATATAGCAATCGTTCCCAACTGAAACCGTGCCCAGAACAAGATGTCCGCCTTCGATGCGATATCCGAGCATCTGGGTCTCGGCTCCGATGGCGGTATTCTCACCGATCGTGACGAGGTCAAAAGCCGTGCAGAGGGCGGTCGATAGCGTGCAATTTCGTCCGACCTTCGCCCCCATCGCTCGATAGTAGATGCTCATGAGCGGTGTACCGACGAACATTTCCGACCAGCTCAATGCTTGAAACCGGCTGACCAGCCACCAGCGCAAGTAATACCAGCCCCAGAGCGGATAGCGCCCCGACTTGTAACGGCCGATGACGAGCCATTTGACCGTGATGCTGAGCAGCAACCATGATGGCCAGATGAAGAAGCTCGCCGTTGTCGCAATATCGGCTGCACGAACAATCTCAAGTTCGCCGTGGGTGACCTGAAGCACAAGCACAATCAGAAATACCGCCGGTGCGGCCACGACCGCGTAATATGCAATTATTCCCATCAACTGGAGCATCGCGCAGGGCCAGCGGGTCCAGGGTAGCGCTTCCTGCGCCGCGGTTGCGTCGGGATCGGCGTCCTCTGCCGATGGTTTTTTTTCCATTGTCGCCGCACGGAGGTGATCGGCAAGCTCCCGGGGGGTCTGATGCTCGTAAAGATCGCGCACCGAGACATGCATGGAATCGCACCGCGATCTCAGCTCACTGATAACGTGCGCCGCGGTCATCGAATGCCCGTGCAGGTCCCGGAAGAAATCGTCATCGATGCAAATCGGCGAGAGATGGAAGTGAGTCTCCCACACGCTCACAATCGTGCGCTCGAGCTCGTCGCGTGGTGGAACCACGTTCTGACGGCTTCGGGAAAGAGTCCTGCCCGGGGCGGGAAGGCGCTTGCGATCAGTTTTCCCGCTGGTGAGCGCCGGCAAGGCGTCGATTACGTCGAGATAGCGCGGGATCATGTAGTCTGGCAGTCGGCTGCAGAGCAGTACCCGTACCGCGTCATAGTCGAGTTCCTCAGCACCGGGCTGCTGAACCACGTAGGCGGCTAGTTCCTTGATTGCTCCTAGCTCCACGACCTTGACCGCCGCGGCCCGGATCCCAGGGTGTTCAACCAAGATGGCCTCGATTTCGGTGAGCTCTACCCGGAATCCTCTGATCTTGATCTGCTCGTCGGCCCGTCCGACAAACTGCAGCATTCCAGTCTCGGTCAAACGAACGAGGTCGTAAGTCCGGTAGAGCCGGTCATAGGCGGAGCCCTTGGGACGGAACGGGTTGGGAAGGAAGCGGCTCGTGGTGAGCTCCGGGCGGTTCAAGTACCCACGCGCGAGCCCGCGACCCGCGATGAAGAGCTCGCCGCAGCTGCCCGGTTCGACGGGACGGAGCTTGTCATCAAGCACATAGGTTTCGTACCCCGGTAGCGCTCCTCCAATGGTCACCGGCTCGCCAGCAATGCACTCGGCGGCTGTGGCCACGATCGTAGCCTCGGTCGGGCCATAGGTGTTGAGCATGCGGCGCGCGGGCGTCGTCCAGCGTCTGACCAGCTCGGACGGGCATGCCTCGCCGCCGACCACAAGAAGTCGGACGGTCGGGAGCTCCTCCGTGATCATTGCAAGGAATGACGGCACGGTGGAGAAGTAGGTGATCCTGTGTGCGCAAAGAAATTCGGCTGCATCGATTGCTGACCGGCTGACTGCTTCGGGTGGCACGACGAGGGTACCGCCGAGCGCAAGTGCGGCCCAAATCTCTTCGACAGACGCATCGAACGCGAGGGAGAAGCCCTGGTATATGCGGTCCGAGGAACCAAGTTTATAGACCTCTCGGAGCGAGCGAACAAAGTTGACGGCACTGCGATGCTCGATCATCACGCCCTTCGGGCGTCCGGTGGAGCCCGAGGTGTAGATCACGTAGCAAAGGTCGGTCGGGTTGACGGGCACAGATTCGAAAGGAATAATTGGCGGCCCATCGCTGGTCACGCTCTCGAAGAAGATGACTTCACCAGCTATTTTGCTTGCGAGCGCCTTTCCAAGTTCGCCTGCACTCAGGACGGTTCTTATATCCGCGTCCTCCAAAATGCTTTGGATACGTCCAAGCGGCAGCTTAAGATCTATGGGAACATAAGCCAGCCCGGCTTTGAGCGCGCCGATCAACGCCGCGTACAGGTCACACGATTTCTCTGCGTACAAGCCGACAAGCGATCCTGGGGCGAGACCGCGTGACCGCAGCGCTGTTGCGATCCATCTGGCTCGTTCGTCGAGTTCGAGATAGGTGACGGTCTCATCATTGCATTCGACGGCTGGATGATGAGGTTTTATACGCACTTGCTGCTCGAAGTAGTCATGCAAAACGCGCGCAGACAGGTTGTCCAGCTCGAGGAATTCTTGCTCGTCTGGCGAGATGATCGAAGCGATTTCCATATCAACAGTCCGCCGTGCGTGCCTTATGAGATAAACGGCTCGATGCTGCTGCCGGGCCGGCGATCGGCCCGCAGCAAGGTGATGATCTGCATGTCCGCCGAAACGCAGCGGTCGCCTGGATCACACAGGGCCAATGAGCCCTGGAAAAGCGATTGATTTCGAGCCAAGACGAAGGTCTCAAACTCTGCTTCGAGCCCGCATCGTCTTGCCGAATCATCGGAGCTGAGCGCCGCCGGATCGAGTTCGAAGTGCACGCGATTGAAGTCGAGGGAGTGGCCTGATCCCAGCATTTTCGAGTAAGCCTCTTTCAAAACCCAAAGGCGCACAAATTCACGGCTCTTTCGTGTGGGCGTCAGGTTTTCTATCGAGCGGTGCTCCTCATCATGACAGAACTCAACGGCCGTTCGATTGCTGATGTCTTGATCCAGACATTCGATATCGAGGCCCACGCGAAGAGTCGGAGAGACGGCCACGCCTACGAACTGATCGACATGCGTGACGCTAAAGTTGATCCGGGGTAGACCCTCCGCGACGAGGGGCCGATTGTTCGCTGTCCGCTCGAACCGCCATTCTGCAGGCGCGATGCTAAAATTCGCTGCTCTGCTCAATGCGAGCCGCAGCAGAACACGGCTGGCGGCAGAGGCCTCGCGCCCAACCGGCCTTTGGAGCTCGGAGAGAAAGCTCCAATCATTAGCGCTTAGCACTGCGAGGGCTGACTTGGATTGCACCAGCGAATCCGGTTGCGCAATCCATATGTCGACGCGATCCTTTGGGGGGACTGCTACTCCAAGCCGCTTGCGCCAACTTTCCATGAAGGCCGGCCTGTCGGCCGATCTTCGCTCAATTCGGCGGACAAACGCGCCAGAGCCCGACGCCCTCGCAAACTGCGGCACGTCGTGTTGGATCGAATTGGCTCGTCTTTGATTACGAGGCATCATCGGGCCACCCCTCAAGAGCGGCGTTATACCTTGTCGGTCGATCAGCCTCCGGTTAATCGATAGTTAAACTTAATGCCATCAGGCACTTGGCCCTTCGGGACCTGAGCGGAGGCATCGGCGCAACAGATCCTCAGGACCGTCGGCGGCGGACGGCGGGTTAGAAGTTTTGGCTCACCTCGACGGTGGCATAGGCGCCGGATCCCACGGTGTTGTCGTTGGCGTAACCTGCCGAGATGTCGAGCTGTAACCGACCGATCTTAAGCTGAGTCACATGGGCGCCCACACGCCATTGCGTAAAGCGCTCGTTGCCCAATACCCCGACCTCTGGTCCGAGAAAAATTTGCCGGCTTTCGGTGACGTCATAGCCCAGCTTCGCCTTGGTATAGAAGGTTCGGAAAGCGCTAGAGACCTCTCCTTCGCTATAGACCAGGGTCTTCGGAGTGGGATTTACCCATGCGTCGGCCCGAAGCTTGGCGCCGAAGCTGGTTCCCTGAGCTCGGTTATCGGGATCTATGGGCGAGACGGTATGATTGATGGCATTGATGCCGGCCAGCACGTTGATCGAATAATTGTCGCCCTCGAAGCCATAGCCAGCGAGCGCCGACCCAGAGGTGTAATAGCCCCGGAAACGGTCACCGCCAGCAGAGTATCGGTATACGCCACCTTCCCCTTGCACCATGACGCGAAGACCTGACGTGTCCAGGTCCTGGTAAGGGGCAATCAGCGCGCCTGCATAGCCGCCATAGCTGAACTTCGCCGCATCAAATCCGGCGAACGCGAGGACGTGGCTGGAGACTTCTTCATCCTTGCTGAGCGCCGGTGCCGCATAGCCAAGGGTTGTCACCGGAACAACTGGAGCAGGTCCCGCAAAGCCGAAGTGATAATTCAGGCCAACCTTGAGCAGGTGGACGTTCTGATGGATCTCTTCGGTAAAGAATCCAGTGCCCAGATCCGTGAAGGGGACCGACTTGCCGCCGAAATCCATATAGTTGTATTCGAGCTTGGCACTCCAGTTGGATGCGAACATGTACTCCACGCCACCGCCGACGACCCATCCCAATCGCAACTGGCTGCCGAAAAAGCTGTCGCCACACGCAGCCGTGATGCCCGCACGAGACCGGGGCTGGGCTCCAGCGCAGGTCGCGACGTCGGTGAATTGGTCCTGCACCCAAGCCCCTCCGCCTTTGACATAGAAGAGGGCGGGCCCGGTCGTGATGCCTATGCGACCCGCCAACGATGCAAGCCACTCGGGGCGGGCGGAACATCGCTGGTCACCGAACGGGAAGCAAGAAAACTCACCGTGGATGTCGGACCAGGTGAAATCCCCTTCCACGCCAAGCAGCAGCCAATTGTTAATCTGCTGATTGTATCCGCCTTGCACTCCAAAGATGCCGCCCCGGACCCGTGCGGTTGCGTCCACTTCAAGGTCGGGAACAGGAAAGTTATCGAGGAATTGTTTCTGGCTGAACCCAAAACCCGCGTGAACGCCGCCGAAAAACCCAGTCCACGCCAACGGGGGCGGTGCTGGCGTGGGCTTAAAGATCGCCGGAAACTCGGCTGCAACAGCGTGCCCTGCAACCAATGGCCAAGCGAGAGCCCAGGCCATCAGCCTCGTCCGGCATTCCATCAGATTTGACCCCCATGCCCCAAGCAGGATTTGCCCCGATCCCAACTTTCACAATGGGGCGCCGTCGGCGCTATTGCCAAAATACAACACTCCGGAGAATACCGGCGCGGTCCACAGAAATCTGGGGGACTCCCATGACATGGTGGCTGGCAGGCCGGTCATCGGCCCGACACGGGATGGTCACACCACTTCGACGAAGGCCGCCAGACTAATCGGCGGCTCTCCCTGAACGACGCACGGATGCGGGCTCGGCGCCCTCGTCGCCTGAGCAGAGCAACGGCTAAATTGGATAAGGCTTAGGGCTCAGCTTGGCCGATGGAAGCGTGGACTGGGGCCATATGCCCCCAGCAGGCGCGGCCATCTCGTCAAAATTGCTTGCACATGTTCGCGCTGACCTGCTGCGGGTTCAGCGGCGTCTCGAGCTTGTTCGTGAAGCGCAGGCGCTCACTTCGACGCTCGATTGTCGTTCCATCGCTAAAGCGTAAGGTGAGCAGCGCCGTTGCAACGTCCCAATCGTTCGACCCGGCCGGCTCGTAGCACATCGTTATTTTGACGGTTTGAGCCTCGGGCTTAGTGGTGGATGTATTCACAACGAGCGGAACGAGATTCGTGCTACCCGGCTCGTACTCACAGTCCTTGCAACTCTCACCGCCGCGTAGCGAAGCGAGCTTGGTCCGGCGATCCTGCGTCCAGACTTCAACAAAAAGGGCGGTGTCGGAGTCCTTCCCCTCGCTGCCGCTTGTCAGTTCGAGGGTTGCCTGAAGCAGGACAGGTGGACTGACAGTATAAGCGCCGGCCCTCGTCCGGATGCCCTGCTCGATGGACCTCACAAATTGATCCACGTCAGATTGCGCGAAGGATGGCCCACATCCGATCGCCAGAAGCGCCATACCCAAACCCAGTCTCATCATGGTCTTGAACATCCGAACGCTCTCCTCGGCTCTATGTTCTCTAAGGTCGATGGCTGTAGATGTGGCCAACGAGACTAGCCGCGACTCAGCAAAGAGATGGGCTCCTCTGTGGCGAAGCGTGTGCGCGGAGGCGGATCCGCAGAGAAACCCTTTTCGAGCTTCGTTTGCTGCACTTTGCAAGGAGTGCAGCCGTACTGGACCAGGCTGTCCATGTCACCGGCCGAGAATGTCACCGGCCTCGTCTCGCGAATGCGCATTGCACCCTCGCAAATTGGGCATATCGCAGCTTCATCTGCCCAACCCATTCTCAGGCTCTTCATGACGTTACCCAAAGGCCCCGATTTTTTTCAATGTAGCTCCCCACGTTCGGTACTGCTCAAAAAATTGACAGCGTAGTTAAGGTGGCCAAGCGGGCTGGCATCGAGGCCGGCGACTGCTATGACATATCGAGCCAAGTTGGAGTAGCATCCCATGGAGCGATCGAGTGGAAGCAGCGTGTTTATTGGGGCGTTCTTTCTGGCACTAGGGACCTGCGCGATGGCACAACTCAATCCCGAGCTCAAAGGAATGGATATTGTGGAGACCGGTCTAACCCCGATATACCCCGCATCCTTTAGCTGCTCGCGTCTGACATCACTTTATGCGAGTTGGGAGGATGTCGACGGCACCAGGCGGGGTGAACGGCACTCCGGGGTGGACGGAGGGCGTCTGGGAGAGCCAATCTTTGCGCCCGCATCAGGAACAATCGTGGCTGCGTGGAAGGCCAACTGGGGGTGGGGACCAGAAGGCGCACTGCTTCTTCGACATGGACGCTCCGACGTTGGTTTGCGCAGCGGCCCCCGCTATTACTATTCGGAATTCGATCATTTAAACTTGGACGATATTTCACGCATGGCACAAGGCATGCGGGTCGAAAGAGGCGAACAGCTTGCAAAAGTTTTCAGGCCAGGTGGGAAGCTCCGCTACCTGCCGGAGGTTCATTGGGAAGTATGGGAAGTCGAGGACGATTCGGTCACGAAGTGGGGACAGAATGAATTCGGCGGGCGACGCTGGATAAACAACACCGCTCATCTGATCGACCCCCTATATATGCTGTCCCTTGAGAAGGCGCCAAGTGAAGACGGGGGAGTTGAGATAGCGGTTTTTGACAGCACGCGTGATTATAAGCGCTTCCGCGGATTTACTTACATACTTCCGTGCTACGAAAAGGAACCAAACGTGAAGAGCCGCCGTAGGTAGGCGGCGGACACCGTCCCGTCCTTGTCGCTCGCCACAAGGCCATGCAGGTTTCTGCAGGCTTGAGGCCCATATGCGACCCACACAGTCCTTCAGACATTCTGCAGAGAGACGTACAAGCGCCGGAGCATGCCAGCTCTGCTTGGGCAAAGGCTGGCGCGAGCAGGAAGATGCTCATCGTCGGGCATTGCGAGAGGAGCGGATAAGCCGCTTCTCGTCGGGTATTTCTGATCATATCCCAATTTGAGGCTTGGTAACCAATTCATAACGTGAATGGTCCTAGAAATTCGCCGCCGCAACGGCTACTAACTGTCTTGCAGCGAAGTCAAACCCCCGTCGGCCGGGCCGGTTCCAGAAGAGCCAAGATGGACGTCGACGCGCAATTGAAAACTCTACAGGAAAGGCCGAACTGCCCAAAATGCCGGGAGCCGATGAGCCTGTTTATCCAGGTCTCAAAGCGCGGCACCAATCCCGGGTATGAAGCTTTCCGATGCAGCGCCTGCAATGAAGCCGTGACCCGTGAGATCGGTTGACCGCAATACGGCGGAGCCATTTTACTATATTATTTGTGCGGGTGCGGAAGCTAGAGCGCTGAGGCTCGTAGCGCGAGTGTTGTGCACAAAGTGTCGTTCGCGATGGCGGGTCCTTTTATGATCTTCCTCAACTTCAGAGAACGCGCAAGAGCCACGCCACTAGATCATGATAGTGGCCGGGGAAGAGTAGGAAATAGACAACAAGGCCTAACGGAGTTGCTATAATGACCCAGTCCCTCATGAAACCTCCCTATTGGGAGGTCGTACATATGAAGTGAATAATCTTAAAGAGTGCTAAATAAAAGTTGCCAGCGCCATGGTTCTTTTGGCTCGACCAGAGTTTGTTGCCCGCCTGCGGGGCTCGTCGGCGCGCCTAAAAATAGGCAGGCCGGGTAACGCCGTTATGGCCCAGAGAGTCCGGTGGCATCAGAAAGCCTCCGCTGCCCCGACACCCTCACTTTATCTGTGGCGATAAGCGATAGATCCCGGTAGCAGTCAGCGGGTTCTCCGCTTCGAGACGCGTGAAAAAAGAAACCCTGAGCGTTGCGGCACAGCGGCGCTCAGGGTCTACCGGCTTCCTCGCAGGGGTGGAAAAGGGGACGGAGAAAGCAGGCAGCGCAAGTTAGCATTACGATGAACTGTGTAAATTAGAGCCTGTTGTTAACCTGAATACACGGCGTTAACTCGAAGGTGTTGGGATTTAGCAGACCAGGATGCGCATCAGCCTCCATCTAAGCACTGATTTCAAAAAAACTTTCACCCGGGCTGTGTCTCCGATTTGGCCATTGAGGATCAGGTTCGATGCAGGAAGTTCTAGCCGGAGGCACGCACCAGTTCGGCCGAGACGTGGCGTCCGCCTCGGGCGAGGAAGTCCCCATAAGTATGCTTCAAGCCTTCTGGCAGTGGCGTGCGGGCGCGCCAGCCCAGCCCTGTCAAACGGCACACGTCGAGCAATTTTCGCCGCGTTCCGTCTGGCCGGCTGGTGTCGAAGGTGATCTGGCCCTCGTAGCCGACCGTCTTGGCGATCATGTGCGCAAAGTCGGCGATTGAGACGTCCTCGCCCGTACCCGCATTGATGTGCTGATCGTCCGAGTAGTGCTTAAGCAGAAACACGCACGCATCCGCCAGATCGTCCACATACATGAATTCGCGTCGCGGCTCTCCGGTGCCCCACACCATTACGCTCGGCTTCCTCGCGAGCTTTGCCTCGTGAAATCGGCGCAGCAGTGCCGCTGGAACATGGCTGTGTTCGGGATGGTAGTTGTCGCCCGGTCCGTAAAGATTGGTCGGCATGACCGAGATGAAATCGCTGCCGTATTGGCGCCGATAGGCCTGGCACAGCTTGACGCCGGCGATCTTCGCGATCGCATACCATTCATTCGTTGGCTCGAGCTCGCCCGTGAGCAGTTGATCCTCACTGATCGGCTGTTTCGCATACTTCGGATAGATGCAGCTCGACCCGAGGAACAACAGCTTGCGGACGCCTGCCGTATGGCTCGCACGGATGAGATTGAGCTCGATCGCGAGATTGTCTGCTAGGAACTCTACGGGAAAACTGTTGTTCGCGACAATGCCGCCGACGCGCCCGGCCGCGACGACGACCACGTCCGGACGATGAGCATGGAGCCAGTCTTCGGTCGGCTGCTGTTGGGTCAGATC
>Ga0075424_100004787_pt1 | contig 12829 bp, 12 predicted proteins | sample SoiMethybrSBSTD3_FD_75301 | JGI IMG/M metagenome (GOLD analysis project Ga0075424, IMG submission 75301) | Bulk soil microbial communities from a Populus tree surrounding site in Tennessee, USA - Soil MetaG P. TD hybrid SBSTD3 | ecosystem: Environmental > Terrestrial > Soil > Tree plantation... | reverse complement strand
AAGGACGTCGGCGGGCAGGCCGGGGCGGTCATTGCCATCGGCTCGTGCGCATCCTGGGGCGGGGTTCCCTCCGCCGACCCCAACCCGACCGGCGCGGTCGGCGCGCACGAGATCCTGAGGGGCAAGGCCGTGGTGAACATCCCCGGCTGTCCCGCCAACCCATACAACTTCCTCGGCACGGTCCTGCAGTATGCGACCTACGGCACGCTGCCGGCGCTCGACAGCGACAACCGCCCGAAGTTCGCCTACGGACAGACGATTCACGAGCAGTGCCCGCGGCGCGCGCACTTCGACGCCGGCCGCTTCGCGCAGCGGTACGGCGACGAGGGCCACCGCAACGGCTACTGCCTCTACAAGCTCGGGTGCAAAGGGCCCGTGACGCACGCCAACTGCTCGGTGCAGCACTTCGGCGAGGTGGACGGCGCGTGGCCGATCGGCCTCGGCCATCCGTGCTTCGGCTGCACCGAGCAGCGCATCGCGTTCCGCGTGCCCCTGCATACGACGGTGGACATTGAGCGGCCGATGCCGCCCGACACCTACGCGCCGATCCACGCGGCGCAGGGCCGCGTGAGCCCGGTCGCGACTGGCGTCGCCGGCGCGATTCTCGGCGGCCTCGCCGGCGCCGGCTTCATGGCGTCGAAGAAGTTGTCGGACGACAGTCGCCCGTCGCCCCCGCCGGCGCCTGCGGCGGAGCGCACCGACGCCGAGGCGTAGCGATGGGCATCACGCGACGCGCGGCGCTGCAGGCGATGCTGACGGCGGGCGCCTCGGCGGCGGGCGTGCGCCCGGCGGCCGCGGCGGTGGTGCCGGCGCCGCCGGCCGACGCGCTCGGCCTCCTCTACGACGCGACGCTGTGCATCGGCTGCAAGACGTGCACGGTGGCGTGCCGCGACGCGAACGGGCTCGAGCCCGACACGACGGCGAGCCCCGATCGGCTCTACAACGCGCCGGTCGATCTCAGCCCGCGGGCGAAGACCGTGATCAAGCTGTACGCGAAGGGGGCCGTCCGCTCCTACGTGAAGGCGCAGTGCATGCACTGCGTCGACCCCGCGTGCGCGAGCGGCTGCATGCTCGGCGCGCTGCGGAAGCGCGAGCACGGCATCGTGACCTACGACCCCGACCTCTGCATCGGCTGCCGCTACTGCGAGGTGGCGTGCCCGTTCGGCGTGCCGAAGTTCGAGTTCGCGAAGGCGGCGCCGAAAATCGTGAAGTGCGAGCTGTGCAGGGAACGTCTGGCAAGTGGAAAGGAGCCGGCGTGCACGGAAGTGTGCCCCCGCAACGCGGTCGTCTTCGGACGCCGTGCGGAGCTCTTGACGGAGGCGAAGCGGCGCATCGCGGAGACTCCCGGCCGTTACGTCCCGAAGGTCTACGGCGAGACCGACGGCGGCGGGACGCAGGTGCTGTATCTCTCGCACGTGCCCTTCGACACGATCGGGCTCCCGGCGCTCGGCGACGAGCCGGCTCCGCAACTGTCGCGATCGATTCAGCACGGCGTGTATCGCGGGTTCGTCGCGCCGGCGGCGCTCTACGCGGCGCTCGGCATCGTGATGGTGCGCAACCGGAGGCGCGATGACAGCGCGCGCTGAATCGATCGGCGGATCGCTCATCACGCCGGCGACGCGCGCGCTCGCGGCGCTCGTCGGCCTCGCCGCGCTGACCATCCTGTGGCGCCTCGTCGCTGGCCTCGGCGCGACGACCGCGCTCAACGACGGTTACCCGCTCGGACTGTGGATCGCCTTCGACGTGGTGACCGGCGCGGCGCTCGCGACCGGCGGCTATGCGATCGGCATCCTCGTCTACATCCTCAACAAGGGCCGCTACCATCCCCTGCTGCGACCGGCGGTCCTGACCAGCGCGCTCGGCTACACGCTCGCCGGCGTCGGCGTGACGCTCGACGTCGGCCGCTGGTGGACGATCTGGAAAGTGCCGATCTATTTCTGGCGCTGGAACTTCAATTCGGCGCTGCTCGAGGTGGCGCTCTGCATCATGGCCTATATCGTGGTGCTGTGGCTGCGGCTCGCGCCGGCGCTCCTCGATCCGGTGACCAGCGGCTCGAGCGATCGGTTGCGCCGCGCGGTCGCCACGTTCACCTCGGCGCTGGACCGTCTGACGATCCCGATGGTCGCGCTCGGCCTCCTGCTGGCGACGATGCACCAGTCGTCGCTGGGGACGCTGATGCTGCTCGCGGGATCACGGCTGCATCCGCTGTGGCGGACGCCGCTCCTCCCCCTGCTGTTCCTGATCTCGTGCGTGGCGATGGGTTTCGCGGTGGTCGTGTTCGAATCGGCGCTCTCGAGCGTCGCGTTCAAGCGGCGGCCCGAGACCGACATGCTCGCGTCACTCGCCGGCATGATCGTGCCGGTGCAAGCCGCGTTCGTCGTCCTGCGCGCCGGAGATCTCTGGTGGCGCGGCATGCTCGGACAGCTGGCCGCCCGCGACGCGCGCGCCGCGATCTGCGTCGTCGAGCTCGCCGTCTTTCTCGCCCCAGTGGCAATGCTCGCCCCGGTGCAGCGCCGCCGCGACCTCGGCGCGCTCGTGCGCTCCTCGATGGTCCTGATCGCGGGCGGCGCCCTATTCCGGTTCGACACGTACCTGGTCGCGTTCATGCCGGGAGCGAACTGGTCGTACTTCCCGAGCGTGCCCGAGCTGGTCGTCACCGTGGGCCTCGTGGCGTTCGAGGTGCTCGCCTACATCGTGCTGGTGAAGACGTTTCCGATCCTCGCCGCCGAGCCGCGCGTCGAAAGGCAGGCCGCCTGATGAGCACGCACATCACCGTCGATCCGGTGACCCGCATCGAAGGGCACTTGCGCATCGACGTCGAGATCGACGGCGGCGTGGTGAAGAAGGCGTGGTCGTCGGGGCAGATGTTCCGCGGGATCGAGCGGATTCTCATCGGACGCGATCCGCGCGACGCCTGGCTGTTCACCCAGCGCTTCTGCGGCGTGTGCACGACGGTGCACGCCATCACGTCGGTGCGCGCGGTGGAGAACGCGCTCAAGCTCGAGATCCCCGCCAACGCGCAGTACATCCGCAACCTGATCGTCGCCGCGCACGCGATGCACGACCACATCGTGCACTTCTATCAGCTCTCCGCGCTCGACTGGGTGGACGTCGTCTCGGCGCTGAAGGCGGACGTGCCAAAGACGGCGGCGTTGGCCGCCAGCCTGTCGGACTGGCCTGGTAACAGCACGCAGCAGTTCCAGGCGGTGAAGGACAGGCTGGCCGGCTTTGTCGCGAAAGGGCAGCTCGGGATCTTCACCAACGGCTACTGGGGCCATCCGGCGATGAAGCTCCCGCCGGAGGTGAACCTCCTCGCCGTCTCGCATTACCTGCAGGCGCTCGACTACCAGCGCAAGGTGAACCAGGTGGTCAGCATCCTCGGCGGCAAGACGCCGAACATCCAGAACCTCGCCGTCGGCGGCGTCGCGAACGCGATCAATCTCGACAACGACGCGACGCTCAACATGGCGAAGCTCTATCAGGTGAAGGATCTGCTCGACTCGGCGCGGCAGTTCATCGAGCAGGTGTACTTCGTGGACGTCTGCGCGATCGGCGCGATGTACGCCGAATGGCTCGGGTACGGCGGCGGCGTGACCAACTATCTGGCGGTGCCGGATCTCCCGACCGACGCGAAGGCGACCAGGTTCGACCTGCCGGGCGGCACCATCTTCAACGGCGACCTGAAGAGCGTGAAGGCGATCACCTCGTTCGAGGATCCCTACTTCCAGAAGAACGTTTCGGAGTGCATTGCGCACGCATGGTACGACGGTGACTGGACGCGGCACCCGTACGAGGAAGAGACGGTCCCGCGCTACACCGAGTACAAATCCGACGGGAAGTATTCGTGGATCAAAGCGCCCCGCTTCGACGGCCGTCCGATGCAGGTGGGTCCGCTCGCGCAGGTCCTCGTCGGCGTGGCCGAGGGCCACGAGCCGACCGTCCGCTGGGCGACGAAGGCGCTCGCGACGGCCGGTAAAGTCGCCGGCGCGACGCTGACGCCCGCCGTTCTCCACTCGACGCTCGGCCGCCATGCCGCGCGGATGATTCGCACGGCGGTGATCGCCGAGCTCGCCGACAAGCACTGGATGCTGCTGGCCGAGAACATCGCCAGGGGCGACACGGCGATCTTCAACCCGCCCGCGTTCCCCAAGGGCGAGCAGCAGGGATTCGGTTTCCACGAAGCGCCGCGCGGCACGCTCTCGCACTGGGTCGTGATCGAGAACGGCGCGATCAAGAACTACCAGGCCGTCGTCCCCTCGACGTGGAACGCCGGCCCGCGCGACGCGGAGGATCAGCCCGGTCCGTACGAGGCGTCGCTCGTCGGCAATCCGGTCGCCGACGCCGAGCGGCCGCTGGAGGTGCTGCGGACCGTACACTCGTTCGATCCGTGCATCGCGTGCGCGATCCATACGCTCGACGTCGAGGGGCACGAGCTCGCGCGCGTGCGCGCGCTGTGATTTCCGTACTCGGCCTCGGGAACGTGCTGATGGGCGACGACGGGCTCGGGCCCGTCGCCGTGCGCGCGTTCGAGGCCACGTACGAGGTGCCCGAAGGCGTCGATGTGATCGATCTGGGAACGCCGGGGCTCGATCTGGTGCCGTGGCTGGCCGACGTCGAAGGGGTGATCCTCGTCGACACGGTGAAGAGCGCGCGTCCGCCCGGCACTGTTCTCGTCTACACCAAGACAGATCTCCTCCGCTCCGCGCCGGGCGCGCGCGTCGGGCCGCACGACCCGGGCGTGAAGGAAGCGCTGCACGCGCTCGAGTTCGCCGGCCGCGCGCCCGAGCGCGTCACGCTCATCGGCGTCGTGCCCGAGCGGACCGCGATGAGCCTCGAGCTCACGCCGGCCGTCCGCTCCGCGATGCCTGTCGTGCTGGACCGCATCGCGGCCGCGCTCGAGGCGTTCGGATCGCCCGCGCGGCGCCGTGCGACCCCGGAGGCGCTGCCGCCATGCTGGTCACACCGAGTCATTGCGCCGTCGCCGATCGCTGGTTCGCGTTGAGCGCCGCGGCGGCAGCCCTCGCCGCCGTCGCGGGCGCGGCAGGGATCCTCGCGCCCTCGATCTACGCGCGCGAGACCGCGTTGTGGGCCGCGCAGGGCGCTGGACAGGACGCCGTGACGCTGCTGGCCGCGCCGGCGATCCTGGCGGCGGCGTGGCACGCGCGGCGCGGCGGGATCGCCGCCACGTTCGTGTGGCTCGGCCTCATGCTGTATCTCGCGTACTCGTACGTGTTGTGCGCCTTCTTCGTGCACTTCAACGCGCTCTTCCTCGTTTACACCGGCGTGCTCGGCCTCTCGGTCTACGCGATTGCCGGCGCCGCCGCCGATCTCGGACGCGGCGAGTGGGATCGCCGCTTCGCCGGCGCGAAGGGCGAGCACGCGCTCGCCGGGCTGATGATCGTCGCCGCGATCGCCTTCGCCGCGCTGTGGCTGTCGGAGATCGTGCCGGCGCTCGTCGCCGGCGGGCCTCCGCCGAGCGCGCGCGACGCCGGGCTACTCGTCAACCCGGTGCACGTCCTCGATCTCGGGCTGGTGTTCCCGGCGATGCTCGCGTCCGGCATCCTGCTCTGGCGCCGGCGGACGATCGGGTTCCTCGCCGCGCTCCCGCTCGCCGCGTTCATGGTGACGATGGGCGTCGCGATCGTCGGGATGGCGATGGCGATGGCCGTCCGAGGGCTGGGATCGGCGGCCGCCGCGGTGCCCATGGCAGCTCTTTGCCGCGGTCACGGCGCTCGTCGCCGCGCCCGTGCTTCGATCGATCCGACCGTCCTCGCAGGCGGCAGTGGAACGACTCTGAGCGACGCTGCCCGATCGAGTCTCCGCGCGCGAATTTCCGGCCCGCCGCGAAATATTCCGCCGCCGGAAATCCGGCACCGCCCGACGCTGCGTTACGAAATCCGGCCAATCTGCGCGCGATGGACTGGCACTTCGCTTGCGGTTATCGCGGCCGGAGGATCCCATGCACAGCGCGCATGCGGCGTGTCTCGGGTTGGCGGCCCTGGCGATGCTCTCGTGCAGCTCGGTCGCCCCGGTCAAGGTGTCCGCCGGCGATCAGTGTTTCCGCTGCCGCCGCTACATCCGCGACGAGCGGGTCGCGGCCGAAGCGATCGACGGCAACCGATTCGTCTCGAGGTTCCGCGGTCCGGGGTGCATGGCCAAGTACCTCGCCTCGCATCCCGATGACCGATCGACGTTGTACGTCACCGACTACACGACCGGGCAGATGATCGCGCCGGCGCGGGCGTTGTACGTGCCGGAGGTCGTGGATCGCAATACGAACGAGATCGACTATCGCGCGTATCGCGACAGCGCCGACGCCGCCGCGTTCGCGACCGAGGTGCACGCGACCCCGATTGTGTGGAACGCCGTCCTCGAAGAGGCGCGATAGATGACGACCGCGGCACGCGCCGGGCGACGAATCCGGATCTCGGGCACCGTTCAGGGCGTGGGCTTCCGCCCGTGGGTGTATCGCGTCGCGATCGACGCCGGCGTCACGGGCCGCGTGCGCAACGACGCGCGCGGCGTGACGATCGAAGCCTTCGGCGACGACGACGCGCTCGCGCGCTTCGTCCGCGCGCTGGAGACGCCGCCCCCGGCGGCCGCGATCGAGCACGTCGATCTCGCGCCGATCGACGTCGAGGAGACCGACGGATTTCACATCGTCCGCAGCGCGCCCGGCGTCGATCGTCTCGTGTCGATCCCGCCGGATCTCGCCGTGTGCGACGAATGCGTCGCCGAGATCTTCGATCCGGCGAACCGCCGGTATCGCTACGCGTTCACCAACTGCACGCACTGCGGCCCGCGCTTCACGATCGCCGCCGACATCCCGTACGACCGCGCGACGACGACGATGGCGCGCTTCGGCATGTGCCCGGCGTGCCTTCGCGAATACGGAGATGTCCACGATCGCCGCTTTCACGCGCAGCCGAACGCCTGCCCGATCTGCGGGCCGCGTCTGACGCTGAGCGCGGCCGGCGGCGTCCGGATGCCGGTCGACGACGTCGTGCGGGCGGCGGCGGAGGCGATCCGCGACGGCCTCGTCGTGGCGATCAAGGGCGTCGGCGGCTTCCATCTGGCGTGCGACGCGACGTCGGAGACGGCCGTGCGCCGGCTCCGCGAGCGGAAGCGCCGCGACGAGAAGCCGCTCGCCGTGATGGTCGCGAACCTCGACGCGGCCTCGCAGCTCGCGGCCGTCGACGACGAGGCGCGGCGCTGGCTGACGTCGCCGGAGCGGCCGATCGTGCTGGTCGCTCGCACGCCGCGCGGGCCGATCGCCGAATCGGTGGCGCCGCGCAACCGGATGCTCGGCCTCATGCTGCCGTACTCGCCGCTGCATCACCTGCTCCTCGCCGACGCGGGGCGTCCGGTGGTGATGACGTCGGCGAATCTCTCCGACGAGCCCATCGCGGTCGACAACGACGAAGCGCTGGAGCGGCTGCGCGACGTCGCCGATCTGTTCGTCCTGCACGACCGCGACATCGCGTCGCGCGCCGACGACTCGGTCGTCGCCATCGTGGCCGGCCGCGGCACCGTCGTCCGCCGCTCGCGCGGCTTCGTGCCGCGCGGTGTGCAGGTGCGCCGCGCGTTCGCGCGGCCGGTGCTCGCGTGCGGAGCGCTGCTGAAGAACACCTTCTGTCTCGGCGCGGGAGCGACCGCGTGGCTCGGGCCGCACATCGGCGATCTCGACCACCTGTCCGCTTATGACGCCTATGTCGCGGCGATCGCGCGCATGGAGCGGTTCCTCTGCGTGCGGCCGGAGATCGTCGCGTACGACCTGCACCCCGATTACAGCTCCACGCTCTACGCGAAGCAGCGGCCCGAGGCCGTCAAGATCGCCGTTCAGCACCATCACGCGCACGTCGCCGCGGTGATGGCCGAGCACGGCATCGGCGGGCCCGCGATTGGTATTGCCTACGACGGCGCCGGCTACGGCACCGACGGCACGATCTGGGGCGGCGAGCTCATGATCGCGACGCCGCTGTCGTTTCGACGCCTCGCGACGTTCCGTCCGCTGCCGCTTCTCGGCGGAGACATCGCCGTCCACGCGCCATGGCGGATCGCGCTGGCGCTCGTCGACGACGCGTTCGACGGCGCGGTGCCCGACATGGTCGGATCGCTCTTCGGCGTCCGACCCGACGACGTGGACGTCATGCAACGACTTCTGCATCGGAACGTGCATTGGCCGCTCGCGCGCGGCGTCGGGCGATACTTCGACGCGTTCGGATCGCTCTTCCTCCGCGAGCCGAAGGCGAGCTTCGAAGGCCAGATCGCGCTGGCGTGGAATCAGGCGGCCGACCCGCGCGTCACGTATCGCTACGGCTTCACGCTCGATCCGAGGAGCGACTGCATCGAAATCGACTTGCGGACGGCGGTGCGCGAGGCCGTGGCCGATTACACGGAGGGCGTCAGCGTCGCCGCCATCGCGGCGGCCTTCCACAACACGATTGCGGAGGCGACCGGCGCCGTGGTTCGACGCGCAATCGCCGACGTCGGCTCGCTGCCGATCGTCGCCTCCGGCGGCTGCTTCCAGAACGGGCTGCTCGCCGAGCGCGTCGCATCGGCGCTGCCGGCCGGGCGTTCGCTGCTGCTGCATCGGGTGATTCCGCCGGGCGACGGCGGCATCGCGCTCGGGCAGGCCATCGTCGCCGACGCGATCGCGAGAGCGTGACGGAGGAGCCATGTGCCTCGGTGTTCCCGGCCTGGTCGTCGAGATCGACGAGCTGACGGCGACGGTCGACTTCTGGGGCGTCCGCCGGCGCGTGCGGCTCGATCTGGCCGACGAGCCGGTGGCGGTCGGCGACTACGTGCTCAACCACGTCGGCTTCGCGATCCGCCGCATCCCGCCCGCCGACGTCGAGACGACGCTCGCGTTGTACGAGCAGCTGCTGAAAGAGGCGAACGCGGACCTGATGGCCGCCGACGTCCGCGGAGAGATCGATGCCTCTTGAGTTCCGCGATCCGGCGCGCGCGGCGGCGCTCCGCGACGCGCTCGCGCGCGCGACGGCGCGTGTGGGCCGCGAGCGCGTGTCGCTGATGCACGTCTGCGGCAGCCACGAGCAGGCGATCGCGAAGTTCGGCCTGCGCGCCGCCTTCCCGCCGGCGCTCGACGTGATCATGGGGCCCGGCTGCCCCGTGTGCGTCACCGATCAACCGGAGATCGACGAAGCGGTGGCGCTCGCGGCGCAGGGCGTCCGGATCGCGACCTACGGCGACATGGTGCGCGTGCCGGGCACGGCCGGCTCGCTCGCCGACGCGCAGGCCCGCGGCGCGCGCATCGACGTCGTCTACAGCGTCGCGCAGGCGGTCGAGATCGCTCGGGCGACGACGGAGCCGTTCGTCTTCTTCGCCACCGGCTTCGAGACGACGGCGGTCGCGACGGCGGCGGTGCTGATCGGCGGCGTGCCGCCGAACTTCTCCGTGCTCTCGGCGCACAAGTACATCCCGCCGGTGATGGAGATCGTCGCCGAGATGCCGGGGACGCGCGTCGAGGGCTTTCTCGCCGCGGGGCACGCGGCGACGATCACGGGGTCCGCGACGTTCGAGCCGTTCGTCGAGCGTCACGCGCTGCCGGTGGTCGTCGCCGGCTTCGAGCCGCTCGACATCCTGGCGGCGCTCGTCAAGCTCGTCGAGCTGGTCGGCCGGGGCGAGGCCGCGGTCGTGAACATGTTCCCGCGGTGCGTGACGCGCGAGGGCAACGTCAACGCGCAGCGCCAGCTCTGGACGGTGTTCGAGCCGATCGGCGGCCGCTGGCGGGGCATCGCGCACGTGCCGAACGGCAACCTGCGCCTGCGCGACGCGTGGGCGGCGGTCGACGCGCGGCGGCGGTTCACGATCGACGCCGCGTCGCTGTGGCGGCAGGCGCCGTCGAGCCTCGTGCGCCAGTGCATCTGCGGCCACATCATGGCGGGCATCGCGTCGCCGGCCGACTGCGCGCTGTTCGGCGCCGCGTGCGTGCCCGACTCGCCCGTCGGCGCGTGCATGGTCAGCAGCGAGGGCACGTGCCGCATCTGGCACGAGTACGGCGGCGTCCCGGACCTGCGAGGTGCAGCATGTCCGTCGTAGGCGGCGTCGACGTCGATCGCGTGCTCCTCAAGCACGGCGCGGGCGGCCGCGCGATGCGGCGTCTGATCTCCGAGACGTTCCTCGCCGCGTTCGCCACCGATCCGCCCGAGCGCGCCGGCCTGCTCGGCGTCTCCGCGATGGACGACGGCGGCGCGGTCCGGCTCGGCGACCGGTGGCTCGTGATGACCACAGACTCGCACGTGATTCAGCCGGCGTTCTTTCCGGGCGGCGACATCGGGCGGCTCGCGATCGCGGGGACCGTCAACGATCTCGCGATGATGGGGGCCACCGAGATCCTCGGCCTCACGTGCGGCGTGGTGATCGAGGAGGGATTCCCGCGCGCAGACCTCGAACGGATCGCCGCGTCGATGCGCGCGGCGTGCGCCGAGGCCTCCGCCACCGTCATCGCCGGCGACACCAAGGTGATGGGCGTCCGCGAGGTCGACGGCATCGTGATCAACACGAGCGGCGTCGGCCTCACGCGGCGCCTGATTCGCGACTGCGGCCTCCGCGCCGGCGACCGGATCATCGTCACCGGGACGATCGGCGATCACGGGATGGCCGTGATGGCGTCGCGTCACGGGCTGCAGCTCGATTCGGATCTGCGGTCGGACGTCGCGCCGCTCGCCGCGCTGATCCGCGGCGCGATCGAGGCGTCGCCGGACGGCATCACCGCGATGAAGGATCCGACGCGCGGCGGAGTCGCCGGCGCGCTCCACGAGATGGCGTCGAAGAGCGGCGTCGGCATCGAGATCGTGGACGCGGCGCTGCCGGTCCGGCCGGCGGTGCGCGGCGTCTCGGAGCTGGTCGGCGTCGATCCGCTCTTCGCGGCCAACGAAGGCAAGGCCGTCATCGGCGTGCGCCGCGAGTCGGCGGACGCCGTGCTGCGCGCGCTGCGCGCGCATCCGCTCGGACGCGACGCCGCGATCGTCGGCGCCTGCGTCGCCGATCACTCGGGCACCGTGATTCTGGACACCGGCTTCGGGCGCCGCCTCGTCGCGGAGCCCGACGGCGATCTGCTCCCACGCATATGCTGACACCGCATCGCACGCTTCGCGTCGCCGTCCTCTGCTCCCATCGCGCGCCCGGGCTGCTGTACCTCTTGAACCAGTCGCCCGATCGCGGCGCGTCCTACGAGATCGTCGGCTGCGTCACCGATCAGACGACGTTCGCCGAGGAGGTCCGCGTCGAGCGGCGCGGCGTCCCGACAGTCCAGCATCCGATCGGGGCGTTCTACCGCGCGCGCGGCGCGGCACGCTGCGGCGACATGGCGCTGCGCGCCGAGTACGACGCGGAGACGCTGAAGATCGTCGAGCCGTGGTTTCCGGACATCCTGCTGCTCGACGGCTCAATGCGGCTGGTGACCTCGCGCATCCTGAATCGATTCCGGAACCGCGTCCTCAACCTCCACTTCAGCGATCTCACGCTGCGCACGCCGCGCGGCGGGCCGCGCCATCCGGGCATCCACGCGGTGCGCGACGCGCTGATCGCGGGCGCGCCGGAGACGCGCGCGACGGTGCACCTGGTGGACGAGGCGCCCGACGCAGGGCCGCCGATCGTGCGCTCGTGGCCGTTCCCGGTGTCCCCGCTGGTCGAGGATCTGCGCACGCATCCTGGACCGGAACCGTTCAAGGCGTACGCGTTCGCGCACGAGCAGTGGATGATGCGCACCGCGGCCGGCCCGCTCGTTGCCGCGGCGCTGCGGCTGATCGCGACCGGCGCGATCGACCTCGACGCGCTCGCCGCGGCTGGCCCCACCGCCGGATGCGCCTGGGTGCTCGAGCGCCACGGCATGCTGTTCGCGCCCGAAGCGGAGCTGGTGCAAGCGGGGCGGCCGTGACGCACATCCATCTCGAACGCGCGGGCGGCGTGGCGGTGATCACGATCGATCGGCCGGCGCGCTTCAACTCGCTCGACGTCCGCACCGCGCAGGACTTCCGGCGCGCGGGCCTGCAGTGCGCCCGCGACGCCGCCGTGCGCGCCGTCGTCCTGCGCGGGCTGCCGGGGATGTTCTGCAGCGGCGCCGATCTGAAGTTCATCCGTGGCGGCGGCGATGCCGCCGACCTCGGGTATCTGCGGCCGCCGGCCGACGGGTCCCGGTTCGGCGAGAGCTTCAAGCAGATCCTCGAGTACATCCACAGCGCGATCTCGGAGATCCGGCGCGCGCCCAAGCCGTTCGTCGCGGCCGTGGACGGCGTCGCCGCCGCCGGCGGATTCGGCATCGCGATGTCGTGCGACCTCGTGCTCGCGAGCTCGCGCGCGTCGTTCGAGTGGGCCTACGCGAAGACCGGGCTGAGCGGCGCGGAGAGCGCGACGTTCATGCTGCCGCGGCTCGTCGGGCTGCGCCGCGCGATGGAGCTGGTACTGCTCAACACGCGCCTGACCGCGGAGCAGGCGCGCGAGTCCGGGCTGGTGACGGCGGTGTTCGACGTCGACGTCTTCGAAGCCGAAACCATGGCGCTGGCGGCGCGGCTCGCCGACGGCCCGCCGCGCGCCTTCGCGGCGGCAAAAGAGCTGCTGAACCAGGCGGCGGGCATGGACCAGCTCGATGCGCATCTCGATCGCGAGCTGCGGGAGCTGGCGCGCGTGGCTGACGGCGAGGAGTTCGCGGAAGGGATGGCGGCGTTCTTCGACAAGCGGCCGCCGCGGTTTGCCGCCGCGGCCGCGGGGCGCCGCTGATGCACGAATACAGCCTGGTGCAGGCGATGTTCGATCAGATCGGCGAGGCGATGAAGCAGCACGGCGCCGTGGCGGTGCGGCGCGTGCG
>Ga0075424_100004786_pt1 | contig 12829 bp, 10 predicted proteins | sample SoiMethybrSBSTD3_FD_75301 | JGI IMG/M metagenome (GOLD analysis project Ga0075424, IMG submission 75301) | Bulk soil microbial communities from a Populus tree surrounding site in Tennessee, USA - Soil MetaG P. TD hybrid SBSTD3 | ecosystem: Environmental > Terrestrial > Soil > Tree plantation... | reverse complement strand
AGGAGACCCCATCCTGGCTCCACGAACAGGTCGTTCTTTTATCGCGGATCTGCCTCTTGAACGGCAGACGCACTTCCAAGCTCCAATCTCGATCCATTCCCCGCCCATTGCTTCATGATGTCCTTGCGATCTCAATTCTATATCTGGTAGTGCGGTGTCCTTCCGCTGTTTGTTCGGGAGGAATATCACACTGTAAATCCCGGACTCCATCACTCTGGTGCGATCACTCCCGTGACAAGGAGATCGAATATGCCAATGGCAGGAAAACCTCTACCGCCAACCCCTCCGCCCCTTCGCGACGTAGAGACCAGCGAACACGATGATGGTCTTTCAGCGTTCGCCCCAGTGCGTCCGCGTCTATTCGGCATCGCTTACCGTATGCTCGGAAGTTCGGCGGAAGCCGAGGATGTCGTGCAGGACGTATGGATGCGGTGGCAGTCCACCAATCGGAACGTGATCCAGAACCCGCCTGCATTCTTGGCGACGACAACCACACGATTGTGCATCAATCTTGCCCAGTCCGCCCACACCCGTCGCGAGACCTATATCGGGACTTGGCTTCCCGAACCGGTGGACACCAGCGCCGATCCCGGAATAGGTGCGGAGCGCGGCGAAGCACTCAAGCTTGCAGTCCTGCTGCTCCTTGAGAAACTCTCTCCCACAGAACGCGCCGCATATGTTCTGCGCGAGGCGTTCGATTACTCCTACGACCAGATCGCATCCATCTTGCAAATGGAGGAAGCAAACGTCCGGCAACTCGTCTCCCGTGCTCGCAAACACATCGCCGATGGCCGCCGCACGTCCGTCAGTTCAAACGAGCAGCGGCGCCTTCTGGAGGCCTTTATCGCTGCCGCACAGAAGGGAGACATGACGGCTCTAGAAGGCCTCTTCGCAGAGGATGTTGTTTCTTACTCAGATGGCGGTGGACTTGTGCGCGCAGCGGGAGTCCCAGTTTCTGGTTGCAAGCGTGTAGCAACGTTCATTGCCGCTGTCTCTACATGGTGCTGGAAGGGCGTGACGCTTGACTGGGTCGAGACCAATGGACAGGCAGCTGTTCTCATATTGCGCGATGGCGTTCCCATTGGGCTTACTATTGATGCCTCCGCACAAGGCATCAATGAGATCATGTGGTTCCTGAGACCAAGCAAGCTGGCGGCAATCTCGAAGTCAGACCAAAGATTGGACAATCGTGGCGCGGCCTGAACTTACATTGGACTGAGCGATCAGTTGCTGGCGGATGGCAGCCCGTTGGCAAGCAGACGTTGTTGGCAAGCAGACGTTAAGGCATTCGGGAATCTGTACCCACTTGCCGACACCTTCGTTCAGCAAATTACTAGTGGTAGATCGCCTGCTCCATGTCCTGCCAGTTGCTTGCGGATGGCGAAACCATCCCAGACGCTACGAGAGACCGGTATAAAGCTTGTTCCGCTGCGAACCAGTCAATGTCGGGCGAGCCAAGTGGCCTGCCCCTCCCCTCCCAGTTTTGGTAAGCAAGTTTTGCCACGAACTCGTGCCGGCTCTGTCCAGGAAAGTCGGGCGTGAGTTCGACGCATTGTTGTCCATCCATCTTTTTGGATCCGTTTGGCAACACAAACCTGCTAGCTAAGACCGAGCGCTGCATTGTTTTGTGACACGGTTCACTGACCCGAGAAAACAGGATCGAGGGCTGTTCAAAAAGCAGCCCGGATAGTGGTCGAATCGAGTTGAAGTGGCAGGAGCGACGGGACTCGAACCCGCGGCCTCCTGCGTGACAGGCAGGCGTTCTAACCAGCTGAACTACGCCCGCATGGGACAACTCATTCACCTTATTATTGTGCTCTCCGATGCCGTTTCTCCTCAGCCACGCGGCGCATAAAAGCGGACTGAGAGCGGACTGAGGAAGAATCTGTTCGACGTAAGTCCTTCAACACGATGCGGCTACAGCGACCGTCTTCGGCGTGTCTTGGAATGCGGACTGAGAGCGGACTGGAACCGCCGAGGGAATTTGGCTAACTGCTTTGAAATGTGGTGGCCAGGGACGGAGTTGAACGATTTCGGCACACGCGGAATCTGCAAGTTACACATAACGCAAAGGTCACAAAGGACAGAAAGGACAGGGAAGACAGCTTTTCTATGCGATTTGTGTGCGATTTCTTAAGCTCGCCGCATGTGCTTTCAGAGATGAGCGTCACCGCGTGTCCAATTCCATCGAGCAAGAGCACGGCCTCTTGTAGCTGAATTGATACGAGTCAAAGCTCCTTTCATTTGTTAGGTTGTGCGCAGGAGATTTTCATGCCGGAGAGATTAGACAAAAATCATCCAGTCATTCAAAAGGAAATTCATGCCCTTGTTGATGAGGCCATGCGAGCGCGCGGAATCGACATCGAAGACCGCATGAGAAGCGAGCTTTTGCGCCGCGCCGACGTTGAGTACGGCTATCGCGACCAGCCTGTAATCCGTTTTCTTGATCCTGACAAAAAGCGACTCTCAGCCAGTGCTTGCCTTGATCGGCTTCTGAACACCCCCGAGCAGGCCTCCAACGTGCCAACGGGACCAGCCCGAATATTGTGGAGCGACAAGGAAGCCGTGCTACGTGCCGATCCTGAGCGGATTAGTCGGGGAGAGCTTGTGATTATCGACGATCGCGAGTACCCGCACTGATCTAAAGTCCACTCTGCGGACTTTACCTAGCCAGTGCAGGGCAGGACAACCCCGGCCAGCAAAGCGGTCCAAGTCTGACTAGGCAAACTGAGGAACTTGCACTCCGAAATGATCACGCAACGCCGCCTGCCATTCATGATCGGTTTTCAGCAGCCGTTCGTCCCGACGGCCATTTCGAGTCGTAATCAGTTTCCTTTCTGAAAGCGTGATACGCCCGTCCGGCATAGCCCGGCTACACACGCGTTTTCTGGTGAACGGAGATTGCGGCGAGGTCTGGTGGTAGTGACACATTTCCGAGAATTCTTCCAGTCGGCGCGGCGTTAGACTGAAAAGATATTCCGTTCGCCAGCCAGTTTCGATGTGTCTCCTCTCAAGCCGCAGTGAATCACCGTCCTCAACAATGCGAAACACTCCGCCTGTCTGCTCCTGCTCCAGCCCGATTTGAAGGCGAAGCGGATCAATAAAACAATCACCAAAACCCACGTCGGCTAGCCACGGCTCATCGAGATCGATGCGCAATGTGAGGTGGTCGAACTCCGGCCCGTAGCTTCCGTCGGCGCACGGTGCGCGAGCCGAAAGCAATGTCACCCTAAATCCTAGCGCCTCTAGAAGGGCAGCAAAAGCTCCGTTCAATTCGTAACAAAAACCTCCTCGGCGATGTTCGATGATCTTGCGGAGGAACGCTTGCTGATCGATGCGGATTTCGCGCTTCCAGCCGATATCGAGATTCTCGAACGGAACTGCGAACAGATGGGCGCGATGAATACTACGGAGCGTTTCAGCGTTGGGGGTCGCTGGCCCGGAATATCCGGTCCTTTCGAGATAAGCTGCGACATCCATCATGTGAATTGATGAACTGAGACCCAGAAGGACTCAGTGCCATGCCTATTGCCCTGATTATCGTGCGCAGCCGCGCTGGGAGTCGGCGGGGCTGGTACCTTTTTCCCGCCTCACCCCCGAAACCGTTGACGTTCCTGAGCGGGCGGACCTAGCGGCTCAGGATGCTCCGGCGCTGCTTGCGGCACAATTGTGGATGGCTTGTACTCAGCTCCGAGTGCCGTACCAAGCCCACCCACGGTGACAATAACTGCCACTTCGGAAGTCGACCCCACTGCCTCGGCTTCGGTCCCAGTGGAGGTTGTGCTGCCCAAACCATCTCACTGATGGATTAGAGAATCATGCGGCTACTACTTCTAATCCTTCTACCGGAAAATCCATCACAGGCAATCAATCCACGGGTACCAGTATCCCCGATGCCGAGTTGTTACGTTATACTTCCGCACGAGCGCAGACACTATAGTGACGAATCAGTATCAAACGTATCCCCTAATCAAGTCATCATCGTCGCGCAAGATTATAGAGTACGTGGCGAATGTGCTTCTCATCGCAACCATCGTGCTGCTTCTGAAGGCGTCCGAAGCAGTAGCAATGACTTCTCCGGGTGCATTTCTTATGGTCGGCGCATTTGCAGCCAGCGGCATTCGTGGAGGGTTATCGTTCCAGCGACCTGCGATTTTCCAATAAATTAAGTAAAGCTATTGGAACAGAATCAGGCGGAGTAGCGGCGTTGGGGTGGAATGGTATTTGGCTCATTAGCAATTCTTTTCGGGGTTCTATTCATACTCGGAGCCATATTCAAACCAGATATTTTCAAGGCTTGAGTCAAAACAGCCCACCACCGAATGTTCGGTAGTGGGTCCACGGTAGACCAAGCATTCCACGAAGCTACCGGTGAGCCGCGAAGAAGAAATCATGATGTTACTGCAGTTTCGTGTACCCGATGTGGCGTAGACAATCAGAGCGACCGTGCGTGATCTTCACTTTTTCAATGTGCCGTACCACCAACCGTTATTGAAATCCAATGTGTAGATCACGGCACCGTGGGACCAAAAATAGACCTGAGCTGCGCTCTGTGCGCCCATCTCGCCAGAAAACCACACGGCGCTTCCCACTATTTTGCCAGACATATTTATTTTCCCTGCATCCGGTCCCAACCCGGTGCGAACATACTCATGGCGATCGGCGTGGGCGCAATGATGAGCCGCACGGGATTCCTCGTTGCCGTCGCCTTGATGGTGGTGTTTTCCTACCGGCTGATCCTGCGCGAAGAAACCGAACTGCGGGCCAATCAGCGCGAGCGATATGAGCGTTACGCCAACGCTGTCCCGCGTCTTTGGCCTTCGCTGTTAGCAAGGGCAGTCTCCGCGGGGCGCCAGCCAAATTGGAAAGACGGATTCAAGGCAGAATCATGGTATTGGGGATTCGCCGCATCCAGTATTGCATTCGCGATAACTTTGAACCTGAAAGTATTCTTCGCGATATTTGTAGCCAGCATTGTGGTGTTCTGGGTCTCGTCGGCAGTTCTGGGGAAGAAGTCCGCCGGGCAAGCCGCGCCTTAAAGGCTCCAGTCAGAACAACGAAATCGGCTCGCTGCCCTTGCTGTCCAGCCGTAATCTATACTGCCAATCCAAGTGAGCCCCCAACAGGAAAGCTCTAAGCCGCAACTAGCCCGCGATCTTGGAGCCACCCACGCCACCGCGGTTGTGGTTGGAACCGTGATCGGCAGCGGAATCTTTCTGGTTCCCTCCGACATGATGCAGGCCGTCGGCTCGGCCAGGCTTGTGTATTTGGCGTGGCTGGTGGGAGGAGTGCTGTCGTTTTTCGGCGCGCTCGCGTATGCCGAGCTCGGTGCAATGAAACCCGAGGCGGGCGGCGAGTACGTCTATCTTCGCGATAGCTTCGGGCCGCTCGCCGGCTTTCTCGATGCCTGGACCTGGTTCCTGGTTTCCAAGCCCGCATCGATAGCGACTCTTGCCACGGGCATGGTGCGCGTACTGGGGACATTTTCCGCGTTGCGGTTCCTTTCCGATCCAATCCCCGGCATTCCCTACGCGCTTACCTACGGACATCTGGTCGCGGTCTCTGCTGCGCTGCTCATCACCTTCCTTAACTACATCGGGATAAAACGAGCTGGCGAGTTCCAGCTGATTTTCACATTACTCAAAGTTGCCATCATCGTGGCCATCGTTGGCGTGGGTTTCAGCTTCAGTGCCGGGACATTCCACAACTTCACGGGAACTTATGCAGGAGCCAAGGGTGGTGTGGCGGGTTTCATGGCGGCGATGGTAGCGGCCCTGTGGGCGTACGACGGATGGAATGACCTGAACATGATTGCGGGCGAGGTACAGAAACCCGAGAAGAGCTTGCCCATTGCTCTAATCGCGGGGGTCGCAATTGTCGTGGCACTCTACATTTCGGTGAACGCGGCTGTGCAGTACGTGCTTCCTCCCGATGCAATTGCCATGTCGCCGCGGCCTGCGTCAGACGCGATTGCAGCCGTTCTGGGCCATATGGGCTCGGCAATCGTGTCGCTCGGGATGGCAATCTCTATGCTCGTCGCCATGAACGGTACAATCATGAGCGGAGGCCGTATGCCGTACGCGATGGCGAAGGACGGGTACTTCTTTTCTGCTCTGGCGAGAGTACATCCCCGATTTCACACTCCTTCGGTCGCACTAGTAATTCAGGCAATTCTTGCTTCCGTCCTGCTCCTGCTCGGGGGCAGCTTCCGTCAGTTTTTCTCGTTGGCGATTTTTTCTGAGTGGTTGTTCTACTTGCTTACCGTCGCCGCGCTTTTTATTTTCCGATGGCGGGAACCAAATGCGATTCGTCCATATTGCGCCTGGGGATATCCTATCGCACCTCTGTTTTTCGTGCTTGCCGCCGCCGTCTTGCTCTTCTACACATTTCGGGACAATTGGCCGAATTCAGGATATGGCCTACTTGTGATTCTGGCGGGCATACCTTTTTTTTACGCCTTCGTTCGGCGGAAGGCGCGGATGGCTTCCAAAAGCATCTATCCTTAAAGATCGCTGAGGAGCCCAAAATGGGACAATCCCGTTTACCTTCTTGGTGAGGTTACTTTCGTACACTAACTCAGGACACATTTACCCCCTTATCCTTCTCCCGTAAGTTGAATCCTCTACCCCCGTGCGTTTGCCCAGGCCGGGTTTGCGGAGCTTTGCTTGTCCACGCCTCAAATTTTCGAGCTGGCGCTGCTGTCGGAACGCAAGATCGACCGGCGTATCGTCGCGGGTAGCTACGGTTTCGTATTTTTGCTCGTCGTGTCCACCATCAATATTGGTCTGATTTGGCCACAGCGCTTGCAGCTCACGCACTATCACGTTACCGAACTAATCCCGCTTCCAAGTTTGAGGCGAGAGCCGCCAGAGCTGAAACCCGCTGCCGCGCTGCCCGCGAAGCGGTTGCCACCTGCGCCGGTCTTTGAGTCTCCGAAGCTGGTGGTGCCGCGTGAGCTACGCGTGCCTCGTCAGCGCCCCGAAGAAGCGCCAAAAGTCGCTCTGAATAATTTCACACCAGCGCCGCTGAAGGTCCTGGGAGGCGCCCGCCCGGCACAAATTGTCCACACCGGCGAATTTGGCAGCTCTGCGACGCCCACGATCAATGCCCCTGTACAGAACGTCCAGACCGGCGGCTTTGGCGACCCCAACGGACTTCGAGGACAGGGCAAACCGACGGCTCACCTGGTTGCGGCAAATACTGGGTCATTTGATCTGCCGCAAGGAGCCGGTTATGGAAACGGTGCCGGCGGCGCCACAGGATTGAAGGGCACCATCGCCAGCGCCGGATTCGGAAGTGGAATCGCGCAACCGGCACAGGGTGATGGCCGCAATTACGGCGGAGGATCGCCACGCGCTGCCGGATTTACAGCGCAGCAGGTGACGCAACCCGGTCGAAAACCGCCAGCCGAGACTGCACCAGCAACGGCACCTGTCGAAATCATTTCCAAGCCAAAACCGGCCTACACTCAGGAAGCTCGCCAGCTAAAGCTTGAAGGCGAAGTATTGCTGGAAGTTATGTTCGCTGCGAACGGGCAGCTGCACGTGAATCGTGTGGTCCGGGGGATGGGCCACGGCTTGGATGAAGCCGCTGTCACTGCCACCGACAACATGCGATTCAAACCGGCGCTGCGCAACGGGCAACCAGTGGATTCGACAGCAATCGTTCATGTGGTGTTCCAACTAGCGTACTAAAAGACGGAGAGAATTCAGTCATGTCTAAGTGCAAATGGATCATCGGCCCTTTTCTGCTCGTCGCGCTCAGTGCGATGGCGCAGCCAACAAGCGAACAGTCTTTCAGCTCTAACACGAAGGACTCGAACACTGCACCGACTGAATTAGTTGTTCGACCTTCGAGCTCGCCACAGACATCCGTAACGGCTACGCCGACCGATATGGATCAGGTCGTGAACCGAGTTATCGAGCGTGAGCGGGCGTTGATGGATATGCTGAAAACCCGGACACCGCTGGTGGAAACGTATCTGCAGAATCTGAAACTCGATCCGACCATGGGCCCCGCGCCGGCTCAAGATCATTATTTCTTCGGCCGCATGGACCTGGGGGAGACCGTCGATCGTCGCGATTATCTTTCCAAAGATGGCAGTTTCCAGGGCCACGTGCTCGGGGGTTTCACGAAGCTATTCAAGTTCGAGTATCGGCCCATGGGATTCGCCTGGATGATCTTCGCCGACCGCCAGGACTTCAACCGCAATACTTATGACTTTAAGTACGTACACCGCGAGTTCCTGGGTGACGTGCGCTGTTTCGTGTTCGATGTCACCGCCAAGAAGAACACCGGAAATGGACGTTTCCAGGGCCGCATCTGGGTGGAAGATCAGGACTACAACATCGTGCGCCTGAATGGTACGTATGCTCCGCGGCCACGTACCGCGTCTTTCTTTCACATGGATAGCTGGCGCCTGAACCTGATTCCCGGATATTGGGTTCCCGCCTACATCTACAGCGAAGAAGGCGACTTCAGTTACGGCTCCAAAGACAAAATGGCGTTCAAAGCCCAGACCAGGCTCTGGGGGTACGATCTTCAAAAGGTGGGTAAAGACACGGAACTCACCCAGGTGCTGGTCGATTCCACTGTGAAGGATGAAAGCCCGGCAGCGCAGGATTCTTCTCCTCTACAGGCGCAGCGGCTGTGGCAGCAACAGGCGGAGGACAACGTCATTGAGCGTTTGCAGAATGTCGGCCTACTCGCTCCCGAAAGTGAAGTCGATAAGGTTTTGCAGACTGTCGTAAACAACCTGGAAATCACCAACAACCTGGAATTGCCCCGGCCGGTGCGGACGCGGGTAATGCTCACGTCGCCGCTCGAAACCTTCAGCGTCGGCAATACCATCGTGGTCAGTCGTGGGTTGATTGACGTCCTGCCGGATGAGGCAAGCCTCGCGATGGTGCTTTCCCACGAACTGGCGCACATCCTGCTCGGCCACAATCTCGGCAGCAAATACGCTTTCAACGACCGTATGCTCTTTTCCGACGAATCCACATACCAGAACCTCGGCTTCAAGCACGTGCCGCAAGAGGAAGAAGCCGCTGACAAAAAGGCTCTCGACCTGCTGAAGAACTCGCCTTACCAGGCGAAGCTGGATAGGGCTGGGCTGTTCCTGCGCCAGCTCGCCGATCGCGGACCCGCGCTCTCCGCGCTTCTTACCGCCCATTTAGGCAACAAGCTCACGGACGACAAGGGCGGGGTGCAGCGCCTCTCAGCGCTGATGAGCGCGGCCCCGGCTCTTGAACCGAAGAAGCTGGACCAGATCGCCGCGCTTCCACTAGGTGGCCGGGTCAAGCTGAATCCCTGGACCGATCGCGTAGAGCTGATCAAGACAGCTCCGGTTGCAATTACGTCCGCACGTGACAAAATGCCGTTCGAAGTCACGCCGTTCTTCCCGCGCCTGAGCCGCTATGGTGCCGTGACGACTGCAGGCGCCCCGGCGGGGGCCGGCAACCCGAGTGCGGCAAACTAGACCAGCCGATCAGTTTTACGACTAAGCAGGCTTGCCACGTAGCCCACTCCGAACGTCACTGCCGTCCCTATCATGACCCACCATGTCCACGGGATATGCAGTCGCCAAAGATACAGTTCCGTGCAAAAACCGCACACCATGCCAAGGATTGCGCCATTCTGGTTGGCGCGTCGCGTCAACACGCCAAGTAAAAACACACCCAAAAGCGCACCGTAGGCGATGGAAGCAATCTGCAACCCCACTTCGATCACTCGACCCGTGCTGCTTAGCGAGTAGACGGCCAAGCCAAAGAGAACCAGCGCCCAGAAAAGAGTTGCCAGGCGCGACAGCCGTACGCGCTGCTCTTCATCCATCGCGGGTTTGCGCCGCAGGTAGAAATCAATGATTGAACTCGAGGATAACGAGTTCAAGGCTGCGCTCAGGTTCGACATCGCAGCCGCGAGTATCGCGGCAATGAGTAAACCTGAAAGACCATGTGGCATCTGTGTGACAATAAACGTTGGGTAAATCCTGTCGGGCTTCCCGAATTGCGCCGAAGGCGCGTGATAAAAGGCAAACAGCATGACACCCACGAGAAGAAACAAAGCGAACTGAAACAGAATCGCAATTCCGCTGGAAAGCAAAGCCGTGACCGACTGCCGTTGATTCCTGGCCGCCAGCAGCCGCTGCACTATTAACTGGTCAGTGCCGTGGCTGGCCGTAGTCAAAAAAGCACCCCCGATCAGCCCCGCCCAAAATGTGTACGGCCTCCAGAAGTCAGGAGTAAAGTCGAACACCCGCAACTTATGCGCGCTTTCCGCCGCAGCATGAATCGCGGCCCATCCGCCAGGGACAAGATGCAGAATCGTGACCAGTCCGACAATCGTGCCTCCCACGTAGATCGCCGTTTGCACGACATCGGTCCAGATCACCGCTGCCAGCCCGCCTTCAAAGGTATAAATCAAAGTCAGAGCAGTAATGATCGCGATCGAAGCAACTTCCCCGGTGCCAAGCGCAATGGCCACGACGATCGAAACCGCGTACACGCGCACGCCCTCCGCCGCCGCACGAGTAACTAAGAAAAGTCCAGCGGTTAAGGACCGCAGAGTCCTCCCGAAGCGCCGCTCGATGAGTTCGTAGGCGGTGTAAAGATCTCCGCGAAAATAGTGGGGAAGCAGAACGAAACTGATAATCACCCGGCCCACGACATAGCCCATCACAACTTGCAGGAACGTCAGATTCGTGTCGTAGGCGAGCCCCGGGATGCTGATGATGGTCAGCGTGCTGGTCTCAGCCGCCACAATGGAGAGGGCAATCGCCCACCAGGGAATATTCCGATCGGCAAGAAAATAGTCGCGCAGCGATTTTTGTCGTTTGCGGAACCGCAGGCCGAAAGCCGTGATGCCCGCGAGGTAAAACACGATGATCGTGAGATCGAGCTGGTTTAGTCCCATGAGTCGGAAGATTGCCCTGAGCGAGATTCAAGAATCTGTTTTGGGTCCAGCCATGCCGCCCAATGCCGCGAAAACCTGTGGGCTTTACCCCCCGAGGGTTGGTCTTCTTCCTCCCTGAAAGCATTGATGAAACCAGCCCTGCCTATTTCTTCCCAATCGCCATAATGTGTGCACTCGCGCCGAGCAGTGCGCGCTCATTTTCCACCGTGCGGATGTGCGCCAGCAAGCGTTCGCGTTGTCGACCATCACGCCACAGGCGATCAAAATCCCGTGCCAACCACCCCGGGCCCTCGATCGCCGTCAACTCCTGCACTCGAAAACCAGCGGCGCTTAGTTCGCCGATCAGTTCTTCCGGCTGATGAAAATAAGCGGTCGTGAAATATATCGGGTTGTCAGTGACATTGCGGTGCTGGCCCTCGCGCAAATCACGTTCGACTATAGGCTGGAACGCAGGGTCCTCGAAGAAGCCGTGTGACAATGAATCCAGCAGCGAAGCAAAACGGCTGATGCCTGCGGCAAATACGATTCCGCCAATTCGCAGCACTCGAAATGCCTCCTTCAGGCAGGTCAGGCGGTCATTCCGCTCGGTCAGGTGGTAGAGAGGGCCGAGTAACAGCACGGCATCCGCAGATGAATGGTTCTCCTCCAGATGACGCGCGTCTCCGATGCGCATGCTGGCGATAGGCTTCGGTTGACGTGTAGAGTGCGCAAGCGCCTGATCGATGTGTTTAGGCACGGGATCAATCAGCCGCACTTCGTATCCCAGGCACGCCAGCCAGCTGGCGTAGACCCCGGAGCCGCCACCAACATCGAGAACTGCTGCCGGAGCGGGAGGAAGGTATCGCAGGATCAACTCCTGCGTGCGCGCATACTCCAGCTGGAACACGCCGGTTTGCAAACGCGAGTCTTCATCTACTTCTTGATAGTGAGCGACGATGTTCGCTAGATGGTCGTCTGTTCCAGCAGCCATAAGGGTGTGCAGCTCCATCCTAAACCGCGGAGCATTCCCGATCTGCTCAGGGTACCTGCCTTGTAAGCTACCCAGCACTTGTTCGTAGGGACACACGCTGCGACCGCCATGATAGAACTACGCACGTGGGTTTCTTCCTTGGTATCGACGGCGGTGGCACCAACACTTCATGCCTGATCGGCGATGAGAACTCGGTACTTGGTTCTGGCAGCGCTGGCCCCACTAATGTCGTTCGTGTGGGTGAGCAGATCGCGAGCGAATCGCTTGAAGCGGCAATTCGGCAGGCGTGTGCCGTAGCAAAGGTCGTGCCAGCGCAAATCGACCGAACCTGTATCGGCGCCTCGGGCGCTGGCAGACCGGAAATCAGCACGCTTATATCAAGTGTCATTTCGAGAATTGTCGGCGGTACCGTCGACGTCGTAGCAGATACGGTGATAGCGCTGGAGGCAGCATTCGGCAGCGGGCCGGGCGTGATCGTTATTGCCGGTACCGGTTCAATCGCCTACGGGCGCAATATCAAAGGCCAGACCGCCCGCGCCGGCGGTTGGGGACACGCCATTTCAGACGAGGGCTCGGGACATTGGATCGGACGAGCCGCTATTTCTGCTGCGCTAAATGCTTACGACGAACAGCAACAGCCACCGTTGCTCAACCGCATCATGCAGTCTTGGAAACTCGACACTTTCGGCGAGTTGGTAGTGCGAGCGAACGCTTCGCCTACCCCGGATTTCGCCGCCTTAGCGCCGGTGGTTCGAGCCGCTGCCGACTCCGGAGATTCGCTAGCTCGGGATGTTCTGAATCAAACCGGCACGCGCTTGGCTGCATTGTGCAAAATCGTCATACGGCGTTTGTTCTCGGATGCAGGCGCCGTCCCGGTGGCCATGTCCGGAGGTGTTTTCCGCAACAGCCCCCTGGTGTGCCAGGTTTTCTACAATAATGTGCGTTCGG
>Ga0075424_100004785_pt1 | contig 12834 bp, 13 predicted proteins | sample SoiMethybrSBSTD3_FD_75301 | JGI IMG/M metagenome (GOLD analysis project Ga0075424, IMG submission 75301) | Bulk soil microbial communities from a Populus tree surrounding site in Tennessee, USA - Soil MetaG P. TD hybrid SBSTD3 | ecosystem: Environmental > Terrestrial > Soil > Tree plantation... | reverse complement strand
TGCGAGCGAAATGGCGCGAGACGATCTATGATTGATTGTTCGTTAAGGACTAACAGCGGGTCTCATGCGGAAATGGGGATGGCAACTTTTCCCCTTTGGCAAACGAGGATCAAGCAGGATTTATCCGATGCAGTAGAATCAGCGCCGCGACAGAAAATCTCCCCTAACCCTTCCCTTCGACGATGCTCAGGGCATGCTTTGTTAAAGAGGGGAATTTCGGAAGCTCTCAAGCGGTTGTGTGTTTCTACTGCGATTGGCCGAGCGTTTCTGCTCACGCTCCTCCTCTTTTCCGCGAAGCCGCTTCCCGCCCAGGAGTTGCTGCGCGCGGGGACCATCTTTAGCGCAACCCAGGCGCCGCTCTGGGCCGCGAAGGAAGGACATTATTTCGAGAAGTACGGCATCAAAAACCTGGAAATCATCCAATTCTCCGGCGGCCAGCCGGTGACGCGTGCGCTGATCGGCGGCGACATTCAGATCAGCACCACCGGCGGCGCCGCCGTGGTCAATGCCCGGCTCAAGGGCGCGGACACCGTCATCATCGCCAGAACCGTCGGTGTGTTTCCCTATACGCTCTTCGTCGGCAAAGAAATTCGCGACGCCGCCGATCTCAAGGGGCGAAAGCTCGCCGTGAGCACGGTCGGCGGTTCGGGTTATGTGGCGATGCAGTACGCGCTCAGAAAACTCGGCTTGGATCCCGACAAAGATGTCGCCATGCTGCAGATCGGCGACTTTGGCACGCGCCTGGCGTCGCTCGCTGCGGGAATCGTGCAAGGAGCCTTGCTGCTTCCGCCGTTCACCTTGCGTGCGCGTGAGCTGGGATTGCGCCCGCTCTACGACTTGGTCGGCAGCGGTATTCAATATCCGATCAATCAGATCACCGTACGTCAATCGTTCATCAAATCGCACCGCGAAACCGTAAAGAACTTCATGCGCGCCTTTGTCGCGGGCCTGGCGCGTTTTCGCACTGACCGAGAGTTCGGTGCTCGGCTGCTGGGCAAAAATCTTCGGGAGAACGATCCTAAAATCCTTCAAGAGACTTACGATTTTTGGCTGAAGGTCTTTCCCAGGGTTCCGAATCCCGGACCGGAGGATGCGACGGTATTTCTCGAGCTCATGCAAGTGAAGGAGCAGCGCGACTGGCGTGACTTCGTCGACACCAGCGTGATGGACGCACTGCAGCGGGAAGGATTTTTAAACAGCGTCTACAAATAGCGGGGCTGATATGAGATCCGCCATAGTCCTGTGGACGGTGCTGATCATTTCGTTGTTTTTGGGTGTCGCAGCGGCGCAGGACTTGAGTAAAGCCAGGCAAGAAGGACGCATCGTTTTCTATACTTCCTGGGGACCCGGCGACGCCGACTATGTCGTCAGAGCCTTCGAGAAAAAATTTGCGCCGCTGAGAGTGGAAACGGTTAGGGCCAGCAGCGAGAGAACCCTGACCCGCCTGTTGAATGAGCAGCGTGCGAACACGTTTCTCGGCGACGTGGTCGCCGTCAGCGGACTTCAATCGGGAATACTCAAAGCAAAGGGCGCTTTGGATCGCTATCAATCACCGGAAGCGACGAACTTTCCCGCCGAGTGGCGCGACCCGGATGGATATGGAACCGGCCTGCATCAAACGATCTACGTGATCGGCTACAACTCCCGGTTGGTCGCACCCGATGCCGCGCCGAAGAGCTACGAGGATTTGCTTCAGCCGCGCTGGAAAGGCCAGCTCGGTTGGGACCCGGAAGAATATTATCTCTTCGGCGCTTTGATGAAAGCCCGCGGCAAGGAAAAAGGGTTGGACTACTGGCGCCGTCTCGCCGCGCAACAGATCAATTTCCGCAAAGGTTACACGTTGATCAGCGAACTGGTCTCCGCAGGAGAATTTCCCGTGGCGGTATCGCTGTATCAGCACCGCGTCGATGAGTACGACAAGAAGGGCGCGCCGCTTCAGTGGATCGCCCCGAACCCGCTTGTCGGCGGCGACCCGAATAAAATTTCGTTGTTGAAAAACGCGCCGCGGCCCAACGCGGGCAAATTATTCATCGACTACATGCTATCGGTTGAAGGTCAGAAACTGCTTCAGGACAAAGGCCGCAGTCCGGGCAGGATCGGCATCGGGCCGAAAAACCCTCGGCTGAAAGGCGCAAAAATTTTCACGCTGCACGTAAACGCCGATGAATATGAAGAACTCGGCAAAGAGTTCAACCGGATTTTCAAAGTGCCATAACATGGCATTGAAACTGTCTATGACCTGCGGTCCCTACGATCGCGCCCGCGCGCTCATCGACGGCACCGTCAAGCCTCAAGGCATCGATCTCGAGATCAGTGTCAACAAGAGCCCGGGGCGACAGACCAAGATTGACGGGAAGGAATTCGACGCCGCCGAATTCTACACCGCTACGTACATCGCTGACCTGCATTATAAGAGTCTCGGCTATACGGCAATTCCGATTTTCGTCAAGCGAATGTTTCGCCACTCTTATATCTACATCAACAGGCGCTCCGGCATCCGCTCGCCAGTCGATCTGAACGGCAAGCGCATCGGCGTGCAGAACTGGCTGACGACGACGGCGGTCTGGGCCCGCGGACTGCTGGAAGACGAATACGGTCTCGATCCGAAATCGGTGACCTGGGTGGCCGACCGGGTGAGCGGCATCGGCGATTGGAAACCGCCGGGCTGGTTGAAAATAGAAATCGTTCCGAGAGAGCAAAAACAGTTCGATCTTCTAGCCAACGGCGCCATTGACGCGGCGATCACGACGGGAACCTGGGCGCCGAACGTGCATCCTAACGTTGATTTCCTGTTTCCAAATTATGCCGAATTGGAGCGTGATTACTTCAAGCGCACGGGGTTTTTTCCGATCATGCACACCTTGATCATCAAGAATTCTGTGCTGGAGAAAGATCCGGGGGTTGCCATGAGCCTGTTTGATGCCTGGGAGGAATCGAAAAAGAAGTGCTACGAATGGCTCCAGTGGCAGCGCGTGCATCAAACCTCACTGTGGTATCGCGCACTTTGGGAGGAAGAACAGGAGGCCGCAGGCATAGATCCGTATGTGTGGGGCCTTCGCGGTGCGCGAAACGAAATCGACAAGCTGCTCGAATACTGCCACCGCCAAGGCCTGACCACGCGCAAGTTCGAGCCCGAAGAAATGTTCCATCCGAGCACGCTGGAAACTTAACGGACGCAGCGACTCGGTTACCGCCGCGGCCGGACATGGCACTGCCTAAACAGAATTCTCGCGTAGCTTACTTATAGCTGATGACCTTTTAGGCCTTCTAGGGACGGGGCCAGGCCTGCGGCCGTGTCTCCGAGCACGTTACCGTGCTCGATGCCCAGCGTTTTAATCCAGCGCTGCTGTCCCAGGGTGAGGCCGATGAAAAAGCCGAGCTCGACCAACTCGTCGATTGTGAAATGCTCATATAGTTTTGCCCAGAGCGCGTCGTCGGCGATCTCGGAATTCCATGCGATCGCGCTAGTGTAAGTGAGCGCGACCTTTTCTCTCTCCGTGAATTTATCTGAATCGGCGAAGTTCAAAAGCTCATCGTATTTCTCTTCCGTGAGGCCTTGCCGTCCAGCCTGGACGGAGCGCTGTACGCCTCAATACTCGCACTGGATCGACTGCGAAACGTAGACGCGACAGAGCTCTTTCAAAGCGTGATCGACGACACCGTTGCGGAAAGTGAGCTCCCAGGCCTGGGAAAAAGCCCGGATGACATCCGGCACGTGAGCACGCACTGCCTGGCTTTCAGGTCGGGGGGTGCCTTCGCGGCGGGCGCGCTCGAGATAACCTCTGATTTCCGGATCGCTGACAGTCTCAGGATCGACGTAAGGAATCCGCGGCATAAATTACCCTCCGTGATGACTAAATCCGAAATCGAAGCTCTAAATCCAAACCGATGGCAACGTCAACATTGGTTTCAAGTATTTAGGTTTGTTCTGCGGGCTTCTGTTTTTGCTTGGACTCTTCCCATTCTCGGATAATCTGCGTGAGTTGATCTCGGATCTCAGGCTCGCTTTTGGTCAAATCCATCGGTTTGCCGAACGGCTGAGGCATGTCAATCCCGCTCGGCCAGTAGACTTCGACCGAATTACCGTCAGGGTCCCGCGCATAAACGCTTACGGTATTTCCATGGCTGACCACGCGCTGGATCGGCACGTTGTGATCGACAAACGTTTGATAAAAGTCCTTTACGTCTTTGAGGGTCGCGCAGCGAAACGAGATCTGCTGGAGGATGTTGAAGTTGCCATCGTCGTTGCGCCCGGGGGCGAGAAGAAGCTCGTGGTGTTCCACCGCGCGGTCCTGCGCCGTCATGAAAACGCCGCCCCTGGGGCTTCGATCGCTCACTCGGAGCCCGAGAATATCCCGGTAAAAGGCCACTGAACGCTCGACATCGCGCACATGAACACCGATATGGCCGAGGGAATTGACTTTAGGCATAGGACCTCCTCCCGACGTTCGGATTGTTAAACGGTGGAAGCGGTGCTGTCAATGTCAACGATTTTCAAAACATTGCGGCGCGAAAAACGATCAGCGGCGGCGTACAATCCGTACGAATCTGGAGCCGAGTGCGTTCACCGCGTCATCCAGTTCTTCGACTCCCAGCAGACGACAACTTGCGTAAAAAATCACCGCTGCTAGAGCCAGAGCGGCGCTGACTTGCAGCAAGTGCAGTCCAAGTCCGCGGAGCGGCAACCAAGAAAGTAATTCACTCGCAAACCAAGCTCCGGCCGCCATCGCGCAGGATGCAGCGATTACGCGGAAAACCGTAGCGGCGAGCCGCCGTCCGCCCAATCTGCCGAGCCGGCGGCGCATGAAGACCGCGAGCAGCAGAAAATTGACTAGGGCGACGGTGGAGGTCGAAAAAGCCAGGCCAACGTGGCCGAACGGGCCGACAAGCAGCGAGTTCATGACGAAATTCACCACGATCGAACCGACGCTGATCAGCATCGGCGTGCGCGCATCATTCAGAGCGTAAAACGCGGGTGAAAGCACCTTGACGGCAGCATAGCCGGCGAGTCCCAGAGAATAAGCTGCCAAAGCATTGGCCGTCTGAACGGTATCGAAGCTGGTAAATTTACCGTGCTCGAAAACGAGCGCGACGATCGGCCGACCTAAAACGACCAGACCGACTGCCGACGGAATGCACAGCAGAAAAACCAACGCCAGCGAATGCGCCAAGGTCTGACGAAATTCGACGTAATCCGGATTGCTGGTGCTGCGGGACAGCGGCGGCAGCGCGGCCGTTGCGATGGCGACGCCGAACACGCCGATCGGAAACTGCATAAAGCGAAATGCATAGCTCAACCAGGACACGGGCCCGTTGAGGACAGCGCCGGTGGCGGGATCGACGATCTCCGAGGCAAAGTTGGTGTTGACGAAAACATTGATCTGCACGGCTGCAGTACCGATGATCGCCGGACCCATGAGACGCATGATCTGGCGTACTCCAGGATCGTAGAAGTCCAACATCGGCCGGTAGCGAAATCCGGCGCGGCGCAGGCTCGGCCACTGAACCGCAAACTGGAGAAAGCCACCAACGAGAGTGCCAAAAGCCATTCCTTCAATCGGGCTCAGTCCGAGAGATGGGCCGACGGTGAAACCGAGAAACAATCCGCCGATCACCGATCCTAAATTGAAAAATACCGGCGCGATGGCTGGAATCGCAAATTTGTTGCGTGCGTTCAATATGCCCATCGCCTTGGCGGCAAGGGCGATCAGCAACAAAAACGGAATCATGATGCGCGTGAGGTGGATCGTGAGTTCGGCTTTGCCCGGCACGTCGTAAAATCCCGGTGCAAGCCAGTAGACGATGGACCGCGCGAAAATCCAGCCGACAACACAAATCGCGCTCAGTACCAGCATCAGTGCAGTGGCGACGCGATTCGACAACCGAAACGCTTCCTCCGATCCTTTGGTTTGCTGGACCTGGGTGAACGTCGTGACGAAAGCTGCAGACAGAGCGCCTTCGGCGAACAAGTCGCGCAGCAAATTCGGAATGCGAAACGCGGTCAGGAAAGCATCGTATTGCAGGCCGGCGCCAAACAACGCGGCGAATACCTGGTCACGGACCAAACCGAGTACCCGGCTGGCTGTCACAGCGAGACTGATGACTCCGGCATTGCGCGCGACACTGGCGCGGCCGTGCTGAGCGCGATCTTCGTGCATAATTGCCGATGAAAGATTTACCTAGGGGTAGCACGAAACCTGCCGGGCGTCGACGCGCCGCACCGCCGAGCGAGGGAAAGAATTCGTTTCGAGCGCGATTCTTCGTTGACAGAACGGCGGCTCTTCGCATAGCCTCCATCTCCGTTCGGATGAGGTCTGGCGCAACCCATGCACTTACCGCTGTATAATTCCGAACGGTTCAAGGAGTGGAGCATGAACAATTGCTCAAGACACTTTGCTGTTGCAATCGTTGCGAGTCTGCTAACGAGCTGGTTTGCAACCGCGGCACAGGGTCAAAACGAGCCCTTTTACAAAGGCAAAACACTCAGGTTCGTGGTCGGCTCGGCGCCAGCGAATTTTTACGATTCATGGGCGCGCTTGATCGCACGGTATTGGGGCAAACACATTCCGGGAAACCCCAATGTGATCGTGCAAAATATGCCAGGCGCCGGATCAATCACCGCGGTGAATTATGTCTACGGGGTTGCCAAGCCCGACGGGCTCACCGTCGTGTTGCCGAACAACAGCATCTACATCGAGCAACTCGTCGGGCGGCGCGAGGCGGAGTTCGATCTGCGGAAATTTCATTGGCTCGGCTCGGCGGCGCAGGAGTCGATCATGTTTTACATGCGCGCCGATACGCCGTACAAATCGATCGGAGAAATCATTCGAGCGAAACAGCCGCCCAGCTGCGGCGGCTCGGGAACCACCAGCTCAGATTACATCGTCGCAAAAATTCTCGAGCTTGCGGTGGGCGCCAAGATCAACTCGGTTTCCGGCTATCAGGGTGGCAGCGACGCGGACTTGGCGGTGGAAAAAGGCGAGATCGTTTGCCGAGCGCACACGCTGGCGTCGCATTTTGGGCGCGAGCCGTTCAATTCTTGGCACAAAAAAGGCTTCGATCTTCACCTGCTGCAATCCGGACGCAAGCGCGACCCGCGCGCGCCGGAGGCTCCGACCTTGTATGAGGTTCTGGAGGAATTCAAAGTGGCGGACGGTAAACGGCGCGTTGCTCAAGCGCTACTTTCCGGCGGAGAATTCGGTAGACCGGTCTTAGTCACACCGGGAACACCGCCGGAGCGAGTTAAAATTCTCCGCGATAGTTTGCGGAGCGTTGTAAGCGACCCGGAGCTTTTGGCGGAAGCCAAAAAGAGCCGGATGGATGTGGAATACACCGCGGGGGAAGAGTTGGAGGCATTGCTCAAAGAAGTCTTGAGTCAGCCTCCCGAAGTGGTGGAGCAAGCGCGAAAAATCTTAGGCAATTGACGGAGGAGAACATGGACGTCACCACGAGTTTAGCTAAATTTGTGACGGATCTTCGCTATGCAAGCATACCGGGAAAAGCTGTGGAGACGGCAAAGATCGCGGTGCGCGATTGTCTCGGCGTGGCGCTCGCAGGCAGCAGAGAAGAGGACGCCCGAATTGCCGCTGAAATCGCGCGCCAAGAAAGGGCGCGGGAAGAGACGAGCGTTATCGGGCAGGGCTTTAGGACTTCGGCATTAAATGCGGCGCTTGCCAACGGGACCGCAGCACATGCCCTCGATTTCGATCATAGCTTTACCATCATGGGCCAGCCGACGGCGCCGGTGGCTCCGGCGACTTTTGCGCTCGGGGAAGCCCTCGGCGCAAACGGGCGCCAAATTATCGAAGCTTACGTCGCGGGTTTTGAAGTCACGGCGAAGCTCGTACACTCGCTGCAAGACAGCGCTCATGACGGCTGGCATGCGCCGAGCACGTTAGGTTCCTTCGGCGCAGCCGCTGCATGCAGCAAGCTGCTCGGCGTCGATGCCGCAAAGACGCAAATGGCACTCGGTATTACGGCGTCCATGGCAAGCGGCATTGTCGCGAATTTTGGCACGATGACAAAACCCTTGCATGTCGGTCTGGGTGCGCGTAATGGGGTGCTCGCCGCCAAGCTCGCTGCCGGCGGATATACAGCCAATGTGAAAGCGCTTGAGGGCGGCTTTGGATTTTATCAAGTCTTACACGAAAACACGCCGATTCGTGAGCAGGCGATCGAGGAGCTCGGCCGCTCTTATGCGCTCGTCACTGATGGGCTGCGGATCAAACCCTATCCGTGCGGTGGTCTCACCCATCAAGTGATCGATTCCGTGCTCGAGTTCAAAGGGAAAAACGGATTGACCGCGGAGATGATCGAGCGGGTCGATGTGGATGTAGTCAAGCATACGTTCGACAGAATCGTGTTTCGCGTGCCGCAAACCGGGATCCAAGGAAAATTCTGCATGCCGTATCTGGTGGCCCGGGCAATCATCGATGGCAAGATCGGGCTGCACATTTTTACCGACAGCGCAGTCCGGGATCAAAATGTGCTCAAACTCGCCGAGCGCGTGCAGATGAATCTCGATCCCAATCTGAAAAAGAGCGATGCCGCGGGACGGCCGTGCCGAGTCACGGTGCGGTTGAGAAACGGCCAAACGTTCACGCGCGAAGCTCAGCACGCGAAAGGCGGCCCCGAATACCCTATGACGGAAGCGGAACTGCGTGACAAATTCACCGAATGCGCGCGCGAAGCGATCGATGCGAGAAGCGCCGCGCAGGCTTTGGATTACATCGAAAACTTGGAAACCCTCGGCGACGTTCGTCCGCTCTGCGAAATCCTGAGAGGCTGATGCGTGTTGTTTATGTTGTGAAGCTTCGCCTTCTTCTTCCGCGGCAGTGCCCAATGGTGAATTCTCACTCGGCCATCCCCGCATGCTTTTAGCGGGAATCCAGGCAAGTACGGCCTAGATTGCCAATAGCAAACGGTGCGGGGTGAAAGCTTCTCATCAGTATGGTCTTGTACTCGGTTTAACCCAATCTGCGCGTTTGCCACAGTCAACGAATTGACGTTATAAGATTTGATGTTCACAGAAGTCGCTATGCTCAGCTCGGAGACTCATTTTCATGCCGATTAGAACGGGCGCCGATTACATCCATGCGCTCCGTGATGGACGCGAAGTCTGGCACGCCGGGCGGCGCATCGAAGACGTGACGGCGCACTCGGGATTCACGGGAACGATAAAGACGCTGGCTGATTTGTACGACAAACAGCATGCGCCTGAATTCCGCGATCTCATGACTTTCGAACATGACGGCGAGCGGGTTTCTTACAGCTATCTTGCGCCGAAAAATGCCGAGCAGTTGGCGTGCAAGCGGGGCAATATCGAGTTCTGGGCGCAGCAGACACTCGGTCAAATGGGCCGCTACCCGGATTTCTGCGCGCAACTGGTCGTGGGGCTCTTGGATTGGAGATGTGTGATCGAAAAGCAAAGCGAGCAGTGGGCCGAGAACGCGCGCCAGTATTATCTCCATTGCCGCAATAACGATCTCTGTCTGACCCACGCGCTGACTGACCAGTATTACGATCGCACCAAGCGAGTGAGCGAACAGTCAGATCCTGATTTGATTCTCCATATCGTTGGCGAGAGTAAAAAAGGGCCTGTGGTGCGGGGTTTACGAACGTTGGCGACCCTGGCACCCATTTCGGATGAAGTTTTGGTTTATCCCAATCGTCCGCGGGATGCCGACGAGGCCGATTATGCGATCGCGTTCGCCATCCCGATGAACACGCCGGGGTTGAAGATTGTTTGCCGCGATCTTTACGCGGAGCACGCCGATCCCGAACGTCACCCCTTGACGGCGCGTTTCGATGAAGTCGATGCCGCACTAGTCTTCGACGACGTGCTGGTCCCCTGGGAGCGCGTTTTCGTCTACAAAAATCCGCAGCTTCTAGCCGGCATTATGTACATCCATACCTGGGCGCAATACTCGACCATGCTGCGGCTGCTCATCAAGCTGGAGGGGTTTCTCGGCGTTGCGCAATTGCTCACCGAGTATGGAAGGAGAAACAAGAGCGCATCGTCGCAAATCCTGCTTTCCACTCTGATGCAGGATATCGAGATACTGCGTTCTTGTATTCAGGTGGCCGAAACGAAAGGGTATCTTAGCCCAGGCGGTACCTGGGCGCCGCGATTGAGCGCCGCCTATCGAGTGTATAGCATCGAGGCTTCGGATCGGGCGGAACGGACCATGGAAGGACTCCTCACCAGCACGTTGATGTTGAGCGGCGGCGCATCGGATCTCAACAGCGACGTCGGTCCGCTGGTCGAGCGTTACTTTCGCGGCGGCGCGCCGAGCACCAAGGAACACCTGCGCTTGATGGCGATCGCCGCGGACATGGTGATGACCCCGTTTGGCAAACGCAGCCAACTCTACGAGCGTCTGCAAAGCGGTGAAGTCGACCGCATGCGGCAACGTCTTTACACACAGTATCAGGATCCAACACCTGCCGAGCGAATGCGCGAACTCATCAGCAGGATGGATCGCGAGCGGTAGAGGCGCCGTCGCGATTTTTTGGGAGTAGTCATGCAGGAACGGACCCGGCTGCATCGCATCGCAGTGCGTAATTCGCCCATCCACGGGCGCGGCGTCTTTGCTCTACGGCGGATTCCAAAGGGAACGCGTATCATTGAATACAAAGGTACGCTGATCACGGATGAGGAGGCGGACCGGCGCTATAGCCGAATCCAGGCGCATTCGCCGCACACGATGCTTTTTTCGGTCGACGACGGCTTGGTCATCGACGCGACTCGCAAAGGAAACTCGGCCCGCTGGATCAATCATTCTTGCGCGCCGAATTGCGAGATCGAGGAGGAGCATCATCGAGTCTTCATCGAGGCGCGCCGCAATATCTCGCCGGGGGAAGAGCTCACTTACGACTACAATCTGCAGATCGGAGAGAAGCATACCAAGTCTGCCAAGCGCGAGCATGCTTGCTTTTGCGGCAGCCGGCGCTGTCGGGGCACGATGTTGGGTGAAGAAGAGGAGTGACCTCCCCAGTCCTGATTCAGCGATACAGATTGTCTTCTGCGAGGCCGTTGTTGAACCATTGAACATAAGCTTTGAGCTTAGCTTGCAAGCTGGACACATTTTCGCGTTGCTCGTGAGCGCAGTGTCGAGATTGTCCATCCGAAATAGTCTATTCGATTCATTCAAGCGAGATTCCAAATAGTAGTTTCCCGCGGCGATCCAGTAGTTGCCGGCTTTTTGTCCGAGGGCAAGGCCATCATAAGATGGATCGAAAATGCTATGGCCGAAGGGCAACATCGGCGCATTCGCAATACCAAGGTAATCCAAAACACTCGTCTCAATATCGACGTGTTGTATGATTCGCTGGCGATTGACTTGAGGCAAGGTTCCCCGGAAATAAAAAACACGATCGGAACCCGGTAGTAGTCCAATATTCACGCAGAGCTTTGTTCCAGGTCGGATATGACTGTTGGCCGCGCGTGCCTGAAAACACTGCGAAGCCGGTTTCGACTGCATTGGTTGAGAACCTGGAGGCCCGAATGTTCAGGCTTGGCTCGATTATGATTTTGTCAGTGATGCTTCTTTTGGCAGCAACGGCACCCGCGCAGCAGCTCAGGAAGATTACCATGGGTTATCCCTCCTTAGCTTTCACCCAAAGTCATGTGTGGGTCGCTAAAGAGCAGGGATTGTTCCGAAAATACGGGCTCGATGTGGATCCGGTGTTTCTCCGCGGCGGGCAAGTGGCAACCCAGGCGCTCGCCGCCGGTGAGCCACCGATCGTGAACGTCGGCACCGTCATTCAGGCGAATCTCACCGGCTACAATCTGGTGCTGATTATCAGCATGGAAAACAAATTTTACCAGCTAGTGTTTGTGCGGCCGGGGATCACGAGCTTGGAGCAATTGAAGGGCAAAAGGCTGGGAATCAGCGGGTTCGGCTCGATCACTCATTATGCGGCACAGATTCTACTCAAGCACCTCAATTTCGAACCGAACAAAGATGTCGCTCTGATCGCCGGCGGTCCGGACGCCGAACGACTGGGCGCGATGAGCGCAGGCAAAATCGACGCCTCGTTTTTCAATCTATCGACGGCGCCAATTGCCAGGAAAATGGGATTCATTGATTTGCTGCAGATAGCGGATCTCGGCGTCGAAGTGCAAGGCAACGGCTTGGCGACTTCGCGCCCTTATCTCAAGAGCAACCGCGACACGGTGAAAAACGCGATGAAGGGGTATTTGGAAGCGATTCATTTCATTCACGCCAACAAAGCGGGAAGAAAATCTTTGCCAAATATATGCGCACCAACGATCCTGAGGTGCTCGAGACGTCCTATCAAAATTACGTCAAGACGATCGCCCGCAAGCCAACGTTCTCGCCAAACGGAATTCAATTTATTCTCGACATGCTCGCACCGCAGATGCCCCAGGCGAGGACCGCGAAGCCGGAGCAGTTTTTCGATCCGAGCTTGATGAATGAGCTGGAGAAGGAAGGGTTCTTTGCCGAGATGGCGAAGCGCTATCCGGCAAGTCATTAAGAGCGCGAGACTTATAGCTGAGAACCTTAAGAAAGATCCCTCACATCCGTTTGGGATGACACGTTAATTAAATGGTCGATTGATTCAGGACGGCAGCTGTAGAACTTCCGATTAGAACGTTTTAATCCCTTCCGGGACTTTCACCTCGAATAATCGGATGACTGTCCCGATGGTCATATAGTGGCCGAGGAGTCCGACGGCTTCGATAAACTTCGCGCGACCGAATTCGCTGGCCATTCGGGCGAACAAGGGTTCGGGCACTGTATGATCATGCACGAGGGTCCGGGTAAACTCGATGAGCAGCCGCTCACGACCGGTAAAGTCATCGATGGG
>Ga0075424_100004782_pt1 | contig 12835 bp, 11 predicted proteins | sample SoiMethybrSBSTD3_FD_75301 | JGI IMG/M metagenome (GOLD analysis project Ga0075424, IMG submission 75301) | Bulk soil microbial communities from a Populus tree surrounding site in Tennessee, USA - Soil MetaG P. TD hybrid SBSTD3 | ecosystem: Environmental > Terrestrial > Soil > Tree plantation... | reverse complement strand
CAAAAATGCTCCGTCGAACATTCACCTGAAAATCCCCGGCGGGATGCTGCTGGCCAGGGGCGTCGGCCGCCATATTTATGTCTACGCAATGAATCGCGACACGTTCGGCGTCTCGACGATGCTCTACGAAGACTGGAACAAGGCATCCTTGCTGCGTATGAACTGCGAATACGACACCATAAGCGATGACGTGATCGCCAAGCTGCCCGAGCGGTTGGTCCAGTGGTACAAGGTCGATCAATTGACCGATTCGAATCACCGTCTCGTGCCGGAGCCCGACGGCACGCGCGTGCGCGTCGAGCTCACGCGCTGACGTGTCTTGAATTCAAATGAAGCTTCGCCGTTTGTGGCTCGCTTGGACCGCATGTCTGCTCGCGCTGGCCGCGCTGGCGGACGCGCAATCGATCGATAAGATCGCCGAAGGCGCGAAAAAGGAAGGCAAGGTCAAGGTCGGCATCACCGTCCGATGGCAGGAAGGCGGCAAGCCCGGGGCGAAAAGGATGGTGGAGCTTTTTCACTCACGCTATCCCTTCGTCAAGGTCGACTACGAGCGCGTCGGAGGCTCGCGCGAGCGCGAGCGCGTCCTCACCGAGCTGGCGGCGGGACAGATATCCTACGACGTCACGGTCCTGAGCGAGACCCAGGTGCCTGTCGCCGCCAAGGCGAACGTCATCGAGAAGATCGACTGGCGCGCCCTCGGCATACCGCCGCGGCACGTCCATGAAGACGGTCTCGGCGTCAACTACCGCTCGCAGATTTACGGCATCGCGTACAATCGGAAGCTGATCCCCGAGGCCGCCGGCGCCCAGCTTTCCTGGGACGATTGCGCCGCGGCGCGCTATCGCGGCAAGGTAGCCGTCGACAGCCGGCCGCGCCATTTGGAGATATTCTGGCAGCCGCAGGTATGGGGGCGGGAAAAGACGCTGGCGCACGCGCGCCGTCTGGCCGAGAACGGCACGCGCTTCGAGCAGGACCGCACCTCGGCGATGACCAAGCTGGCCTTGGGAGAGTATGCGATGGTCTGCGGGGCGTTCTTTTCCACCTACCACGAACAAATCCGCTCGGGCGACAAGGGCCATCTCGGGTTTCGCGTCGCCGAGCCCGTTCCCGTATCGCTCGGCGACGTGGTCTTCGTGCCGCGCGGCGCGGCGCACCCGAACGCGGCCCGCCTTTGGGTCGTCTGGTCATTGTCCCCCGAAGGACAGAAGGTGCTCGACGAAGTCGAGGGAAGCGGCAGCCCGCTCTTTCCCGGCACGCAGTCAGCCATCCTCATCAAAGGAAAGAAAATCGCGTGGTACGAGCCGGAATGGCGCGCCAAGGCGGACGAAATATTGAAAGAGGTCCTCGAGGCCAGCGGGCTCCCGATCGTGCGCTGACATGCGCCCCCGGCTACCCACTTCCACTTCGTTTTTTTTCATCGCCATCGTCGCGATTCTCGCTTGGCTGATCGCCATCCCGCTGGGCGAGATGCTCCTAAGCAGCTTCCGCAGCGGCCATCCGGTCGCACCTGGCCCGTTCTCTTTGAAAAATTATCGCGTCGCCTACACGAGCGCGCTCACCTACCGGATGATCCTCAATACGCTCGTTTTCGCCGCCGGCGGCACCGCGATTACGGCCGTGATCGCGGTTCTTTTCGCCTGGCTGCTGGAGCGGACCGATATGCCGCTCAGAAATCTCTGCTGGAGCCTGCTGCTGATTCCTCTCGCGATGCCGGGTCTGCTCTTTTCCATGGCCTATGTTTTCCTCCTCATGCCGACGAGCGGGCTCGTGAACGTCTGGCTGCGCGATCTTCTCTCCTCGTTCGGGGTCGAGCTTTCCGAGGGGCCGATCAATATCTACTCCCTCGGCGGAATGATTTTCTTGGACGGGATGCGCGGCGTCACCACCGTCTTCCTCATGGTCGCCGGCGCGTTTCGAATCATGGACCCGGCGCTGGAAGAGGCCTCTTTCGCGGCGGGCGCGAAAAATTGGGCGACGCTTAAACGGGTGACTCTGCCGGTGCTGCGGCCGGCGCTCTTCGCAGCGCTGCTCTACGAATTCGCTTCGTCCATGGAATCTTTCGAGGCGCCGCTGGTCCTGGGTCTCCCCGGGCGGATCTACGTCTACAGCACGATGATCTACGTCTCGACCCGCGACGCGGTGCCCGATTACGGGCTGGGCGCGGCCTTCGGCGCGAGCTATTTTCTCTTCTCGCTCGGCCTGGTTTATCTCTATCAGAGGGCCGTGGTGCGCCGCTCCGAGCGCTTCGCGACCGTCGGGGGCAAGGGCTACCGGCCGCGCCGCATCGAGCTCGGCCGCTGGCGCTACGCGGCGCTCGGCGTTTTCATATTGTATTTCATTTTCGCCGCAGCGCTCCCGCTCGGCGTGCTCGTCTGGGCGTCGCTGCTGCCGGCCTACGAGCCGCCGTCGCGGGCCGCGCTGGCGCGCCTCACTTGGGACAACTATGGCCTGATCTTCAGCGAGCCCGCGCTGCTGCGCGCCGCCTGGAATACTTTTATCATCGCATTTACGACGGCTACGGCGACCGTCATGCTCGCCTTCGCCGTCTCATGGCTGGTGGTGCGGGCGCGGGTCCGAGGATCGATCGCGCTCGACGGCCTCACCTTCGCTTCGCACGCCGTCCCGGGCGTCGTGATCGCCTTGTCGTTTATTTTTCTCTATCTTCAGCCGCCGCTGCGCTCGCTCGGACTCTACGGCACAATCTGGATCGTCGTCCTTGCGCTCATCGCGCAGTACATCTCTTTCGCCTCCCGGACAACGCACGGGGCGGTGATGCAGATCCACAAGGAGCTCGAAGAGGCGGGCGAAGCCGCCGGCGCGAGCCGAGTGCGCGTTCTGTGGCAGATCACCTTCCCTTTGATCCGCCCCGCCTTCATCGCCGCGTGGATCTGGGTTGCGGCGCACGCCGTGCGCGCCTTCTCCGTGCCGCTGATGCTCGCGGGCCGGACAAGCCGACCGCTCGCCGTCATGCTCTGGCACCTCTGGGACGAAGAGCAAAATCTTCCGGCCGCTTCCGCGCTCGGGGTCTTGTTGATCGCAATTTTGACAGTAGTGACCTTTTCCGGCAGGGCGATCGTCGTTCGAGGATTCGGTTCGCCGTAAATTTTTCGCTCAAGGAGGCGCGAGATGATCGGCTCTTTTAAGCAGATTGCGTGCGCAGTGCGGCGGAGCCTGCCCCTGGCGATTTGCCTTTTAATATTTTTCGCGGCGGGCGCGGCGCGCGCGGACTGGAAGACGGAATGGGACAAGACCGTCGCCGCCGCGAAGAAAGAAGGGCGCGTCAATCTCTATATCGGCCGCTACGGCCAGCCGCAGCTGCTCGCCGAGTTCAGCAAAGAGTTCCCCGAGATCAAGCCGGTCTCCGTCAACGGCAGCGGCAACCAGCTCGCGCTGAGGATTCTCGCTGAAGCGCGCGCGGGGAAGCCGATCGGCGACCTCTACAGCGGCGGCGCGAACTCGAGCTATACGCTGTTATATCGCGGGCGCTTGCTCGCGCCGGTTCCGCCGGCGCTGATCCTTCCCGAGGTCGTCGATCCATCGAAGTGGTATACGGGCAAGCACGTCTACACCGACAACGACGGCAAATTTATTTTCGTCTACATCGCCAACCCCGGCCGCGGCAGCCTCTCCTATAACACTTCGCTGGTGAATCCAGCGGAATTCAAATCGCATTGGGATCTCATTAATCCCAGATGGAAGGGAAAGATCGGCTCACAGCCGCTCACGGAGACCGGGCTCGGCGCGTCGCTGCAGTTTTTCTATTATCATCCGGAAATCGGTCCCGAGTGGATCAAGCGAATCTACAGCACGATGGACGTGACCTTCGGCGACCGGCATCTGCTCGTCGACTGGCTGGCGAAAGGCAAGCTCGCGCTCTGCATCGGCTGCCGCGGAACGGAGCGCGCCAAAACCCAAGGATTGCCGGTCGCGGATTTCGACGACGGCTTGTGGAAAGAGGCGCAAGGAGTTACCACCGGCGGCGGCTCGCTGAGCCTGATCAAAGACGCGCCTCATCCGAACGCCGCGAAGGTATTTGTCAACTGGTTCCTCTCGCGCCGGGGACAGATCGCGATGCAAAGCTCCAACGATCTCTACGGCGAGCCGCCGCCCAACTCGCGGCGGATCGACATTCCCAAAGACACGCTCCTGCCGGAGAATCGCATCGTGGAAGGGAGAAACTACATTGACATCTCCGGCAGCGAGTACGCCGACCTGACACCGATCTTCAAGCTCGGCAAAGAGATCATGAAGAGTGTCGAGGCGAAGCGGTAATGCGCTTCTGGCTCGTCGTTACACCTTCAGCTTGGTAAAGACCTTCAGCGCGTTCGTGTTGAAGATTTTGATCTTGTCCTCGCTGCTCAAAAAGCCGAGCTTGTCGATCGTCGGCAGCACGTCGTCCGACGGCCTGCCGTCCTCGCGCACCGCGCCGCCGGAGCCCGGGAACTCGGTTCCGAACATCATCTGATCCACGCCCCGCTGCTTGATCGCGGCGGTAAGAAAGTTGTCGTCGTAGGCGCAGCAGTCGTAGAAGAGATTTTTGCTGAAATCCTTCTGCGCGATGTGATGGTCGGTCGGGATGAAGCGGTTGAGCGCGCCGCCGCAGTGGCAGATGACGATCTTCAGGCGCGGAAACTGCTCGAAGACCTTGCTGTGCTGGAGCAGGTGCATCGCGATGAATTCCTCGATGTAATTGTTCATCTGGTAGTTGTGCGGGATAACCTCGATGCGCGGGTCGTAGCTTGTCGAGGGATGGACCATGAGCGGCACGTCGAGCTCCTGCGCCTTGGCGTAGAGCGGGTGCCAGTAGGCATCGTGCATGCCGGGCGCCTCGCGCTTGCCGCCCGGATCGGGATTGACGTACGCGCCGACGAAGCCGAGCTCTTTCACGCAGCGCTCCAGCTCGACGGCGCAGTTCTTCGTGTCGAGCGAGGCGCTCTGCGGCAGCTGCGCCATGCCGACGAAGCGGTCGGGATGGAGCTTCACGATCCGGGCGATGACATCGTTGGTCACGCGGCAGATCGCCTCCTGAAGAAACGGGCGCGTCCAGTGCCACATCGCGACGGGGCGCGGGCCGATGAGCTGGACGTCGATCTTCCGCTCGTCCATGCCTTTGAGGTGCGCCTTCTGCGCGTTTTCGAGCAGCTCGTCCGAGATGTCCAATTTACGGTTCGGCGTGTTGAGCGAGACCATTCCGCCGAGGTGGCCGCGGAAATGGGGCGGTGTGCTCATGTGGCCGTGAATGTCGATGACTTTATGGTTTTGATACATGGTCCCTCCTGTAGACCGATTTTGTTTCGCTTGTCTTACTTCTCCCGGAGAATTTTTTCCAGTGGTCCGTTCTCGCGAAACGGCTCGGGCCAGCCGAGATACTCTTTGAACTCCGGCCGCCTGCGCATGAGATCCTTGACGACGTTGTCGATCCCCTTGTCCGGTACGATCGGCGCGCGCTTCCACAGCGGCGCGTAGGCGGCGACGGAGCGCTTGACGAGCGACGGGTCTTTTTCTCTGAGCCACTTCGCGAAGGACTTTTCCGCCGCGTGATGATCCCTGCGGATGAGACTGATCGCGGCGACGTAGGCGCGGAGGAAATCCTCGGTCGCCTTCGGCTCGGCGCGAATATAAGCGCGGCTGCTGGTGACGCAGGACGAAGGATAAATGATATCGGTCTTACTCAGGTCGACGAGCACCGGCCATCCGCGGTCGATAAACGGCAGCGCGTAGCGCGTCGTCAAAGCCGCGGCGGCGATGCGGCCGGCTTCGAGCGCGGCGACCATCTCTGGTCCGGCGCCGAGTTGGAGGATCGTGAGGTCTTTCTCCGGGTCGAGGCCGAGCTGCTGCAGCGCGGCTTTGAGGTAGAAGTGCGTGCTCGAGCCGTAGCGCGTGACCGCGCTGCCCTGCCCCTTCAAATCGGCCGGCGTCTTTATCTCCGGCCGCGCGATCAAATAGACGGGGTCCGTATCGATCGGACACGCGAGCATCACCACGTCGCCGCCGGCGGCGCGCGCCGCCACAACCGATTCGGCGCCGACGCCGGAGAGCGGCAGATCGCCGGTGATGATCACGAGCGCGATGAGCGATCCGCCGCGGATCTGCACGGGCTCGACATCGAGCCCCTGGCGCGCGAAGAGACCGGCATCTTTTGCGACCCATACCGGGAGATGCGCGGCAGAGGCCGTGGTGCCGTAGTAGAGTCGCTTTAGCTCTTGAGCGCGCGCCGATCGGGCGAGCGCGAGGAGGCAGAAGAGAAGCAGAAGACGGTAGAGATTCGGTCGGGTCATGATCGTGCGGCTCGTCCCGGTCGTCGCCCCCGCACGCAGGGCGCTCACTCCACTTTATATCCCAGCTCGCGCGCTACTTCGACGGCGAAGCGCGGCTCGGCGACATCGGTGAAAGCGACCGGCTTCTGCGGCCCTTTGATCTGCGACTGCACCATGCGAATGATATTGTTCATCCCCGCGGGCGTCGGCACGCCGCTGTCGTTGAAGTTCGATTGCACGAGCGCGTAAGTCTCGGCGGCCGTCGCGCGATCCATGTTGAGGATGCGCACGATCAGGTCGAGCGTCTTCTCCTTCGCCTTCAGCATCTCCTTCTTCGCGAGCTGGAGCGCGCGGATGAGCTTTTTGATCTCCTCGGGCCGCGACTTGATCGTCCTGAGCGTCGCCGTGAGGCCGCCGGACGGCATCTCGACGTACGCGCCGATGTCGAGCAAACGCTTAAAGCCCTGCCGCTGGGCAAAAAACATGTACGGCGGGTTGAGGGAGACGGCGTCGAGAAACTTGGATTCCAGCGAGGGAACGAGCTGCCCCGGCGGGACGCCGATGATCACGACATCCTTGGGATTGAAGCCCTGCTTTTCCAGCGCGAAGACGAGCGCGAGATGGCTCGTGCCGCCGAGACCCGAGACGCCGATGCGCTTCTGCTTCAGCTCCTGCAGGCTCTTGATGTCCGGCCGCGCCATCAGCCAGTAGGCGATCTGGTTGGTCGACGACCAGGGCGCGCGCGTATCGAGCCCGCTCATGCTCGCGCCGACGGTCGCCGTACCGATGCCGGACTGATAATCGAGGTCGCCCGACGCCAGCGCGGCGGCAGCCGCCGCGGACCGCATCAGGATTATTTCGACCTCTAAGCCCTGATCGCTGAAATGCTTCCACTCGCGCGCGGCGAGCAGCGGCAGCGCCGTGAAGCTGAAGTTTGCGTTCGAGATGCGCACCTTCCGCCGCTCCTGCGCGCCGGGGGAAGCGGCAAGAAGCAGGACAACCATGACGCAGGCAATACCGGTGAGAACTCGTGATTGGACGCGCGACATCAATGAACCTCCGCTACTTTCTTAAGCATGCTTAAATCTTCGAGATCGTCCGGCGTGAACGCTTTCGCGACCTTCAGCGTATCGCGGTAGATTTCTATCTCTTTCTCCACCTCCGCGCGCGGCTTGGTGCCGTCGCGGCTGAGCGTCGGCAGGATCGCGGCGAACGCCTTTTCCGCCAGCGGCGCGTCGATCTTATGAAACGCGGCGATGTAGCGCACCATCTCGGCGCGGTTCGCCGCATCGTGCATGAAGGCGAGCGTCTTCAGCAGGCCCGCGATCATCGCCTCCGCCTTGGACGGACTCTTCTTAAGCGCCGCGCTGTGTGCCACCAGACCGATGAAGCTGAGAGGCGCGTACGCGCGCGCCTCGGCCAAGTGGCTGTAGCCCTTCGCTTCGAGCTCCTGCGCGAAGGGCGGCGCGAGCATCGTCGCCGCGACTTTTCCCGTCGTGAGCGACTTGTAAGCCGTCTCCGTGACGCCGGTCGAGAGCAGGGTCACGCGCGCGGGATCGACGCCGTTGGCCTTGAGAATGAGCTTCGCCGACATGCCGGTCGCGTCGGTGATCGCGTTGACGCTGATCACTTTGCCCGCGAGATCCTTGACGCTTTTGATCTCCGGCTGTCCCACGAGCACGTGCGCGGGCTCGTGCTGCACGTAGAAAATCCGCCTTAGCGGATGGCCTTGCATGATCGCCGAGGTCGCGGCGCCGAGCGTGGTGGAAAAATCGAGCTCGCCCGCCACGAGCGCCGCGATCGCGGTCGGCGGCGACATAGCGATCAGCTCAACATCGACGGTCTCCCGCGGAAAAAAGCCCTTGTCCTTGCCGAAATAAAAAGGCATCAGCGAGAGGCTCTTGGACGGGATATGAATTCTTACTTTGGCCGGCTGCGATGCGGAGAAGCTCGCGGTGGAAATAAGAAGAATCAGCGCGACGCTGCCGACGAATATTGCTCCGAATGTCGGGGCGGGTCGCGAACCGCCCCGACGACGCAACGAAGCTGTACGCGGGCGAAGCACGGCGCTCGTTTTCAGCGACCCGCCAGATGGTGCGCGAGAAAATCGGCGATCAGCGGCCGATACCGAAACGGCATGTTGTTGCAGACGTGATTGCCGCCTTCGAGCACGACCATCTGCTTCGGGCCGGACGCCTCCTCGAAGATGCGCTTCGGCTGCTCGAGCGGGATGAAATCCTTCGTGCCGTGAACGATCAACAGCGGGCAGCGAATTTTCGGCGCGAGCCCTTCTAGCGTGCAGCGCCGGTGCAGCTCGGCGAGCTTTTCCTTGTCGTAGATCTTCCAGATGTGCGCGATGCGCGCGAACTCGAAGGGGTCGTCGAAGCGGTTGAGCGAGCGCGTGCGGTCGTACATGCCGCCCGAAAGCGTGCACGCCTTGATGCGGTCGTCGCACGCGGCCGAGCGCGGCCCCAAATAGCCGCCCATGCTCGGCCCGAAAACGCCGAGCCGCCTCGCGTCGATCTCGGGAATTTTTTCCAGATAATCGATCACCGCGGACGTGGCGCGCTCGAAGTCGACGATGATGCCGCCTTGGAACCAGCTCTCGCCCTGCCCCGGGCCGTCGAAGGTGAAGGTCGCGAGCCCGCGCCGGATAAAGACGTCTTCCATCGTGCGCGCTTCTTCTTTGGTCGATTCGAGGCCGGAGATGATCACGACCACCGGCGGCTTCTTCGCGTTGCGCGGCACGCGCAGATACGCCGGCAGGCGAAATTTTTGGAACGCGACCTCGTGGCGCACCGCCGGCGGATCGATGTAAGGCGCGGCCTTGGCGTAGCATTCGACGCGCTTTTTGTGCGCGGCGGTATATTGCTCCAAATCTTCGGGAGAATTGTTGCAGGCGAAATGGTAGCTCATCGCCGCGAGCAGATAGGCGTCGGTCGCGCTCTCGCGATTCCCCTTCGCCTCGTTCTCGCGCGCAAACTGCTCGTGATTCGCCGCCGTCGCCGACCATTCGCGGCACCAGTCGCCCCACGCGCGGATGCGCGCGGCCGTCGTCAGGAGATCGTTGTAATCGACCCCCTGAACGATCATGCGCGGCGACCAGGTTTTCAATACGTGATCGACGGTGGAATCGGGATGAGTGGCAAGCATGGCGATCTCCTTTCGATTAATCCGCGCACGCGCCGATCTTCCTCGCCCCTCCGGCCGCTTTAAGCGCCTCCTCGCCGAGCTTTACGTCGACGACCTGCTCGTACGACGGCTTTTTATCCGCCTGGATATCGCCGTTCTCGACGCCGTTCTGGATCGACCATTCGGTGCGCTCCTTGGAGAAGCCCGTGTTCACCGCCCAGACGCAATTCTTCACGAGGTAATCGTACGCGAAGTTCACCGCCTCGCCGGACTTCTTGGTTGCGTCGAGCATGATCGGCAGCACCTTCTCTTTTTGCGCGTAGATGGCGCGGTTCGCCTCGATGAGCGACGTCGCCACGTCGCGGACCAGCGCGCGGTCTTTCGCCAGCATGCCTTCGCCCGCGCCGTAAGCGTTGAAGAAATATCTCGGCATCAGCTTGGAAAGATCGACCAGCACGCGGAGGCCGGGCTTTTCTTTCTGCGCCAGGTAGACGTCTTCGGGATGCAGCGCGACACCGTTCAATTGGCCGGCAATGAGACCCGGCAGTCTGCCGGCGGTCGCGGAGGAGACGAACTGGACGTCGTCGACGGTAAGCCCCGCGGTCTTGAGTACTTCGCGGCCCATGACCCAGTTAAACCCGCCGACGCCGCCGCCGGTCGCGCTCAAGCGCTTGCCCTTCAGGTCCGCCGCCGTCTTCACGTCCTCGCTCACCATGTATGCCTGCGGCAGGCGCGGCGCCATGCCCCAGATCTGCTTCGCCTTGAGGCCCTGCGAGATCGCTGTCGCGTTGATCGACGCGAGCGCCTGTCCCTGCACCACGGCGGCGAGGTTGGCCGTCGAGGCGCCGCCTTCGAATTCGACAATCTCCGCGTCGATGCAGTGGCGCGTGAAGATGCCGAGCGCGCGCGCGACGAATACCGGCGTATGCACCACGTTCGGCGGCGACACCGAGACGCCGAGCTTCACCTTGCGCATCTCCTTGCACGCCGGCTCGGCGGCGAAGCCCGCGGCAGAAAATATGCCGGCGCTCAGCACCGCAATTGCGAAAGCACGGAGAATATTCGCGGTCATCCAATCCTCCTTTTCATTCTCGTCCGGCCTGATGCGCCCACGGCGCGATGCGCCGCTCGACGAAGCGCAGCAGGCCCGTCAGCGTTATACCCAAAATGCCCAGCGTCACGATCGGCACGAACATGGCGTCGGTCCGGTAGGTGCTGGCGTAGCGCGCGATGAGATAGCCGATGCCGGTGATCGCGGTGTACAGATCGGCGAGCACCATGCCGATCAGGCCGCGGCCGATCGCGAGCCTCAACCCGGCGACGATGAACGGCAGCGCCGCCGGCAGGACGATATGCATCCACAGGTCGCGCTCACTGCAGCGGAATGCGCGGCCGACTTCGAGGAGCCGCTCGTCCACGTTTTTGACGCCTTGATAGGTATTGATCACGATCGGAAAGAACGTGAAGAGAAAGACGACCGCCGTTTTCGCGGTGATCTCGAAGCCGAACCAGAGCACCAGCACGGGCACGAGCGCGACCGAAGGAATCGAATAGAGTGCCGTGATGTAGGTATCGAGCGCGATGTCGATGACGCGAAAGCGCGCCATCACGAGGCCGAGCGCGATGCCAAAGACCGATGCGAGACCGAGCCCGGCGAAGAGCACGATGAGGCTTTGCGAGAGATACTTCCACAACTCGCCGCTCGCGATCATCTTGACCGCCGCCTGCGCGACCGCCGTCGGGTAAGTAAACAGAACTGGATTCGTCTGGCGGCCGAAATATTCCCAGCCGCCGACGACGATGAGAAGCGACACGAGGCGGATCGCCGCCCGCCCGACGGCGGCGCGGCGCTGGAGCGCGCCCGCGCGCGCCCGCGCGGCCTCCTGCTCGCGCATCAATTCTTCATCCGCGGAGGATATCCCCGCGGCGGCGATCCGCTGGTCCGTCTTACTGATGCTCATTGCTTCAGGCGACGGCGGCGGGCCGCAGCTCGCTCCATATATGATTTCTTAGCTCGGTGTACTTCGGATCGGCGCGCACGGCCGCTGGATCGCGCGGGCGGCCGAATCCGACGGGCAGAACCTCTTTGACGCGCCCGGGGCGCGCCGCCATCACGGCGACGCGGTCGCCGAGCACGAGCGCCTCGTCGATCGAATGCGTGATGAAGACCATCGTCTTCCGCTCGCGCTCGTGGAGCCCGAGCAGTTCCTCCTGCAGCACCTCGCGCGTCTGCGCGTCGACCGAGGCGAACGGCTCGTCCATGAGTAAAATGTCCGGATTGGTCGCGAGCGCGCGCGCAAGCCCGACGCGCTGCTGCATGCCGCCGCTCAGCTGGTACGGATAATGATTCTCGAAGCCGCCGAGGCCGACGAGTTTGATGTAATGATCCGCGCGTTCGGCGAACTCGCGGCGCGGCGCGCCGGCCACCTTGAGACCAAACGCGACGTTCGCCGCGACGGTCTTCCACGGCAGCAGCCCGAAATGCTGGAAGACAATGGCGACGCCGGCGCGCGGATTTTCGACCGCCGCGCCGTCGATCAGCACGCGGCCGGAGGTGGGCGCGACGAGCCCGCCGATGCAGCGGAGCAGCGTCGTCTTGCCGCAGCCGGAAGGACCCACGATGCAAAGGATCTCGTTGGTCCGGACGCTGAGCTCGATATTACGAAAGGCGACGACCGTGCCTTCGAGAAAGAGCTTGCTTGCGCGATCGACTACGATTTTTGCGTCGGCCATGAAACGTTCAGCGGCAGAAAATTACTTTCCCCACAATTCTTTCGTCGCGATGCGCGCGCCTTCCGCCATCGCTTCGAACTTGGCCCAGGCGATGTTCGCGTGGCCGACGCGCGGTCCGAGACCGCAGTCGGTTCCCCCCATGACGTTCTCCCGGCCGACGATCTTCGCGTAGCGGATCAGGCGGTCGGCGATGAGCCGCGGATGCTCGACGATATCCGTCGCGTGGCCGACCACGCCGGGCACGAGGACTTTGCCTTCCGGGAGCTTCACCTCTTCCCAGACGCGCCACTCGTGCTCGTGGCGCACGTTCGCCGCCTCGATGGAATAAGTGTTCGCGCGCACTTTCAGGATTAGATCGACGATATCGCGCAGTGGGATGTCGTATTTGTGCGGCCCGTGGTAGCTGCCCCAGCAGGTATGAAAGCGAATCCGGTCCGGCGGCAGGTCGCGCAGCGCGTGGTTGAGCGCGTCGACGCGCATACCGGCGTACTTGCGATAGTCGGCGACGCTCATCTCTGGATAAATCTGCCACGCGTCGGGCAGATCGGGGTTGTCGATCTGCAACAGGAAGCCCGCATCGACGATCGCCTTATACTCCTCGCGCATCGCCTCGGCCAGCGCGAAGAGATATTCCTCGTCGGTCTTGTAATAATCGTTCTTGAGCCAGTGCTCCAGCGTACCCGGCGCGACGGCGGGAAGAAACGCCTCTTCGA
>Ga0075424_100004781_pt1 | contig 12836 bp, 12 predicted proteins | sample SoiMethybrSBSTD3_FD_75301 | JGI IMG/M metagenome (GOLD analysis project Ga0075424, IMG submission 75301) | Bulk soil microbial communities from a Populus tree surrounding site in Tennessee, USA - Soil MetaG P. TD hybrid SBSTD3 | ecosystem: Environmental > Terrestrial > Soil > Tree plantation... | reverse complement strand
GGCCCCGAAGACGCCGGCCGGGCTGTCGTCGGCCATCGTCAACGGCGAGCTGCGCCAGCGGCTCGGCTTCAAGGGCGTCACAATTACCGACGCGCTGGAGGCCGGCGCGCTGCGGTCGTTCGGCACGACCAGGCGCCGCGCCACGCTCGCGGCCAAGGCGGGAATGGACCTGATCCTCTGCTCGGTCCAGCGGCCCAGCCAGGGCCAGCAGGCGAGGATCGCCCTGGCGAACGGGCTCACCGCCGGGACGCTGAGCCCGACCGTGTTCAACGCCGCGCTGAACCGGGTCGTCGCCCTGCGCTCCAGCCTCGGCAGCTGATGGCCCACCGCGGCCAGCTCACTATCCTGGCGTGAGCGCCTCATCACCGGCGAGAAGATTCAGCCGGCCTACGTTGCCGGCTAGAGAATGCAATCGACCTGTACCCTCATTGAGGCGTGATCCGACACGTCGTTGCTGGCCCTCAGCCAGAATGGCGTGGCCCGGGACGTGGCAAGCCGGTTAACAGAGCCGCTGGCCTTTCCGATGACCTCGCCGTCAATGTCATAGAACGTTACGCCGAGAATGGCGCTCAGCTCCGTCGCGCAATTATTGACGGCTTCACCGTAAATCTTGTACCGGCCACGGCTGCCCGCCGTCACCTCGACGTTGGTGAGGGTGATCTGCTCGGCGGGGAGATCGGTCACGGACGCTCCTTGGCCGTCGATAAGCCCGGCGCCATCAACCCTATGCCACCGGGCCGGCCGTCGACAGGCCGTTGACGGCCAGGAAGCGCTCGATCATGGCATTCACCTGGCCGGGCACCTCGAGCTGGTTGAAGTGGCCGGCCCCGACCGTCTGGCCGACGGTGATCGCTGGGCACAGGCGGCGCAGGTCGGCGGAGGCGTTGGCCGGGACGGCCGAGCCGATGGAGACCACCGGCACGGTCACCTTGGCCAGCGTGCTGGCGTCGAATTCGCCCATGACCCGCATGATCTCGGCCGCGATGGCCGGCGGGGTGCCGGGCATCTGCTCGATGATGGCGGCCCGCCGGACCGCGTCGGTGGGCAGGAGCATCCCCTCCACGAATTTCATGCGCCATGCCCCGTCGCCGTCCGCGGCGACGGCGCCGACGGACTCGCGGAAGAACGCCTTGGCCCGCTCGTTCGTGATCGGTGCCGGGTCGATCATCACCAGCGCGCGGATGGCGCCCGCCCGGGCGGCACAGGCCAGCCCGATCAGGGCGCCCAGGCTGTGGCCGACCAGCACGGGCGGGCCGAGCCCGGCCGCGCCGGCCACGGCGAGCACGTCGCCGGCCAGGACGTCGATGTCGTAGACCCCGGGCCCGGGCGCGGGACGGCTGCTGTCGCCGTGGCCGCGCAGATCCATCGCCGCGACGGCGTGCCCCGCGGCGAAATGCCGGAATTGCAGGGCGAGATACGAGCGGTCGCACGCCCAGCCGTGAACGAAGACCATCGGGGGGTCGCCGGCGCCCGCGGTGTCGTAGGCCAGCCGGACGCCAGCCACGGAAACCGACGCCGCCATCGTCATCACCCGCTCTCTTCCTGGTTCCTGCCCGCGTGGAGGTCCGCTATCCGCCGGGCCAGCTGGCCGACCAGGGCGCGCAGCTCCGGCGGGTGGATGACTTCGGCCTCGGCGCCGAGCGCGAGCATGTCGAGCGCGGCGGCGTCGAGCGAGCCGATCCGCACCCAGGCCTCGACCCAGCCCTCACGCCCGGCGACCGCGGGGGTGCCCCGGCGGATCCGGACACCGGCCGGCCGGCCCAGCAGCGCCGCGAGGCGGCGGCCGCGCGGGGACAGGCGGACCCGCGCCCGCTGGGCCCTGGCGTCCGGCGGCGGGTGCCGGGGGGAGGCGGTGACCGGCAGATCGCTCCGGAATCCCTCGATCAGCTCGAAGCCACCCGCGCAGCCGCGAACCGCATAGAGCGGGATCCCGGCCGCACCGAGGGCCTCGATGTCACGCAAGATCGTGCGCTGGGAGACCTCAAGCTCGCCGGCGAGCTGCCGGGCGCTCATCCGGCCGCGGGCCTGGAGCAGGCCCAGCAGGCCGACCAGCCGGCTGGCTCGCATACGCCGAGGATAATCGCAATCACGACAATAGATGTCATGTATCGGCTGCGATAATCGCGTGGTCAAGCCGTGAAGGGAGCAACCGCGATGACAGCTCAGGCCGATGGGTCGGGAACCGCCAGCGATCCGTGGATCCTCACCACGCCGCCGGGCAAATCTGAGTTCGAGGCCTACCGCGACGAGGACTCCGACCCGCCCGCCCTGGTCGTCCAGGTCGGTACGACCCAGCTGCGCTACCGGCTGCGCTGCATCGACGATCTGCACGCGATGCTGAAGGAGCGCGGCGACTGGGTGCCGCTGGGCAACGCCGACGAGCAGAAGCCGGCCGGCGAGGGCACGGTCGAGGCCTGGGGCCGCTCGCCCGCCAACCCCGTCGGCGGCTGGTACGGCCTGAAGAAGGGGCTGCGCGGCCGGTTCGGGAACTACGTCCCGCCGGTCCTGGAGGTGCTGGGGCTCGCCGAGCTCGAGCACAACGCCCGCAACAACCGGATGCGCGCCCGCTGACGCGGCCCCGCTGACCGGGCACCGGCACCCGCTGTCATACTCGGGGCGTGAGCCTGCCGCGGCCGCCGCTGACCACGGAGCGTCGGCTAGGCCCGGGCGCGGTGCTGCGGGCGGGCTCCACCGCCCCGTACCGGGCGGTCGCGGTGGTGGAGGGCGAACCGCATATCGTTCGCAACGATTTTGGCGTGGCCGGCGCCGGGCCGGGAGGCGACCCCGGTGCCGGGCCCGCAGCGGCCGCGGGCCGGCCGCTGCTGTGCCTGGTCCACCTGACCGACGTCCAGCTCGCCGACGTCCAGTCGCCGACCCGCTGCGAGTTCCTCAACCGCTACTTCGCCGACCCCCGGTACGCCGAGATCATCCCCGTGCAGCGTCCGCAGGAGGCGCTCACCGCGCACGCGGTCGACGCCATGTTGCGCACGGTCAACGCGCTGCACGGCCCCGCCACCGGGGCGCCGCTGCGGCTGGCGGTGACCACCGGGGACGCCATCGACAACGCCCAGTGGAACGAGCTGCAGACCTTCCTCACCCTGCTCGACGGGGGCCTCGTCACGCCTGGCTCCGGCGGCGCCGGCTACGAGGGAGTCCAGTCGCTCGGCTGGCCGGACGGCTTCTTCTGGAAACCGGACGGTGACGGCCCGGACGGGCCCGACTTCTACCGGCGCGAGTTCGGGTTCCCGCACCACCCGGGCCTGCTGGAGCGCGCCCTGCGCGAATTCCACGCCGATGGCCTGGCGGTCCCGTGGCTCGCCTGCTTCGGCAACCACGAGGCACTCCACCAGGGCGTCGGCCGGATGACGCCCGCCATCTCCGTCGCGCTCACCGGCCCGAGGAAGCCGCTGGCGCTGCCGGAGGCCTTCGACCACGACCGGGCGCTGGAGCTGTTCACCGACCGCCCGGAGGCCTTCCTGGCGGGCCCGGCCCGCACCATCACCGCCGACCCCGCGCGGCGGCCGATCACCCGGCGGGACTTCGTCGAGGCCCATTTCCTGACCGGCGCGCGCCCGGCCGGGCACGGGTTCACCGCGCAGAACCGGCTGGACGGCACCGCGTACTACGTCCATGACACCCCGGCCGCCCGGCTGATCGCGCTGGACACCACCTGCCTGGCCGGGGGGGCCGACGGCTGCCTGGACCGCCAGCAGGCCCGCTGGCTGGCCGAGCGGCTGGCCGAGGTGCATTCGGCCTACCAGGGGCCCGACGGGCGCGGCGTCAGCACCGGCCACGAGGACCGTTTGGCCATCGTGTTCTCCCACCACGGGACCGAGACCCTGACCAACAACCGGCACCCCGGCCCCGGCGGGGAACCCCTGCTCGGCGGGGCCGACGTCCTCGCCCTCCTGCACCGCTTCCCCAACGTCGTCCTGTGGCTGAACGGCCACACGCACGTCAACGAGGTACGGCCACGCCGCCACCCGGCCGACCCGGCGCGCGGGTTCTGGGAGGTCACCACCTGCTCCATCGCGGACTGGCCGTGCCAGGCCCGGCTGGTCGAGCTGATCGACGCGGGCGGTTACCTGTCCATCGTCTGCACGATGGCCGACCACGACACGCCGCCCGCCCCGGCCTCCCTGGCCACCGGTGACGACCTGGCCGCGCTGCACCGCGAGCTGGCCGCCAACGCGCCGCTCGCCGACGCCGGGTCCGGCCTGGCGGGCGAGCCCGGCGACCGGAACGTGGAACTGCGGATCCGCCCGCCCTTCCCGCCGCACCGCCTCGCCGGCGAGTAGCGGCCAGGGCGGCGCGGGGTGACACCCATCACCCGTAGAGTGGCCGGGTGGTTTCCCCCGGCACCGGCTCCCTGCTGACCGACGCGTCGGAGGTGCTGCACCGCGTCTTCGGCTACGACACGTTCCGGGACCAGCAGCAGGAGATCATCGAGCACGTGGCCGCAGGCGGCGACGCGCTGGTGCTGATGCCGACCGGCGGCGGCAAGTCGCTGTGCTACCAGATCCCTGCGCTCCTGCGCCCCGGCGCCGGGGTCGTCGTCTCGCCGCTCATCGCGCTCATGCAGGACCAGGTCGACGCGCTGCTCGAACTGGGGCTGCGCGCCGGTTTCCTCAACTCGACCCAGGGCCCCGGCGAGCGCCGGCAGGTCGAGGAGGCGTTCGTCGCGGGCGAGCTGGACCTGCTGTACCTGGCCCCCGAGCGGCTGCGGATCGACTCGACGATGCGCCTGCTCGACCGCGGCCCCATCGCCCTGTTCGCGATCGACGAGGCGCACTGCGTGTCCCAGTGGGGGCACGACTTCCGGCCCGACTACCTCGAGCTGTCGGCCCTGCACGAGCGGTGGCCCACCGTGCCGCGGATCGCGCTGACCGCGACCGCCACCCAGGCCACCCGGGACGAGATCGTGGACCGGCTGAACCTGGCCGGGGCGCGCCAGTTCGTGTCCAGTTTCGACCGGCCGAACATCTGCTACCGGATCGTCCCCAAGGCCGAGCCCCGGCGGCAGCTGCTGGAGCTGCTGCGGGCCGAGCACGCCGGGCACGCGGGCATCGTGTACTGCCTGTCCCGGGCCTCGGTCGAGCAGACGGCCGAGTTCCTGACGGACAACGGGATCAGGGCGCTGCCCTATCACGCCGGCCTCGACGCCCGGACCCGCACCTCCAACCAGGCGCGGTTCCTGCGCGAGGACGGCCTGGCCATGGTGGCCACGATCGCGTTCGGCATGGGCATCGACAAGCCCGACGTGCGCTACGTGGCCCACCTCGACCTGCCCAAGTCCGTCGAGGGGTACTACCAGGAGACCGGCCGGGCCGGCCGCGACGGCGACCCGTCCACCGCCTGGCTCGCGTACGGCCTGTCCGACGTCGTGCAGCAGCGCAAGCTGATCGACACCTCCGAGGGCAGCGAGGCGCACCGCCGCCGGCTGAGCCGCCACCTGGACGCCATGCTGGCCCTGTGCGAGACCATCCAGTGCCGGCGCGCTCAGCTCCTGGGCTACTTCGGGGAGCGCGCCACCGCGTGCGGCAACTGCGACACCTGCCAGTCACCGCCGCAGTCGTGGGACGGCACGGTGGCGGCGCAGAAGATCCTGTCGGCCGTGTACCGGCTCCAGCGCGAGCGGCACCAGCGGTTCGGCGCGGGCCATGTGATCGACATACTCCTCGGCCGGGAGACCGCGAAGATCGCCCAGCATGACCACGGCTCCCTGACCGTGTTCGGCGTGGGGACCGAGCTGCGCGAGCCGGAGTGGCGTGGCGTCGTGCGCCAGCTGCTGGCCCAGGGCCTGCTGGCGGTGGAGAGCGACTACGGCACGCTCGCCCTGACCGACGCGAGCGCCGCGGTGCTCCGCAGCGAGCATCAGGTCCTGCTCCGGCGCGAGCCTGAGCGCCCGCCCCGCGCCGCCCGGGCCCGCCGGACGGCCACGACCGCCGCCACGGCCGAGCTGCCTGCCGAGGCCGCCGGGCGCTTCGAGCGGCTCCGCGCCTGGCGGGCGGCGACCGCGAAGGAACAGGGCGTGCCGGCCTACGTGATCTTCCACGACGCGACGCTGCGCGAGGTCGCGGCGCGGTGCCCGGCGACCCTGGCCGAGCTGGGCACGGTGAGCGGGGTGGGGGAGAGCAAGCTGGCCAAGTACGGCCAGCAGGTGCTGGACACGCTGGGCGCCCTCCCCGAATGACCGCGTACCAGCCCGAGCACTGGCAGGAGATGTTCGTGGCCATGGCCGGGGCGGCCGCCGGGTATGCGCGGTCTGCCGGCCCGCCGGCCGGGCGAGTCGGTAGGCTGTCGCGCGGAGCGGAAGGGCCGTGACGCACGGCTGGGTGAGGGAAGAGGCGTCAGGTACCAGTGACTGGTTTCGGACCGGTGCCCGCTGATCGGGAAAGCCCGCCGCCGGACATCGACATCAGCGTCGCGCACGTAGCCCGCGTCTACGACTACTGGCTCGGCGGCAAGACCAACTTCACCCCGGACCAGGTCGCCGCCCGGGCGGCGATGAGGGCGGCCCCGCATGTGGCGGAGGGGGTGCGGGGAAACCGGGCGTTCCTGGCCCGGGCCGTGCGCTACCTGGTCGGCCAGACCGGCGTCCGGCAGTTCCTCGACATCGGCACCGGCATTCCCGCCGCCGACAACACCCACGAGGTGGCGCAGGCGATGGCGCGCGAATGCCGGGTCGTCTACGTGGACAACGACCCGATCGTCCTGTCCCATGCCCGCGCCCTGCTCACCAGCGGAACCAAGGGTGCGACCGCCTACCTCGACGAGGACCTGCGGAACGTCACCGAGCTCATCCGGGCCGCGGCCGGGACCCTGGATTTCAGCGAGCCGGTGGCGGTGATGCTGATCGGGATCCTGCAATGCATCCCCGACGAGGACGACCCGGCCGGCGTCATCAAGCAGCTGATGAACGCGGTACCGCCCGGCAGCTATCTGGCCATCTCCCACCCCGCCAGCGACATCGACGTCGTCGGCATCCGGAACCTGGCGTACCAGCTGCACGAGCTGATGCCGATGGAGCTGAAGTTCCGCTCCCGCGCGGAGGTCGCCGCGCTCTTCGACGGGCTGGAGCTGGTGGAGCCCGGCGTGGTCCGGGTGCCGGAATGGCGGCCCGAGTCGGAGGTGGACCGCGCCAACCCGGCGACCGTCTGGGGCGGGGTAGCCCGCAAGAACTGAGGTGTTAGTGAGCAGCGGTTGGCTCTCGGCTCCCCTCCCCGGCGAGGGAGGCCAGTTGTCGGAGATCGATACCAGCGTCCCGCATATCGCCCGTGTCTACGACTATTGGCTCGGCGGAAAGGACAACTTCGCCTCCGACCGGGCTGCCGCCGAGGCGGCCATGCGGGAAGACCCGAATGTGGTGGAGGGCGTGCGCGGGAACCGCGCGTTCCTGGCCCGGGCCGTGCGGTACCTGGCCGGCCAGGCCGGCGTCCGCCAGTTCCTGGACATCGGCACCGGGATCCCCGCCGCCGACAACACCCACGAGGTGGCGCAGGCGATGGCGCGCGAATGCCGGGTCGTCTACGTGGACAACGACCCGATCGTCCTGTCCCACGCCCGCGCCCTGCTCACCAGCGAGCCGGAAGGTGCCACCGCCTACCTCGACGAGGACCTGCGGAACGTCGCCGAGATCATCCGGGCCGCGGGCGAAACGCTGCGCTTCAGCGAGCCGGTGGCGGTGATGCTGATCGGGATCCTGCACTGCATCCCGGACGAGGACGATCCGGCCGGGGTCATCAGGCAGCTGATGGACGCGGTGCCGCCCGGCAGCTACCTGGCGATCTCGCACCCGGCCAACGACATCAACAGCCCGGGCGTGCGCAGGCTGGCGTCCCGGCTGAACGAGCTGATGCCGGTGAAGCTGAGGTTCCGCTCCCGCGCGGAGGTCGCCGCGCTCTTCGACGGGCTCGAACTGGTGGAGCCCGGCCTGGTCCGGGCGCCCGAGTGGCGGCCGGGCTCGGACGCGGACCTCGATAACCCGGCCGCCCTCTGGGCCGGCGTGGCCCGCAAGAACTGACGCTGGCCGTTGGGCTGCACGTCCGTCTTGCTGGCCTCGCCGCTCCATCAGTTGCCTCCTTGGTGCGCGCCCCTGTCACCCGGCGCCAAGGTGCGAGGCGGGCGCCGTTTGGGGCACTGGGACTGGCTCGGGGGCCGGGTACTGCCCGTGCTGCCGGATGATCTTTGCGCGACGGACGATCTCGGCGCGGGCCCGCGAGCGAGTGTGATTCGGGCCATTTGGCGCATCGGGGCAGGAGTGACCGCCAAATGCGGCGCCGCCCATGGCGTGCGTCCCCAGGCCCTCTTTATTCGGCGAGTCGGTCACCTGCATCGTGAACCGGCCGAACTTCGCTCTTGAGGTCAGCTCGAGGATCTGTGCGATGCGCGAGAGCTGCGCATCGGTGTACGGGTTGTTCGGGTCGCCGTTGTCGGCGTTCTCCACCGCATAAAAGCTATCGTTCGCATCTATCGCGTGAAAGGCCACCACGCCCAGCGGCACCCACTGGATGACCGTGCCATCTTGGGCGGTGCCGAAGTGCGCGGAGTTGCCGTTGCCCTGCGGTCCCGGTGTGAACAGATTGTCGGTGCCCGGGAGGTTCCCGACCATGGTGTGCGATATCAGCCCCATGACGGCGGGCGTCGGCAACGGGCCGCCATGAAAGCCGTGGTGATGGGTGAAGCCATTCACCCAGCCATTATGGACAGTCAGCTTCTTGTAGACGTTCATTTCTCCTCCTTAGCCTTTCCCCGAAATAGGCGGGCCGGTTTGCTCGGATCATTGTCACCGAGCCTGCTGCGGGAACTGTAAGTGGTGACATTCGTAGGCCGGGCAGCTGAGGAATTCATCTAACTCTCCATTTCTCCGTGGGCTGCTCGTAGCTGCGCGGCGGGTGCGCACTCGACATAGGTTCCGAGCCGTCGGGTAACGGCACCGAAGCCCTCGAAGCGCGCTGTGACGGTCGAATCGTCCACGATCGGTCGTTGCGGTGGGGCGCCAACGTAGCTGACGTCTAGCAAGAAGTCAGCGGCGATCTGCGGCGCGTCACCGAGCCGACGCCAGAGAGCCAGTCCTGTCACCTGGCCAGTCCTGGTCGGGGAGACGCGGACCGCAGGTAGGTAGGAACCGGTCATGAACTCCTGGAAGGCATCGGCGTCCGCGGACTCGGGAAGCAGGATCTCGAAGCTGGTATGGCGGCTGCTCATGCCCGGCTCCTCGGTTAGCGCTCGTTCAAACTGGCTAACCGATGGGCGCTGGTTTGGGTCCGGCCGGCGCTGGACGCGGCCCAGCGCCGGCCCGCCATTACGCGTTCCGGACCGGGCGCAACCGGTCGCGCGCCGTCCGGTTAGGGCCTGCCCGGCTGGTGCGGCGTCGGCTGGTAACAGCACCAGATGCCGGTGCTTACCGTGGCCTCCAGATGATTAGCCAACTCCGGCTGGTGACGTCGGATCCGGCCGATCGTGTCCCTGATCCGGGAGCTGACCGTCTTGCGTGCGCGCTCGCTGTCGTCGCCGAGTCGGCGATCACGGCCGTGTAGCCCGGCGGCTGCTTTGAGCTCATGCAGGAGCGTGTCACGTTCGGCGCGGGCGAGTCCGGCCCGGTCGCCGTCCCCGCGTTCGGTGGACCGGTCGATGTCCTCATCAAGTTGCTCAAGCCTTCGGCGAAAGGCGGCTTTTGCCGCCTCGTCGAGCACCGGCTCGCCTCTCGTCATCGCCATGGGCTCGGCGCCGGTCAGGAGTTGAACGGCATGCACGGGACGTCCCGGGTTGTCGATCAGGGTGGCGAGGTCACGCAGCCCTTTCAGGTCAGGAAGGTGTGAGCGCTGGCCGGCGTAACTGACCTCCCAGGTGTCGCCCAGGTTGCGCAGGACCGGCGACCGATCCGGGCCGATCCCTGCCTCGCGCATCTGGCTCAGGTAGCGGCGGGTGAGCTCGGTCCACGCTGTCGCGCCGATCTGCTGATGCATTGCGATCGCGTGGTTGAAATGACCGGTCGCCACGTCGAGGTGACCGAGCGCACGGGCAAGCAGACCGAGGTAGTGGTCGAAGGAACCCGAGTACGACGCGCATCCACCGGTAACAACATGGAAGCCGGCGAGCGGCGCCAGACGCCGGTACATCTCTTCCCGTTGTGCTCTGGTACCCGCGGCCGCGACTGCTTCGCCGACTATCGCCATCGACCAAGGCTCAGGGTTAGATCGTGGGCCGGGTCTGAAGCCGACATCGAGATCGAAGTCGGCGAGCAGATCCTCGGCCTGTTCCAGTTCCCCGTCATCGGCCAAGCCGAGGGCCGGCCACGGTGGCCATGTCCTGAGGATCGGGCCGTTGTGCCCGATGTCAGCGTATCGCCGCCGCCCGGCGGTGAACCGGAGGCATTCCCACAGTTGCCCGTCGGCGACGCTTGGCCAGTCAGGTTCGCCAATGCTTTCACCCAACCGCGCCGCCTGTTGACTCAGATCCGCCGCAGCGTCGATGTCCCCCTCGATCAGGGCAAGGGTCGCGCGCCGGGACAGCGCCTGCCATCGACCGTGGGCGGGTCCGGACCGCTCGGCTTGGTGGCAATGTTCGGCCAGGTCGTGGTAGCCGCCGGGGTCATCGAGTTCCAGTCGCGCGGTGGCTCGCAAGAGCAGCGCACGGGTGTGCAGCTCCTGGTCGCGGGCGTGGCGGGCGAGACCGAGAACCTCCTCAACGATCACGAGACGATCAGCAGCCGAGGCTGGCCGCCAGATTGTGTCGTGCAGAGCAAGGAGGCAGTGCGCGAGCGTCGATGAGTCACCAAGCTGGCGGGCCAGGTCGACGGCATGCTCGGCGAGGGCCCGCGCCTGCGCGACATGGTTGGCTTCCCACGAGTGGTGCATGTCTCGTGCCAGGCTGGCCAGCACCCGGGACAGCAGCGAACCGTCTTTGTCGCCCAGGGCGCTCGCGGCCTCTGTCAGCAGGGCGATGGGCTCCGCGTGCGATAGGCCGGTCGGTGCGCCGAGATCATGAACCCCGAGCGCGGCCCGGGCCAGGCTCTGCACGTCATCGCATCGTCGCGCATGTACCGCGGCCTCGCCGAAGACTGCGCGGGCAGCCGTGGTGTCGCCCGCGAGAACGTGAGCATTGGCGAGACCCAGCAGCAGGGCGGACCGGGCAGCCGCAGCAGTCAGCTGACCGGCGTCCAGGAGGCCAAGCGCGCGGTGGTAGTAGCGGATGGCGTCGTTCGCCGCGAGCCGATCGACTGCATCCTCCGCTGCCCGGCGGCACCATGCGATGGCTTCATCCACGGCTTCCGGGCCGCTCGTCGCCGCGGCGGCGAGGTAGTGCCCAGCGACCTCGGCCGGGTAGATCCGCACTCCCGAACCGGCCAGGTCGGCCAGCACCCGAGCGCAACGTGAATGCGTTCGAAGACGTTCGTCCAGATCCAGTGAGGCGTAGAGCGTCTCTCGAAACATGTCGTGGCTGAACCGGTAGACGTCGGCTCCGGGCTCACCCGCGAGGATTTTGCCACGAACGGCTTCGGCAAGAACGTCCGGCAACTCCCCGCTGTCGGTGAGTATTGGGCGAAGCGATTCGAGGCGGAACTCGGTGCCCAGCACAGCCGCAACATGCAGCACTGCCACACACGAGGGCGACAGGGCCGCCAGGCGCCTCTCCAGGGTGACTTTGACCGTGTCGAGCCACACTGGCAGCGCCACGTCACCGGCAGAAAGATCCGCACGAGCGGCTAGAAGCCGGGTCAGCTCACGAACGAACAGTGGATTACCCCCGGTACGCTGACACACCTTCCTGGCCAACTCCGCCGAAACCGCGCCGCCAGCGACCTCGGCCATCAGTTCCGCCACACCGTCGTCGTCAAGGCCCGCCAACGGGACCGTCTCGGCAAGCGCATGGACCCTGCGCAGTATGTCCGGCGCCTCTGTATCCCGGTATGCGCCCACCAGCAAGACAGCGGCATCATGCAGATGCCGCGCCAGGAACTCCAGCAACTCAAGCGACGCGTCGTCCGCCCAGTGCAAGTCATCGATCAACACCACAACCGGCGCGTCAGCCGAGAGGCGGACCAAGACACGCGCGACACGGTCAAACAGCTCGAACCGCGCGGCAGGCGATGCTTCCGCGCCCCGCTCCGCTGCGGAAGCCATACCGAGCACCTTCCCCAAACCGGCCCAGTCGCCTCCCGTCGAAACGTCCACCACGTTTCGCAGCACCTGGGTCCAGGGCCAGTACGGCGGTGTCCCATCGGAAAGCCAGCACTGGCCCCACAGCACCCGGGCACCATCGCGTGCGGCGCGCTCGCCCGCCTCTGTCAACAATGCGGTCTTGCCGACACCCGGTTCACCACAGACGAGCACCAGCACGGGCCGCCGGTTCACCGCCGCCCGCCCGGCAGCCACCAGCGTTAGAAGAGGAAGATCCCGGCCGACCAGCGGCCCGACACCTACCACAAACCCATTATGAAATATGGGCTGAGTACGGCAATGGCAGGGTCAAGCGAGAGTAATTTCAGCACGTCAACGGTGTAACTCCAAGGACGGAGGAGACACCAGTGACAGATGCGGCGGCCCTTTCCGCATACAAGAGGGCCGGTCCGCTCAGGACAAGCGCAGGATGCGGGCCGCGTTGTCGTGGAGCACCTTGGCGAGCACGTCGTCCGGCAGGCCCAGGCCCGCCAGCTCGTCCAGGCACCGCTGCGGGGCCAGGAAGGGGAAATCGCTGCCCCATACGAACTGGTCGGCCAGCCGCCCGCGGAGCTCGCCGATCAGCTCGGGCGGTATGCGGCGGGGCGCCCAGCCGGAGATATCGATGTACACGTTGGTCTTGTGCAGGGCCATGGCGACCAGTTCCATATGCCA